>Ga0315281_10001404_pt1 | contig 35486 bp, 32 predicted proteins | sample YL17G07_0_MG_FD_204540 | JGI IMG/M metagenome (GOLD analysis project Ga0315281, IMG submission 204540) | Sediment microbial communities from Yellowstone Lake, YNP, Wyoming, USA - YL17G07_0 | ecosystem: Environmental > Aquatic > Freshwater > Lake > Sediment | place: USA: Wyoming | collected...
GTTCCAGCAATCTCGATTCGCGCCGGTCTTGCAGCGCGCAGCGCAGGCACCGCGCGCCGCGGCGCAACGCTCGGTGCGCCGGGTGCTCGGACATGAGCGCTTCAGGTCGTTGTTGAAGAAGACGCTCGCCTGGGCCCGTCGTGAGCCCTGGCGCGCGAGCGCCAATCCCGGCGCTCCGCTCGGCCCATTCGGCGCAAGGGCGCTGCGGCCTTTGTACCGCGCCGTGCGGAACATCGTCGCGCATATCGAGTGGTCCGACCCCGAGCAGCGCCACCGCGTGCGTGTTCGCCTGAAGCGGCTGCGCTATGGCAGCGATTGCTTCGCCGCGGGATTCGCTCCGGAGGCGCTGGGAGGATTCCAGCATCGCCTGCGGGTAATGCAGCACATGCTCGGAGAGCTGAACGACATCAGCGTGCAGTACGGGTTGTTGCGTAAACTCGCGCACGACAAGGATCTGGCGCGAGCCGTTGCGCGCGCCCGAAGCGAGCTCGCGGCGCGCGAACGCGTGCTCATCGGCGAGATCCCGAAAGCGTGGTCGAAGCTGGTGTCCCATCCGCCGCGTTGGCGGCGGGCGGTGGTGGTCGGTTCACAATGAACGCCATTGACTTCGTCCACAGAGGGCGACACGATCAGGACCTCGACTCAGGGGAGTCCGCGATGCTGCAAGCAGGCCAGGTAATCAAGTGAACAGGCGCAGATTCGCCGCGCTCGCGGCCGGCACGCTGGCATTTCCCGGGATGGTCTTGGGTCAGGCTCACAGGCCGTTCCGGATCGGGTGGCCGGTGGTGAATCCGCTGCCGATCATTGCGCCTTATACCGCCGCGTTCGAGCAGGGGCTGCGGGATCTGGGGCACGTGCCCGGGAAGGACATTTTGCTCGAATACAGGTCCGCGGAGGGAAAACTCGAACGCTATCCGGAGGTGGTGCGTCAAGTGGTGGATAGCAGCCCGGATCTGATCATTACCGGGGTCAACGCCAATACCATCGCCGTCAAGGCAGCAACGCAGACGATTCCCGTAGTGATGGTGCTTGGCACCACGGTGGTCGAAGCCGGACTCGTCAGGAGCTTGGCACGGCCCGGCGGCAACATCACCGGTGTCACTGTGGACGTCGGTCCCGGCTTCATCGCCAAGCGCTTCGAGTTGCTGAAGGAAGCGGCACCGAGGATCCGGCGCGTCGCGATTCTCTACGATGACACGTATGGCGCCGATCTGCGGTCGACAGATGAAGCTGTAGCAGCCAAGCTCGGGCTCAGCCTGGTCCGGCAGGACATCACGGATGATTTCTCCGGCACCTTCGCGGACTTGGCGCGCGCTAGGATCGACGCGGTTGTCTGTTATGCGGGCGGACGGCAGTACCAGCGTCGCGCCGAACTGGCTGCGTTGGCGGGAAAGCACCGCATGCCGTCCAGTTTTCGCGCCGAAGAATTCGTCGTGTCGGGAGGGCTCATGTCTTACGGTCCGAACCTGCCCGATCTTTACCGGCGCGGAGCGGGCTACGCGAGCAGGATCATTAAGGGCGCAAAACCCGCCGACCTTCCCGTAGAGCAACCCGTCAAGCTGGATCTCGTCATCAACCTCAAGACCGCGAAGGCGCTCGGTCTCACAATCGCGCCGACGCTGCTCCTGCGCGCCGACCGGGTGATCGAGTGACTGGGCGTGGGCCCCGCGACGTTCAGTCCGGCAATTGCTCGCGTTTCAGAATGAAGACAGTACCCGGATCGCTCGTCTCGGGCCAAGCGAATTCCAGAAGGGGATAGGCCCGCTCCAGGGCCCGCCGGTTGTCGCCGATCTCGCAGACCAGTAGCCCGCCGGGTTTCAAGTGTTCCCTCGCCTCGGCAAGGAGCCGGCGCACCAGGTCTAGCCCGTCGTCTCCGGCGGCCAGCGCAAGCGGCGGCTCGTGCCGGTATTCCTTCGGCAGCCTGTGCATGGCGCGCGCGGTCACGTACGGCGGGTTGCTGACGATGAGGTCGTACTTATTGTCGTTGAGGGATTTAAAGAGGTCTGACTTGATGAGCCTGATGCGTCTGGTCAGTTCATAACGGCTTACGTTCCTTCGTGCTACTGCCAGCGCATTGCTCGAAAGGTCAGAAGCGTCCACCCGTACATTCTCGAAAATAAAAGCGAGAAGAACGGCGAGACAACCCGAGCCCGTGCAGAGGTCCAGCGCGCGTTTCGGCTCGCGCGGCAGCCACGGGCTCAAGTGATCGCGCAGCAGTTCTGCGATGAAGGAGCGCGGCACGATCACCCGTTCGTCGATGTAGAAGGAATGTTCGCCGAGCCAGGCTTCCTTCAGCAGATAGGCCAGCGGAATCCGCTCGCGGATGCGGCGCCGCGCAAGCGCTTCGATTTTCTTCCGGGCCCTGGGAGTCACTTCCTCTTCCAGCAGGTATCCCAACACCGAGGAAATGAGCCAGGCCGCTTCTTCCTTTGCGGTGTGCGTGCCGTGACCAAAATGCAGCCCGGCGCGCGTGAAGCGCTGCGTCGTTTCGCGCAGCAGCGCGGAGACTTTCAAGGCAGCAGCGAGCGCAGGATGTCGAGGTAGATACGCGGCAACTTGTCGAATGCGGCGAGCTCGATGTGCTCGTTCAGTTTGTGGATGCTGGCGTTGATCGGGCCCAGTTCGACGATTTCCGGGCAGATGTCGATGATGAAGCGGCCGTCGGAGGTGCCGCCGCCTGTCGAAAGCCGCGGTGCGCAGCCGGTGTTTGCCAGGACCGATTTCGTTACCGCCTCGGTCAGCTTGCCGGCGCGGCTGAGAAAGGGCTTGCCGCCGAGTGTCCACGTCACGGAATATTCGAGGCCGTGCTTGCGCAGAACCGCCTCGAAGCGTTCCTTGAGCGAGCCTTCGGTGCTCGCGGTGGAGAAGCGGAAGTTGCACAGGAGCAGGGCAGACCCCGGCACCACGTTCTCCGCACCGGTGCCTGCATTCAGATTGGACGCCTGGAAACTGGTCGGCGGGAACAATTCGTTGCCCTGATCCCAGGCAATTGCCGCTATTTCGGCCAGCGCGGGCGCAAGCAGGTGGATGGGATTCTTCACCTGTTCGGGATACGCGACGTGGCCCTGCACGCCGCGCACCGTGAGCCTGGCCGACAGGGAACCGCGCCGGCCGACCCGCACCATGTCCCCCAGCACCGTTGCCGAGGAGGGTTCGCCGATGATGCAGTAGTCGATTGTTTCGCCGCGCTGCTGCAGGAGTTCGACGACCTTCACGGTGCCGTCGATCGAAGGCCCCTCCTCATCCGAGGTCAGCAGCAAGGCGATCGATCCGGCATGCTTCGGGCGCTCCCGCGCGAAGGCTTCGGCCGCAATCACGAAGGCGGCGATGGAGGATTTCATGTCGGCCGCACCGCGCCCGTAGAGCCTGCCGTCGCGGATCGTTGGCGTGAAGGGATCGCTCAGCCATTCGGACAGCGGTCCCGTCGGCACCACGTCGGTATGCCCGGCGAAGCACAGCAGCGGCCGCGCCGCGCCGCGCCGCGCCCAGAGATTGGTGACCGCCCCGCAACGGATGGTTTCGCACCTGAAACCCGCCGCGGCAAGCCGCGAGGCCAGGAATTCCTGGCAGCCGGCATCCTCCGGCGTGACCGAACGCCGGCGAATCAGTTCCTGCGCGAGTTCGAGCGCCCCTTGCAAGCAGCGCCCTTCAGGTGGTGGCGTCGATCTTGAAATCGCTGAAGGATGCGCCAGGGCCGGCGGTGCTCGAGAGGGCGGCGTCTGCTTTCTCGTCCTTCTTGCTGTCGGAGGCGGGCGCGCCGGTCGGTGCCGAGGAAATCGATCCGGCAGTCGCCTGGTTGATCAGCCAGAGCATGTTGGTGGCCGAGTCCGCGTTTGCCATGCACTCTTCCTGCGTGATCAGCCCTTCCATGAACATGCCGAACAGCGATTGCTCGAAGGTCTGCGAGCCGGGCGACATGCTTTTTTCCATCGCGTCCTTGATTTCGTTGATGTCGCCTTTCTCGATCAGTTCCGCGATGTGGCGCGTGTTCAGCAGCACCTCGACTGCCGCGCGGCGGGCGCCGGTCTTGGTGCGCACCAGGCGCTGCGAGACGATCGCCTGCAGCGCCGCCGACAGGTCGAGCAGCAGCGTCGGCCGGTTCTCCAGCGGGTAGAAGCTGATGATCCGGTTCATCGCGTGGTAGCTGTTGTTGGCGTGCAGCGTGGCGAGCGCGAGGTGGCCGGATTGCGCGTAGGCAAGCGCCATGCCCATGGTCTGCTTGTCGCGGATTTCGCCGATCAGGATGCAATCGGGCGCTTGCCGCAGCGCATTCTTGAGCGCGATTTCGAAACTCTTGGTGTCGGTGCCGACTTCGCGCTGGTTGACGATGGATTTCTTGTTCTTGAAGATGAATTCGACCGGATCTTCCAGCGTCAGGATGTGGCCGGATTTTTGCGCATTGCGAAGGTCGAGCATCGCCGAGAGCGAGGTGGACTTGCCCGAGCCGGTGGCGCCGACCATCAGGATCAGGCCGCGTTTCTGCAGGATGAGGTCTTTCAGCACCGCCGGCAGGCCAAGGGTATCGAACGCGGGCACGTCGCCAGGGATGAAGCGCACCACCACCGCGGGCGATCCCTTCTGGCGGAACGCGCTGATGCGGAACGCGCCGACGCCATCCAGCGCCACCGCGGTGTTCAGTTCCATCTCGTCTTCGTACTCGCGGATCTGCTTTTCGTTCAGCACCTCGTAGAGCAGCGTCCTGACCGCCTCCGTGTTCAGCACGGTCTGGTTGATCGGCACCGCGACGCCGTTGATCTTGATATTGATGGGCGAGCCGACCGACAGGAAGATGTCCGACGCTTTCTTGTCGGCCATCAACTGGAACAGACGCTTCATCGCGGACATATGCGTTGTCTCCTTACGACCGGCTAGTTTAGCCTCTAATCTCCGCGCAGGAGTTCGTTCAGGCTGGTCTTGGCCCGGGTCCTGGCGTCCACCCGCTTGACGATGATGGCGCAGTAAAGGGCGCAGCTACGGTCCCCGGCCGGTATTGTGCCGGGCACTACCACGGAGCCTGAAGGAACGCGACCGTAGCTTATTTCACCCGTTTCCCGATTAAAAATCTTGGTACTTTGACTTATAAAAACACCCATCGAAAGCACACTGTTCTCCTCGACGATCACGCCCTCGACGACTTCGGAGCGCGCGCCGATGAAGCAGTTGTCTTCGATGACCACCGGCCCGGCCTGCACCGGCTCGAGCACGCCGCCGATGCCGACGCCACCGGACAGGTGCACGTTCTTGCCTATCTGCGCGCAGGAGCCGACCGTGGCCCAGGTATCCACCATGGTTCCCTCGTCCACGTACGCGCCGATGTTGACGTAGGAGGGCATGAGAACGACGTTCTTAGCGATATAGGCACCGCGACGTGCCATCGCGGGCGGCACGACACGCACGCCTCCCTTGTCAAAATCAAATGAACTGAATTTCGAGGAAACCTTGTCGTAGTAGCGGGTGGCGCCGCCCTCCATGACGCGGTTGTCCTCCAGGCGGAACGAAAGCAGCACCGCCTTCTTGATCCACTGGTGCGTGACCCAGCTTCCGTCGGTCTTTTCGGCTACGCGCAGCTTGCCGGAATCGAGCCCGGCAATGATTTCCTCAACCGCGGCGCGCAATTCGCGGGGCGCATTGGCCGGGCCGAGAGTACCGCGGTTTTCCCAGGCTTCTTCGATGATGTTCTTCATAGGGTTTTCGCAAATTCCATAATTCGCCCAACAGCCTCGACGCATTCCTCAAGGGACGCCACCAAAGCGATGCGGACGTGGTTTTCGCCGGGGTTTGCGCCGTGCGCTTCGCGCGCGAGGAAGCTGCCCGGCAGCACCTGCACATTATAGTCACGCTGCAACGCGCGCGCGAACTCGGCGTCGTCGATCGGCGTCCGGATCCACAGATAGAAACCGCCTTCAGGCCTTTCTGTTTTCAAATGACTTTGAATTAAAGGCAAAACTGCAGAGAACTTCTCGGCGTAGAGGCGCCGGTTCTCTCGCACGTGCGCTTCGTCGTTCCAGGCCGCAATCGAAGCACGCTGCACGGCGATGCTCATGGCCGAACCATGGTAGCCGCGATAGAGAAGAAATTTCTCCAGCAGCGCGGCGTCGCCGGCGACAAAGCCCGAGCGCATGCCGGGGGCGTTCGAGCGCTTGGACAGGCTGGAAAAGACGACCAGGCGCGCAAAGTCCCAGCGGCCGAGTCGTTGGGCGGCCTCCAGCGCGCCTAGCGGCGCCCTGCTTTCGTCGCAATAGATCTCGGAGTAGCACTCGTCCGAAGCGACAATGAAACCGTGCCGGTCGGAGAGTTCGAACAAGGCCTTCCAGTCCTCCAGCGGCATCACTTTGCCGGTCGGATTTCCCGGCGAGCAGGTATAGACGAGCTGCACGCCGTTCCACTCAATCTGTTCGAAATCCATGCCGTGGTTCAGAAACACCGGAGTTGCTCCGGCAAGGAGCGCGGCGCCTTCGTAGATCTGATAGAAGGGATTGGGGGTAACTACGTGCGCATTGCCCCCGGACGGATCGACCACGGTCTGGGCAAAGGCGAATAATGCCTCCTTCGTGCCGTTGACGGGCAATACCTGGGTCGCAGGATCGAGCGCGGGCAACGAATAGCGGCGCATCGCCCAGGCCGCGATCGCCGCGCGCAATTCGGGCAGTCCGCCGACCCGCGGATAGACCGAAAGGCCGTCCAGGGCGCCGGCCAGCGCTTCCTTTACCAGTGCGGGCGTCGGATGCTTGGGCTCGCCGATCGACAGATCGATCGCCCGCAGGGCCTGGTTGGGCGTAACACCGGCAAACAGCGCGCGCAACCTGTCGAACGGAAGGGTCTGCAGCCGCGCAAGCCGTGGATTCAAGCGCAACTCAGCCTTTCGGCTTCCAGCCGCGCTTGCGGTGCTCGACAACGACGCAAGTATGGATTCCGCCGCGCACGTTGAATTTTGCGCTCAAGCGCAGGTAGCGGGGGCGCGTGGCGCGCACCAGGTCTTCCAGGATGCGATTGGTCACCGCTTCATGGAATGCCCCTTGGTTGCGGTACGACCAGACATACAGCTTGAGCGACTTCAGTTCCACGCACAGGCGATCGGGGACGTATTCGAGCGACAGGGTGGCGAAATCCGGCTGCCCGGTCATCGGGCACAGGCAGGTGAACTCCGGAATTTCCATGGCAATCCGGTAGTCGCGCCGCGGCGACGGATTGACGAACGTTTGCAGGCGTTTGCTCGGGCGCGAAGGCATCGAAAAAGCTCTGGAATAAGACGAAATTCGTGCAGCCGGATGGTATCATTTTCAAAATCCGAAAACGCTGCGAAAAAGCTCCACGCTACAAAGAAGCTCCAATACGTGCGCCTCACACTGGTAAAGCTCTCCGGCTTCAAATCCTTCGTCGATCCGACCTCCATCCACGTTCCCGGCCAGCTGGTCGGCATCGTCGGCCCGAATGGATGCGGCAAGTCGAACGTCATCGACGCGGTGCGCTGGGTGCTGGGCGAGTCGCGCGCCTCCGCCCTGCGCGGCGATTCGATGCAGGACGTCATCTTCAACGGTTCGGGCAACCGCAAGCCGCTGGCGCGCGCCAGCGTCGAGCTGATATTCGACAACGCGCTGGGCCGCGCCGCCGGCCAATGGTCGCAATACGCGGAGCTGTCGGTGCGGCGGGTGCTGCAACGCGACGGCGAGTCGTCCTATTTCATCAACGGCACGCACGTCCGGCGGCGCGACATCACGGACCTGTTTCTAGGCACCGGCCTGGGCCCGCGCGCCTACGCCATCATCGAGCAGGGAATGATTTCGCGGGTGATTGATGCGAAACCCGACGAGCTGCGCGTCTTTCTGGAAGAAGCCGCCGGCATTTCACGCTACAAGGAGCGGCGCAAGGAGACCGAACACCGTCTTGCCGATACGCGCGAGAACCTGGCCCGCGTGACCGATATCCGGACCGAGCTGGGCACGCAGATCGAGAAGCTCGAGGCGCAGGCGAAAGTCGCAACCCGGTACAAGGAACTGCAGCAGGAACTGCAGTTCAAGCAGCACCTGCTCTGGTTCCTGCGCCGCAAGGACGCGGCGGCGGAACGCGAGAAACATTCGAAGGAGATTGCCGGCGTCACGAACGAAGTCGAGGCCGGTACCGCGCGGCTGCGGGAAGTCGAAAGCCGGGTGGAGACGGCGCGTGTCGCGCATTTCGCCGCGGGCGACGGGCTGAATGCGGCGCAGGCTGCCGTATACGCGGCGAACGCCGAAGTGGCGAAGCATGAATCAGAGCTGCGGCATGTCGAAGAGAGCCGTTACCGCCTGGAGAGCCAGCACACCGAGCGCAGGTCGCAACTCGGTTCGTGGCGGGAGCAGCGCTCCCAGCTGACCCAGGCGTTGCACATGTGGGCCGCGCGCTCCGGCGGCGCGAAGCAGCGGGTCACGGCCGCGCAGGCCAGCCTGGCGGCGGAGAATGTCCGTCTTCCGGAGTCGGAGCACGCTTACCGTGCGAGGCAGGAGCAGCTCAACGAGTCGCGCAGCAAGCTGCTGCAGGCCGAAAGCCGGCTGCTGCTCGAGCAGCAGAAGCTCGCGCATCTGGAAGGCAATCTCCAGTCGCTGAGGCAGCGGCGCGAAAAACTTGAGGCCGAGTTGCAATCGCTTGCCGAGCCCGACCCGGCGGGCATGAACGCCGCCAACGAGCGCGTTCTGGTGTTTGACCGTGCGATGGTGGCGGCGCAGGCCGGCGTAGATGCCCTCCAGCTGGAGACGGAAGCGCTTGCGGCGACCAGCGCCGCGGCCGCGGAAACCGATGCGCAGGCGAGCCGGGAGCACACTGCCGCCGATGCCCAACTCAACACGCTGAAGCAGGTCCAGGCGGCGGCCGAGGAAGAAGCACCCCTGCATGAATGGCTGGAGCGTCATCATCTCGCCGCTTTGCCCCGCTTCTGGCAGAAGATCCGTATCGACCACGGTTGGGAAACCGCGGTCGAATCGGTGCTGCGCGAGCGCCTGCATGCGCTGGAGTTGGGAGACAGCACCTCGCTTGGGACGGACCGGCCGCCGGTGAAGGCGAGCTTGTTCGGACCGGGTTCGGCCAGCACGGCTGCCACGCTGGCCGGCCATACGCCTTTGCAGGACAAGGTGCACGCCATCGACGGCAGTCTCGCCGGGGCGCTGGCGGACTGGTTCGCCGGCGTCTACGTCATCGAGGCCGCACCCACCACCGGACAGAGGGCCTCGCTTCCCGCCGGCGCCTCGCTGGTGAATCGCGAGGGCGACCGGTTCACGCGCCATACGCTGAGCTTCCACGCGCCGGATTCGGCCGATGCCGGAATTCTTGCGCGCCAATCCGAGATCGATAGTCTGGAGGAACGCTGCCGCGTTCTGTCCGATAGGGCCGGGGCAACCGCGGTCGAGGCGAAACGCATCGAAAGCCAGCTTGCGGAACGCAGCGCGGCGCTCGAACAGGGGCGGGACGCCGTCGGGGCAAGGCAGCAGGAGAAGCACGACGCGCAGATCGACGCACTCAAGCTGGGCCAGGCACTGGAACGGTATCGCGAACGCACCGCGCAGATCCGCGATGAAATCGGCCTGCTGGGCGCGGAGGCGGGGCGTGACGGTGCGCGGCTGACCGAGGCAAGGGCGGCAGCGGCGGGCATTGGCGATGAAATCCGCACGGACAAACACAAGCTGGACGCGGTGCGCGCAGAGTATGTTGCCGCCGAGACCGCGCTCGCGGAGCAGCGGATACGCACCCAGCAGGCCGAGCGCGAAGCGCAGGACGCGGTCTTCGGAGAGCGCGAGATATCCGCGAAAATCTCCGAGATCGACAACTCGGTGCGCATGATAGACCAGCAGATCGGTCATGCCGAAGTGGAAGTCGCGCGCCTCACCGAGGAACTTGCGGTGGACCCGGTACCAGCGGTCCGCAGTGCCCTGGGTGCGGCCGCCGAATCGAGGATCGGTTGCGAGAAGACGCTGGCCGGCGCGCGCGAGGCCGTCGAGGCTGCCGCCAGCGTGCTGCGCACCCTGGAGGAGGAACGCCTCGAAATCGAGAGCTTGATGGCGCCGCTGCGCGATCGGATCAACGAGCTGCGCCTGAAGGAGCAGGCGGCGCAGATCAATCACGACCAATACGAAATGCAGCTGCACGATGCGAGCGCGGACGAAGCCCGCCTGGCGGCGCAGTCCGATGGCGCGCCGCGGCCCTCGGCACTCCAGAGCGAGATCACGCGGCTCACGCAGTCGGTGAACGAACTGGGGGCGGTGAACCTGGTGGCGCTGGATGAACTGGCAACCGGGCGCGAGCGCAAGGGCTTCCTCGACGCGCAGTCGGCGGACCTGGAAGAGGCGGTCACGACGCTGGAGGACGCGATCCGGCGTATCGATCGCGAGACGCGCGAACTGCTGCGTCAGACTTTCGACAGCGTGAACCGTCATTTCGGGTCGCTGTTCCCGGTTCTGTTCGGCGGTGGCGATGCGAAACTGATCATGACCGGAGAGGAGATTCTGGATGCCGGCGTGCAGGTCATGGCCCATCCGCCGGGCAAACGCAATACCAGCATTCACCTGTTGTCCGGCGGGGAGAAGGCCCTGACCGCCATTTCGCTGGTGTTCTCGATGTTCCAGCTCAATCCGGCGCCGTTCTGCCTGCTCGACGAGGTGGACGCGCCGCTGGACGACAGCAACACGACGCGCTTCTGCGAGCTGGTGCGCAAGATGTCGGCGCAAACCCAGTTCCTGTTCATCAGCCACAACAAGATCACCATGGAGATGGCGACCCAGTTGATCGGCGTCACGATGCCCGAATCCGGCGTGTCCCGGGTGGTTGCGGTGGACATCGAGGAAGCGCTGCGGATCCGGGAGGAACTCGCCGCCTGAGCCTCGCTTGGGCGGCCTTTTTGCGTTACATGACCCGGCCATGAGCGAACTTCAGATTGGTCTGCTTGCGATCGGGGCGCTGGTGGTGGCCGGCGTGCTCCTCTACAACCGATTCCAGGAAAGGCGCGCGAAGCGCGAGGCGGAGCGGGCGTTCCGCTCCGGCCATGACGATGTCCTCCTGGAGCAACCCGCGGCGGCGCACCGCCCGCAGAGCGCGCCGCCGGACGAAACGGCGCGGCCGGATCCGGCCATCGACTACATCGTCGAGATCGACGCCGGGCAAGCCGTGGCGCGGGGCGCGCTGCGCGAGCAATGGAACGCCATCGAGCGCCGGCATGCGCGGCGCGCGCTGCTGAGCGGGTCCGCCGATGGCAAATCGTGGCGCGCGGCGTTGCAGCTTGTGTCCCGCGATGGCGCCATCGGCGAAGCCGATCTGATCGAGTTCCGTTCCGCTGTCGAGACGCTGGCCGCCTCGGTGGGCGCCACGGTGTCGGCACCGGAAATGCGGGCCGCGGTCGAGGCGGCGCGCGCGCTGGATGATTTCTGCGCCGAATCGGATATCCAGGTGGTCGTGCACTTGACCGGGGGTCCGTTCGCGGGAACGAAGATCCGCGCCGCGGCGGAAGCGAACGGCCTCGCCCTGGAGTCAGACGGCAAATTCGCGCTGCGCGACGACGAAAAACGGCTGCTCTATTCGCTCGGCAGCCGGGATGGCGCGGCGTTTTCCGCAACAACGATGCGCGATGCCGCGCCCCAGGCGCTTTCGCTCGAGCTCGATGTGACTCGGGTGCCGGACACAGGGCGCTCGTTCGAAAGCATGGCCCGGCTCGCGCGTCAGCTCGCCTCGGTGCTTGGCGGCAGTATCGTCGACGACAACGGCAATGCGCTGGACGAGCGCGCCGTGGCCGCTATCGCAGTGCAGCTCGACTCGGTGCGCGCGCGGCTCGAAGCGCGGGGCGTGCCGCCGGGCGGGCCGACGGCGCTGCGCCTGTTTTCCTGAGATGGGCGCTCCAAAGCAGGTTCGAGACCGGGCCGAGCGGCTGCGCAAGGAAATCGAGCACCACAATCACCGATACTACGTGCTCGACGAGCCGGAAATCGACGACACCGAATACGACCGTTTGTTCCGCGAACTCGCTCAGCTGGAACAGGAGCACGCGCAAGTGCGGCGTCCCGACTCGCCAACCGGGCGCGTCGGCGCCACTCCGCTGGCCGGATTCGCCCAAGTGCGGCACCGGGCACCGATGTTGTCGCTGGCCAACGCGTTCGATGATGACGAGGTGCGCGCCTTCGATCGACGGGTTCGCGAGGCGCTTGGCGCAGACGTGGTGGACGGCGTGGTGGAGTATGCAGTCGACCCCAAGTTCGACGGTCTTGCCGTCAGCCTTGCCTACCGCAATGGAGTATTCGTGCAGGGCGCGACGCGAGGCGATGGCGCCACCGGCGAAGACGTTACGCCCAATCTGCGCACGGTGCGTTCGATCCCGTTGCGCCTGCCCGATGGGTCGGGTAGCGGGGAACTGGAGGTCAGGGGAGAGGTGCTGTTCTACAAGAAAGACTTCGGGAAGTTGAACGATCGGCAACGGCAGGCAGGAGACAGGGAGTTTGCAAATCCGCGCAACGCCGCGGCCGGCAGCCTGCGGCTGCTCGACTCTCGCATCACGGCGCAGCGCCCGCTGCGTTTTTTTGCCTATGGCATCGGCGTGGCGTCAAAGGCACGCTGGAAGACGCACAGCGAAGCGCTCGACATGCTCTCGGAACTCGGCTTTCCCGTCTGCGCCGAGCGTCGCATCGCCAAGGGTGTCGAGGGTCTCTTGGCTTTCCACCGGGAAATCGAAGCGCGGCGCGAAAAACTTCCTTACGCGATCGACGGCGTGGTCTACAAGGTGAACCGGCTGGACTGGCAGGAGAAACTGGGCTTCGTTTCGCGTGCGCCACGCTTTGCCATCGCCCATAAGTATCCTGCCGAAGAGCAGACGACGGAAGTCCTGAGGATCGAGATTCAGGTCGGCCGCACCGGGGTGCTGACGCCGGTTGCCCGTCTCAAGCCGGTCGAAGTCGGGGGCGTCACGGTCACCAACGCGACCTTGCACAATGAGGACGACCTTCGCCGCAAGGACGTCTGGCCCGGCGACACGGTAATCGTGCGCCGCGCAGGAGACGTCATCCCGGAGATCGTGGGGGTGCGCGGGAAGGGGCCGCGCCGAGCCGAGGATGACTTCTCCATGCCGGACAAGTGCCCGGTGTGCCGGTCGCCCGTGGTCCGCCTGCCGGGCGAGGCGGCCACCCGCTGCACCGGAGGCTTGTACTGCCGGGCCCAACGCAAGCAGGCGATTCTTCATTTCGTCGGACGGCGTGCGATGGACATCGAAGGCATCGGCGAGAAGCTGGTCGAGCGGCTGGTCGACCGCGACATGGTCGAAAGCCCGGCCGACCTGTACCGGCTGGACAAGGAATCCCTCATGGGACTGGAGCGCATGGCGGAGAAGTCGGCGCAGAACGTGCTCGATAGCATCCAGGGTTCGCGCAGCATGGAACTGGCGCGATTCGTCTTTGCGCTGGGCATTCCCGGCGTCGGCGAAGAGGTCGCCAGGAATCTGGCGCGGCATTTCGGTTCGCTCGGCCCGCTGCTGGACGCCGACTGGCCGGCGCTGGCGGCGCAAAAGGAAGCACTACGCAAGGACAATGCAAAGCGCAAAAGGAAGAACGACGCGCTCCTGGAGGTTCCGCTCGAGGGCATCGGCCCGGAGATCATGGAAAGCATCGACAAATTCGTGCACGAACCCCACAACCGCGAGGTCATCGTGAGTCTTGTCGATCCGGCCCGCGGCGTGGCGGTGATGGATGCGGTCGGCGCCAAGACGGCCGCCGGAGCCGCCAAAACCTTCGTGCTCACTGGTACTCTTGCGGGGTTGAGCAGGGATGAGGCGCGCGTACTGATCGAATCGCGAGGCCATAAGGTCACCGGCTCGGTGTCGACGAAGACCGACTATGTGGTGGCCGGAGACGATGCGGGCAGCAAGCTGGCGCAGGCCCGCGCGCTCGGAATTTCCGTTCTGGACCGGAACGGTCTGATGCAGTTACTGGGAAAGCGGTAATCGGATGCAGAGAAAAATTACCAAGGCGGTATTCCCCGTGGCCGGCCTGGGCAGGCGATTCCTGCCGCTGACCAAGGCGAGCCCGAAGGAAATGCTGCCGATCGTGGACAAGCCGCTGATCCAGTACGCGGTCGAGGAAGCGGCCGCCGCCGGCGTTACCGAGATGATCTTCATCACCGGCCGGACCAAGCGCTCGATCGAGGACCACTTCGACCGCGACCGCGAACTCGAACGCGAACTCGCGGAGCAGGGCAAGCGCGAGCTGCTCGAATCGGTCGAGGCGATCCTGCCCAGGAATTGTCATTGCATCTACATCCGGCAACCTGAGGCGCTTGGACTCGGCCACGCGGTGCTTTGCGCTCAGCCGGTCGTGAGAGACCAGCCCTTCGCGGTGCTGCTGGCGGACGACCTGATCGACGCGGAACCGCCGACGATGGCGCGGATGGCGGCCCGCTTCGAGACCGACGGTTGTTCGCTGCTCGGCGTGGAGGATGTGCCGCGGGAGCAGACCGGCCGCTACGGCATTGTCAGCCCCGCCGATCCGAAAGCCGACGTGACCCAGATTCACGCCATCGTCGAGAAGCCCGCCCCAAAGGATGCACCTTCGACGCTCGCGGTAGTGGGGCGCTACGTGCTGACGCCCGCGATCTTCGATTTTCTTGCGATTGCCAGACCGGGCAGTGGGGGGGAGATCCAGCTTACGGATGCAATTTCGGCGCTGCTCGCGCAGGAGCGGGTGCTGGCGATGCGCATCGGCGGCAGGCGCTATGACTGCGGCAGCAAGCTGGGTTACCTGAAGGCGACGGTGGAGTTTGGCTTGCGCCATCCGGAGGCGGGCAAGGGTTTTGCCGATTTCCTGGCACAGCGCGGGCGCTGACGTGTCACGCGCGCACGCTGACATGCCCGATCTGCAGGCATCCTGGGCGTTTCTCGAGAACTCGGACCTCGTTTCGAGCGCCACGGATGTCGAAGCGGCCATCGGCAAGGTGGCGGCGGATATCCAGGAGCGTTTCAAGGACAAGTACCCGCTGGTGCTGGTGGTCATGGGCGGCGCGGTAGTGTTCGCCGGTCAGCTGCTGCCGCGGCTGCGCCTGCCGCTGGATCTGGATTACATCCACGCCTCGCGCTATGGCGCCGCGACCACGGGCGGCGGCATTGAATGGCACGTTGAACCCCCGCGCGGCGTGCGCGGGCGGGCGGTGCTGGTGCTGGACGATATCCTCGACGGCGGACACACGATGGCCGCGATCCGCGATCGCGTGCTGGAGCTGGGAGCAGAAAGTTTTTGCTGTGCCGTTCTTGTCGAAAAAATCCTGCAAAAAGAAAAACCCCTGACTGCCGATTTTGTCGGCCTGACGATTCCGGACCGCTTCGTGTTCGGCTGCGGCATGGATGCGAAAGGCTTCTGGCGCAACCTGCCCGAGATCCGGGCGATGCGGGAAGGCTGATGCTCGCGATTCTCGGCGGCAGCGGCTTGTCGCAACTCTCCTGCCTTGAGGACGTGCGCCGGAAAGCGGTCAACACGATTTACGGCGAACCATCGGGTCCGCTCACTCTGGGCCGGATCGGCGGCCGCGAATCGATCTTCCTCGCGCGGCACGGGGACGGCCATACGCTTGCGCCGCACCAGGTGAACTATCGCGCCAACATCCGGGCCTTGAAGGACGAAGGCGTGACGGAAATCGTTTCCATCGCCACCGTCGGCGGCATCCGGCGGGAATTCGGACCGGGCGTGCTGGTGGTGCCGCACCAGATCATCGACTACACCTGGGGCCGTGCCTCGACTTTCTTCGAAGGGCCGGGCGCGAAGGTGACGCACATCGATTTCACCGAGCCGTATTCGGCCGCACTGCGCAAGGACATCCTGGCTGCGGCGAAGTCCTGCGGCGAAGCGATTGCCGACGGTGGCTGCTATGGCGCCACGCAAGGGCCGCGGCTGGAAACCGCCGCCGAAATCGCGCGTATGGAACGCGACGGCGCCGACCTGGTCGGCATGACCGGCATGCCCGAAGCGGCGCTGGCACGTGAAGCCGGGATCGAGTACGCGGCCATCGCGGTGGTCGCGAACCATGCCGCTGGACGAGGTGATAGCGCGCATGCGATATCTCTGGAGAGAATCGAGTCGGTCGTCGGTGCGGCGATGGCGCGCGTGCTGCGCATCCTTGCGCAACTGGTGGCCGCGTGATCCGCGAAGTACTGAGGATGGGCGATGAGCGGCTGCTGCAGAGAGCCGCTCCGGTCGAACGCTTCGGCACGCCGGAGCTCGCGGCGCTGCTGCACGACATGCGCGAGACGATGGCGCACCTGAACGGCGCCGGACTTGCCGCACCGCAGATCGGGGTCGGCCTGCGGGTGGTTATTTTCGGCGTCACGGCGAACCCGCGCTATCCGGATGCGGAGGAAGTGCCGGACACGGTGCTGATCAACCCGGAGTTGGCGCCGCTGTCGGACGAGATCGAGGAGAACTGGGAAGGTTGCCTCTCGGTGCCCGGCATGCGCGGCTGGGTGGCGCGTTGGACGAGCCTGCGCTACTCAGGATTCGACGAACTGGGCGGGCGCTTCGAACGCAGCGTGGATGGCTTTCATGCACGCGTGGTGCAGCATGAATGCGATCACCTGGACGGCATTCTCTATCCGATGCGCATCCGCGATCTGGCGAAATTCGGCTTCAACGAGGCCCTGTTCCCGGGACAGGACTTGCCTGCGGAAGAATGAATTCGGACATACATGCAAACTCCCTACCTTCCTGAAGTCAAAGCACAGTACGAGCACTACCCATATCCGCCACGAAACCCCGCGGAGGAGCACACACGCCTTGTTGAAAGCCAAGGCGATTTTCTTGATGTCGTGAACTTCTATTGCTTCGGCGGCAGAGAGAACTTCTCGAAAGGGTTCCGTGCGCTGGTTGCCGGCTGCGGCACCGGGGACGCCGTCGTATTCCTATCGGAGCAACTTCGAGACACGGATTCCGAAATTGTAGCGCTCGACTTTAGTGAATCGTCACTGGAAATTACGCGAAAGCGGTGCGCAGCACGGGCGCTTTCGAATGTAAGGTTTGTTTGTGCACCGATCGAGGAGATTCCTTCGCATTCGCTCGGGGAATTCGACTACATCAGCTGCAGCGGCGTGCTCCATCATCTGGCTGATCCCGATGCCGGGCTTCGCATACTCGCGCGCACGTTGAAGGAAAGCGGTGGCATGCACCTGATGGTCTACGGTGCATATGGCCGCATGCCCGTTTACTTGATGCAGAGTCTCTTGAAGCAAGTCGTCGGAGCAGATATTTCTCCAGGCGAGCGCGTTCGTCTTGCGCGTGCGCTCATCGGCGAGCTTCCCGAAAGCAACCCCTTCAAACGCGAATTCAGTCGCGTGGGAAACGACATCATTCAGTTTGGCGATATCGGCTTGTACGACTTGCTGCTTCATGCACAAGATCGCGCCTATACCGTGTCACAAATATACGCATGGCTCGAACAGGCCGAGCTAAAGCTGGCTACCTTCGACAATTTCGGCGGTGGCGGAAGGATTGTCTATGACCCCGCCCACTATCTTCGCAACCCGGAGCTTCTTCGCGCAATCACGAGCAAACCCCTGCTGGAACAGCAGGCAGTCGCTGAGCTTGTAGCGGGAAATATGGCCCGACATTCGTGCTACGTGACGAAGCGCTCGACCGCTCCTCCGTCCCCTGACGATTCGGCGGCGATTCCCTACATTCCAGCGGCATGGGCAGAGGACGATATTTATACGACGCTGTCTCTTCAAATCGCCAAGGAGCGTGGCGACTCGGCGACAGTGGGATTTCGCGACACCGGTTTGAAACTTAACTTCAAACCCACTCCTCACGCTGCACGCATTTTCAAGCACACGAATGGTGAGCGCAATCTTGCCGGGATTGTCGCCTGTGTGAAAAAAGAGATTGCGCAAGGTCCCGACGGAATTGTCCCCTCTGATCGGGAACTTGCATCGGAACTTCGCGCACTCTTCGACGGTTTCTACCGCATGGACTGGATGCTCCTTCGGTATCCAGAGTCACGTCGAATGCGCTCGGGGCGTTTCTTACAAGAACGCATGCTCAATCTGTCTGCGAAGTAACACAGGCTGTTTGGCATCGCCTCGGTTTTCCGACACTGAATCGCCCGCGGTTCAGTAGTCACTCTTGAGTCGTTCAATTTGCTAGCGGCAGTACCGAGCCACCGCCGCACGCCTGGCTTCGATTTCGGCCTTCTGCGCCGCATCGCTGAAAAACACCCTCTCGCCCTTCTCCAGGCGAAAGAGCACCGCCTGCTCGGCCAGCGCGAGACGTTCCTTCGCGTTGTTGCAGATCGCTTCGCGGTTCGCCGCATCGTGCGCCTGCCGCGCCTCATCGTCCTTTCTCTTGATCTGCCGGCCGCGAAAATCGAGTTCCTGCGACTGGAGGTCTGGCGACTTGGCGGGCGCGTTCGGTGCGGCGGCCGGCGGCTTAACCGCACTCGACTTCGATCCGGGAGGCGGCTTCTCGCCGTAGTGAACCCGTCCCTTTTCATCCACCCACTTATAGACCTGCGCCGAAGCAGCCGGTACCGCCAGGGCCAGCAACAGGGCGAGGAAGCGATAGGTGAACTTGGTCACAATTGCAGTTCGTCCAGCAGTTCCTGCTCGAGCTTGAGAACCGCTTTCGAGTCGGCCAGCGCGGGTCCGGAGACCAGGAACACGTCTTCGGCACGGTCGCCCAAGGTGCTGATCTTGGCCGAATGCAAGTTGAGGTGGTAGCTGGCAAGCCGTCGCGCGACGCGGTAGAGCAGGCCTGGGCGGTCGCTGGCGACGATGTTCAGTGAGTGATAGGCGCCGCGCTCGTCGGGGCGGATATCGACTGCCGGCGGGATCGGGAAATGGCGCACGCGCCGCGACACGCGGCCGCCACTGGGCGGCGGCAACTGCGCCTGCGACTGCAGTTCCCCGGTGAGTTCGCTCTCGATCGCGGCCATCATGTCGCGGTAATGCGCGCCGGGGCCTTTGCCCATGACCATGAAAGTGTCCAGCGCATAACCGTTGCGCGTGGTGTGGATCTTGGCTTCGACGATATTGAACCCCGAGTGCTCGAAGTAGCCGCAGATGCGCGCAAACAGCGCCTCGCGGTCCGCCATGTAGATCATTACCTGCAAGCCTTCGCCAAACGGCGCGAGGCGCGCGCGCACCACCGGAATCGCGCTATCCACCCGGTAGTGCAGGTTGCGCGTCTGCCAGGCGATCTCCTGGGCGTCGTGGCGCAGAAAGTAGGTGGTATCCAGGTTGGCCCAGAAGCGGTCCTTTACTGCGTCGGATAGTGCGTAAAGCCGCAGCAGGCGCGACGCCTCGGCTTGCTTCTCCGCGATGGCGGTATCGAGCGCGGGCGCGTCCCCCGCCAGGATGCGGCGCGTCAACCGGAACAGGTCCTCCAGCAGTTTGGCCTTCCAGCCATTCCATACCTTCGGGCTGGTGCCGCGGATATCGGCCACGGTCAGGAGATACAAGGCAACCAGGCGCCGTTCGGTGCCGACTGTGGCGGCGAACGCGCCCGCCACCGCGGGATCGTCCACGTCCTGTTTTTGCGCCACCGACGACATGGTCAGGTGGTGCTCGACGAGGAACGAGACCAGATCGGCGTCCTCGCGCGCGAAGCCGTGGCGGCGGCAGAAGCGCTGCGCATCCACGGTACCCAGCACGGAATGGTCGCCGCCGCGGCCCTTGGCAATGTCGTGGAACAGGGCCGCGACGTACAACGCCCAGCGGTGCTCGAATCCGCTCATCAGCTGGCTGCAGAGGGGAAATTCGTGCGCGAACTCCGGCATCGTGAAGCGGCGCACGTTTCGCAGCACCATGAGGATGTGCTGGTCCACCGTGTAGACGTGGTAGAGGTCGTGCTGCATCTGGCCGACGATGCGCCCGAACTCGGGCAGGTAGCCGCCCAGCACGTCGTACTGGTTCATGCGGCGGAACTCGTGCACGATGCCGCGCGGCTGCTGGAGAATCTGGATAAAGAGAAGCCGCGCGAGAGGGTCGCGGCGCATGCGCGCGTCGAGCCGGCCGCGCGCTCGCCATAGCGCGCGCAAGGTGCCCGCGCTCATGCCGCGCAGGTCGGCATGCTGCTGCATCAGCAGGAAGCTCTCTAGAATGGCTCTGGGCTCATGCTCGAAGAGGTCCTCTCGCCGCGCTTCCAGCAGCGTGCCGCGCGCCTGGAAGCGCTCGTTCAGGATGCGTGGCGCGGCGTCGGGCTCCGGCGCGAGCCGCGCCTGCAGGTTCTGCAGCAGGATCGTATTCAACTGCGTGATCGCCTTCGCGTTCCGGTAATAACCCTGCATCAACTGCTCGCTGGCGCGCCGCGAGGGCTTGGCCGAGTAGCCGCATTGGAGCGCCAGCGCGTCCTGGTAGTCGAAGGCAATCCGGTCCTCGCGTCGCCCGGCAAGGTAGTGCAGGCGGATGCGCAGGTCCTGGAGCATGGTTTCGTGGCGCGTCAGGCGCCGCGCTTCGCCATGCTGCAGCAGACCCCTGCTGGCCAGGTCGCGCCAGTGCCTGCCGATGCCGCAGGCCTGTGCGATCCACCGGATCACCTGCAGGTCGCGCAGGCCGCCAGGCGCCTCCTTCAGATTGGGCTCCAGCGCGAAAGGCGTGTCGCGGTGCTTGGCGTGGCGTTGCTCCTGCTCGAGCCTTTTCGCCTTCAGGAACGCCGCCGGATCGACGGTTTTCTCGAGGGCCCTCGACAGTCGCCGGTAGAGCGCCGCGTTGCCCGCGAGCAGGCGTGCCTCCAGCAGCGAGGTCTCGACGGTTATGTCGGCCCGGGCGAGGTCGACGCAGACCTCGACGGTGCGCACACTGTGGCCGATCTCCAGGCCGATGTCCCAGAACATGCCGATAAGCCGCTCCAGGCGCTCTCGCTCGCCGGCCGAGGGCTCGTCGCCGAGCAGTATCAGCACATCGACATCCGATGACGGGAACAGCTCGCCGCGGCCATAGCCGCCGGTGGCCACCAGCGCCATGCCGCTCGCGGGTCCGTGCGAACTCCAGAGGTCCTGCAGGGTACGGTCGATCAGGCGCGCGTGCGCCCGCAACAGCCAATTCGGGGTCTTGCCCCCGAGATAGGCATCGCGCAGCACCGCGCGTGATTGCCGCACCATGTCGCGCAGCGCTTCAATCGGCGCCGTGCCGTGCGCCCGCGCCGCTTCGCTCATCCCCGCCTCAGACGCCGAAGTCCTGTGGCGGTGGCGTGCCAGTCGAAACCGTAAGGACTTCGACACCCGAATCGGTGACCAGCACGGTGTGTTCCCACTGCGCCGACAGGCTGTGATCCTTGGTGACGATGGTCCAGCCGTCGGCCAGTTCACGGATGCCGGACTTGCCCGCGTTGATCATCGGCTCGATGGTGAAGGTCATGCCGGGCTCCAGGCGCATGCCGGTGCCGGGCTTGCCGTAATGGAGGACCTGCGGTTCCTCGTGGAATTTGCGTCCGATGCCATGGCCGCAGAATTCCCGCACGATGGAATAGCCGTGCTGCTCGGCATGCGCCTGGATCGCGGCACCGATGTCGCCGAGTTGCGCACCGGGTCGCACGCGCGCGATCCCGCGCCACATGCACTGGTAGGTTACGTCCACCAGACGGCGCGCCTGAATGCTTGTCTCGCCGATGTGGAACATCCGGCTCGAATCGCCGTGGAAACCGTCTTTTATGACGGTGATGTCGATATTGACGATGTCGCCCTGCTTGAGCACGCGCTCGCCCGGGATGCCGTGGCAGACCTGGTGGTTGACCGATGTGCAGATGGATTTGGGGAAGGGCTTGTAGCCCGGGGGGGCGTAATTGAGGGGCGCCGGGACGGTTCCCTGCACACCGACCATGTAGGCATGGCACAGGTCGTTCAATTTGCCGGTCGAGACCCCGGGCTTCACCTGCGGGGCGATGTGGTCCAGGACTTCGGACGCGAGGCGGCCCGCGACGCGCATCCGGTCGATTTCTTCTTTGGTTTTTACGGCAACGGACATCCGGAACCTGAAAAAAGCACTGATTATGCTAGAATTTAAGGCTGGTCTGGGCACTTGCCCAGATCAAATTTCCCGCCCGGCCTTTAGGGTGCCCCCATGGGGGTGCAATTCACCGGCGCGGCAGAGATCAACCCTAAACTTTGGAGTGCTTCATGTCAGTGACAATGCGTCAAATGCTGGAGGCGGGGGTCCATTTCGGCCATCAAACCCGCTATTGGAACCCGAAGATGGCGCCGTACATCTTCGGCCACCGCAACAAGATCCACATCATCAACCTGGAAAAGACCCTTGCCCTGTACCAGGAGGCGCTCAAGTTCGTGCGCAAGCTGGCGGCGAACAAGGGCAATATTCTTTTCGTCGGCACCAAGCGCCAGGCGCGCGAAATCCTGCACGAGGAAGCGGTCCGCTGCAACATGCCGTACGTGGATCACCGCTGGCTTGGCGGCATGCTGACCAATTTCAAGACGGTCAAGCAGTCGATCAAGCGGCTGAAGGAGATGGAAGGCATGGTGGAGGACGGTTCTCTCGAGCGCCTGTCGAAGAAGGAGGCACTGGGCATCCAGCGCGAACTGGTGAAGCTGCAGCGCTCCCTGGGCGGGATCAAGAACCTCGCCGGCCTGCCCGATGCGCTGTTCATCATCGATGTCGGCTACCACAAAGGCGCCGTGACGGAGGCCGTCAAACTGGGCATTCCGGTGGTTGCGGTGATCGATACCAATCATTCGCCGGACAAGATCGCCTACGTCATTCCCGGCAATGACGATTCGAGCGGCGCGATCCGGCTCTACGCCCGCGGCATGGCCGATGCCGTGCTCGAGGGCAGGTCGCAGGCGGTGGAGGAAGTCGTTGCCGCGTCGCGCGACGAGTTCGTCGAAGTCAATGATGAAGGCGGGAGTTGAGCGGCGCGGGCTCCCGTTATCAAGAAAAGGGCCTGGATGGGCCCTTTTTTTTGATTTGAAACACGAATTGAACATACACAGGATTGGTGGACAGCATGGCTGAAATTACCGCGGGCCTGGTGAAGGAACTGCGCGAACTGACCGGGCTTGGAATGATGGAATGCAAGAAAGCGCTGATGGACGCCGGCGGCGACCTGAAGAAAGCCGAGGAGCTCCTGCGCGTCAAGAGCGGCGCCAAGGCGGGCAAAGCCGCGTCGCGCATCGCCGCGGAAGGCGTGATCGGCGCCTACCTGTCGCCGGATGCGAAGGCGGGCGCGCTGGTGGAACTCAACTGCGAAACCGATTTTGTCGCCAAGAATGAAGATTTCCTCGCGTTCTCGCGGGTCTTGGCCGAGCTCGCGGCCACCAGCAAACCGATCGACGTCGCCGCGCTCTCGGCCCTCCCCGGCATCGAGGCCCAGCGCCAGGCGCTGGTGCAGAAGATCGGCGAGAACATCTCGATTCGGCGCCTCTCGCATCTGCAGACGCGGGCGAAACTGGCGCAGTACGTGCATGCCGGCCGGATCGGGGTGCTGGTCGAGTACGAAGGCGCCGACGATGCCGGCAAGGACGTCGCGATGCACATTTCGTTCTCGCGGCCCGCTTACCTGGCGAAGTCCGAGGTGCCCGCAGACGTTGTCGAACGCGAGCGCGGAATCCTGACGGCGCGCGCCGCGGAGTCGGGCAAGCCGCCCGAGATCGTCGCCAAAATGGTCGATGGCGGGTTGAACAAGTTCCTTGGCGAGGTCGCGCTGCTCGGCCAGCCGTTCGTCAAGGATGACAAGCAGAGCGTCGAGAAAATGCTCGCGTCGAAAAAATCGAGAGTGCTCGGTTTCCGCTTCCTGGTGGTCGGCGAGGGCATCGAGAAGGTGAAGACGGATTTTGCGGCTGAAGTCGCGGCGATTGCCCGGTAAAAACTGATTTTAAGAAGATGACGCCGAAATACAAACGCATCATGCTCAAGCTCTCCGGCGAAGCGCTGATGGGCGAGGGCAGCTACGGCATCAGCCGTCCGATCATTGAAACCATCGTGGCGGAGATTGCGGGGGTGGCGCGCCTCGGCGTGGAGATCGGGCTTGTGATCGGCGGCGGCAACATCTTTCGCGGCGTCGCGCCCGGTGCCGCCGGCATGGACCGCGCGACCGCGGACTACATGGGAATGCTGGCCACCGTCATGAACGCGCTCGCGCTGCAGGATGCGATGCGCCAGGCGGGCGTCGCAAGCCGCGTGCAGTCGGCGCTGAATATCGAACAGGTGGTCGAGCCCTACATCCGCGGCAAGGCAATTCGCTACCTGGAAGAAGGCAAGGTGGTTATTTTCGCCGCCGGCACCGGCAATCCATTCTTTACCACCGACACCGCCGCGGCGTTGCGAGCGAGCGAAATGGGCGCGGAGATCGTGCTGAAGGCAACCAAAGTGGACGGCGTGTACACTAGCGATCCAAAGAAGGATTCCGGCGCCAAGCGCTACAGCCGTGTCAGTTTCGACGAAGCCATCCAGCGCAATCTCAGAATCATGGATGCGACCGCGTTGGCCCTGTGCCGCGATCAGAAGCTGCCCGTAAAGGTGTTCAGCATTTTCAGGCCAGGCGCATTGGGACGCGTGGTTGCCGGGGAAGACGAAGGCACTCTGGTACACGTGTAACCGGGGACGGAGACAGCCATGATCGCAGAGTTGAAGAAGACTACCGAAGCGAAAATGCACAAGAGCGTCGAGGCCTTCAAGGTCGACCTTTCCAAGGTGCGCACAGGGCGCGCGCACAGCGGTATTCTCGATCATGTGACCGTGGACTACTATGGCACCGCGACGCCGATCAACCAGGTGGCGAAAGTGAGCCTCATTGACGGCCGCACCATCGGCGTCGCGCCCTTTGAGAAGAAGCTCGCGCAGGCGATCGAGAAAGCGATACGCGATTCCAACCTCGGACTCAATCCGGCCGCCGCCGGAGAAATAATCCGGATACCGATGCCCTCCCTCACCGAGGAACGGCGCAAGGAGCTTGCGAAAGTCGTGCACAAGGAAGCCGAGACCGCCAAGATCTCGGTGCGCAACGTGCGGCGCGATTCGATCCACGCGCTCAAGGAAGCGTTGAAGGAGAAGGATATCTCCGAGAACGACGAACGTCGCGCCGCGGACGATGTACAGAAACTTACCGACCGGCACATCGCGGAGATCGACAAGCTCCTCGCGCAGAAGGAAGCCGAGCTGATGGCGGTGTGAGGCAGGCTGCATGGCAAACCACTCCGCCCACGCCAGTTCCACCGCCGGCATCCCGCCGCACGGCGACGTGCCCCGGCACGTCGCGATCATCATGGACGGCAACGGGCGCTGGGCGAAGCAGCGCCATCTGCCGCGCTTTGCCGGCCACAAGCGCGGCGTCGAGGCGGTGCGCGCGATGGTGCGCACCTGCGCCGAGCGCGGCGTCGGCTTTCTCACGCTGTTCGCCTTCAGCTCCGAGAACTGGCGCCGTCCGCCGGATGAAGTGGCGCTGCTGATGCAGCTGTTCATCGGCGCGCTCGAGAACGAAATGCAAAAACTTCACCGCAACGGCATCCGCCTCAGAGTCGTCGGGGAGCAGGGGCGCTTCGCGCCGAGAATCCAGGCGCTGATCGCTGATGGCGAAATGCTGACGGCGGCCAACCGCGGACTGACGCTGACGATCGCGGCGAACTACGGCGGGCGTTGGGACATCCTGCAGGCGCTGTCGCGCCTCGCGCGGGAGCAGTCCGGTGCACTTGCTGCCGGGATCACGGAACAGCAGCTCGCATCCTGTCTGTCGATGAGCTATGCGCCGGAGCCGGATTTGTTCATCCGCACGGGCGGCGAGCGGCGCCTGAGCAATTTCCTGCTCTGGCAACTCGCCTATACCGAGTTGTACTTCACGGACACACTCTGGCCGGACTTCGATGGCGCCGCGCTCGAGACGGCTTTCACCTCGTATCGAGCGCGCGAACGCCGCTTCGGGCGAACCAGCGAGCAGCTTGACGAAGCGAAGCGCGGCAGCGCCGGGCGTGCGGCGCTGCGCAGCGCCAGCGACGCCTGATCGCTTGTTGCTTACCCGCGCCCTGACCGCCACGGTATTGCTGGCCGTACTGCTGACGGCCCTGCTGTTGCTCGACCGTGCTGCTTTCTCCGTGTTCGTGGCCACGATCATCGGGCTCGGCGCCTACGAGTGGGGACGCCTGGCAGGGCTGGGCCGCGGCGTCCTGGTGGCCTACGCCGCCGCCTGCCCGATCCTTTTTTGCTTGTTTCTGGGCGGCGGCACGCTCGAACCCGTGCTCTGGGCCGCGGCGTTGTTCTGGGCCGTCGCAGTGCCGTGGTGGCTCGCGACCGGTGTGAGCGCAAAGGGCCGTGCTTGGCTGCTGGCCGCAGGTGTCGTGGCGCTGGTGCCCGCCGGGCTCGCGATGGCCGTTCTGCCACCCGATCAGCTCTTGATGGTGTTCGGGCTGATCTGGATTTCGGATACGGGGGCTTACCTCGCCGGGCGTGCCTGCGGCCGCCGCAAACTCGCCCCGTCGATCAGTCCCGGCAAGACCTGGGAAGGGGTTGCCGGCGGCGCGATTGGATGCGTTATCTACGCTATCATCTGGGCGTTTTTCGATCCGGATTTGCGGGCCCGCGTGCAGGGATTCGTCTGGTTGCCATTTCTGGCGGGCACCGTGCTGCTTTGCGCTCTTGGCATTGTGGGTGATCTGTTTGAATCGGCCCTCAAGCGGCAGGCCGGCGCCAAGGACAGCGGCAAGCTGCTGCCGGGCCACGGCGGCGTGCTGGATCGGATCGACAGCGCCACCGCGGCACTCCCGGTGGCGCTGCTGCTTATGCAGGCGATTGGTGCGACATGACACAGGGTCTGACAGTGCTCGGCGCGACCGGTTCGATCGGGGCAAGCACCCTCGATGTCGTCGCGCGCCACCCGGATCGCTACAGCGTGTTCGCCCTTACCGCACACCGCGCGGCCGACGCCTTGCTCGCATTGTGCCTGCGGCACGCCGCACGCTATGCCGTGCTCTCGGGACTGCCCGAGGATCAGGGTCTCCGGCGCCGCTTCGCGGAGGCGGGTTGCAGGACGGAGCTGCTGTTCGGCGCCGGGGCGCTCGAGGAGGTGGCCGCGGACCGGGAGTGCGATGTTCTGGTGGCGGCAATTGTCGGCGCTGCCGGTCTCGCCCCGACGCTTGCGGGCGCGCGCGCCGGCAAGCGGCTGCTGCTTGCCAACAAGGAAGCCCTGGTAATGGCCGGGCCGTTGTTCATGCGTACGGTGCGTGAACATGGCGCCACGCTGCTACCGATCGACAGCGAGCACAACGCAGTGTTCCAATGTCTGCCGCGGATTGCCGCCAGGGCGTCGCCCGACGCGGTGCGCCGCATTTTGCTGACCGCATCAGGCGGGCCGTTCAGGTTGACGCCGATCGAACGCCTGTCGCAGGTGACCCCGGAGGAGGCTTGCGCGCATCCTAACTGGGTGATGGGGCGCAAGATTTCGGTGGATTCGGCGACCATGATGAACAAGGGGCTGGAGGTGATCGAGGCGCGCTGGCTGTTCGATGTCGCGCCGGAGCGCATCGAGGTGCTGGTCCATTCGCAGAGCATCATTCATTCGCTCGTCGAATTCGCGGACGGCTCGGTGATTGCGCAGCTTTCCAATCCCGATATGCGGGTTCCGATCGCGCATGCGCTCGGATACCCGGAGCGAATCGAATCGGGCGCGGCGCCGCTCGACCTTGCCGCCATCGGCCAGCTTTCCTTCGAACGCCCCGATCGGCAACGCTTCCCCTGCCTCGGACTCGCCTATGCGGCGCTGCGTGAAGGCGGCACCGCACCGGCGGTGCTGAATGCGGCCAATGAAGTTGCGGTAGCCGCCTTTCTGGAAGGCAGGTTGCGCTATACGGCGATACCTCGGGTCATCGAACAGGCACTCGAACGCGCGTCCGCGACCCAGGCCGACGGTCTCGAAACGGTGCTCGAGGCGGATCGAAGCGCGCGCCGGGCCGCTGCGGATTGCGTCGCGATGTTGATGGGGAAGGCTGCATGAGCTTGCTCCACACGGCTTTCTCGTTTGTCGTTGCGCTGGGCGTGCTGATCGTGGTGCATGAATACGGCCACTATCTCGCGGCGCGTTTGTGCAATGTACGCGTGCTGCGGTTCTCGGTCGGTTTCGGCAGGCCGCTCGCCACATGGCGCCTCGGGCGCGACGGCACCGAGTGGACCATCGCCGCCATTCCGTTTGGCGGTTACGTCAAGATGCTCGACGAGCGGGAAGCGCCGGTAGACGCGCAGCAGGCGCATCGCGCGTTCAACCGGCAGGGCGTCGGCCGCCGATTCCTGATTGTAATCGCAGGCCCGCTGTTCAACTTCCTGTTTGCGATCGCCGTTTACGCCGGGCTCTACATGCACGGTCTTCCCGAAGCGCGGCCGGTGCTTGCGACGCCCGCGGCGGGTACGCTGGCGCATGCGGCGGGCTTCAGTGCCGGAGACACGGTGCGCTTGATCGAAGGCGATTCCATCGCCACCTGGCAGGATCTGCGCTGGCGTGTCCTGCAGGGTGCGCTGCAACGCGAGGCGCTGCGCTTCGAAGTGTCGGGAACCCGCGGCGACATTGCGATGCATGTTCTCGATCTCCGGCGATACCCGTCCGAGGAGGTCGAAAGCGATACGCTGGAGAGGATCGGCCTGCGCCTTTACCGGCCGCCATTGCCGCCGGTGATCGGCCGCGTTGTTTCGGGCGGCGCGGCGGACCGCGCCGGACTGCGTCCGGATGACCGGGTGGCGCAAGCCGATGGCAAGGACATCATGATCTGGGAGCAGCTGGTGCAGGCGATCCGCGAGCGGCCCGGAGAGGTCCTCAGGCTGATCGTGGAGCGCGGCGGAGTGCTGCTGAGCATCGACGTGCTTCCGGAGGCAATTACCGAGAACCAGGTGCGCATCGGTCGCATCGGAGCGGCACCGAGCATTCCGGCGTCCGAAGCGGAGCGCATCGTGGTTCGGGTCAGCTACGGGCCGATCGAGAGCCTGGTGAAGGCCGTCGCCAAGACCTGGGACATCTCGATCTTCAGTCTCAAGATGCTGGGCAAGATGCTGATCGGGGAGGTGTCCTGGAAACACCTCTCCGGCCCGGTGACGATCGCGGACTATGCCGGCCAATCCGCGCAGATGGGGTGGCTTGCCTACGCCACCTTCCTGGCGCTCATCAGCATCAGCCTCGGCGTGCTGAATCTGCTGCCGATTCCGCTCCTTGATGGCGGACACTTGATGTATTATTCGGTCGAAATAATCAAGGGGAGTCCCGTCTCCGACCGCGCCATGGAACTCGGGCAGCGCGCCGGTCTGGCGCTTCTCCTCGTCGTCATGGCTTTCGCTTTCTACAACGACCTTAACCGCCTGTTTTCGGGATAGTGATGCGCATTCGTGATCTCGCGGTGCTCGCCTGCGCGTCGCTCATCCTGGCCAGCGCCGCGCTTGGCCAGTCTTTCCGGTCCTTCGTCGTCAAGGACATCCGCGTAGAGGGCCTGCAAAGGACCGAGGCGGGCACGGTTTTCAGCTATCTGCCGGTGAAGGTCGGCGAGACCATGACGGAGGAGAAGGCGCAGCAGGCGCTGCGGGCACTGTTCGCGACCGGCTTTTTCCGCGATGTCCGGCTTGAGGTCGAGAACGACGTGCTGGTGGTGCTGGTCGAGGAGCGCCCGGCCGTCGCGCAGGTCGATTTCGTCGGCGTGAAGGAGTTCGACAGCGAGACCCTGCGCCGCATCATGCGCGACGCGGGGCTGTCCGAGGGCCGCACCTTCGACCGCTCGGTGCTCGACGGCGCCGAACAGGAACTGAAGCGGCAGTACCTGTCGCGCGGCCGCTATGCGGCGGACGTTCAGACTACGGTGACGCCGCTCGAACGCAACCGCGTCGGCATCAGCATCGCGGTGTCCGAAAATGATGTAGCGAAGATCCGGTCGATCAATATCGTGGGGGCCCGCGCTTTTCGTGAAAGCGAGTTGCTCGAACTGTTCGTGCTGCGCACGCCGGGATGGCTGACCTGGTACACCAAGCTCGATCAGTACTCCAAACCGAAACTCGGCGCCGACCTGGAGACGCTCAGGACGTTCTACCAGAACCGCGGTTACATCGATTTCAACGTCGAATCGACGCAGGTCTCGATCACGCCCGACAAGCGCGACATCTACATCACCGTCAATATCGCCGAGGGCGAGAAGTACACGGTAACCGAGATCAAGCTCGACGGGCAGATGCTGCTGCCGCGCGAGGAACTTGAAAAACTGGTGAGCGTAAAGACGGGAGAAGTGTTCTCGCGCCAACGGCTGACCGAGTCCACCAAGGCCATCACCGACCGGCTCGGCAATGAAGGCTACGCCTTCGCCAACGCCAGCGCGGTGCCACAGATCGACCGGGAAAAGCGCGCTGTCGCCTTTGTCATCGTGGTGGATCCCGGGCGGCGCGTGTATGTGCGCCGCATCAACGTGGCCGGCAATACGAAAACGCGGGATGAAGTGGTCCGGCGCGAAATGCGGCAGCTCGAAGGCGCGTATTACGATGCCTCCAAGATCCAGCTTTCAAAGACACGCATCGATCGCACCCAGTACTTCAAGGACGTAAACGTAGAGACCGCGCCGGTGGCCGATAAGGCGGACCAGATCGACGTCAACTTCGTGGTGGAGGAAAAACCGACCGGATCGGTTCTCCTGGGCGCCGGCTACTCGACGGTGGACCGGGTCACTGTTTCCGGTTCGATTTCCCAGGCGAACGTGTTTGGCAGCGGCAAGTTCATGGCGGTGCAGGTCAACAGCGGCAAGGTGAACAGGGCGTACGGGCTTTCCTACGTAGACCCCTATTTCACCGTGGACGGCGTAAGCCAGGGTTTTGACCTCTACAGCAGGAGGGTAAACGCTTCCAGCCTTTCGGTCGGCGCTTACACGACCGATACGCTGGGCGGTGGCGTCAAGTTCGGCTACCCCTTGAGCGAGACCGATGCCGTCAATTTCGGGATCGTCACCGAGCACGTGAAACTCGGGTTGTTTGCCTCCAGCCCGGTCAGTTACACAAATTTTGCGACTCTGTTTGGCACCAGTTACACCTATGGCACCGGCTTGGTCGGCTGGAGCCGCGACCGGCGGGACAGCGCGATCCAGCCGACGCGCGGGTCGCTGACGGGCGCCTCGATCGAGACGGCGGCCGGCGATCTGCAGTACTACCGCGCCAACGTGAGCGAACAGTGGTTCTATCCCCTGAGCCGGACCGTGACGCTGGCACTGAACGGCGACTTGGGCTATGTCCATGGCATCAGCGGCAAGCCGGTGCCGTTCTTCAAGAACTTCTTCGCCGGCGGCCCTGGCTCGGTGCGCGGCTACCGGGCTTTCTCGCTCGGGCAGCAGGATGCCCACTCCAACGTGCTCGGCGGCACGCGCAAGATCAGCGGCAGCGCCGAGATGCTGTTCCCGATGCCCGGCGCGCAACAGGACAGAAGCCTGCGTCTGACGACATTCATCGATGCCGGGCAAGTCTACGGTGCGAGCCAGAAGGTCGCCTTGGGGGACTTGCGCTACTCGGCCGGAATCGGGCTGGCGTGGAGTTCGCCGTTTGGCCCGCTCAAGATATCGATGGCGCAGCCGCTGAACGCAAAGAGCGGCTTTGACCGGGTGCAAAGGTTACAATTCAATTTTGGCTCTGCCTTCTAGGCCCAAACAGGAAGCCGCCGCACACTATGCAAAGAACATTCCTGGCCGTCCTGACGGCCGCCGCGTGGTTCCTTTGCTTGCCCTCTGGCGAAGTTTTGGCCCAGGGCAAGATCGGTGTTGTCCAGATCGAGCGCATCGTGCGCGATTCCCAGCCCGCGATGCGGGCGCAGAAGAAGCTCGAGGCGGAATTCAACAAGCGCGAGGCCGAGCTTGCCAAGGTTGCCGACCAGCTCAAGCGAGTGCAGGACGAGCTGGAGAAGGACTCGGTCACCATGCCCGAGGCGCAGCGCCGCAACAAGGAGCGCGACTTCAACGATCTCAACCGCGAGTTCCAGCGCAAGCAGCGCGAATACCGCGAAGACGTGAACCAGCGCCGCAATGAAGAGCTCGGCCAGGTGATCGAGCAGGCGAACCGCATCATCCGCCAGATTGCCGAATCGGAGAAGTACGACGTCATTTTGCAGGAAGCCGCCTACGCGAACCCTCGCATAGATATCACCGACAAGGTGATCAAGGCGCTGGACGGCAAACCGCCCGCCGCCGCAAAATGACATGGGCGGGCCGTTCACGCTCGCTCAAATCGCCTCCCGGCTCGGCGGTCGCATCAGCGGCGAGCCGGGAATCCTGATTCACCAGGTTGGCTCGCTGGAGCGGGCGGGCCACGGCCAGATCGCCTTCATCTCGAACATCAGGTACCGGGACAGACTGGCCGGAACCGGTGCCTCCGCGGTGATCCTTGCCGCAGAGGCGGAGTCGCTGACGGCGCTGCCCCGGATCGTCTGCGACGATCCTTACAGCTACTTTGCCCGCGTGTCGCAGCTTTTCAATCCACGCATCACGCAGCCGGCCGGCGTGCATCCGTCGGCGCACGTGGCGCCTTCCGCGAAGCTGGGCGTGCGCGTTTCCATCGGTCCGGGCTGCACCGTCGGCGAAGGCGTCACGATTGGCGACGACAGCTGCCTCTATCCCGGCGCGGTGGTCTACCCCGGTTGCCGCATCGGCGCGCGCGCCATCGTTCATTCCGGCGCCGTGATCGGGGCCGACGGCTTCGGCATCGCCAACGAGGGCGGCCGCTGGCTGAAAATTCCGCAGATCGGGGCTGTGGCGATCGGCGACGACGTCGAGATCGGCGCCAACACCACCATAGACCGTGGCGCGATGGATGACACCGTGATCGGCGACGGGGTCAAACTCGACAACCAGATCCAGATCGGACACAACTGCCGAGTCGGCGCGCATACCGCCATGGCCGGCTGCGTCGCGGTTGCCGGCAGCGCCGACATCGGCAGCCATTGCACCATCGGCGCCGGCGCGCTGATCCTCGGACATCTTTCGATCTGCGACCACGCCCACGTTTCGGCCGATACCGTGATATCGCGCTCGATCCGCAAACCGGGAACCTACACCGGCATGTTCCCCGCCGACGACAACGAATCATGGGCCCGCAATACCGCGGTGGTCCGGCACCTGGCGGACCTGATGGACCGGGTCCGTTCGCTCGAGAAACGGATCCAGGACAAGGAGAAGGGCGATGGTTGACATGGACATCCACCAGGTGCTCGCGCACCTGCCGCATCGTTTTCCGATCCTGATGATCGACCGGGTTCTGGAATGCGAACCCGGCAAGCGGATCCTGGCGCTGAAAAACGTATCGGCGAACGAGCCCTATTTCCCGGGGCACTTTCCGCACCGGCCGGTGATGCCCGGGGTGCTGATCCTGGAAGCAATGGCGCAGGCGGCCGGCATCCTGGTGTTCCGCACGCTCGGCGCCAAGCCCGACGACAAGTCGGTTTACTACTACGCCGGTATCGACAACGCGCGCTTCAAGCGGCCGGTCGAGCCTGGTGATCAGCTGATGATCGAAGTCTCGATCCTCGGCTCCAAGCGCGGCATCTGGAAATTCGGCTGCACAGCGCGCGTTGGCGACGCACTCGTCAGCGAGGCCGATATCCTCTGCACCGTCCGCCCGGCCGGCGCCCAGGCGCAGTGATCCATCCCGCCGCGATCGTCGAGCCCGGTGCCCGGCTGGCGGCCAACGTCGCGGTCGGCGCCTACTCGCTCATCGGCGCGCAGGTCGAGGTGGGCGAGGGCACGGTGATCGGGCCGCATGTCGTCATCGAGGGGCGCACGAGGATCGGGCGCAACAACCGGATCTCGCAGTTTGCTTCGCTCGGCGGGCCGCCGCAGGACAAGAAGTACGCGGGCGAGGATACCTCGGTGGAAATCGGCGACGGCAACACGATCCGGGAGTACGTGACGATCAACCGCGGCACGATTGGCGATGCGCGCGTGACCCGCGTCGGCAACGACAACTGGATCATGGCCTACGTGCACTTCGCCCACGACTGCCAGATCGGCAGCCACACCATCTTCGCCAATGCCTGCGAGCTCGCGGGGCACGTGCAAGTCGGCGATTGGGCGATCCTCGGGGCGACCACGCTGGTGCATCAGTTCGTGCGCATCGGCGCGCACAGCTTCACCGGGATGGGAACCTACCTCGACCGGGATCTTCCGCCCTACGTCCGCGCGGCGGGCAACATGGCGCAACCCTACGGCATCAACAGCGTGGGATTGCGGCGGCGCGGCCTGCAGGCAGCGGCCATCGATGCGCTCAAGCGCGCCTACAAGACCATCTACCGCAATGGGCTCGGGCAGGAAGATCTGAGGCGCGAACTCGAAGCGCAGGCGGAGGAGTGCGCCGAAGTAAAGGCGATCCTCGACTTCCTGAACGCCTCGAAGCGCGGCTTCATACGGTAGTGTCGGCGCGAGCCAGCGTCCACGTCGGCATGGTGGCCGCTGAGGCCTCGGGCGACCTGCTGGCCGCGCACCTCATTGCCGCGCTCAAGACGCGGCGGCCTGAATTGACCTTTTCCGGCATCGGCGGCCCGAAAATGATCGCGCAGGGCTTCGAGTCGCACGTGCCGATGGACAAACTGGGGGTGCGCGGCTATGCGGAGGTGCTGCGGCACTATCGCGAGATCATGGGCATCCGGCGGCAACTCGCCGAGCGCATGCTCCGGGAGCGCCCGGCGGTGTTCATCGGCGTCGATTCCTCCGACTTCAATCTAGACCTCGAGCGCACGCTGAAGGACGCCGGCATTCCCGCGATCCAGTACGTCAGCCCCTCCATCTGGGCGTGGCGCGGCTGGCGGACTCGCCGGATCGTGCGTTCGGTGACCCATCTGCTGGCCATCTTTCCGTTCGAGCCGGCGTTGTACGAGAAGATGGGGCTTCCCGTGACCTATGTCGGTCATCCGCTCGCCGACGTGATCCCGATGGACCCGGACAAGGCCAAGGCGCGAACCGAACTTCGCGTCCCGGCCCGCAGCCGCGTGGTGGCGCTGCTCCCGGGCAGCCGCCGCTCGGAGCTCCATTACATGGCCGATCTGTTCGTGCTCACGGCGCGCCGCCTGCTGCAGGATCTGCCCGATGCGCATTTCATCTGCCCCACGGCATCGCGCTCGACGCGAGAGATGTTCGAGGCGGCATTGCGCCGCCACGACGCGAGAAACCTTCCGTTGACGCTGCTGTTCGGGCACTCCCACGAAGCTCTGGCCGCCGCCGACATCGCGCTGGTGGCGAGCGGCACTGCGACGCTGGAGACCGCGCTATTCAAGACGCCCATGGTGATCGCGTACAAGCAGTCGCCGTTTACGTGGGCGTTGATGCGCCGGATGCTTTATCTGCCGTACATCGGCCTGCCGAACATACTTGCGGGAGAAAACCTGGTGCCCGAGTTCGTGCAGGACAAAGCCACTCCGGGGAATCTCGCCAACGCGCTGCTCGACTTGCTGCACGATACCGGCTCGCAGCGCAGGCAACTTGAGAAGTTCCGCGAGATCCACGTCGCCTTGCGTCAGAACACCGCGCAGAAGGCCGCCGATGCGGTACTGGCGGTGCTGGATGCGGGCCGCGCATAGCCGGCAGGACGCAAGCGG
>Ga0315281_10001405_pt1 | contig 35476 bp, 32 predicted proteins | sample YL17G07_0_MG_FD_204540 | JGI IMG/M metagenome (GOLD analysis project Ga0315281, IMG submission 204540) | Sediment microbial communities from Yellowstone Lake, YNP, Wyoming, USA - YL17G07_0 | ecosystem: Environmental > Aquatic > Freshwater > Lake > Sediment | place: USA: Wyoming | collected...
AGATCTGCGACGCGTTTGGGCTGTTCGGCACGGCCGAGGAGTGCCTGCACCGCCTGCGGAGGGCCGCAACGGAATCCGGCATCGAGCATGTCTTTCTGTTCCCCACGCATACCCAGGAGGGAGGCTACGAAATGCCGCGCGCCGTTGTGGAAGCCTTCCGGACCGTCATTCTGCCTGGGCTGAGCGGTTAGGCGTGCCGTGCCGCGCGGCTGGCGTCCCCGCTGACCGTCGAGCCTACCGTCTGCCGCGATCCGAGCTTACCCAGGCGGGTGCGAACCTCACCCCCAGGAATCGTGCCGAATCGCCCTGACAGGCCGTGACCTTGGGGGCGGCCCGCGCGGCACCGGCTCACTCCGGCATCCCTTGCAAGTCCACCGGTGGGTAGTAGCGCTTGGAACCGAGGGCCTGGACGCGCTGCCAGAAGTCTTCCTGGGCGGCCAGCCCAGGCTGATCCACGCCCGCCTGCTGACGCCACATGGCCCATGACTCCGGGCGCAACTGGCTGGCCCGGGTGAGCCGGCGATCCCCTTCCTCCACTTGCCCTGCCTTGAGCAGGTACTGCCCCAGCCGGAATGCGGCGTGGGCCCGGGCCACGGCCTGCACGGGCAGCGTGACGTGGCCCAGTGCCGGGGCGAAGCCGTGCGATTCGCCCGCGCGCAGGGGGCGGCGTATCTCAATGCGAGAAGCGCCGCAATCCGCCGTCCACATGGCAGACCGGGAATGAGGCGGTCGAGTCAATCCGGATTTGCTACGAGACTCTTGACGCTTGGACGCGGCTGAAAGTGCGGGAGTTCTTGCAGCATGCCTTGGAGAAAGACGCGACGGCGCTGTTGGGGCGGGGGAAACACGACCGTAGGAGGAACGTGTCGCCGGGGGATCCGCTGGAAGGAAGCCGCAACGGTCACGGCAAGCCGCGCAAGTTCTCCATGCTGAAGAATCCCGCCGGGGCGCTCTTGGATGGATAGGTTGGAGTCTGGCAAACCGGGTTTCGGGTTGACCAAGACGAGTGACTACCCGGTCGGCCAGATTGGTCCGCGTGATTACCCTGTGCTTACTTTCGCGTATCGGGTGTTGATGTTGGAAAAGGCTCTCGACCCCGAAAGCCACGACTGAAACTATGCCCAAGAGAAGACTCGAACTTCCACGAGGTTGCCCCCACTAGACCCTGAATCTAGCGCGTCTGCCAATTCCGCCACTTGGGCAAGAGCATGAATCAAAGTATGCAAGGGCCTCGCGGGTGTCAAGGACAAAGGCCGCCCGGACAGCGCCGCCGGCGCACCCGAACCGCAACTCCGTCGGCCGCGGCCATAGCCCAGGCGCTCTCCCGGAGTGATTCCGCGCCCGGCACGCGAAAGCCCTTTGCGTTTCGCCGCAAGTGGGCATAAAATGGCGGCGTCCTGGTGCGGCTTCCCGGGAAGAGCCTTCTGTTCCTTCATCCGCGCAGATTCGCAGGTTCCTTGCCATGTGCAGGGCGCAACGCCGGGTCGTGTTGATTGCCCCGGAGGTTTGAATAAGGCGGCGCCCGCCGGACGACCCCGGTCTGGGAGCGAGACGGCACGGCGCCGTGCGCTACGGACCCGTGCGGGCAGGACTGAAGGCAGGCGGGAGCCGGCGCGTCCGGCGACATAACCTCATTATTTTCATTTTCCACCAGCAACGGAGTCTAGCCCCATGAGCATGGATCCAAACAAGTGGATCTCGTTCGACAATCTGAGCCCGGCGGCCCGGCAGCGCATCGAGACCGTCTATCCGTACCTGAAGATCGAAAGCTGCGTGTTCCAGGAGAAGCCCTCGGGGGTGTTCATGAAGCAGGCCAACAGCGTCAAGATCGAGAAGCTGTTGGATCCGCTCCGGACGCCGATGCCGCGGCCGCCCGTGGCGGCCGCGGCCCGCGCCAAGCGCTAGCGGAGGCGCCAAGACGCTCCGCGGCCACAGGGGAGGGCGCCGGCTTCCGGCAAGGCTCCCGGCCGCGCAAGCGCGGAACGTCCGCTACTTCGGCCAGCGCCGGAATGCGCGCGCGGCGATCGAACCCTACCCTCGGGGGGAGTCTATGGAATTTCTCTCCAACACGTGGTTGCTTTGGCTGGTTCTGTCCGCGGCTTCCATCGGGGCCACCTATCTCTATCGCAAGAGCGGCCGCCGCGAGGCCACCGGATTCTTCATCACCGCGGAAGACTTCACCGTGCGCAAGATCATGTTCGACTTCCGCAAGGGAGAGGGAGACCTCTTCCTGGGGTTCCTGGCCTCGATGGTCTTCTTCTCCATGTTCTTGCTGGGCCTGGTGCAGTTCGTCCGCGGGTTCTTCTAGCAGGTTGCGGAAATACGAATGGACGCGGATTTGTGGGGGCTTTGCCCCGCCCTTTTGTCTGGCTCGGCGCCAACGCGCCGAGCGCCCCAGCAGGAAGCAGGGAGCTTGTGAATTAATCGGTTTTTGAGCGATTTTCGTCAGCGTAACTCGCTGAAATGATACGACTCGAACTTTCGCTGAACCAATAAATTCACAAGCTCAGGGCTCCCTGCACCCGGTATAGGGGTATCGGGATGGGACGATCATGATCGGCCATACGGTGCGCAAATCGGCTCCAGGAGCGGAGCCGGGAATCACCGGCAAAGCCCTGTGCTGCCTTGAAGCTTTTGTTTTCGCGGCGGCCCGCGCCGGACGCTTGCGGGAGGCGCCGACAACCTCGCGCCGCGAAAACCAACAACGCCGCCGCGGCGGCTCGCGCCGGACGCTTGCGGGAGGTGCCGGCAACATTGCGCCGCGAAAACTTACCCGGGGGGTGCGGGGGGACTTGTTCCCCCGCTTGCAGTTCGTTTTTCCGCAGCCTGCTAGGCGGGACATCGGTCCGGGGTACGCGATCCGTCCCGGCGGCGGTCTAGCGCGCGGGCGCCGACTGCAGCAGCAGGCGCTCCTGATAGCAGCGCGTGGACTGCACCTGCTCCCCCAGGTGGAAGTACAGTCCGCCGATGGTATCCAGGACACGGATCACCCCCTCCCGGTCGCCCAGCAGGTCCAGGAATACCCGCGCCTCCAGGTATGCGTCCAGCGCCGGGCGGGCCTTCCCGCTCTCCTGCAGGCGTTGGGCAACCGTGGCCAGCACCAGACTTTCCAGCCGCGCCTCCCGCCGGCCGGGGGTTTCCCGGCGCGCCGCGTTGAGAATCTCCAGCGCGGCCTCCGGCTTCCCGAAGCGCGCCTCGCATTCCGCGAGCCGCACCCCAGTGCGAAAGACCTCGCTTTGGGCTTGGGTAGCGCGCAGCCGCGCGGCCGCGTCGCGGTAAAGTTCCCCGGCTTCCTGGTGGCGCCCCGCCCTCAAGTAGACATCGCCCAGCAGGCGGCCGGCCAGTGCCGCATGCACGGGGTGTTGACCCTGCTCCAGCGACCGCACGCGCGGCGGGAGGTAGTGCGCGGCCAGCGCCGGGCCGTCCTCGCGGCCCTGCCACACCTGCGCGAGCCCCTCCAAGGCGCGCACCAAGTGCGCGGGATTATCGGTCTGTTGGGCCAACTCGACGGCGGCGTACATCAGGTTCATGGCGGCATCGGTATGGCCAAGCTCAAGCCGGCATCGGCTCAGCAGATGGTAGATCTCGGCCATGCTGGACCAGGCCGTCGAGCCGCCCACCAGGTCCAGGGCCTTGGCCAGCAGTTGCTCCGCGGCCGCGAAGCGCCTGCCGACCACCAGCGGCTCCGCGAGGCGCAGCAGCGCCCGCGCCTGCATGCCTCCTTCCCGCCGCGCTTCACCCGCGCGCAGCAGGCAGTTGTTGATGAGGGCCAGTGCGTCATGCCAAGCGGGCTGTTCCTTGAAGCCGGCTGCCGCGTCCGCCAGCGCCTCCAGGTCCGGCCACTCCTCCGCTTCCGCCAACAGCGCGGCCAACTCGGCCACGTTCACCCGCTCCAGCCCCAGGCGCTGCCGGCCCCGGGTGGAAGCGCGGTCGGCCGCGCTCCCGGGGGCGGCCTGCCACGCGCACCCGAGGAGCGAGGCGTCCGGCTGCCCGCCGCGGTCAAGCTCACCCGCGGCTTCCGCCAGGTACGAGCGATACGCCTGCACCATCCGTGCGCGCAACCGCCGATACCGCTTGGCGTCCAGGACGCGCTCCGCCAGCGGGCCTTGCAATCGGGCGGGAATCGAGACGTACCGTTCCCCGTCCCAGGCATCCACCAACCCCAGCCATTGCAGCTCCGTCAGCGCCGCCTGAAGCCGGCGCCCATCCATGCCGGCCACCTGGACCAGGATGTCGCGGTGCACCAGATGGGTGAACAGAGCCAATGCGCCCAGCACGGTCTGCGCGTCGGAGCCGGTAAAGGCCAGCGCCTGTTCCGCGAGCGCGGTGAGCAGCTTGCCGGTGCGCCGGGGCTCATCCCCGCTCCCCGCATCCAGGAAAGCCGCCTCCAGATCCGCTGGGGGTGCGGGCTGCGGCAGGCGCCGCAGAATCCGCGCCGCCAACAGGTCCTGGCCGCAGAATCGTTCCAGTTCCGGCGTCGGTGGATCCGTCTCCAGCCGCTCCAGGAACTCCTCGTCGAAGGTGCGCGCCAAGCCGGCCTCGTCCAAAGGAGCCAGGTTGAAGAACTTGCCCGGCACCAGCGGAGGCTTGTTGCGGCCCAGCAACAGATACCGCACCGGACCGGGCATGTCCTGCAGGGCCGTGCAGAAGGACGCGTAGGCCAGATTGCTTTCGAAGCGGTCCAAGATGATCAGGCGCGGTTCTCCATCGGCCAGGTGGGCCTCCACGTCGGCATTCCAGTGCTCGGCGGCGGAACCCGGCGCCGGCCGCGCACCCAGCTGGTGGGCCAAGGCCCTGAAAATCTGCTGCAAGGAACTCGTCGTCGGCAGCGGCGCGCCCGCGGCCAGCGTGAGGTCCGACAGGTCGGGAACCAGATCCCGGGGGTGCAGGTAGACGGTCTGGGCGTAGCGGCGGTGCAGGCGGCGCGCAAGTTCCAGCGCCAGCATGGTCTTGCCGCTGCCCGGCGGCCCGCCCAAGAAGACCAGCAGCGCCTTGCCCTTCGGCCCCGGCTGCGGCGGCTGTAGAATCTCGGCCAACTTGGCCATTTCCGCATGGCGGTTGAAGGTCCGCCGGCGGCCCGAGAAGATGGGCGGCGCCGGCAGTGTGGAAAACCCGGAGTCCGCCGCCGGCTCGGGCCGGGGGCCGCGCGCGCGGAGCTTCTGCTCCGCCCATTCCGGTGGCAGGTCCTCCGCCCGCGGATGTCCGCGCAGGTGCAACCGGGGGAAGCTCCAGTCCCACCCGTTCTCGAAGCGCCGCTGCAGACGGCGCACGGCCGCCAGGTGCGCCCCGAAGGGGTCGGCCCCGGCCGCCAGCCCCCGCGCCAGGCTGCGGACGTAGTCTTGCTCCCGCAGACGGGCCATGTGCCCTTCCGTCCGGATCACGGCCTGAAGACCGGCGCCCAGGAAGGCGCGGGTGTGCAGCGCCGCCGCGCGCGATTGCGCGAGCCCCAGCGAGTCGTTGACCAACAACACGCGCAGCCCCTCGCGCACGGACCTGCGCAGGCGCTCGGTCAGCCAGTCAATGCCTGTCTTTTGCGGCGTCAGACGGGGGGTCTCCAGGTACCAGCCGTCCTCGGCGGCGAAGCCCGAGAAGATCAACAGATGCGGACGCTGCTCCAGCGTGGCCTCCAACTCCTCGCGCCCCGCGTGCTCCACGGCCCGGATCAGCAGGCCCGCGGCGTCCTCCTGCAACGGGTCCAACAGGTCCGCGGCCCCGGTGATGAAGCGCGTGCCGGCGCGCCGCTCCAGGGCGCGGAACCAGTTCTCGTCGCCCACCGGCAGCGGCTGAGCCGTCACGGCCGCGCAGCGCAGCGGTTCATCCGGGCCTGGATCCGATGCCGGGCCTTCGGGAGACTTCAGGTAGCGCACCACCCCCTGCCTCAGGGCCAGCCAATCCGTCCCATCGTGCAGAAGTTCCCAAGGATAGGCCGTCCACTCGGTCCCCAGTTCCAGCAGCAGCGGGCGCTTGGGATCGAGCTGGACAGGGCCCCGCGCCAACAGTGTGCCGTACAGCAGCCGGCCGAACTGCTCCAGAAAGCGCACCACTTCCTGGCGCTGGGCAATGGGCAGCGACTGAACGCCGAGGTTCAGTTTTAGTTCTTGGTACGCCTCCAGCCCGGCTTGTAATTTTGCCTGGGGGGGAGTAACCGAGAACTGGGATGGTTGAAGTGGAAGCTCGACTCGGTCGCCGTAGAGCCTGAGGTGATTCACCATCGGGTGATTGTCTCACGGCAATGGCCCTGGCGCTAAGCCCACCGCGCCGCTGCCGGCCGTTGCGGTTCCCTCCGCAAGCGAGCTCCGGCAAGGCCTTGATGTTGCAATACATATCGAAAGTCAGTCCGAAATGCAATCGGAGAGCGAAGCACGCCGGCTGGTGGGCTGAACGGATCGCCCCGGAGCACCCCTGGCGGCGAGCTCCCAAGCGCAGCGTGAACCGGGCCGTTCGGTATCGCCCCCAAGGGACTGCCCACCCACACCGTGTCCAGGATGGCTGAAGATTCGAAGGTCATTTCCTTTGCGGACCGCCAACGCGCCAAGGCCGCCCAGTCCGGCGCGGACGCTCCGGGCGCTCCGGAAGCGGCAGACGCTACCCCCGTTGCGGCCCAGTTGATCTGGTTGCATTGTCCCGCCTGCAAGACCACCGAGTACACCGAGATGGCGGTGCCCGGTGGGCGCACCCACAACTTGTGCGGCAGCCAGGTGGAGGAGATGCAGGTGGAAGTTGACGCCCGCGCCGAGTATTCTTTGGCGGAGTTCAACCTGCGGAGGCTGGAAGCGATCGCCGAACTGGTGGATGCCCAGCGCCAGCGCTACTTGGAATACCAGGAACGGCTGCACAAGGCCGCTGGACAAAAGTTGGAATCCTCCCCGTTGACCGAGGAAACCCTGCGCCGGCTTCCCGTGGCCGAGGTGGATGGACTGGGACTGCTGGTCTCCCGCTTCTTCCACAAGCCCGAACAGCACTTCGCACCGCCCGCGCCGCCGGAACCCCCCGACGGCTCCACCTCCGGCTGAAAGCACAGCCTTCGGCTGAAAGCACCGCCACATGTCCTTTGCGTTCAAGTTGCTCAAGACCGACGCCCGCAGCGGGGCCCGGCTGGGCGTCATCACGACGGCCAAAGGGGAAATCCCCACGCCGCTTTTCATGCCCGTCGCCACCCAAGGGGCCATCAAGGCGGTGGAGCCGGAGCGGATCGCGGAAACCGGAGTGCGCATCCTGTTGGCGAACGCCTACCACCTGCACCTGAAGCCCGGGGAGGACATCGTGGCCAGCCAGGGCGGGTTGCACCGCTTCATGAACTGGCCGCACCTCATCATCACCGACAGCGGCGGATACCAGGTGTTCTCGCTGCCCAAGCGCGAGATCGAGGAGGAGGGCGTGCGCTTCCAGTTCGAGCAGTTCGGCAAGCCCGTGGTGCTCTCGCCGGAATCGTCCATCGCCATCCAGGAGAAGCTGGGGGCGGACATCATCATGGCCTTCGACGAGTGCGTGGCCTTTCCCACGCCCCATGCCTACGCCAAGCAGGCGATGGAGCGCACGGTGCGCTGGGCGCGCCGCTGCGCCGCCGCCCACACCCGCCCCGACCAGGCGCTCTTCCCCATCGTCCAGGGGAGCACCTATGCCGACCTGCGCAAGGACTGCGCGGAGGCCCTGGCCGAGCTGGACCTCCCCGGCATCGCCGTCGGCGGCCTGAGCGTGGGCGAGGGCCTGGACGTGATGCGCGAGGTGCTCTCCTATACCGTGCCCCACCTGCCGCGCGACAAGCCCCGCTATCTGATGGGCGTGGGGCTGCCGGAGGACATCCTGGCCGCCGTCGAGGCGGGCATGGACATGAGCGACTGCATCATTCCCACCAAGTACGCCCGCTCCGGCATGCTCTTCACCGCCGTGGGGCGCCTGCGCATCACCCGGCCCAACTACCGGCGCGACAAGTACCCGCCCGATACCGACTGCCCCTGCTACACGTGCCAACACTACACGCGGGCCTATCTGCACCATCTCTTCCAGGCCGACGAAATCCTGGGCGATACCCTGGCCACCATCCACAATGTGCACTTCTACCAGCGCCTGATGGAGCGCATCCGCCAAGCCATCGCGGAAGACCGCTTCCTGGAGTTCAAGCGGGAGTTCCTGCAGGGCTACCAACGAGAGGACAAGAAGACCAAGAATGTCCGCTGACCTGCGCGCACCCGATTCCGCCCGGCTGATCAATCCCCAGGTGCGGGCGTACATGGAAGCCCTCAACCTGGGCCGCTTCTATGGCGGCTACGCGATCCACGACCTCCCGCCGCAGATTCTCAATCTGGGCATCGGCGAGGTCGGGAACGTGCCGCTGGAGGCCGACCCGTATACGCTCTACCGCCGCTTCCACCAGACCCACGACCTCCCCAACCTGGCGCTCCGCTATTCCGGCACCCTGGGGCGGGAGGCGACCAACGCGGCCGTGGCGGCCTGGGTCAACGGCTGGCTGGGCGCGGAGCGCTTCTCGGCGGACCGGGTCGTGTCCATGGACGGCGGCCAGAACGCCGTGGAGGCGGCCGTGCGCGCGTTCACGACGCCGCTGGGCCAGGGCGGCCGCTCCTACGTGCTGCTGGCCACGCCCGCCTACCCCTACTTTTCCATGGTCGTGGCGGCCCAGGCCGGGATCCAGTCCTTCCTGGCCTACACCGCCGAGGCGTTCACCCTGGGCGTGGAGCGCTGCTGCAATCCCTCCGTGGGGCTGATTCTGATCAACGTGCCGCACAACCCGATGGGCTATGTGCTGACGCCGGAGCAGGTGGCCCGCATCAATCGCGTGGCGCGGGCCTACGACTGCGCCATCCTGGTGGACATGGTGTACGCCAGTTACGGCGATCCCGCGGCGGGCCGGGCCCTGGCCGGCCTGGACCCGGAGCGCACGGTGTTCGCGGACAGTTTCTCCAAGACGTACGGCCTGCCGGGGCTGCGCCTGGGCTTCGCCCTCAGCGCCCGGCCCGAGCTGACCCATGCCCTGCGCTTCATCAAGATGGCGGAATCGCTCGCGCCCAGCAGCCTCAAGTTGGAGTTCGCCGGCGAACTGTTGCGGGACCACGCGGACTATCCGGGGAGGATCGCTGCGGAAGTCCGCGGGCGCCGCGAACGCTTCCTGGAGGTATTCGGCCGGGAGGCGCCGCCGGGAGTCGCGCTCCTGGGCGAGCGGGGCAATCCGTTCTACCTCGCACTGGACATCACGGCGCTGGTGCGGCGCACCGGCCTGACCGATCTGGACATCGCCCGGGTCTGTCAGGAGCGGCACACCGTGCGCGTGTTCCCCGGCTCCTTCGTCTATCCCAGCCCGGAGCTCACACACGCCACGTTCTCGTCCTGGGGCCGTCCCGGCTCCGGCGCGGCGCCGTATCTGGCGCCGGAGTTTCCGGCCGGCGCGCCCATCGTCTACACGGAGGACGGCGTCAGCGGGCGCGTGCCGCTGCTGCGGCTGTCCTTTGGCACGGAAACGCGCGTGGAGCAGGCCGCGGGCGCGCTGGCGCGGGCCTTCCGCGAACTCTGGGAGCAGGCGCAGTAGCGGGGCGCGGCCACCCCGCCGTGGCCAACCCCGTTATTCCATTTGGCAGTCAGAAGGTAAAGAATTGGAAGAGAGAGGTTCCCGCGCCCGCGCAAATGGGGGCGCTGCCCCCAAGCCCCCGGCAGGGAGCAAGCCCCCTGCACCCCAGTGAAGTCTTGTGCTTTCTTGGCGGAAGTATCGCCAAGAAAGCACAAAAGGGGGGCGTGGGGGGACTCGTTCCCCCACACTGCTGTTGTTCGATTGCTTCAGCATTGAAAGTGAATTGGAATTACACCAGCGCCGTCGTCTCGTCGAGGCCGTGCATCAGGTTGAAGTTCTGCACGGCCTGGCCCGCGGCGCCCTTAAGCAGATTGTCAATCGCCGTCATCACGATCCAGGTCTCGGCAGGCTCGTCGTGATGCAGGCTGATGACGCACTGGTTGGTGTACTGGGCCATCTTGAGTTCGGCGGCCGCGTCACCGGGCAGCAAGGTGACGAAGGGCTCGCGGGCGGCGAAGTCCGTGAAGCGCGCCCGCACCTGGACGGGGTCCGGCGGCTTCTTGAAGCGCAGCACGATGGAGGTGAGAATACCCCGGCTGAGCGGCAGCAGGTGGGGCGTGAACACCACCGCCCCCTGCTGCTGGGGCCGGTACGCCGTGCACTCGGCCAGGTAATGCTGGATCTCAGGCAGATGCTGGTGGCTGAAGAGCTTGTAGGCCTTGAAGTTCTCGTTGACCTCCATGAAGTTGGTCGAGTCGTCCTCCACCCGTCCCCCCGCGCCGGAGACGCCGCTCTTGGCGTCAATGACGGGCGGCGCCGCCAGCCCGCCCAATAGTTCGCCCATCGGAAGCAGCCCCAGCAGCGCCCCCGTGGGGTAACAGCCGGGATTGGCAACCAGACGCGCCCTGCGGACCAGTTCCCGGTTGGCCTCCGGGAGGCCGAAGACGGCCGCCTGCAGGGCCTTCGGGGCGGTGTGCTCCAGCCCGTAGTACTTGCGGAAGACGTGGACGTCCGGCAGGCGGAACACGCCCGACAGGTCCACGACCTTCAGTCCCCGCTCCAGCAGCTTGGGAGCCAGTTCCAGGCTGACCTTGTTGGGCACGGCCAGGAACGCGGCTTGGCACCCGTCCAGGTCGGCATCGTTGGGAACAAAGGCGTGCGCGACCCGGCCCAATTCCGGAAACGCCTCGCCGACGCGCCGCCCGGCGTACCTGGTGGAGGTGACCACCCCCAGCTCAACCTGCGGATGGCGCGTGAGGATGCGGATCAGCTCCAGGCCGGAGAGCCCCGCGGCTCCGATGATGGCGACCTTGATCATGGACGGTTCCCTGTTCATGCGGCGATGCCGGGCGCATCCGGCGGCAAGACCCGTGGGGATTGTATCACGACGGGAGCGCGACTTCACTCGATGGCGCCGGCGCGGCGCAGGTCCATGATGCGCGCATCCTCCAGCCCCAGCACGGCGCGCAGGACCCGGTCCGTGTGCTCCCCCAGCAGCGGCGCGGGAGGCGGCGGCGCGTTGGGTGCGCGCTCCAAGCGCCAGGGGATGCCCACGTGCTGCAACGGGCCCACTTCCGGGTGGGGCCCGCGGGAGAAAAGCCCGCGCTCGGCCAGATGCGGGTCCTCCGCCAGGTCCCGGCTGCTCAGGCACGGAAACGCCGGCACGCCCTGGGCTTGCAGGGCGCGGGTGACCTCCCACCGCTCGCGTCCCGCGCACCAGGCGGAAAGCACGGCGTCCAGGTCGCCCTCGTGGCGCTTGCGCCCGGCCGCGCTCCCGTAGCGCGCGTCCTGCGCCAGGTCCGGCCGGGCCAGGGCACGCGCAAGGCCCTGCCACTGCGCGTCGTCGGTTACCGCCACGGCCACCCAGGCGTCGTCCCCCCGGCAGCGGTAGGTGTTGTGGGGCGCGTGGCGCGGGTCGTGGTTGCCCTCGGGCCGGTGCGGCTCCCCGCCCAGGACGTGGTTCATCCAGCCCTCGAAGGCCGTGGCCAGCATGGGCTCCCAGAGCGACACGTCAATCACCTGTCCGGGCCGCCCCGGCTTGCGCGCGCGCAACGCCGCCAGGATCGCGAAGGCCGCATAGACGCCCGCGTTGGGGTCCGCATAGGCGATGCGCTCGTTCACCGGAAGTCCGTCCTCCTCGTAGCCAGTCTGGGCGCACAGTCCCGCGACCGGCGGAATGAGCGGGCCATAGCCCGAATAGTCCCGGTACGGCCCGGTCTGCCCAAAGGCGGATATCGCCGCGACGATCAAATCCGGCTTGGTCCGCTGCAGCACGTCCGCGGCCAGCCCCAGGCGGTCCATCACGCCGGTGGCGAAGTTGCTCATCACGACGTCGGAGCGCGCCGCCAATTGCTTGACGAGCGCCAGGCCCTCCGGGTGGGAGACGTTGATGGCGACGCTTTGCTTGGCCTGTCCCACGGTGTTGAAGTAGCCGCAGCGGTTCAGGCCGCCCGCCATGCCCTGGGGGTAGATATCCAGGCGGCGGGCCAGATCGGCCCGGGCGGCGGACTCCACCTTCAGCACCTCCGCGCCCAAGTAGGCCAGCAGGAGCGTGGCGTGGGGCCCGGCCCAGACCCATGTCAGATCGAGCACGCGCACGCCGCGCAGGGGCAGGTCCGGCGCGGCCGGGGATGGCGCGGGGCCGCCGGGCGGGGTCTCCGCCGCGCGCACCGTCCTGGCAAGAGCGGGGCCGCCAAACAGGCTGGTCTTCAGTCCGTTCGCTTCCCCAAGCCGCGGCGCGGGGGTGCGCAAGGCCCACCACGGCTGCCGCAGCCGATAGGGGGAGCCGGGCAGCAGCAACCGGCCCGCCACGGGATGTTCGTGGGGGACGAAGAAGGCGCGCTCAGCCAGGTGCGGATCGGAGGCGATCCGGTCGAAGTCATACACCGGCGCCGCCCCGATGCGGTTCTTCTGGCAGGCATGGAACAATTCCTCCGCGGTCCATTGCGCCGTCCAGCGGGAGAGGTGCTCGGTGAGGTAGTCTTGGTTCTGGCCGCGGGCCGCGCGGTCGGCCACCAGGGGCGAGCGGGTCCAGTCGGGCTGCCCCATCATCTCCACCAGCCGCTCCCACTGGGCATCCTCGACGGCGATCAGGTAGATGACGCCGTCCTTGCAGGGGAAGAGGTTGGAGGGCGCCGTGATGTTTTGTGTAAGCCGGGACTCCACCTTGCCCTGGTAGGAATACGCGGGGAAGTGCCGCCCCAGCAGCAGCCCCACGGTGGAGTGGATCGAGAGATCAATGTGCTCGCCGATGCCCTGCGCGCCGGCCCGCAGGTGCGCGGCCAGCGCCGCCGTAGCGCCGTGCAGCCCGGCCTGGAGCAGCGCATGGTGGCCGAAGAAGCGCAGGGGCGGCCGGTCGGCGTGGGGCGACCCGTCCGGGCATAGATAAGCGAACCCGCCGCCGTGGATCAGGGTCAGATCGGAGGCGGCGAAGTCGCGGTACGGCCCGGTCAGGCCGTAAGGCGTGATGGAGAGCAGTACCAACCGGGGATTGCGGGCGGCCAGGCGGGCGTAATCGAGTCCGGCGGCCTCCATGGCGCGGGGCGGCAAGTCATGCAGGAGGATGTCCGCCTCGGCCGCCAGGGCCTCCAGGGCACGGCGGCCGGGCGCAGCGCCCAGATCCAGCACCAGGCTGCGCTTGTTGGCGTTGAGCGCGATGAAGGCGCCGCTGGCCTCGGGATTGGGCACGCCGGCGGGAAACGGACCGTGGCGCCGCGCGGGGTCGCCCTCCGGCGGCTCCACCTTGACCACCGCGGCGCCCAGGTCGGCCAGCAGCTTGCCGGCCATGGGAGCGGCATAGCCCCCGCCAACCTCCACGACCCGGGTTCCCGTCAACGCCTGCTCCATTCCTCGCATCCTTTCCAGGGTCCGCCCCCGGCGGGTGCCCGGGGCCGATCATGGGGCGAGCGGGCCGCCGGGTCAAGCGGCGCCGGTCAACCTGGCGCCGGGGACTCCCCCAGCACCACACCGAGCACCAGCCGCAGCAGGTGCGGCGGTAGCGGCTCCCCGGCAAACAGCCGCACGAAGGCGGGATCGGCCGGAATGGGCTCGGGATGCACGGGGATTCCCCATTGCGCGACCTCCGCGGCCAGCGGGGCGAGCGCCTCCCCGCGCACCTGCGTGAACACGATCACCGGATCGAGGGGAACGCCGCCGGCCTTCAGCTTGCGCAGCAGGGCCGCCAGCCAGGGCAGCGCCCAGACATCCGGGGGCGCCGGCCGCAGGGGAATCACCACGCGCCCGCCGGCGCGCGCGATGCTCTCGGACATTTCGGAGAGGGCGGGCGGGCCGTCGATCACCAACCAATCCACGCTCGCCCGGAAGCGCTCGGCCTCCCGATGCACGATCGGCTGCACCTGCGAGCGGGTTTCCACGCCCAGCGCCGGGCCGAAGCGGTTGCCCCACTCGCTGCTCGTGCCCTGGTAGTCGGCGTCCAGCAGCAGCACGCGCGCGCCCTGGCCCGCCAGGCCCAGCGCCGCCGCGACCGCCAGCGTGCTCTTGCCCGTGCCGCCCTTCTGGTGCAGAAACGAGACCACCCGCATGGCGGCCACCCGCGCGACAGTTCGGTCAGACGGAGGGAACGGGAAGCGGCAGCGCTTCCTCCACCAGCATGATCGGGATTTCGTCCCGGATGGGATACAGCCACTTGCCGTCGGCCCGCACCAGCCCGCCGTCTATCTTCTCCGTCACGGCCTCGCCGCTCCGGTTCCGCAGCTTGCCGGCGGAGATGGCCCCATTGACCCGCTCCAGGAGCGCGGCGTCGGCAAGCCGCACCGGCTCCTTGGTCTCCGGACAGACCAGTATCTCCAGCAATTGCGCATCGATCATTGCGAAGCCTCCTGTTGGGTGGAACGGCCAATCCGGCTCCTGGCCTTGAGCTTGGCTCTCAGCGGCATGGCGCCGGCCTCCGCGCGCGGGTACAAGGTCTCTATGCCGATGCCGGCATCTCCCCGGGTTTCGGCGCGATGAAACGGCGCACCGCGTACACGAGGCCGTAGACCACCGGCGTGTCCAGCGCCGCGATCACGTACTTGACCAGCAATTGGGTCAGGATCATCGCCAGGATCGGGTAGCCGGGCAGGCCATAGAACGCAATGCCGATGAAGATCACGGTGTCCACGGTCTGCGCGGCCATGGTGGAGACGTTGTTGCGGAGCCACAGGTGCCGCTCGCGCAGCAGGGTCTTCAGCAGGCTGAACAGCCACACGTCCACGTGCTGGCTGATGTAGTAGGCCACCAGGCTGCCCAGGATGATGCGGTTGCTCTGCCCCAACACCAACGCATACGCGGCCTGGTTGGGCCAGAACGCCGCCGGGGCCAGGGCGATGGCGATCGAGATCAGCACCCAGACCAGCAGCTGCGTCACAATGCCCGCATTGATGACCACGCGCGCCTTCTTCCGCCCCCAGACTTCCGTGATCACGTCCGCCAGGGGAAACGTGATGGAGTACGCCAGCACCCCCGCCGGAACGAACAGCGGCCCCAGCCCGACGATCTTGACGGCCACGACGTTGGCCGCGACCAGCGAGGCGTGGAACGCGATGCCGAGATAGATGAAGGGGGAAAGCTCCCTGTCCGTCATGTGCCATCCTTGAGGATCGGATTCCCGCGCGATGCCGGCGCGGCGGTATGCCGCCGCGTTGGGTGCTGGCCGCAGAATGCGCACGCTCCGTGCCGGAGCGGAACCTCGGCGGCACCGCCGCCAGGGCAAGATCCCGCCGATGCGTCATCCCTCGTCCAAGCCCAGCAGTTCACCCACCCGTTCCACCAGCAGGTCAACATGGTGCGGCCTGACGAAGGAAAGCAACAGCACGATCATTAGCAGGTTCTGCGGCAGCTTGCCCCAGATAACGCCCATGGCCAGATGGGCCGCCACGGCCAATCCCAGCACCCAGTAGCGGAACCGGTCCAGCCACACGAACACCGGCAGGAACAGACAGAACAAAATTGCCCCATAAGCCAAGAGCCCGGACCACCGGGCTTGCAGCCACAGCGTGTCGCGGGCCAGGGGCAACCCGGTTTCCAGCAGCCGCGGATGCCAGAAGTCCACGCCGGCGAGCCAATCCGGGTCCATGTTCGCAAGCCCGGAAAAAAAGTAGATCAGGCACAGGTGGATCTGGATCAGCCGGAGCGGCAGGCCCGGCCAGGGGACCCGATCCTCCTCCGGTAAGGATCCGCCCAGAGGCGTAGGGGCGGCGGGCGGGGCCATCAGCCCCAATGCGCGGCCGCTGGGCAGCAGCGCCAGGTAGAACAGCGCGGTGAGCAACAGGCTGTCGAGCCCCACCAGCACGGCGGGATTGGAATGGCCGTAGGAGATGAGGATCACCAGCGATAGCGCGGCGCTCCACAGCGGCAGGATGCCGATGAGGAAGGCCATTGCCGTCAGGATCGCGAGGAGATGAACGCACCAGAGCCAGAACGGGTTCGGAAACCAGTCCAGAACGGAAAAGTGCCAGGACCAAGGGTCGAGCTCCCCCAGCGCAGCCAAATTGCTCCAACCGGAAGCGGAGAAATGCGCATCCAGGTCGAACGAATACACGAACAGCGTATAGAGCAGGATCAGCCCGACCCCCACCCGCAGCAGAGCCAACTGGTTCAGGCTGACGGGGAAGAACCAAAATCGCAGCCAGATCGCGACGCGGCTGCCGGAACGTTGATCGGTCACTCCCGCGCCCCTCTTGGGGTGGGAGTCCAGGTGCGGGTCAGCCCGTTGAACGTCCCCAACATGCGTTTCTGCAAGCTCTGTCCCGGATTGAATTTGTGCCAAGGATTCTTGAACGCGTTGCGGTCCCAGGTCCAGTGCGCGGAGAAGAGTTCCACCCGCAGCGGCGGCTCCGGCAGCTTATCCACCACGAAGCTCATGATGGCTGCGTGCAATTCCGGCACATCCGTGGCGGCAAGATTGCCGGCGCTTGCCCACCGCTCGTAGCGCAATCTGGGACGTACGCGCGAATCGGGAAAGATGCCCTCCAAGGTCGTGCCATCCTGGGCAAAAATCTTGTAAACGAGAAAGTTCTCCCGCTCTCCAGGGCCGGGAAGGCCAAACGCATCCGGCCTGGCAAAGTAGGTCAGATAGGAAAAGGCCGACTCCGTCTGCCACCCGAACACCGGGTTGGTTCCCCCCGGGAACAGTCCGACGCCGATCAGATGCAGCGCCGCCAAGACCGTCAGGGCCAGGGGCGCAACCTCAGGTGGAATCCGGGAAACCCAGCGTCTCAATTGGGCGGGACGGTCCCATCTGCGGCCGGGAATCGCGCCCGCCCGGCCTCCCAATCCAAACCATGCCAAGATGCTTGGCCCCTGCCACTTCAATCGATCCATCGGTATCCATTGTTGGGTCCGCTGTCCCCGAAGGCCCCTGGGTCGAAAGCTTCAGAACCGGGTTCGGTCGTGCCCCTTCAGGCTGGCTCGGGGGGAAAGCGCCTTGGGCGCGGCAGGCTGCGCCGGCGCCAAGTCACCGTGTGCTGGTGGGAAACGCTTCCGCTTCCTCCTCCCAGCACATCCTGTCGGCATCCGGCACCCTTCCCAGGGCGCGGAAGCGCACCCGATAGCGCTCGGACCCGGTCAAGCTCCTCAGGTTGAACTCGGCGGTGCGCTGGGCTTTACCCTGCGCCTCCTTCTCTGTCTCCCCGCACCCGATGCCCGTTGCCTTTGCCCGTTCGCGGCTGGGATTCTCGATGCGGTATTGGTCGTCCTGAATGAACTTCAGGTCTCCGCTGGGCGCCGCCGTGCAGGCGACCAAGCTGAGCATCAGAAGCCACGGCCAACCGGAATTCACGTGTTTCCGCTCCCATTCTGGCTGATCCCGGCCCGCGCTCCACATTCGTATCGTGTGGAGAGCAATGGCTTGACTCCGCCCGGGCCAAGCGTCAGCTTTCGCCATTTTGCGGGCTGTGTCAAAGACTGATGGGGTCCGAGCACGCACCGCCATGCCGGGAGCCATGAAGAAAGCGGTGCTCCAGGGCACGGGGCCAGGCACCGCAATGCTCGCCGCGGGTGCGGGAGGAGGACGCGACCCCGCCATGGGGGAGGGCGCCATCTTGACAGGAAGAACCCGCAACGTGAATATGTGAAACCATCTCCGTCCCGACAGGAGTGCTCCGATGTGGATCCGGCGGCTCACGCGTTTTGCAGGGCGGCCCGCCCTGCCACGCCCACGGTTCGCCGGCTGGCCGCTCCCAGGGCGTTCCCAGGAGCGCCGCCGCCTGGCCGCCGCGCTGGCGGTCGCCCTGCTGGTAATTTGGACGCAACTCTTCATCGGCATCCACGAGCTGGGCCACATCGGCCAGCGCGACGCGACCGCTTGCGCCTTCGCGCCGCTGGTCTCCACCGCGGGCGGGGCGGTGCTTCCCGCCGCCCTCGCCTGGCTCGTGTTGCAGGCCCCGGCTCCGGCACCCGCTTGGATTCCGGAGCGGTCTGTTCCCACCGCCCGCATCGCCGGGCACGCCCGCGCTCCTCCCGCCGCGGCGTAGCCCGCTTCGTCGGCCATTCCCAATCCAGCCCTGTGAGATCGGTGTGCACCGCGGCGCTCCCGGGGCCCGTCCCCGTCCCGCGCGGCGCCCGTGCATGGAGGAAACCCATGGTTCTTCATCGGCTCGCGAGAGCCGCAAAGTCCCTATCGGCGCCGCCAAGGCCGACCCTTCCGCCGCGGCTCCTCACGTGGGTGCCCTGCCGCACAGTCTGTGCGCTGGCCCTGCTTGCGTGGCTGTGCGCCGCGCCCGGCGCGGGACAGGCCCAATCGCGCGGCGCCGCGGGAGGCGCCACCCCCAACATCGGCGTCGTGCTGATGGGGCGCTTCGCCGCGTTCTCCGCGCCAACGGAATTCGCGTTTCCCGGAGTTCCCCTGGACGACGAGTTCCGGGTTGGCCCGGAAGGCTTCAATCTGGGGCCGGTCGAATTTGACATCTACGGCAACGTGGATCCGTACCTGTTCGGCCGCGTCCGGCTCTCCCTCACGGACCGCGGGATCTCCGCCGAGGAAGCCTTCGTGCAGACGACCGCGCTGCCCCTGGGGGCCACCGCCAAGTTCGGGCGCTTCAAGTCCGGCATCGGGTATCTCAACGCGGTGCATCGCCACGCGGACGACTTCATCGAGGCCCCGCTGCCCTACCTGGCCTTCCTGGGGGGACAGTACGGCGACGAAGGCGCGCAGGTGCGCTGGCTAGCCCCCACCGTGGTTTTCTGGGAGTTCGGGGTGGAGTCGCTGCGGGGCGCGGCCTATCCGGCCGGCGGGACTCGGCCCGAGGCCGCCGCGGCGGCCTTCATGAGCGTGGGTTCCGACATTGGGGACAGCCAATCGTGGCTGGCGGGCCTGTCGCGCCTCCAGACCCGCACGCGGGACCGGCAGGCCGTCAGCCCGAGCGGCATGGCCTACGGATACGCTGGAGAGACCGCCGTCAACATCCTGCACTGGGTATGGAAGTGGGCGCCGGACGGAAACCCTCGCTATACCGACTTGAAGCTGCAAGGCGAGTACCTGCTGCGCGAGGAGGACGGCCAGTATACCCTAACCGATCCGCTGGCCGGCGCGCAGACCCTTGACTTGCGCGGCGTGAACGCGGCCCAACAGGCCGGCTGGTACCAGCAGGCGCGCTGGAAGTTCCTGGAGCGCTGGCGGGTGGGCCTGCGGCAGTCGGTGCTGGCGCCGCAACAGACGGCCCGCACCGGCGCGGCCACCGCGCTCCTGGGCCGGGACCGCGCGCTGACCGTGTCCAGCGCCATGCTGGAGTTCGACCCGAGCGAATTCAGTTTCTTCCGGCTCCAATACAGCCGGGACGACACGGACCGGGCCGCTGGCGTGAACCGCTGGTACTTGCAGTACACCATTGCCCTGGGGGCACATGCGGCACATGAATACTAGTGTAGTGTCCCAGTAATCTCTTTACGAGTCCGTGCCGCCGGGACGCCAAAAAGACTCGATTTTGAAGGATGACTCACTGTAAAGCCTTCTTCAGGACACTACACTAGCAGGATGCGGAAAAACGAATGGACGCGGATTTGTGGGGGCTTTGCCCCGCCCTGTTGCCTGGCTCGGCGCTGACGCACCGAGCGCCCCAGCAGGGAGTCTGGCGCCCCTCAACCAATATAAGGGTATCGGGAAGGGACGATCATGATCGGCCATGCGGTGCGCAAAGCGGCTCCAGGAGCGGATCCGGGAATCACCGGCAAAGCCCTGTGCTGCGTTGACCCTTTTGTTTTCGCGGCGGCTCGCGCCGGACGCTTGCGGGAGGCGCCGGCAACATCGCGCCGCGAAAACCAAATTGAGCGTCGCGGCGGCCCGCGCCGGACGCTTGTGGGAGGCGCCGGCAAAACCGCGCCGCGAAAACGTACCCGGGGGGTGCGGGGGGACTTGTTCCCCCGCTTGCGGTTCGTTCTTCCGCAGCCTGCCAGGATCAAGCCCGCCGGTCGCGCGGGGATCGTGGCCGGGCTGATGTTGGGCCTGGCGTTGGCCGCCGCCGCGCCCGCCTCGGCCGCCCTGAATGTCTTTGCCTGCGAGCCGGAGTGGGCGGCGCTGGCGGTGGAGTTGGGCGGCGGCGCGGTGGAGGCCTTTTCCGCCACGACCGGGCGGCAGGACCCGCACCAGATCCAGGCGCGCCCCAGCCTGATCGCGCGCATGCACCGGGCCGATCTGGTGGTCTGCACCGGCGCGGAGCTGGAGATCGGCTGGCTGCCCATCCTCCTGCGCCAATCGGCCAACGGCAAGGTGCAGCCCGGCGCGCCGGGATACTTCGAGGCGTCCCAGGCCGTGACCCTGCTGGACGTGCCGGCCTCGGTGGACCGCGCGCAGGGGGACGTGCATGCGCAAGGCAATCCCCACCTGCACCTGGACCCGCGCAACATCGCCCAGGTGGCCGCCGCGCTGGCCGCGCGCCTGGCCGAGCTGGACCCGGAGCGGGCCGGCCTGTACCGCGCGCGGCTGCAGGACTTCGCCCGCCGGTGGGCGGCGGCGATCGCCCGCTGGGAGGCGCGCGCGGCTCCGCTCAAAAGGCTGCCCGTGGTGATCCACCACAAGGACTGGACCTACCTGATCGCCTGGCTGGGCATGAGGCAGGCAGGTCTGCTGGAGCCCAAGCCGGGTGTGCCGCCCAGCACCTCGCATCTGGATGCGCTGATGGCCCGCTTGAAGGCCCAGCCCGCCAGGATGGTGATCCGCTCGGCCTACCAGGACGACCGCCCCGCCCGCTATGTCGCGGACCGGGCAGGCATCCCGGAGGTGGTGCTGCCCTACACCGTCGGCGGGGACCAGGAGGCCACGGACCTGTTCGCGCTCTTCGACGACACCCTGAACCGCCTGCTCGTGGGGGTCAAATGACGACCGGAGGAATCGAGCTCGGCATCCTGGCTTACCCCCTGCTGGCGGGCGTGCTGGTGGTGCTCACCCACGTTCCGTTGGGCCAGGAAGTCCTGGCGCGGGGCATCATCTTCATGGACATCGCCGTGGCCCAGATCGCGGGCCTGGGGGTGATCGCCGCGGACGTGTTGGGTCTGGAGGCCCACGGGTGGGGCGTGCAGGTCTGCGCCGGCGGCGCCGCGCTGCTGGGTTCCCTGGCGCTCAATTGGACGGAGCGGCGTTGGCCCGAGATCCAGGAGGCCCTGATCGGCGTCTTCTATGTGCTGGCCTCGAGCGCTGCGATCCTGCTGCTGGCGGCCCATCCCCAGGGGGGCGACCATTTGAAGGACCTGCTGGTGGGGCAGATCATTTGGGTGCTGCCTCGGGAGGTGCTGGGCCATGGGCTGCTCTATGCCGCCCTGCTGGTGGCCTGGTTCGGCTTTCGCCGCCGCCTGGGGCGGCCCGGCTTCTATGTCATCTTTGCGCTGGCGGTCACCGCATCGGTGCAACTGGTGGGCGTGTTCCTGGTGTTCGGCACGCTGATTGTCCCCGCCCTGGCCACGCGCGGCTGGTCCGGCGGCCGGCGCCTGTGGATCTCCTACGGGCTGGGCGTGCTGGCCTATGGGCTGGGTCTGTTGATCTCGGGTTGGACGGACCTGCCGACCGGGGCGGTGATCGTGTGGACGCTGGCGGTGTTGGGCGTGGGGTTGGCTTATGCCCTGCCGGGGCGAGGCGCGCGGCAGACCCCGACCGGGTGACCCAGCGAGGGAGCAACCTCCCGCCAGGCCACCCGATCCGCGCATGACGTCCTGCAACGCCATGCGGCCCTGCCTACTTCGCGCTTCCCCCGTAGCTGAGCGTCAGCCACATGATGGTCGAAGGGTAGTCCGCCAGCGCCACGCCCTTTGGGTCTGTCGGGTCCAGATACTTCCCTTTGGAATCGTAACCGCCCATGACCAGTTCCGGGGTAGGTCGAATGGCCGCGTTGGCCGCCACCGTGAAGTCTCCCAGCACCACGCCCAGCTTGGCGGTCACGTCCTGGATTCCGCTGATGTGCTTCACCGGCGCTGTCGTGTTGCCCGCCATCAGGCCGTTGGGCGTCATTAGGCCATTGCCGATATTCAGTCCCCAAACCACGGTCTCCCCGCCACCGAACGACAGGGCCGTGTAGGCCATGCCCGGATACGCGGTGGCGTAGTGCGCCAGAGTGGGGTTGACCGCCTTTAGGAACGGCATGCCCCACTTGAACATGGCTTCTGTCGTCACCGGCGCGGCATTGACGGACCAGGCCGGGGCGGTGCCAAAGTAGGAATAGTAGATGAAGCCGGCCGTGAAGGCCCCCAGGCGGTTCGACCAGTCGTACGCCAGCGTATAGTCCAACTCGTCATTCTGCCCCAGACCCAAGAAGGCCTTCTTCGTGTCGTCCTCGCGGTTGGCGACGGCGAAGCTGCCCCACAGGTTGAGCGAGAGGCCGTTGGGCCCGAAGAACGTCACAGAGGGCTGGGCCGCGGGCGAGACGTTGACCGCGTCGTGCTTCGCCTTGCTCAGTGACCACACGCTCCAATAGACGTCGTTGCCACGGAAGACATAGTCGCTGACCAGGTCCACGCCATAGGTGGCCAGCGTCGGCGCCTCTTCCGCCCGGGCGGATGCGCCCCATGCGCCGACGGCGGCCACAAGGGCCAGCAGCAAGACCTGCAACGGTTTGGACCACGTTTTCATGTCTGGTTTCTCCTGGACGATTGGGGAAAACTGCTGAGAGACGTTCGCGCCCAAGTGGAGCAAGGCGCTACGGATCGGAGTGGCGAGCACCCTGTCCACGCTGCGGACTGGGAACACCACAGCATCCGCTGTGCCGTATTCCCAACATGCTCATAATACACAGCTATTCATCTTGGCTGCGGAAGCGAGGCCAAGCGAAGTGAGTGGAAAACGGGCACCGATGCGGGCCGGCTGCCGGATTTCCGATCAGGGGATACCGCTGGGAGTGAAACGCGGATTGCCCCGGGCAGGTTGCGCCCAGGGCAGTGGGTAAGCGTACAGGCTCAGCCGGCCGCGGCGGGTTTGGCCGGACCGGCGCAGGCGACCGCGCCCTTGCTCAGCAGGTCCTCGATGCGGGCGTCGTCGTAGCCGATCTCGCGCAGCACCTCGCGCGTGTGCTCGCCCAGCTTGGGTGGGCGGCGCAGGGCGGGCTTGTCCATGCCTTGCAGGTGGAACGGCGTGCCCGGCACCTTGAAGTGGCCGTATTCGGGATCGTCCACCTCGTTGAACGGGTCCAGGGCGTTGACCTGGCCATCCGCCAACAACTGATCCACCGTGTTCAGCTTGGAGCAGGGGACCCCTGCCTTGACCAGATGATCCTCCAGCTTGCGGGTCTCCCACCCCGCGATGACGGGATTGAGCCGGCTCAGGAACTCCTTGAGGTTGGCCATGCGGCCGGGATTGTCCTTGTACTTGGGCTCCTTGAGCAGCGCCTCCACGCCGATGGCCTGGGCTAACTTCTCCCACAGGTTCTGGTTGGCGGCGGCGATCAGGATCCAGCCGTCCGCCGTCTGGAAGGCCTGGTAAGGCGTGGCGCTGGCGTGTCCGCTGCCCAGCTTGCGGGGCACCAGACCGTTCTGGAAGAAGGGGGTGAGTTGTACAGTCATCAGCCCCAGGGCGGACTGGAGCAGGGAGCCCTCCACCTTGCCGCCCCGGCCGGTCTCCTTGCGGCGGTAGAGCGCCGTCACGGCGGCCAGGGCGCCGATCACGCCCGAGCTGAGATCGAGGAACGAGACGCCCGTGCGCACGGGCTCGCCGTCGGGCATGCCGGTGAAGCTCATGATGCCGCTGTAGGCTTGCAGCAGCGTCTCGTAACCGGGATACTCCGCCCGCGGCCCCTTCCGGCCGTATGCGGCGATGGAGACGAACACCAGACCGGGATTGATCTTTTCCAGGCTATCGTAGCCCAGGCCAAAGCGCTCCATCGTGCCGGTCTTGAAGTTCTCTACCAGCACGTCGGCGGTCTTCACCAGATCGCGGATCACCTGCTGCCCGTCCGGGGACTTCAGGTCCACCACAATGCCGCGCTTGTTCAGGTTCACCGCCGTGAAGGAGTCGCTCAAGTCCTTGGTGAAGGGCACCCAGGCGCGGGACTCGTCGCCCTTCTTGTCCTCCACCTTGATGACGTCGGCGCCCAGGTTGGCCAGCATCATGGCGCAGAAAGGTCCGGCCAGCACGCGGGAGAGGTCCAGCACACGGAGTCCGGAGAGCGGGAGCGGTGCGGAGGTCATGGCGCGGGGTCCGAAGAGGGTGCAAGCCGCGGCCGAGGCCGCGTGCGCCCGGCGGGCGACGGGCCATTGAAGCGCAACCGGAGCCAAGTGACAAGCCGCGGATGTGCCGCCCGGCCGGCGAAGCGGGACGGACCGGCCTACGGCCGGGGCAATTCCTCGTAGAACTTCTTGAGTTCGGTCAGGGCCGCCTTGCCCATGATGGCATCGGCCAGGGGCTGCGTCAGGTGGCCCAGGTTGTCCAGCTCGCGCTTGAGGGCGATGGGGTCCGCCCCCTGGGCGTGGCGGCGCACCGTCTCCATCTGGGCGCGGATCTCCGCCTGCCGCGCTGGATCGAGCAGCGCCTGGGCCTCCGGCCACGCCTTTTCGATGCCCCGAAACACGGCGCTGGCGGTGTTGCGGAACTCCACCAGTTGCCGCTCGGTCAGGTCGTCCAGGGCGTGCTCCACGGCATCCTCCAGGATGCGGTCCACCTCCTGGGCCGTCAGTCCGTGGGACGGCACGACCTCGATCTGGGCCTGGCGGCCGCTGCGCTCCTCCACGGCGGAGACGGTGAGGATGCCGTTGGTGTCCACCAGGAAGCTCACCTTGCAGCGCGGCAGCCCGGCAGGCATGGGGGGGATGCCCCGCAGACGGAAGCGGCCCAGGTTGCGGCAGTCCTTCACGAACTCCCGCTCGCCCTGGAAGATGTTGATGTCAATGCCGGTCTGGTTGTCCGCGGAGGTGGTGAACAGTTCGGCGGCCTGGGCCGGAATGGTGGTGTTGGCCGTGATGAGCTTGCTGAAGGTGCCGCCCAGGGTCTCGATGCCCAGGGAGAGCGGGATCACGTCCAGCAGCACGTAGTCGCGCCGCCCCCCGGCCAGCAGGTGGCCCTGGATGCCCGCGCCGATGGCCACCACCTCCTCCGGATTGATCGAGACGTTGGGGGCGCGGCCGAAGTACTCCCGCACGCGCCGCCGCACGAGCGGGATGCGGGAGGAGCCGCCCACCAGCACCACGTCGTCAATCTCCGCCGGCGTCTTGCCCGCCGCCGCCAGCGCCTGGCGGCAGGAGTCCAGCGTGCGGCCCACGAGCGGCTCGATCAGCGCGTCGAGCGTGTCCACGGTGAAGCGATCCCGCTCCAGGAGCCCCTGGCCGGGCAGCTCCAGCGTGTACTCGGTCTCCAGGGCGCGGCTGAGGTCCATCTTGATCAGCTCGGCGGTCTTGCGCAGCAGTTGGGAGGCCAGGGGGTGCTCCAGCTCCGCCCCGGGATGCCGCGCCAGGATGCGCCGCTTCATCTCTCCGGCGATCAGCATGTCCACGTCGTCCCCGCCCAGGTGGGTATCGCCGTGGGTGGAGAGCACCTTGTACACCGCGCTGCCCTCGCCGCCCGCCAGTTGCAGGATGGAGACGTCGAAGGTGCCGCCCCCCAAGTCGTACACGGCCACCGTGCCCTTCTGCTTCTGGTCCAGGCCGTAGGCGATCGCGGCGGCGGTGGGTTCGTTGACGATGCGCACCACGTCCAGCCCGGCGATGCGGCCCGCGTCCCGGGTGGCCTGGCGCTGGGCATCGTCGAAGTATGCCGGCACGGTGACGACGGCGCGGCTCACCGGCCCTCCCAGCGCGGCCTCCGCCTTACGCTTGACCGCCTTGAGGATCTCCGCGGAAAGCTCCTGGGGGGTGAAGCCCTCCTCGCCCACCTGCACCTTGACCAGTCCGCGCTGCGCGGCCCGCACGGCATAGGGCAGGCGCCCCACGTCCTGGGCCAGGTCGTTGATGTCCCGCCCCATCAGCCGCTTGATGGAAAACAGGGTGCGTTCCGGCGCGGAGGTGCGCAGGTCGCGGGCGGCATCGCCCACGATCCAGCGCCCGTCCTGGCGCGTCAGCACGGACGGCACGATGGCGCGCTCCCCGGCCGGGGCCAGCGCCCGCGGGTCGCCGTCCAGCACCGCGGCCGCCAAGCTGTTGGTCGTGCCCAGGTCAATGCCGACGATGATCTTCGCTGTGTCCATGCTCATTCGGGGCCGGGTTCTTTCTTGCGGCGTTCATTCCGCGTAGTGGACAGCGGCCCGGCAAACGCGGCCGGCGGCGTCCAGGTGCATTGCTTCCATCACGCGCTGGCCGCGGTGGTTGCGGTAGTACAGGGCCACGCTGTCCATGCCGGCCAGACAATCCACCAGGTCGAAGCGCAAGTGGGGCTGGGCCTTGAGCGCCCCGCCGAAGTACGCCCGCAGTTCCTCCCGGGTGCGCAGCGTGCCGTCGGGCCGGCCCATGCGCTCCACCACGCGCGGGGAGCGGAATTCCAGCGGATCCGCATAGTGCGCCAGAATCGCCTCCAGGTCGTGCGCGTTCCAGTCCCGCACCCAGTCCTCGGCGATTCTGCGCGCTGCCTCCGGCGTGAGACCGGCCGTGTTCGCGCTCATGTCCGCGCCTCCAGGCTGTCCGCCAGCCGCCGCAGGTAGCGGGCGCAATTCAGGTTCGCCTGGAGCGCCCGCAGCGCTTCCTGCGGCGCCGGCGGGGGGGCCGCCTCCAGCCGCGCGAATAAAGCTTGGCGCGCCTCCAGCACCCGCGCCTGCCGCTCCCGCACCTGGGCCAGGAGCCCCGCGCGCCCGGCGGAATCCCCGGCGGGCAAATTCTCGATGTCCTCCTGCAAGCCGAACATCTCCTGGAGGAAGCCCGGCGGCAACGGCTCGCCGTCCGGAGCCTGCCCCGCGGCCAGCAGACCCAGCAGGTAGGCGGCGCGCTCGTCGCCGGAGCGCAGGATGCGGTAGGCCTCGTTCAGCGCCGCCGCCGCGTGCTCCGCCTCCGCCCGCGCCTGGGGCGGGGCGCCGGCGACGAAGTCAGGATGGTGCGCGAAGCTGAGGCGCTCATAGGCCGCGTCCAACTGGGCAAGATCCACGGCGTAGCGGCGCGGCAGGCCAAAGCGCGCGAAGTGATCCGGGGGTGCAGCCATGGCGGAAGGGCTAGGCCGGAGCGGACCCGGGCGGCATCTCCGCCCGTGCCGACGCCGGCGGGATAAGGAAGCGCGCGGGGAACGAACCCTGCGGAGCCGGAGCCAGGACTACGGCCGGCCGGACTTCTGCTTGTAGTCCGCGATGGCGGACTTGATGGCGTCCTCGGCCAGCACCGAGCAGTGGATTTTGACGGGAGGCAGGGACAACTCCTCGACGAACTGAGTGTTCTTGATCTCCAGCGCCTCGTCGAGGGTCTTGCCCTTGACCCACTCCGTGGCCAGGCTGGAACTGGCGATGGCGCTGCCGCAGCCGAAAGTCTTGAACTTGGCGTCCACGATCACGCCGTTCTCCACCTTGATCTGCAACTTCATCACGTCTCCGCACTCCGGCGCGCCCACCAGCCCCGTCCCCACGTCAGGGTCGCTCTTCGCCAGGCTGCCCACGTTGCGGGGAGCATTGTAGTGGTCAATTACCTTCTCGCTGTATGCCATGGTCTTGGCTCCTTGCTTGCTGCCGGTTGCGTTCGGCGGTTGCATCCGCCGGCTGTTGTTCCGTTTGGCCCCGCAGGGCCGGGGTGCCCATCCTCAGGCGCGGCCGGAAGGCCTAATGCATGGCCGGAAGGCCTAATGCGCCGTCCAGTTGATGCTCTTGGGGTCTATGCCCTCCTGCGCCAATTCGTAGAGGGGGGACATCTCCCGCAGGCGCGCCACCGTCTCCACCACGCGGCGGATGGTGTGGTCAATCTCCTCCTGGGTGTTGAAGCGGCCGACGCCGAAGCGGATGGAGGAGTGGGCCAGGTCGTCGCCCACGCCCAGCGCCCTCAGCACGTAGCTGGGCTCCAGGCTGGCGGAGGTGCAGGCCGAGCCGGAGGAAACCGCGATGTCGTTGATGCCCATCAACATGCTCTCGCCCTCCACGAAGGCGAAGCTGAGGTTCAGGTTGCCGGGGTGGCGGCGCTCGGGGTGACCGTTGAGGTAGACATGGGTCAGCTCGCGCGTGATGCCCTGGTGCAGGCGGTCGCGCAGGGCAATCAGGCGCCCATGCTCCTGGGCGTATTCCGCGCGCATCAGCTCACAAGCCTTGCCGAAGCCCACGATGCCCGGCACGTTGAGCGTGCCGGAGCGCATGCCGCGCTCGTGGCCGCCGCCGTGGATGATGGGCGAGAGGCGTACGCGGGGCTTCCTGCGGCGCACGTACAGGGCGCCCACGCCCTTGGGGCCGTAAATCTTGTGAGCCGTGTACGAGAGCAGGTCAATCCGCATCGCCTCCACGTCAATGTCCATGTGGCCCACGCCCTGGGTGGCGTCGGTATGGAAGAGCACCCCGCGCGAGCGGGCGATCTCGCCGATCTCCTTGAGGGGGTGGAGCGTGCCGATCTCGTTGTTGGCGGCCATCAGCGAGACGAGAATGGTCTTGTCCGCGATGGCGCCGGCCAGTTGGTCCAGGTCAATTGAGCCTTGGGCGTTGACCGGCAGGTAGGTCACCTGGAAGCCCCTGGTCTCCAGCAGATGGCAGGTGTCCAGGATCGCCTTGTGTTCGGTGGCGGCCGTGATGATGTGGTTGCCCTTCTCCCGGTAGAACTCCGCCACGCCCAGGAGGGCCAGGTTGTCGGACTCCGTGGCGCCGCTGGTGAAGATGATTTCCTTGTCCTCCGCGCCGATGAGGGCGGCCACGCGCGCCCGCGCCTTTTCCACCGCCTCCTCTGCCTGCCAGCCGAAGACGTGGTTGCGGCTGGCCGCGTTGCCGTACATCTCCGTGAAGAACGGCAGCATCGCCTCCACCACGCGCGGGTCAACGCGCGTGGTCGCGTGGTTGTCCAGATAGATGGGCGTCTTCATTGCGGGCGGCCTTTCTCCAAGGGCGCGGCGGCGCCGAAGCGCAGCGGCAGATCCGCCAAGCCGCGGTCCAGAACCTCGTCCAGCGTCAGCGCCGCCATGAACTGTTGGAAGCGTTGGTGCACGCGCTGGATCGGATTGTGGGTGGGGCAGCCCGACTGGTACTCGCAGCTGGCGTCGTCCCCGGTGCAGTCCAGCAGGCTGAACGGACCTTCCAGGGCCGTCACCAGGTCCGCCAGGGAAATGCGCCGCACGTCGCGCGACAGCGCGTATCCGCCCAGCGCGCCGCGCGTGGACATGAGGATGCCCGCCGCCGACAGCGCCTTGAGGATGTTGGCCACCATGGGTTGGGGCAGGCCATGGCGCTCGGCCATCTCCCGCGCGTTCGCCGCGTGGGGACCATGGTAGAGGTCGCTCACGAGAATCAACCCGTAGTCCACTTTCTTGGACAACTTCAGCATGTCTGCTCCCGGTCCTGATGCGGCGATTCGTGCCTGCAACGTCCAGCCCGGCATATGTGCCTGGCTAATCGCACCAATTTGGTACCGATTGCGCGCCTGCCGCGCGCCGGATGATGACGCTTCGCCAGCGGCGGAAGCCCGCTCACCCTGAAAGCCGACGCTCCCGGGGAATTCGTACCGAATTGGTACTGAATGCAGAATAGGCCCGATCGGGGCCGTTGTCAACCCAGGTTAATGCCCGGGCAACGACAGACCCGGATTCCGACACGAATGGCCCGCCGAGCCGGCCCGCCCAGGCCAGCCCCTGCGCTTCAGTCGGCCCGGCCCAGGGAACGGCGGGCCCGATTGGCCAATTCGTCGCAGCGTTCGTTTTCGGGATGCCCGGCATGGCTCGCCGTCCAGTGCCAGGAGACGTGGCGGGTGGAAACCAGCCGGTCCAGTTCCCGCCACAGGTCTTGGTTGAGCACCGGGCCGCCGTCGGCCTTGCGCCAGCCGTTGCGCTTCCAGTTGCGGATCCACTGGGTGATGCCGTCCTTGAGGTAGCGGCTGTCGGTGGTAACACTGACCCGGGCGCCCTCCGCAGTGCGGCGCAGGGCCTCGATCGCTCCGGTCATCTCCATGATGTTGTTGGTGCTGGCCGGGGCGGCGCCGGAGAGTTCCTCGCGCCGTCCCTCCACCTCCAGGATCGCGCCCCAGCCGCCGGGGCCGGGGTTGGGCGAGCATGAGCCGTCCGTCCAGACGCGGATCGGCGCGCCTGGGTCCGCTGGCGTCGCAATGGGCTCCGCCGCAGGCGCAGCAGGTTCGGCCGCGGGCGGCCCGGCGGCCGCGCAGCGGGCCAGCACCGCTTCCAGCGCCGCCGTCACTTCGGCAGAAAGCGCTCCGCCGCCCTCCAGGCGCTCCGCCAGGGCGCGCAAGCGCGCAGCCAGGCTGCCCGGGCGCGGGGCGGGACTGCGGGCGGCAACAGCGGGGGGGGGCTTGCGGTGCGGGGTGCGGGGCATGGTCCTTCCACAGATTGGGGGCGCGACGATCAACGGGCAGCCCACCACATTGCAAGGCCAAGGTAAAGCAGGAGCGGGCTCCGGGACCGCGCTCGGTCCGGAGCGGCGAACGGAAAGCACCCGCGAGCCGGGGCGCGAGCCGAGGCCCGGGAGGAGCGGGAGATTCGCCGGGGGAAAGCGCTGCGCTCGCCGGCAGCGCAACGATGTCAGCCGACCGCCGCGTAGGGGAGATTCTCGGTGATCCAGGTTTCCACGTCGCGGATGAGCGGCGCGTTGCCCAAGTCGCGGGGGAAGGTCGTCCGGTTGTGGAAGACCGCGCCCAGCGGCTTGCTCTCCAGCACCACGCCCTGCCCCGCCTGCACCTGCCGCTCGCCGGGGAGCATGAACGACATGCGCACTTCCGCCTCGTTCTGGAGCCTGGTCTTGGAGCGGAAGCTACAACCCCCGGCACTGATGTCCACCACGCGGGCCTTGACCAGCAGGGTGCCGTCGGTCGCCCGCGCCTTGGTGGACACATCCGCCGGAAAGAAGGCCTGAATACGGTCCGCCTTGCGTAGATTCAGAAAGGCGGCATCGCTGGGAAAGCTCACGAAATAGGCGCGGGGGTCGTCAATCGCACTGAGCACCTTCGTCTCGAATCCCACGACCTGGCTATCCAGCATCGTGCGCACCACGAGCGGCTCACCAGGCTCCAGCCGGATGCCCTGGAAACCGCCGATCAGCAGGGAGTCCACACCCACGTTTCCGATCAACATGCCGCGGAGCTTCTCCTCCGGCTGGGCTCCCTCGCGGGTAACATACAGGATCGGGTTGCGGGAAAAGCGTTTCCGAAACGCCTCGATCTGTTCGGTTCGGATCATGTCGGCTGCCATCACGATGCCCCGGCTGGTTGGAAGGCTTCCGTTCCTTCAACTTATACAGGCTGATTATGACCACAATATGAACTTTCAAAGGACGCCGTCCCGGGGAGGCTTTCCCAAAACGGCTACAGTGCCAGTTGGTCGAATTTCCGACTTTGTCTACCGTACGGTTGAATGCATTCCGTAGGGTGTCTATCTCAGAATTCTGGAATATTGGACCGCTTCCCCATTAACCATAGCCTATACTACGGGGAAAGGTCTTTCGCTACTCGTTTTTCGCCCTGCAACCATCGGCGGGTTCCGCTTTCGCCAGTGGCCCGGCGGCCCTTCGGCCTGCGCGCCATGACTCCCTCCGATTCCCATATCCGATCTCCGCGATCTCCCCTAATCTCGATGGGAGGTAGGCGGGACGTCGCTGTGCCACGTCCCGCCGGCCGCCCCGCACACTCTACCCACCTGAGGGCCTCCCCATGCGCAGCGCCATCGCGGAACTGCTGGACCGCATCCACCAACTGGAGGACGAACTGGAGTCCGAATTGGCGCTCCGCCGGCAGGCGCTCGCGCACAAGGTCAAGGAGCGCACCGGGCGCGCGGAGCAGGAGTGGCGCGCCGCGCAGCGCCGCCTGCGCGAGGGGCTGTTCCGCTACCTGCGCACCACGCGCCTGACGACGTACCTGACGGCGCCGGTGATCTATTCGCTGATCGTGCCGCTGTCGCTGCTGGACTTGTCCATGACGGTGTACCAGCGCATCTGCTTCCCGGCCTACGGAATCCCGCGGGCGCGGCGCGGCGACTACATCGCGCTGGACCGCCACGACCTGCCGTACCTGAATCTGATCGAGCGGCTCAACTGCGTCTACTGCGGCTACGGCAACGGGGTGATCGCCTACGCGCGGGAGGTGGCCGCCCGCACGGAGCAATACTGGTGCCCCATCAAGCACGCGCGCAAGGTGCTGGGGGCGCACCGGCGCTACTACGGCTTCCTGGAGCACGGCGACGCGGAGGGCTACCGCAACCGGCTGGAGGCGATCCGGGAGGCGGTGCGCGCGCCCCAACCGCCGCCGGGCGGCGACGCCACGGGGGCCTGAGGCGAGCGCGTAGGTGCCGGGGGCGTGCGCGGCCGCGCTCCGTTTGCGAACCCCCGGCCAAGTGCTTATAGTTCCCGGATGGCATTCCCGCGCGCCGGCGCGGCGGGAAACGTCCGCATCTCCAGGAAGACCATGCGCATCCGCGACCTGTTCCGGAAGGACCGGCCCCTGTTTTCGATCGAACTCTTCCCCCCCAAGACCCCGGCGGGGATCGAGAATCTGAAGGCCCGGCTGGCGGAGATCCGGGCGCACGAGCCGGACTTCGTCTCCGTCACCTACGGCGCCGGGGGCGGTACGCGGCACTCCACGCGGGAGATTTGCGCGTACATCAAGAACGACCTGAGGCTGGAGGCGATGGCGCACCTGACCTGCGTGGCGCACACCCGGGGCGAGATCGCCGGGCTGCTGGCCGATCTCAAGGCCGATGGCATCGAGAACATCATGGCCCTGCGGGGCGACCCGCCGCCGCACCAGCCCTTTGTGCCGCCCGCCGAAGGCTTCGCCCACGCCAGCGACCTCGTGCGGGCGATCAAGGCGCTGGACCACTTCGGCATCGGCGTGGCGGGCTACCCGGAGGGTCACGTGGAGGCCCCCGGCTACGCGGCCGACATGACCCACCAGGTGGCGAAGATCGCCGCCGGGGCGGACTTCGTCGTCTCCCAGTTCTTCCTGGACACCGAGCGCTTCCTGCGCTGGCGGGACGACCTGCGGCGGCTGGGGGTGTCCGTGCCGGTGCTGCCGGGGATCTTGCCCGCGCTCTCGGCCGAGCAAGTCACGCGCCTGGCCAGGCAGTGCGGCGTGCGCGTCCCGGGCGGTCTGCTGGCGGGGCTGGAGCGCTTCGCGGTCCATCCGGAGAGCGCCGCGGCGTTTGGGCTCGTTTACGCCTTGCGGCAGATCGAGACGCTGCTGGACGAGGGCGTGGACGGCATTCACCTCTATGCCCTCAACCGCATCGAATCCATCCGCCTGGTCAGCGCGGCGGTGCGGGGACACCAAAGGGGATAGCGTGGCCCGCCTTTACGCCCGGGGCAACGTGAAGGAGAGGGTGGCGCCGCCCTGCGGGCCGGACTCCACCCGCATCTCGCCGCCGCAACGGTTGACCAACTCCTTGCACAGCAGCAGCCCCAGGCCAGTTCCGGTCTCCCCGGCGGTGCCAGGCCTGGATGTTTTCCCCCCCAGCTCGAACAGCTTGTCCTGGAGCGCCTGCGGAATGCCGATGCCGTCGTCGCTGACGGAAACCCGGCAGGACCCGTCCTCGTCGCCCGCGGTCACCCGCACCTCCCCGCCCGGCCGGCTGAACTTGATGGCGTTGCCGAGCAGGTTGCGGAGGACGGACTGCACCATGCCCCAGTCGGCCAGCACTTGCGCGTCGCGCGGCACGTCCGAGCGCAGGCGAATGCCTTTCTGGTCGGCTTGATCCTTCAATTGCCCGAACTCGTCGTGGACCATGGAGGCGATGCCGATCTTCAGCGGGGAGAAGTCCACCCGCTGCATTCGCAGGGCGGACCATTGCAGCAGGTTCTCCAGGAACAGATGGGTAGCGACCGACTTCTTGTGCATGGCATGCAGCAACTCGCGCTGCTGATCCTCCGGTAGGTCCAGCCTGGGATTGTCCAGCAACTCCGACATGCCGACCAGGGTGGACACCGGCGAGCGCAGGTCGTGCGCGACGACGGAGAAGAACTGGTCCTTGGCGCGGTTGAGCCGATCCAGGTCTTCCAGGGCGGTGCGCAGTTGCACCGTGCGCGCCTCCACGCGCTGCGCCAGCGTGCGGCTGTGTTCTTCCTGGATGTGCCGCTCCCGCTCCAGGCTCTTCATCAATTCGGCCTGGGCGCGCTCCTTCTCCTGCCTGAGCACGTAGAAGCGGTCCGCCAGGGCCAGGGCCAGCAGCAGGGTCTGGGCGCCGGCGGCGAACAAGTGGGAGCGCACCATGAAGTAGCTGCCCTCGGACCAGCCCAAGTAGACGGTGAAGCGTCCCACGACCCCAAGGGCCAACACCACGATGCCGGCGGCGACCAGGCGCGCCTCCTTCTGGCCCTGCGCGAGCGCGTAGAGGACCGTGAACACGGAGATGGCTTGCATCGCCAGGTTGATGGGATACCCCAGGGCCGTCGTGGGCCCGGGCGCCAACACGGACGGGATCGTCATCCCCGCGCTGACCGCGATGACCGCCAGCAGCACTCCGTCCAGCCTGGGCATAGTATGACGCGTGCGCAAAAATGCCCGCAGCGTGGCGAAGTACGAAGCGATCCCCAGCCACAACGCGACCAGCAGCACCCAGTTGATGGTTTCTGGATGGACATCGGCGAGCGGACCTTCCGTACTGAACAGGTAGCAGAAGGTGGAAATGGTAACGAAGAAAACCGCCGCGCTGTAGTACAGATACGTGTTGTCCCGCAGGGACATCCAGATGAACAGATGGAACAAGAGCATGTAGGCCAGCGTCCCCAGCAGAACGCCATCCATCTGGCTGCGGCCCCGCATCTTGCGGGAGAAATAGTCCGGCGTCTCCAGCGTCAGGGCGATCATCTGCACGTGCCGGCCTTGGATGCGCAAGTAGAGCGCGCGCTGCTCGCCGGCCTCCAGGCGCATGGGGAACGTGGCGTCCACCTCCCGCAGGGCGCGCTCTGCCGGCGGCACGGAAGTTCCCCCGCGCATGACGCCCACACCCTCCGGCGCCACCCAATACAGGTCCACGGTATTAAGCCACTTGTTCTCGGTGGCCAACCAGAACTCGCGCGCCAGGCCAAGGTTCACCACCTCGGCGCGGATCCAGTGGGTCTCCGGCCCGATGCCGAAGTTGATGAAGGCGCGCGGGTTGTTCCGCCACCGCGCGGCGTTGGCCGGGTCCCGCACCTGATCGAGGGTGAGCGCGCCGGTGGGATCGGTTAGCAGGGCGGCGTGGGGAGCCAGGGGCACCACCTGGGTGTCCGCCGGAACGCCCACCGGAGCGGCGGCGGCCCGCTGTGTCGTAAGCGCGCACAGCAAGAGCCCCAGCGGCAGGCTCCGTCGCGCTGCGGCCCAGACCGCGTGAGCGGCGGTTCGGACGCCGCGTCCTGGTGTCGTGGCACTGTGCATGGGCCCGGATTTCCCCCTACATGGCGCGGGATGGATGGACGGGTCGTGGGATCCGCCTCCTACAGTCCCCGCAAGGCGGCCATGATGTCCTCATAGGTTTCGCGG
>Ga0315281_10001406_pt1 | contig 35442 bp, 36 predicted proteins | sample YL17G07_0_MG_FD_204540 | JGI IMG/M metagenome (GOLD analysis project Ga0315281, IMG submission 204540) | Sediment microbial communities from Yellowstone Lake, YNP, Wyoming, USA - YL17G07_0 | ecosystem: Environmental > Aquatic > Freshwater > Lake > Sediment | place: USA: Wyoming | collected...
AGAACTCCATAAAGTTGCGGACGATCTCGAAGATGTCTCTCTGCATGCCGAAGATGATGATGGACCCGCCCGTCGGCAGGTCGGTGAAGGCAAGCTTCCTCTGGAAGCCCTGCTTGGAGATGCAGTTCCCCGAGGGGCCGCCGACCTGGACGGCCTGGGCGTCCGGCGCCCCGGCCAGGTCCAGGAGCTCCTGGACGGTCAGTCCGAACTCGATCTCGTAGACGCCGGGCCGGGCGCAGTCCCCGGAGACACTCAGGAGCTTCGTGCCCGCCGAAGTCGGGATGCCGAACGACTTGAACCAGCCGGAGTCGTGGGCGATGATCTGGGCGGCCGTGCAAAGGGTTTCGACGTTGTTGACGGTCGTCGGCTTGTTGAGGTAGCCGACCTGGACCGGGAAGGGAGGCCTGTCCCTCGGTTCGCCCCTCTTGCCCTCGGCCGATTCGAGGAGGGCGGACTCTTCGCCGCAGATGTAGGCGCCGGCGCCCAGCTTGATCAGGATGTCGAAGTTGAAACTCTTGACCCCGGCGATGGATCTGCCGAGGACCTTCTCCTTCCGGAGCTCCTCGAGAACGTTCTCCAGGTGGGCCTTGAGGTAGGCGTACTCGACCCGAAGGTAGAGGACCCCCAGTTCCGCGCCGACGGCGTACCCCGCGATGGCCATCCCCTCAAAGAGGAGCCGGGGCAGCTCGGTCAGGATGACGCGGTCCTTGAAGGTCCCGGGCTCGCCTTCATCGGCGTTACAGACGACGTAATGTTTCGAGCTTTTTTCCTTGCGGCAGAACTCCCACTTGAGCCCGGTGGGGAAGCCCGCCCCGCCCCGGCCGAGCAGGTTCGCCTTCTTGATCTCGTCGATGACCCCTTCGGGTTTCAGGTCGACGGCCTTCCTGACGGCCGAGCCGGATTGGAAGGGGCCGAAGAGGACCGGGCCTTTCTTAATAATATTGTTTGAGACCATGGCCCGGACGAGTTCGGTCTGGTTCGCGCCGTCGCCGTATTCCCGGACCATGCCCTGGACGGGCTTTCCGGCCTTCATGGCGGCCACGAGCTCGCCGGCCCGGGCCGCCGTCAGGCGGGTGAAAACGATCCCGTTGATGATGGCCGACGGCTCCTGGTCGTTCATGCCGATGCATGAAGTGTCGAACAGGCCAATCGTTCCGTCCGGGGTGGTCTCCCCGAAGCGGCAGCCGGCCTCTTTCTCGAAGGCCGCGGCCACGGCCGCCCGGCCGTTCATGTGGGACGTGATCGTTCTGTTGAGATAAACGGCATATTTCCCCCTGGGGGACAGGGAGAAGAAGTGATAGAACGTGACCACGCCCTGGATGTCCGTTTGGGACATGCCGAGCAGCCGGGCCAGTTCTTGGACGGCTTTCCCGGGGATGTGACCGGTGGCGGACTGGATGTCCCGGATCATATCCAGGAGGTTGGTCCGGTCCTTCTTGTGTTTGAGGACGATGGGTTTGATGCTTTCCATGTTTGAGACCTCAAGAGATCATTAAAACAGAATTTTATACCATAATAACCATTTTCGTGAAACCGGGAACTTGGGACTTGCTTTTACCAACGGAAAAACAGTAAAATTTAGGAACAATGAAAGCGATCCATATTATGAAGGAGGAATCATGAGAAAAAAGGGGCTGATCATCATCGGTGCGCTGCTCGTCTTGGTCGCGTTCCAGAGCTGCTCGTCGAAACCTGAAGAAGGGCTCTTAAAAAGATATTTCAATGCTGTGAGGATGAACGACAACTCGACCATGTCCTCCATGGCCCTCGAACCTCTGACGATGGACGTCACCGGCTTCAACATCGTGAGCGTAGCGGCGGAAAAGATCGAGCCGGCGGTCCTTGCCGGATTGAGCAAGCAAGAGGCCGGCCTCAAGAGGAAGCTCGAGGAGCATGTCGGGCCGACCATCGACGCCAAGGACGCCGTGGACGTGGCCAAGGACGAGCTTGACACCGCCCGGACCAAGGCCGCCAAGCAGGCCGCCCAGAAGAAGGTGGATGAGATGCAGGTCAAGTACGACCAGGCGTTCGGCCTCCACAAGGAGCTTCAGAAGGGTTACAATGACGCCAAGACCGCTGCCGCCAGGGAAGAAGAGATTACGGCCTTCTCCCTGGGCGCCAAGGAACTGGTCAACATCCGCGACCTGACGGGCGACGTCCACTCGAAGGAAATCGTTCTCAAGATCAAGACCAGGGACGCGGGCGATAAGAACTACAAGCTGTTCATGAGGAGCTACATTCTGAAGGACGAAGCGACCAACCTCAAGTACAACGGCCGGTGGGTCATCGTCAAGTTTGAACAGCTCCCGTGATTGCGGCGCCGCGGACCCGCGGACGGGTTGACACGCCCCGCGTATTCGTCTATTAATATTGATTTCCCGTTTGGGGCCGTTAGCTCAGAGGGAGAGCACCGGCCTTTTAAGCCGGGTGTCGCTGGTTCGAGTCCAGCACGGCTCATTTTTCTTGCCCCTGTCGTCTAGAGGCCCAGGACATCGCCCTTTCACGGCGGCAACACGGGTTCGAATCCCGTCGGGGGCGCTCTCCCGCACGAGCGTCAAACAAGCCACTCACGCATTGACGTGTTCATCCGTCGATCATGAGAATGCGCCCCGTTCAAGCTATTGACCTGACCCATAATAAGTGGAGGTTCTCTTACGTATGGTGTGGGTTGGGGGCTTGGGCGGTTCAGGAACGGCGTTAAAAACCTGAAGGGGAGCGAGGGCTGCCCCGTTCAAGCTATTGATCCCCACCCACACCAAATGGAAGATAACCTAAATGGAAGAATCACCTACTTGGCCTGATTGGCGAGTTTTTTATTCCGTTTCTTTTTATAGAACCAGAACGCCAAAACGGCCGGGAACTCGTAGATAGCGAAAATGACGGGCGAAAGGATGAGCCAGTAGATGTTGAAGTCGTGGGCGAAGAGGAAGACGAACGCCGCAATCCCGAGCAGAGAAAGAAGGATGGCGGCAATCAACATTCTATTCGAACGAAAATCCCTTTTTCTTGAAAAGCCGGATGCATTGGTCGACGACCGCGGCGTCATAGAGGACGCCCTTGTTTTGAGTGATCTCCGCGAGGGCCTTATCGATCCCGTGGGCGGGCCGGTAGGGCCTGTGGGAGGACATGGCCTCGACGACGTCGGCGACGATGATGATGTTGGCTTCCGGGAGGATGGCGCCGCCTTTGAGGCCGGCCGGATAGCCGCTGCCGTCAAGGCGTTCATGGTGCTGGACCACAATATCGGCGATGGGCCATGGGAATTCGATATTCTTCAGGATGTCGTAACCGACCTGGGCGTGGGTCTTGATGATCGTGAACTCGATGTCCGTGAGCTTGCCGGGTTTGCTCAGGATCTCAGCCGGGACGTAGATCTTCCCAATGTCGTGGATCTCGCCCGCCATGCGGATGCCTTCGATCTGTGCCTCCGGGAGCCCGATCTCCCGGGCGATGGCGCAGGCGAGTTTGCTCACCCGCCGCTGGTGGCCGGCCGTGTAGGGATCGCGCATTTCGACGGTGGCGGACATGGCCTGGATAACACCCTCGAAGGCGCGGCTCAGCCGGTCCCAGCTTTCCTTGAGTTCCCGCTCGGCCGTTTTCCGACGGGTGATGTTCCGGAAGACGAGGACGCTCCCGCGGGCCACCTTCTTGTTGTCGATGATGGGGGCTGAGGTCTGCTCGACGGGGATCTGGCCGCCCTTCCTGCACGAAAGCAGGTTCTCCCTGGCGCCGCCGCCTTTCTCCGGCCGGGAAACTTTCCCGGGAGAGGGTCCTTCCACGCCGAAAACATCAGGAAGCGGTCGGTGGAGGGCTTCGTTCTGGGTCCACCCCGTCATCCTTTCCGCCAGCGGATTCATGAAGGTGACCAGGCCGTCCCGGTCCGTGACGATGATGCCGTCGCCGATGCTCTTCAGGACCGTGGAGAGCCACTCCTCCCTCTCCCTGAGCTTCAGCTCCATCTTGGATTTGTAGAGGGCCATCTCGATCGTCGTCTGGAGCTCCCGTTCCTCGAAGGGCTTGAGGAGATAGCCGAAGGGCTTGGTCAGTTTGGCCCGCTGGAAGGTCGTTTCGTCGGCATAAGCGGTCAGGTAGATGACGGGGATGCTGAACTCCTCCCACAGCTTTTCGGCGGCCGTGATGCCGTCGATCTCTCCCTTGAGGATGATGTCCATCAGGACGAGATCGGGGACCGACGCCGCGGCCTTTTGCAGGGCCAGTTCGCCGCTGGAGACGATGCCGAGGGCCTCGTAGTTGAGGCTCCGAAGCATATTTTGGATGTCCCGCGCCACGAGACTCTCGTCTTCCACAACCAGGACTCTGATCTTGGGCATCTTGGGTTGTCTTCTCTATTGTGGATCTTTGAAAAGGACTTGCATAGAAACTTCAGATCCGCTGTTTGTACTTGAGCTCCCGGAAGACGATCTCGAACCGGGTCCCCGGCTTCCGCTCGAGGGAGATCGTCCCGTCGAGCTGGTCCACGAGCATGGTCACGAGCTGCATGCCCAGCGTTTCGGTCTTGTGGAAGTCCAGGCCGGCCGGGAACCCGACGCCGTCGTCGCTCACGGACAGGGTGAACCTATCATCTCCGGAAGGCTTGAGAGAGACGGTGATCTCTCCCTTGCGCTCCCCCGGAAAGGCGTGCTTGAGGGCGTTCATGACAAGCTCGTTGATGATGAGCCCGCAGGGGATGGCGCTGTTGATGTCGAGCAGGACGTTCTGGACCTCCGTTTTCATCCGGACAAGGTCGGAGTTGACCCGGTAGGAGTGGAAGAGGAACATGATCAGGCTCTCGATATAGTTGGAAAAATCGATCCGGGACAGGTCCTTGGACTGGTAGAGTTTCTCGTGGACCAGGGCCATGGAACGGATCCGCTGCTGGCTTTCCCGGAACATTTCGATGGCGGCCTTGTCCGTCAGGTGGCGGGATTGAAGGTTGAGGAGGGAGGAGATGACCTGCATGTTGTTCTTGACCCGGTGGTGGATCTCTTTGAGGAGGATCTCTTTCTCATGGAGGGAGGCCCTGAGGGTCGTCTCCGCCCTTTTCCTCTCGATGGCTACGGCGGCTTGCGTGGAGACGAACATCAGCATGTCCCTGTCCTCTTTCTTGTACCGGACACCCTCGGTGTAAGTCTGGACGACCAAGACTCCGATCGTCTTGTCCTTGACCTTCAGGGGCACGCCCAGCCAGTCGATGGAAGGCGCTCCAATGGACTCCACTTCGCCCGACCTTTCGAGCTCCAGAAACTTGACCGGGTCGGCCAGGAGCGGCTCCCCCTGCCGGAGAACGTAATCCGTCAGACCCCGGCCGAGTGGTTTGGGAGCGGGGGCTTCATCATATTCGTCTTTGTAATATGGGAAGCTGAGCAAACCGGTCTCCGGGTCATAAAGGGCGATGTAGAAGTTCCGCGCGGGCATCAATTCGCTGATGATGGTATGGATGGAATGGAAGAGCTCTTCCAGGTTCTCCGCGTTGTTCGTGATCTCCGAGATTTTGTAGACGGCGGCGTTGACTTTTTCGGTCCGCTTGCGCTCCGTAACGTCGCGGAAGTTCCAGACGCGTCCAACGATCCGGTTCTTGATCTTCTGGGGCTTGGAGAGTCGTTCGATGGTCCGTCCGTCCTTGAACTCCAGGGCGTCGAAGCTTTCGGCGGACGGCCGCGAATACAGCTGGTTGACCTTGTCCAGAAATTTCCGGGGTTCTTTGAGTTGGTCCAAGACGTAGTCCAAAAGAATTGAATCGTTTTTAGACCTGGCCAAGGAAGAAGGGATCCGCCATATGTCGATGAACTTTTGGTTCATAAACTCGATCGTCCCGCTGCGGTCCACGACAAGGACACCGTCGGCGATCGAGTCGACAGTCGCCTTCAGAAGGGAAAGGGAGTTCTCCAGAGCGTCCTCGGTGGGCTTATGCCCGGCATTCCCATGGAGCTTCCCGGGCTCCGGGGCTTTGCCCGGCCTGACCGGTTTCCCATCCTTCTTTGTCACAGACTTCTCCTTCCCATCCCTTTAGTCGCGCGAGCGGGTGGGGTTATGGACGACTTCGATCCGGCTCATTCGGTCCGGCCTATGGGAGCACGATCAAGGGTCACCTGGGAGAAGAGCTTGAACGTGTTCCGGCTTTCTTCCTTGGCCGTGTACATGGCCGCGTCGGCATTCCTGGTCAGCGTCTCGACGTCCTCCCCGTCCTCGGGGTGGATGGCGATTCCGATGCTGGCCGTGATGTGAACCTTTCTGTCCTTGAGGTCGAAAGCCTTTTGGAAAGCCTTGATGGTCCGCTCGGCGGCCCGGACCGCGGACTCGACCTTGGAGACATCCGACAGAAGGATCATGAATTCGTCCCCGCCGAGCCGAGCGACCGTGTCTCCTTTCCGGAAGACCTGGAGGAGCCTTTCCGAAACGCTCTTCAGCAGCCGGTCGCCGACGGAATGGCCCAGCGTGTCGTTGACCTTCTTAAACCGGTCAAGGTCCAGCATCATGACGGCGATCTTCTGTCCACGCCGGGAGGCGCCGGCCAGGGCCAGGGTCAACCGGTCATTGAAGAGGATCCGGTTGGGGAGCTCGGTCAACGAGTCGTGGATGGCCAGGAAGTTGAGCCTCTGTTCCTGCTGCTTCCGCTGGGTGACGTCTCTGAAGACGAGCACCATGCCGTCGATCGCGTTCTTTTCGTCCCGGATCAGGGCGGCCCCGATCTCCACGGGGAGCTTGCCGTCCGGGCGGAGGAGGAGAAGGCCCTGGTCCAAGGGGAGCCAGGGCTTCTTCCGGGCGATGTTCCGGACGGAGACCGGGACTTTCCTGCCGGTCTTCTCCCCGACCAGGTTGAGGACCTCGACGAGTCCCTTTCCTATACAATCGGCCTTTCCCCGGCCCGTCAGGGCCTCGGCCACGGAGTTCATAAAACTGACCCGTCCCTCCTTGTCGGTGGAGATGACCCCGTCGCCGATGCTGGCCAGGATCGTGGACAGCCAGCGTTCGCGCTCTTTGAGCCGCATGTCCATCTTGTGTTTGTACACGGCCATTTCGATGGCGGTGTAAAGCTCCCTTTCTTCGAAGGGCTTGAGGAGGTAGCCGAACGGCTCTGTGATCTTGGCCCTCTCCAACGTGGATTCATCGGCGTAAGCGGTAAGATAAACGACGGGAATGGCCGCCTGTTCCCAGATTTTCTCCGAGGCGGTGATGCCGTCCATTTCGCCCTGGAGCTGGATGTCCATAAGAACGAGGTCGGGGGACTTTTCGAGGGCGGCCCGGACCGCGTCTTCCCCAGTGGCTTCGACGGCGGCGACATCGTAGCCCAGGCCGCGAACCATGTTCTCAATGTGCTTGGCGACGAGGCGTTCGTCCTCGACCACCAGGATCCTTTTCTTGTCCATTGTCTTCGGTCCTCGATGGGCCCGGAAAGTGTCCCGGCCGATAGGTTTTTATTTATCAACAATCAGGGGAAAAGTCAATAATAGTCGTTAAATCACCGCGGTGTCAGGCCGGCTTGTCAAGAAATAGGATTATGGACCGGTGATTTCGCGCCCTGCTCCGGATTTGACAAACCGCGCCCTTTTACTTACGCTTATTGAGCCGGAAGCTGCTGTCAGGCACGGGCGGTTAGCTCAGTGGTAGAGTATCGGTCTTACACACCGGGGGTCACTGGTTCGAACCCAGTACCGCCCACCACGCGCGTCACCTTTTATTGACATCATCCAGCCCATGTGCTACATTTAACCTTCTATTTTTTATTCAAAAAAGGGTAGGCATATGTATGCAGTGATCAAGACAGGCGGAAAACAGTATCGTGTCAAGGAAGGCGACCTCCTTGAGATCGAGAAGCTTGGAGCCGAAAAGGGTCAAAAGATCAACTTCGACCAGGTTTTTTTGATAGAAGACGAAGGCCGGGTCCTCGTCGGGACTCCGGTCGTCGAGAACGCGGTGGTCAGGGCCGAGGTCGTGGAGAATTATAAGGGCGAGAAGGTCCTCATCTTCAAGAAGAAGAGGAGGAAACAATACCGGCGGACGAAAGGCCACCGCCAGGAGTTGACGAAGGTCCGTATCGAGAAGATCTATCCGGACGCGAAGCTCGTCCCTGCGGAAGAGCTGAAGGTCGAGGCGCCCCCGGTCCGGCCGGCTGTACTGAAGGCCGTCCCCCCCGCGAAGAAAGCGCCGAAACCGGCTGTCAAGAAGGCGGCCAAACCGAAGGAAACGGCCAAACCGAAGGCCGCTCCCAAAAAGAAGACGGAGGCCAAGCCGACCGCGAAGCCGAAGAAGAAAGTGAAGGAGTAAGTCATGGCCCACAAAAAAGCAGGCGGCGCGGCCCGCAACGGAAGAGACAGTCAGCCCAAGAGGCTCGGGGTCAAACGCTTCGGCGGTCAGCACGTCAATGCCGGGTCGATCATCGTCCGCCAGAGGGGGACGCCCATCAAACCCGGACTCAACGTCGGGATCGGGAGGGATGACACCCTCTTTGCCAGGGTCACGGGCATCGTCAAGTTCGAGGACCGGGGAAAAAGGGGCAAGGCCGTCTCCGTCCTTCCCGCCTGATGGGATCCCCGCGCGCCGGCGTTCCGGAGGGTTAAGACTCCGTTGTTCATCGATCAGGTCCATGTCGTTCTCAGGGCGGGCAGGGGCGGCAACGGCTGCGTCAGCTTCCGCCGGGAAGCCCGAGTGCCCAAGGGCGGCCCGGACGGGGGGCACGGAGGCGAGGGGGGAGGCATTTTTCTGGTCTCCGGCACGAACCTGAACTCCCTTTCCTATTTCCGCTTTCATCCGATCACCAAGGCCAGGAATGGACGTCCCGGGGAGGGAGGCAACCGGCAGGGAAAGCGGGGGGAGGTCATTGCCCTGACCGTCCCGGTCGGGACGGTGGTCAAGGAGAAGGGGCGGGATAAGGTCCTTTACGATTTTATGAAACCCGGCGAGAGGTTCCTCGCCGCGAAGGGCGGCAAGGGCGGACGGGGCAACGCGTCCTACGCAACTTCGACGCACCAGACGCCGCGTGAGTTCGAGCCTGGCCGGCCGGGCGAGGAAAAAGAGCTTCTCCTCGAGCTGAAGATCATCGCGGACGCGGGCCTGGTGGGTTTCCCCAATGTGGGCAAATCGACCCTGATCTCCCGGATCTCCGCGGCCAGACCGGTCATCGCGGATTACGCCTTCACGACCCTCACCCCGAACCTGGGTGTCGTCGATCTCGGCGAGTCCACAAGCCTCGTCGTCGCGGACATCCCCGGGCTGATCGAGGGGGCCCACCTCGGTCACGGCTTGGGAACGCGCTTCCTCAAGCACGTCGAAAGGACCAAGATTCTCGTCCACCTGATCGACGTCTCCCCCGTGACGGGCCGCGACCCGGTCCGGGATTATGAAGTGATCATGGCCGAGCTGGCGTCGTTCGATCCGGTTCTCGCCGCGAAGGCCCAGATCCTGGCGGCCAACAAGACCGACCTTCTCGGCGGGGGGAAGGCCCGGCTTGACCGGATTAAGAGATTGGCCAAGGAAAAGGGCATCCCCTTCTACTCGATCTCCGCCCTGACGGGGAAAGGGTTGAAAGAGCTGGTGGCAGGCATGGCCCGGGCCGTGCGCGAGGCGGAAGCGAAGGCGGAGGAAGGCCGGGGATGAAGGAACGGGTGGGCCTTTTCGGCGGGACGTTCGACCCCGTCCATTGCGGCCATATCCTGGCGGCCGGGGAGGTCCTGGAGCGGTTTTCCCTGGACAAGGTCCTCTTCATCCCGTCCTTCATCCCGCCGCACAAGGAAAGGACGGGGATCGCTCCCGCCCGCGACCGGCTCAGGATGGTGGAGCTGGCCTGCCGGGAGGAACCGCGGTTCGCAGCCTCGTCCATCGAGGTCGACGCCGGCGAGAAGTCCTACTCCATCATCACTTTGGAGAAGGTCAAGCGGATCTATCCCGGTGCGTGGACATTCTTCATCTTGGGGGCGGACGCCTTTCTCGAGATCGAGACGTGGCGGGACCATGAACGGCTCATCGATGAATGCCTGTTCATCGTCATGACCAGGCCCGGCTACCGCCTCGAGCAGGCGGACCGGGCCCTGGGAGGGTCCCTCGGGGAGAAGGTCCATCACGTGTCTGAAACCGAAAAGATCGGCGAGGACCTGTTCGGGACCCGCCGGATCTTTTTCCTGCCCATCCAGGCGCTGAACATCTCGTCGACGGAGGTCCGAAGAAAGATCAGGACGGGCGAAACAATCGAAGACCTGGTCCCGGATGCCGTCGGGGACTACATCCGTTCGCATCATCTTTATCGAGGAACATAGAAGACAATGACCAAAGAGAGCATCCGGAAATTCACCAAGAGAAACCTTCCCGCGGAGGTCCGGCTGGCCGTGAAGGCCGCCCAGGCGAGGAAGGGCGAGGAGATCTGCGTCCTGGACCTGAGGGACGTCTCTTCGTTCACGGACTTTTTCGTCATCCTGAACGGCAACTCCTCCCGCCAGAACGTAGCCCTCTATGAGGGCATCGAAGAGGAGCTCAAGAGGACGGGGGTCCGACCTTTGAGCGTGGAGGGGGAGAAGAATGCGGAGTGGATCCTCATGGATTACGGCTTCTTCCTTATCCACGTCTTCACCCGGAACTCCAGGGACTACTACTCCCTGGACAAGCTGTGGGGGGACGCTCCCCGGGTCAAATATTAATCCTTGACTTTTCGTCCTTAAATCATTATTTTGTATGAACCATTTCGCCCATGGACTTGAAATTCGTGTGGCCCGGACGGACCCGAACGCCTGAGCTGAGGTCCCTCCAGGAGTTCTACCTGGACAGGATCCGGCCCATGGCCGCCTGCCGGGTCATCGAATCGCGGGAGGCCCGGGGGATGGACGAGCGGGCCGCCGAAAAGATCAAGGAGATCGAGGCCCAGGGGCTTGAAAAACACTTGGACAATGATTATATTATCTGCCTCGTCGATGATGAGAAAGAGATGAGCTCGGTGGAATTTGCCCGCTTTCTGGAGAAACGTCAGATCGGGCCCTGCCGGAGCCTGGCTTTCGTCGTCGGCGGATTCCTGGGATTAGCCGGCCGGATCCTGGAGAGGGCCGACCTCCGCCTTTCGCTGTCGAGGATGACGTTCTCGCACGAGCTCGCCCGGGTCGTCCTGTTGGAGCAGGTCTATCGCTCCTTGACCATAGTGAAGGGCAAACATTACGCGAAGTGAGGGGATCGAAGAATGACTAAAAAAATGACCAAGAAAGAGAAGAAGGAATTCAGGAAGATATTGTTGGAAAGGAAAGAAAGGATCATCCGCAAGCTCAGCGAGTTCATCAACGAAAGCAAGGAGGTCGAGACCAACGTCGCCAAGGACGTCGTGGACAAGGCCGAGAGCTCTTACACCAAGGAATTCCTCCTGAGCCTCTCAGATACGGAACGAGACCAGCTGATGCTGATCGACGAAGCCCTCCGGAGGCTGGACAAGGACGATTTCGGCCTCTGCCAGCTGTGCAGCCGGGAGATCAGCCGGAAGAGGCTCAATGCCCTTCCTTGGACCCCCACCTGCATCAACTGCCAGGAGAAGGCCGAGAAAGAGTCCTGATCTCAGTGTCTCTTCCTCTTTTCCGGACGCCCGGTTCCTGGGTCAAGCTCGTCGAACTCGTTTTCTTCCCCTCATTCTGCCGGATCTGCGGCGGGCTCCTCGACAAGCCGGGGGAGCGCGTCGTCTGCGCCGATTGCTGGGGGAAGGTCCGGCCCTGCCGGTCCTCCATCTGTCCCGGCTGCGGGAGGTTCTATGAGGGCGCCGGAGAGTCCCACCTCTGCCGGAAATGCATCGATCGCAGGCCGCCGTTCACCGTTCACCGCTCCTGCGGGAGATATGAAGGGACCTTGAAGGACCTGATCCTGCTCTACAAATACCGCCGGTTTTCCATCCTTGGAAAAGGGCTGGCCGGCTTCGCCTTCCAAGCCGTTAACGGGGACGAAGGGCTCTGGCGGGGCGTCGATGCTTTGGTCCCGGTTCCCCTGCATCCCCGAAGAAAGCGCGAGCGCGGCTTCAACCAGGCGCGGGTCTTCGCGGGAGAACTGGCCAAACTCAAGGGATTGGACCTTGTCGACGGAGCATTGATCAAGGTCAGGAACGTCCCGCCGCAGACCTCCTTGAAAGCCGGCGACAGGGCGGAGAACATCCGTGGCGCCTATATCGTCAGGCGGGAGGAGAGGGTCCGGGGGAAGGTCCTCCTGCTCGCCGACGACGTCTACACGACCGGCTCCACTCTCAAGGAGTGCAGCCGGACCCTGCTCGCGGCCGGAGCCAAGGAAGTCCGGGCGATCACCATCGCCCAAGCCTGACTGGTTCTCTTCCATGAGGGTGGGTTGGATCAATAGCTTGGACGGGACGGCCCTCCAAGGCCGTTTCGGCCTCATCCCATCTTACTGTTCAGCGATCCGCAACAAACGTAGGAGAACCGCCTAACTTAACGAGTTTTCGGCTTTTCCACCGTCTGGGCCTTGAGGATTTTGACCTTCTTGGACTTGGATTCGGGTTTCTTGGGCATGTGGATCTTCAGGACGCCGCTTTCGTGCTCGGCGTGGATCCTTTCCTGGTCGATGTGATTGGGAAGGGTGAACGAACGGAAGAAGGAGCCGTAAGCGCGCTCGATGCGATGGTAAGTCTCCTCCCTGGTCTCTTTTTCGAAATTCCGCACGCCCCGGATGGACAGGGTGCTGTCCTCGATCTTGATCTCGATGTCTTTTTCCTCGATTCCGGGGACCTCGGCCGAAAGGACCAGCTCGTTCTCGGTCTCGTAGATGTCCACTGCGGGGGCCCAGGAGCTGGTGATCATGTCTTTCTCCTCTCCTATGGAGGTGACGGCATCTTCGAACAACCGGTTCATCTTGTCCCGAAGCGTTACCAGATCCCTAAAGGGGTCCCATCTGATGATGGCCATGTCTTGCCTCCTTGAATTCATGTCTTTCGGAGGGATTCCCCTGAACCCTTTAGAGGCGATCCCGTCGGCCTTCGATCAATACCGTCGCCTCGCCCTTGAACGTCCTTTTCGAGGCGGCTTCGACGAGCTCCCGGGCGGCGCCCCGGATGAACTCTTCGTGGATCTTGGTGATCTCCCGGGCGATGACCGTCCGCCTGTCTCCGAGAGTGTCTAAGATGAGATGGAGGAATTCCGGGATCCTTCGGACGGGCAGATAGAAGATCAGGGTCGCTTCTTCGTCCTTGAGCGATGCAAGGAGCTTTCTGGTCGCTTCGTTCTTCGGGGGGGGGAAGCCGGCAAAGAGGACCCGATGCGTGGGGAGCCCGGACGCGGAGAGGGCGGCCGTGAGGGCCGAAGGGCCCGGAACCGGGACGACTCGGACACCCTCCTTCAAGGCCTCCCGGATGAGGGGAAAGCCGGGATCGGAGATGCCCGGGGTGCCGGCGTCCGAAACCAGGGCCACGCCCTTGCCCGCCTTGAGGAGGGCAAGGATCTCCGGGATCCGCTCTCTCTCCCTCGGCTGGAAGTAGGAAATGAGCCTCTTCCTGATCTCGTATTTATTCAGCAGTTTGGCGGTTCGGCGGGTGTCCTCGCAGGCGATGGCTTCGACCTCTTTGAAGATGCGGACGGCCCTCAGCGTGATGTCCTCGAGGTTGCCGATCGGGGTGGCGACGATGTAAAGGGTCCCGTTCTCAGCCATCCCTTATTTGTCCCAGTCATAGGGGTAGAGGAAGTCGTGCCCGACCGTCCTGGAGGAGATCTTGGCGATCAGCGGCAGCTTCCTCTTGAATTCCGAGCCCTTGATGAGGGAGATGACCTTATCGACGACCTCCGCCTTGAAGCCGTCGGCGATGACCTCGTTCCGGGACTTCCTCTGGTCCGCCAACTCGAAAAGGACGGCGTCAATCTCGGCGTAGGTGACGCCGATCTCTCCCTCGTCGGTCTGCCCGGGCCAGAGGCCGGCGGTGGGCTGTTTTTTCAGGATCCTATCGGGAACGCCCAGGTGGGCGCCCAACTCGCGGACCTGGGTCTTGTACAGGTCCCCCACCGGGTTGATGGCGCAGGCCATGTCGCCGTGGATCGTGCCGTAGCCGATAAGGAGCTCGGTCTTATTGCTGGTCCCCAGGATGAGGGCCTTCTCCCGGGCGGAGAAATCGTAGAGGATGGACATCCTCTCCCTGGCCATCTTGTTCCCCTTGAGCAGGCAGTTCTTCGTGGGGGTACGGAGGAAATAGGCGTCGATCTGGGGAGCGATGTCGACGGTCTTCGTCCGTACCCCCAGGGCGCGGGCGAGACCGGCGGCGTCCTTGACATCGGCGGGAAAGCCCGTCCCATAGGGCATGATAAGGGCGAGGACGTTCTTCGCGCCGAGGGCGCGGGCCGCTAGGACTGCGCAGACCGCGGAGTCGATCCCGCCGGAGAGCCCAAGGACCCCCTTCGTGAAGCCGAACTTGGTCAGTTCGTCGCGGATAAAGCGCGTCAGCACTCTTTCGACGAAGGCGGGATTAATCTTCATAGCGGCGGACGATCCTTTCCAGGGAATGGAGGATGATCTCGGGCCGTTCGTCCCGTTTGAAGGTCCATTTCTTCCGGACCTGCCGGACGAGGCCCATGTCGAACTCGCAGGAGAGGACCTCTTCGTCCAGGTCGGAGGCCCGGGCCAGGCGTTCTCCTTTCGGGCTGTAGATGAACGACCCGCCCGCGAAGGAAACCCCGTCCTCGGACCCCGTGCGGTTGCAGTACAGGACGAAAGCCGTGGAAAAATAGGACATCGCTTCTCCCATAAGCTCCCACATATGGCTCGTCTCGAACCCGTCCGGACCGGCGACCCCGCGCCCCGGAGCGGCGGAAATGACGATCAAAACCTCAGCTCCTCCGGCGAAGAGCAGGTAACTCGATCCGTACTGGAGAAAATCCCGGCAAATCATGAGGCCTGTCTTTCCGAAGGGCGCCTGGAAGGGGATGAAGTTTCTGCCCTTGGCGAAGAACTTGCCCTCTTCGAACATCCCGAAGGTGGGTAGGAAGACCTTGCGGTGGACGTGGAGGACCTTCCCGTCCGTGAGGAAGGCCGCGGAGTTGTAAAAGAGTCCTCTCTCGTCGTCCCGCTCCTCGACGAACCCCACGACTACGGACATTCCCCGGCCGGCGGCCAGGAGCTTCTTAAAAACGGGGCCGCGGGCCGTGTCGAGGGCGGCGTCGGGGACGAGGTCCTTGAGGCTGTAGCCGGTGAGGCTGAGCTCCGGGAAGACGACCAGGTCGGCCTTGTCCTTGCGGGCCCGGTCCAGGAACTCCAAATGGCGGTCCAGGTTGGCTTTGATATCGCCGAGCCGGGGCGCCATTTGGACAAGGGCGGCTTTCATAATGGAAAAAATAGCATAAAAGATAACATAAAGCTAGACAAGCCGGACAAGCGAGACAGGTAAGAGAACCATTTTTTCTAGCTCTTTCTATTTACCAGGCTAGCTTGTCCGGCATGTCTCACTCTTCTTTTTATATTGCAAATCCGGCTTGAATTCGATATATTTTATGAAGACGTGGGACCCAAAAGAAATGAAACACATCGCCTTATTCCTGCATGACATCTACTTTAACAAGAGGACCGGCCGCCTCGTCTTCAAGCAGGGCGAGATCGAGAAGTCCTTTTTCTTCCACGTCGGAAACCTCATCCAGGTCAAGACGAACCAGCCCGAGGAAAGGTTGGGAGAGGTCCTGTTCAAGCTGGAGAGGATCACGAGCGACGCTCACGCGCGCATGGACGACTTCATCGAGCCGAACGAGAACATCGGCGAGGTCCTGAAGAACAAGGGCCTGATCTCGGAACAAGACCTCGGCGAGGCCCTCGTTTACCAGCTCCGGGAGACCACCCTGAACACATTCCCCTATTTCGATGCCGATATCATCTTTCAGGAAAGAGAGGGGTTTGCGGCCAAGACCGAAGAGGCCCGGATCAGCACTCCCTTCCTGATCGAGTATGGGATCAGGCGTATGTCCTTCAACCCGGCGCTCAAAACCCACATGGCCAAGAAAGTCCCGCGGGTCAAAGGGCGGTCGATGGCCTATCTCCTGACCGAAGAGGAAAAGAACGTCCTGAATAAGATCCCGGGAACGGCCTCGGCTGAAAAGGTCCTGGCCGGGGCCTCGGTCCCGGCGGAGTTCTTCTGGAAGAGCCTGTATCTACTCCTGTGCCTGGACTTGGTCTCCTTGGAATCCGGCCCGGCCGCCATGGGGACCAAGCCCGGAACGCCGGCGCCGAAGCCGTCGCGCGCCGCGGGACCGCAAGGCGGAAATGACACGCCCGTGATTTCCGATGTCATCGAAATGTGCGAAAGCCTTCCTTCGAAGAACTATTATCAGATCCTGAATGTGCCGAAGACCTCGACCCAAGATGATATCAAGAAGGCCTACTTCAACCTCGCCAGACGCTTCCACTCCGACCGTTTCGACCGGGAGGTTCAGGCCGCCTACCGGGACCAGATCGACGAGGTCTTTGACGCCATCACCAACGCCTACAAGACGCTCATCAACAGGGAAAAGCGCAAGATCTACGACGCGAGCGCCGGTGCGGCCCACGCCGAGGAGCCCCAGGATCTCTTGAAACGTGCGGACATCAAGTTCCGACAAGGGAAGACGCTCTACGGGCAGGAACGTTATGATGACGCCGTCGTCTTTCTCGAGGAAGCCGTGCGCCTCCGGAAGAACAAGGGCGATTTCTATTTATTGTTGGCCATGGCCGAGTCCAAGATCCCCGCCTTCCAGAAGAAGGCCCAAGAGGATTTCTTGAAAGCCATCAGCCTCGAGCCGTGGAACCCCGAGGCGTATGTGGGCCTGGGATTTCTCTACAAGAACGAAGGCTTGCTGATCAAGGCCTCTAAGCAGTTCCAAAAGGCCCTGGAAGCGGACCCGGACCACCAGCTCGCCCGGCAGGAACTCCAGCAGATCAACAAGGGCGCAAGACCCAAGGGGCTCAAGGGGCTCCTGTCCTTGAGCATCTTCGGGTCCAAGAAAAAATAATCGTCAGCTCTTTTTCAAGAGCTCCAGGAACTCTTCTTCCCCGATGGTCCGGATTCCCAGCTCCTTCGCCCTATCGAACTTGGAACCCGGGGACCCGCCGGCCACCAGATATGTCGTCTTTCCGGAAAGCGTCGTGGCCGTCGCGCCGCCGAGTTCCTCGATCCGTTCCCTGGCCTCGTCCCGGCTGCAGCTCTCGAGCGTCCCGGTGATGACGAAGACCTGGCCTTCAAGCGGCCCGGGCTCGCTCTTTTCCTTCCCGGCCGAGAGGCTCAGCCCGGCCTCCTTCAGCTTGGCCAGAAGCTTCCGGCTCCCGTCCTGGGCGAAAAAGAAGGTGATGCTTTCCGCGACTTTCGGCCCAACGTCCTCGACCCCCGCCAGCTCCTTGACCGTGGCCAAGGCCAGGTCGTCGAGGCTCTTGAACCGCCCGGCCAGGGTCCGGGCGAGCTTCTCGCCGACATGACGGATGCCCAAGGCGAAGATGAGGCGTGAGAGGTCCCTCGTTCTGGAGGCTTCAATTTGGCCGAGGAGGTTCCGCGAACTCTTGGAGCCCATGCGCTCCAGTCCGGCCAGGTCCTCGAACTTGAGAGAGTAAAGATCGGAGATCTCACGGACCAGGTTTTTCTCCAGGAGCTGATCCATGAGCGCCTCTCCAAGGCCGTCGATGTTCATGGCCCGGCGCGAGGCGAAATGGAGGACCGACTCCCGGAGCTTGGCCGGGCAGGACGGGTTGACACAGCGTGAGATCGCTTCGCCCTCCGGCCGGAAGACGGCCGCCCCGCACACGGGACACGACCTAGGCCAGGCGAACGGTTTCTCTTCCCCCGTCCGCCGCTCCTTCATGACGGAAACGACGTGCGGGATGACGTCGCCGCTCCGCTCGAGGAGGATGACGTCCCCGACGCGGATGTCCTTGCGCCGGATCTCGTCCTCGTTGTGGAGGGTGGACCGGCTGATCGTCGTTCCGGAAAGCTTGACGGGATCGAGCACGGCGACGGGGGTCAAGGCCCCGGTCCGGCCGACCTGGATGATGATGTCGTTGACGCGGGTGGTGGCCTGGCGGGCCGGGAACTTGTAGGAGATCGCCCAACGGGGGGATTTAGCGGTGGCCCCCAGGGTCCGCCGCTGGGCCGCCGAGTCGACCTTGACCACGATCCCGTCGGCTTCGTAGTCGAGGGTGTCCCGTTTCCCGGTCCACTCTTTGTAGTAAGCGACGACATCATCCAGCGTCCGGCAGGGCCGGGAGTGAGAATTGGTCTTGAAACCGAGGTCTTTCAGACGGAGCAGGCTTTCCCACTGCGAGGGCGGCTCCTCCCCCTCGATGAAAAGGTAGTAGAGGAAGACGTCCAGTTTCCTGGACGCAACCTTCCGGGAATCGAGAAGGCGGATGGATCCGGCGGCGGCGTTCCTCGGGTTGGCGAAGAGCGCCTCCTCCCGGTCCTCGCGCTCCCGGTTGATCTTCAGGAAGGCCTCGGAGGGGATGTAGATCTCTCCCCGGACCTCGACATCGCGCGTTTCGCGGATGACGAGGGGAAGGGACTTGATGGTCTTGACGTTGGCCGTGACGTCGTCGCCCCTCACGCCGTCGCCTCTCGTTACGGCCCGGGCGAACCGGCCGCCGCGGTAAAGGATGGAAATGCCGAGCCCGTCGATCTTGTGCTCGGCGACGTACCCGATTTCCTCTCCCTGGAGGAGTTTCCGGACCCGGTCCTCGAATTCCCTCAGCCCCTGCTCGTTGGTGCAGTTGTCGATGCTCAGCATGGGTTTGCCGTGCGTGACGGACGCGAACCCATCGAGGGGCTTTTCGCCCACCCGTTGCGTCGGGGATTCGGGAGTGATGAGCTCGGGGAACCGGGATTCGAGGTCCTCGAGTCGCCTCATGAGCCGGTCGAACTCGAAATCCGAGATCTGGGGGTCGTTATCGACGTAATATTTCTTTTCGTGGCAGGCGATCTCCTCCCGCAGTTCCGCAATCCTTTGAACAGCTTGCCGCCGGGAGAGAAACCTCACCACTTGATTTTCTCGAGCCGAACGAAAATAACAGGACCCTTACCTGGTCCCGATCTTCTTCTTGACGTCATCCATGCGCTTCGTCCACTTGGCCGTCATTTCGGAGCTCGAGGACTGGAGCTTGGCGATCTCGGCCTTCTGGACGTCGATGTCGGCCAGGATCTTCTTCATCTCGGCCTTCTCAGCGTCGGTCAGGTCCTCTTCGTTCTTGTCGGTGAACTTGGTATTGAACGCTTTCGTCAGCTCGTCGATCTTTTTCTGCTTCTCCTGGATCTTGTTGATGACGTCGTTGATCTTGGCGTCGGGGGAGGAGGTGAAGAAAAGGTTCTGGGCCATGCCCAGGGCGTTCTGGGACTGGGCCGGGTAGAGGAAGCTGGCTTCGATGAGGTAATCGATCGACTCCTGGGGCGCCTTCTTGGCCAGGATGATGCCGATGTTGTAGGCGAGCTCGCCGGTCTTCTTCTTGGCGTAAGCCTCCTTGAAAAGCGTGAGGGCTTCGTCGGCCTTGTTGTTCCGGAAGAGGGTCTGGCCGAGGATCAGGGCGCTTTCGGGGTCCTTGGACTGGTTGTAGAGGGTCCGGAAGACCATTTCCGCTTCGGCGAACTGCTTGGCGTCATAAAGGGTCTTGGCCAGCTTCTTGATCTGGGCCATGATCTTGGGATCCTTAAGGATGGCGTAGGATTTGATATAGGCGTCGGCCGCGGCGCCCATGCTCTTCGCCTTCTCGGCGGCCTGGCCCTGGAGGAACCAGCCGGCGCCGATCATCTTGGTCCACTGGGCTTCACCGGGGTCCTTTTCCTTGTTGGCCTTGGCGAGCTCGATGAGTTGCCCGGCGTGCGTTTTGGCTTTATCGAGGTTTTGGCCCGTGCCGATGTAGAGGCTGGAGACAGTGATCAGGATCTGCATGCGGGTGAGGTCGTCGATCCCGGACATGGTCAGGGCCTTCTCGCCGTACTGGATGCTTTCCGCGGCGGGCTTCGTCGGACAAGGCGTCAGACAAAGATAGACGGAAGCGAAGTTCTCGTACTGAGTCCCTTTCCCGGCGTACTTCTGGAGGTAGGCCTTGAGCGCCTGAACCTTCTGACACGGGTCGCTCTGGGTCATGGCCTTGATATAGGCTTCGTCCGCCTCGCTCTGGGCGGCGAGGAAACCCGTGGCGACTATGGCAAGCAGGACTGCCGTCGATAGGATTCTTTTCATTCACAACCTCACAAGTAAATTTTTAGAATGATATCTTGCGTCCGGGCAAATGTCAATACAACATAGATTATAGCAAAATATGTGTCAAGTGAGCCAGGCCGCTTCGGCGCCGGGCTCCGTTCTCGTCTCCTTTCGGTCGAGGACCCGTGCCCGCTCCGCCCTCCAACGACCTCCTCCGGGTATCGCCCCTGCGCCATTGCCCTCTATCACACGAAAAGAAATGCTTCCTAGCCTGTCCAACTTGTTTAGCCCGCCCAGCTTCCTTATAATACCATTAGTGGATAAGTTTACGGATTTCGCCGGCTGGTTCCTCGAATCCGTCGGGCGCCCGCTGATGACGGGCGTGTCTCTAAAGGAGCGCTCCAGCTTTAGGATCGGGGGGAAGGCCGAATTCTTCTTTGAAGCCGGATCGACCGAAGAGCTGAAAGCGGCCGTCGCCCGCGCCAGGCTGGGGTCCGTCTCCTTTTATGTCATCGGCGGCGGGTACAATATCCTTTTTTCCGACGAAGGCTACCGGGGGCTCATCATCCGGAACAAGGCCCAGGGCATCGCCCGGGGACCCGGCCCCGGCGAGATCGAGGTCCTCTCGGGGACCCCATTGTCGAAGGTCCTTCAATTCGCCCTGGACAACGGCCTCGCGGGGCTGGAGTTCTTGGCGGGGATCCCTGGGACGCTCGGCGGGGCCCTCTACAGCAACGCCGGGGCCTTCGGGAGTTCGATCGGAGACATCTTCCGCGCGGGCATTTTCCTTGACGAAAAGGGAAACGAGCGGGCGGCGGAAGGAAATGATTTGGCGTTCGCTTATCGGCGGTCGGTCCTCCAACGAAAGCACTCCATCGTCCTGAGCGCCGTCCTGAAGGTGGCCGCCGGCGACCCGGAAAAGATCCGGAACAGGATCAAGGAGAACCTGGATAAGCGATCGAGGAAACAACCGCCCTGGGGGACGCCCTGCGCCGGAAGCTACTTCAAGAACCCTGTCCTTCCGGACGGGACGAAGATCGCGGCCGGCCGTCTGCTCGAAGAGGCCGGGGCGAGGGACGTCCGGGTCGGGGACGCAGCCGTCTTTTCCGGCCACTGCAATTTCCTCATCAACCTCGGCCGGGCGCGGGCCCGCGACATTCTGGCCCTGGCCGCGGAACTTAAGGAGCGGGTGAGGGCGAAGTCCGGGATCCTCCTGGAAGAGGAGGTCATCTATCTTCCAGGGTCCTCCTCAATGTCCTGATCGTTTTCGGGGGGAGGCCCCGTTTTTCGGCGGTTTCGAGGCTTCTCCGGCCGAGGGCCGCGTAAAGATCTCTCCAAGACCCTTTCGCGGGCAGGGCCCGGAGATGTTCGAGGACGGTCCTTACGTCCCCCCGAACAAAGGGGCCCGTGACCGCGGGTCCGGCGCCAATTTCCTTTACGTTCTGTAAAGTCCTTTGGGCAAGGGGCAGGAGAACCTTCATCGCTTCTTTTTCTCCGAGGCCCCTCGATTCGAGGAGCGCGAAGGCCGAGCCCAGGAGAGCTGCCGTCCCGCCCGAACAAAGGACACAGGCTGCGTGATACAGGGGCTTGTCGGCTTCGGCGAGGAAGAGGGCCCGGCCGCCGAGCCGGCGAACGATCTTCCCGGCCGTCATCAGAGCTTCGGCGTCTCCCTCTAGCCCGTAACCAATCCCCTTAAAGAGGTCAGGCCTGGCTTCTTTCCTGGCGAACGTCTGGATCGGGTGGAACGATGCCGTGAAAGCGCCCTTTTCCCTGAGGGGGGCAAGGACCCGGGCGGGGAGCAGGCCACTCGAATGGAAGACCGTCCTTCCCCGCCAATTGAGGGAGGAGGCCGCAAGAAGAGAGGCGGTTTTGGCGACGGAGTCGTCCGGGACGCACAGAAACAGGATGTCCGCGCCCGCCGCGGCCCTTACGGCGCTGGTGGTCGTTTTTCCCCGGCCGATGAGCCTTGCGCTTTCGCGGGCCGAGGACAGCCGGCGGCAGGAGAGCCCTTTGATGTCGAAGCCCTTCCGGGCGAGCGCGTAGCCCAGGGAAGCGCCAAGCCTTCCCGCCCCGATGATGGAGACGCTCTTCAAGGGCATTTTACCCGGGGGGCCAGGCCATTCCCCGGCCGCCGAGGAGGTGAAAGTGGATGTGGAACACGTCCTGACCGGAGTCCGGGCCTGTGTTGAGAACGATCCGATAGCCGCTTTTCGCGATCCCCCTCTCGGCCGCGATCGCCCGCGCCTTGGTCAGGATCCGCCCCAGCAGGGGCTCCCGGTCCTTCGGCAGGTCGTCGAGCGACGCGATGTGTTCCTTGGGGATGATGAGGATGTGGACGGGGGCCTTGGGGTTGACGTCCTCGAAGGCCAGGATCTCGTCATCCTCATGAACGATCCGGGCCGGGATGTCCTTGTTGATGATCCTGCAGAAGATGCAGCCCTCCATGGTCCCTCCTCTTCAGTTCCGGATCCGCTCGATGGAAGCGCCGAGTCCCTGGAGTTTTTCCTCGATCCTTTCGTAGCCGCGGTCGAGGTGTTCGATCTCATTGATGACGGTCTCGCCGTTGGCGATCAGGCCCGCGAGGACGAGCGAGGCCGAGGCCCTCAGGTCGGTGGCGATGACCTGGGCGCCCGAGAGGGGGGCCCTTCCCTTGATCGTGGCCTTGTCCCCCTGGACCTCGATGTTGGCGCCGAGTCTCAGGAGTTCGTTGACGTGGGAGAACCGCCGGTCGAAGATGGTCTCCGTGATGATGGATGTCCCCAGGGCCTGGGTCATCAGGACCATGAATTGGGCCTGCATGTCCGTGGGGAAGCCGGGATAAGGGGAGGTCGTGATGTCCTGGGGCTTGATCTCACGGCTCCCGACGACCCTCAGGGCGTTGCCCCGGAGGAGCTCGACGATCGCCCCTGAATACCGCAGCTTTTCGATGATCGTGTGAAGGTGGGCGGGATTGATATGGTTGAGGAGAATGTCGCCGCGGGTCAGGGCGCCGGCCACCAGGAATGTCCCGGCTTCGATTCGGTCCGGGATGATCTCGTGGGTCGCGCCGCCGAGCTCGCGGACCCCCCTGACCCGGACCGTTTCCTCTCCGATCCCGTCGATCCGGGCCCCCATCTTGACCAGGAGTTCGCAGAGGTTGGTGATCTCCGGCTCGAGGGCGCAGTTCTTCAGGACGGTCTCTCCCTCGGCCAGAGAGGCCGCCATCAGGAGGTTCTCGGTGCCGCCCACGGTCTTTTTCTCGAATTCGATGGGCGCGCCGGTGAGCTTGTCGGCCGTGGCCTGGATGTAGCCGTGCTCCAGGCTGATGGTTGCCCCGAGCTTCTGGAGGCCGTTGATGTGGAGGTCGATGGGCCTTGACCCGATGGCGCACCCTCCGGGGAGGGCGACGACGGCCTTGCCGTAACGGGCCAGGAGCGGGCCCAGAACGAGGATGGAGGCCCTCATGGCCCGGACGAGCTCGTAGGCAGCTTCATCCGAAGTGATGTCCCGCACCTGGACGGAGAGAGAATTGCCCTGGATGTCGTACTCGGCCCCCAGCTGCTTCATCAGGGTGAGGATGGTGGTGACGTCCTTGACGAGGGGGATGTTCGTCAGGTTGAGTTTCTCGTTGGTGAGCAGGCCGGCCGCGATCGCCGGGAGGACGGCGTTCTTCGAACCGCTGATCCGGACCTCTCCCTGGAGCCGCAAATCGTTGTTCCCCCGGATCCGGATGCTTTCCATGGAAACAATTCTAAGGGTTCGGCCCGGAAAAGGCAAGACGCACGGCTCGCATTTCCTTTCGTGTGGGAAGGAATTCCAGGCTCGGGGCGCGCCCTCCGTCGGCCGCGGCCTGTCCCGGCGAGCCAGGCCGCTTCGGCTCCGGGCTCCGCTCTCCTCTCCCTCCGGTCGAGGACCCGTGCCCGCTCCGCCCTCCAACGACCTCCTCCGGGCATCGCCCCTGCGCCATTGTCCTATAGCACACGAAAAGAAATGCTTCCAGACGCACGAACTAGATCTTATTCAGCGCCTGACCGATGTCGGCGATGATGTCGTCCGGGTCCTCGCCGCCGACGCAGAGCCGGATGAGCTGGGGCGGGATATCGGCCATCCGCCGGGCCTCCTCGCCCTGCTGGGAATGGGTCGAGATCGCCGGGATGGTGGCGACGCTCTTGATCCGTCCCAGGTCCGTTGCCCGGTAGATGATCTTGAAGCTGTCGAAGACCTTCCGGGCGTTGGCCGGAGGGCCGTCCACCCGGAAGCTCATGAGGTGGCCGTAGCGGTTGACCTCGTTCCCGGCGCCGTCGCCGGAGTCCACGAGCTTCATGTATTTTTTGGCGATGGGGTGGAGGTGATAGCTCGGGAGCCCCAGGTAATCCACCCGGTAGACTCTCGGGTGGGTCTTGAGGAACTCCGCGACCTTCTGGCAGTTCCGGCTGACGAGGTCCATCTTCGAGCGCAGTGTGCGAAGGTCGTTCAGGGCGAAGAGGGCGTTGAAGGGAGAGGGCGACGGGCCGCTGTCCCGGTAGGGCCAGAACTTCACATACTCGGCGAAGCTCTCTTTGAACCGCGGGTCGTCGTTCTTGATCTTGGTGACGATCGGCTTGCGGCTGATGAGGGCGCCCCCGATGGCCAGGCCCCCGGACGTGATGGATTTCGTCAGGGAATGGACGACGATATCGACCCCGTGGGCGATGGGCCGCATCAGGGCCGGCGTGGCGCAGGTCGCGTCGAAGATGACAGGCACTTCCCACGCGTGGGCCAGGTCGGTCAGCGCTTTGACGTCGCAGAAGGATTGCTGGGGATTGCTCGGCGCTTCCATGTAAACGAACCGGGTTTCCCCGTCGATCTTCGACTTCCACTCTTCCATGTCCTCGGGATGGAGGACCCAGCGGCATTCGACCCCTCGCTCCTTTATCTTCCGGACGGCGAAATGCTGGAAGGTCCCGCCGTAAACTTGGATTGAGGAGACGAAATTCATCCGTTCCGGACCGTCCTTCTGCTTGACGAGGAAGGGGTCGACGGCCGACATGATGGCCGACATGCCTGAAGCCGTCACGAGGCAGGATGTGTCGGACCCCGTCCGATACCCCTCGAGCAGGGCCAGCATCCACTCCAGGTAGTAGGTCGTCGGATTGGCGATCCTCGTGTAGCACCAGGTCGGGACGAGGTAGGCCAGGGCGGCCTCGAGCTCGTCGGCGTCGCGGTAGGCCTGCGAGGTTGCGAGATAAAGGGGCTCGATGATGGCTCCCTGGTTCTGGACGAGGGCTTCCTCCATGGAGTACAGCCCGTGGACGGCGATGGTGTCGAACTTCATCGTCTTCATCCGGGCCATGGTGGCCTCTCTTTCGGCGATGAGTCTCTTGGACGCGTCGACGTACTTCTGGACTCCCGGACTATGTTGCGGATCAAGCCTCATGATACCTCCCAATAATGCAGAAAAAGACGTTTATTTTTTGGGCGATTCGAGCAAATAAAATTCGGAAGGCTGACGGGCATGACACGAATGTCTTCTAAGCTATAAAATAACCGGAAACGGGGGCAAGAGTCAAGCTGCCGAATGAAAAATTAACCCACACCAAACGTAAGAGAACCCTAAAATGTAAATAGAAAACGCCGCCGCGCCCTAATTTTTTTTACAACGATGAATGGCCAGCATGTCCGAGAGGATGGAATAGCCGGTCTCGATCTTGCCCGCGCCCGCTCCCTGGATGGTGATCTTCCCCATCAGGTCCGTGTCGAACGTCAGGGCGTTGTGGGCGCCCATGACGCCGGCCAGGGGGTCCGACAGGGGAAGCTTCTGGGGGGAGACGCTCGCTTCGATCTTGCCGTCCCGCTTCACGGTCCGGGCGATGAGCTTGTAGCGGAAGCCGGCGGCCTTGGCGGCCTCGACGTCAGCCTTGGAGATGCCGCTGATGCCGGTCCTTTGGACTTCGGACGTCTGGACGTTCCCTCCCAGGAGGACGTTCGACAGGATGACGATCTTGGCCAGGGCGTCGAAGCCTTCGACGTCGGCGGTCGGGTCGGCCTCGGCGTAGCCCAGCTTCTGGGCCAGCGCGAGAGCGTCCGGGTATTCCATGCCGTCCTGTTCCATCTTGCTCAGGATGAAATTGGTCGTCCCGTTGAGGATGCCCTTGACCTCGCGGATGTCGTTTCCGGCCAGCCCGCTCTCGCAGAGATGGAAAACCGGGGTGCCGCTCATGACCGTCCCTTCGATCCGGAACTGGAGCCCGTTCTGGCGGGCCATGTCGGCCAGGTCCCGGTAATGGAGGGCGGCCGGACCTTTGTTCGAGGTGACGACGTGCTTTCCCGTGCGCAAGGCCTTGCGGATATAACCCGTGGCCGGCTCGCCGGTCTTGATGTCCGTATAGGACAGTTCGGCGATGATGTCGGCATCGGTCTTTTCGATCATGTCCAGGGGGTCGCTCACTTCGACCTTCGGCTTCTTGGGGTCCTTGTAGGCGCTGATGGGTTTTCCCTCGGCCAGGAGGCCGAGGAGCTTCCGGATTTCGATCCCCTCGGGGATGAGCAGGGATCCCTTCAGCTTGTCGCTGACGGCGACGAGGCGGGCTTCGAAGTCATAGGCGTCTCTGAGATGTTCCCTTTTCCTGTCCAGGATCTCCAGGAAACCCTGTCCGACGGCGCCGCAACCGATCAAGCCGATCTTGTATTCCATGGTTCGTGTCCTCCCTTTCTATCGAATCTCCGGCGGATCTTCGTAGTCCGGATGATAACACAATTTCACGGATAAAAAAATAAGGGCCGCCCTTCCATCGAAGGACGGCCCTTTTGGATCGCTTTTGGACCGAGGGGGCGGGCTTACTTTGCCGGCGCGGCCTTGATCTGGCTCTCGATCCACTCGGTGGTGACGCTCTTCGGGCGCTCGAGGGGAAGCCCGAGGGCGCGGCTCCAGACGAGCTGGGACAGGACGCCGATGGCCCGGGAGACGCCGAAGAAGACGGTGTAAAAGTCATACTCGGTGACCCCGTAGTGATAGAGCAGACAGCCGGAGTGGGCGTCGACGTTGGGCCAGGGGTTCTTGGCCTTGCCGTGCTGGGTCAGGATGTCGGGAGCGACCTCGTAGACGGAGCTGACGACCTTGAAGATGTCGTCGTTGGGCAGGTGCTTGAGGGCGAACTCCCGCTGGGCGACGTATCGCGGGTCGGTCTTCCGGAGGACGGCGTGACCGTATCCGGGGACGACCTTTCCGGCGTTGAGGGTGTCCCAGATGTACTTCTTGAGGTGTTCCTTGCTCGGCACGCCGCCGAGGTCCTTCATCAGGTCCATGATCCAGCGGAGGACTTCTTGGTTGGCCAGGCCGTGGAGCGGTCCGGCCAGCCCGTCCATGGCCCCGGACAGGGAGTAATAGGCGTCAGAAAGAGCGGAGCCGACAAGGTGGCAGGTGTGGGCGGAAACGTTGCCGCCTTCATGGTCGCAGTGGATGACGAGATAGAGCCTTATCAGATCAAGGAAGGCCGGGTCATCGGTGATCCCGAGCATCTTGGCCATGTTGCCGCCCCAGTCGAGTTTCGGGTCGGCCGGGATATGCTTGTCGCCCTTGTAGGACTTGCGGAAGATGTACGCAGCGACAGCCGGAAGTTTGGCCAGGATGTCCATCACGTCCTCGTACATAGGGTCCCAGTACTCCATCTTGCTCATGCCCTTCCTATAGCGGGCGGCGAAGTGGGATTCCTTCTGGAGCTGCAGGATGGCCATGGCGAACTGGGTCATCGGGTGGGTGTCGGCCGGCACGGCCTTCATCACGTCGATAAGGTACTTGGGGAGCTCGCTCCTCCGGCGCCACTCCTCGGTGATCTCCCGGGCGTCCTCGTAGGTGGGCAGGTCGCCCGTGAGGAGGAGATAGAAGATGCCTTCCGGAATGGGCTCTTCTCCGCCGGGGGCTTTGGGGAGCTTCTGCTGAAGCTCGGGAATGGTGTAGCCGCGGAACCGGATGCCTTCCATCGGATCCAGGGCCGACGTCTCCCAGACCATGCACTTGACGCTGCGGGCGCCGCCGTAGGCCTGGGCGATTGTCACGTCGGAGATCTTCTGCTCTCCGTGTTCTTTGAGGATCTTCTGGATCCTCTCCCTCATGGGGACCATTTTCGATTCAAACTTTTCCTTAAGATTAGCCATTCACGTCCTCCTTTGGCTATTTATTTAAAATTTGAAAGGTAAATATACCATGCCCGTCTCTCCAAAGTCAATCCGAATTCCCTTGATTTTTCCAGCTTTTGCCGCTATTTTAATTATAGAAAAGGAGAACACCATGGGATTTGCCGCATTTCTGCTCATCATCATCGTCCTCGTTGCCCTGATGGCCGTCGGCATGTACAACAGCCTCATCACCCTGAGGAACCGTTGCGATAACGCCTGGTCCCAGGTCGATGTCCAGCTGCGCCGCCGGTTCGACCTCATCCCCAACTTGGTGGAGACGGTCAAGGGCTACGCCAAACACGAGAGCGGGGTCTTCGAACGAGTCACCCAAGCCCGGACCCAGGCCATGGGCGCGGCGACGCCTAAGGAGGCCGGGCAGGCCGAGAACGTTCTCTCCGGCGCCCTCAAGTCCCTGTTCGCGGTCGTCGAGAACTACCCCGAGCTCAAGGCCAACCAGAACTTCCTAATGCTTCAGGAGGAGCTGGCCGGGACAGAAAGCAAGATCGCCTACGCCCGGCAGTTTTACAACGACGTCGTCATGAAGTTCAACATGAAGCAGCAGGTCTTCCCCTCCAACATCATCGCCAACATGTTCAACTTCAAGGAGAAAGAATACTTCGAGATCGGCGACGAAGCAGCCAAGGGACCGGTCAAGGTCAGCTTCTGAGGCCGAAAGAAGCTCATCTTTCCCGCCCCCGGATCATTGCCGTTTCATAGCGTTCGTGTTGATTCCAAGAGGCGTTTCCTCTGATGTATGAACAGATCGCCCGGAACAAGTGGAAGTCGTTCGGGCTTGTTCTATTCTTTGTTGTCTTCATATTTGTCCTGACCCTCGTCTTCGAGCAGGTCGCGGGATGGGGGAAAAGCGGGCTCGTCCTGGCTGTCGCGGTTTCGATGCTCATGGCGGCCGGGGGGTTTTTCGGGAGCGACAAGATCGTCCTGGCCATCAGCCGGGCCAGGCCGGTGACAAAAGAAGAATTCCCCTATCTTTATAACGTGGTCGAGGGGCTGGCCATCGCCGCCGGGATCCCGACGCCTCGCTGCTATGTCATCGACGATACGGCGCCGAACGCCTTCGCCACGGGCCGCAACCCGAAAAATTCCGTCATCTGCGTCACGACCGGGATCCTGGAGAAGCTCAACCGGGTGGAGCTCGAAGGCGTCATCGCCCACGAGATGTCTCATATCAAGAACTACGACATCCTCCTTCAGACCCTGGTCGTGGTCATGGCCGGCGTCGTGGCCCTCCTCAGCGACTGGATCCTGAGGACCTTCATGTGGGGGGGAGGCAGGCGGCGGAGCAGCCGCGATCGCGGGGCGGGGGGCGCCGGGGCGATTCTCATCGTCGTCGGCCTCGTTCTGGCCCTTCTTTCGCCGCTCATCGCGATGATCATCCAACTCGCTATCTCCCGCAAGCGCGAATTTCTGGCCGACGCGAGCGGGGCCATGTTGACCCGGTACCCGGCGGGGCTCGCCTCGGCCCTCCGGAAGATCTCCGCGGACACCGAGCCCCTCGAAGCAGCCAATAAGGCCACGGCCCACCTCTATATCGTCAACCCGCTCAAGGATATCAAGGGCGCGGTCAACAAGCTCTTCAGCACCCACCCGCCCATCGAGGAGCGGATCGCGGCGCTGGAGAAGATGTAGGAACCAGAAGGCGAGTTCTCTCAATTACCTGACTTTGCCGCCATTTTCATACACGACACCGGCTGAGGAGCTTCGAATCGACCGCTTTACCGACATACCGGAGATGCCTCTGGATGACGTTGCCGTCGACGTGGACGTTTTCGACTTCGGCCAGGTAGACGGCGTTGCCCCGCTTGATTTTCCAGAGGATTTCAGGCATTTAGATTGTAGTGAGCATTATTGATGGAAAAGTCAGGTTATTAAAGGGACGGATCCGTAGCAAGAATTTATGGGCGATGTGTAATAGTATTGACACATGTCGATAAATATATATACTTTTACACATGGGGAAATCGAAAGAGCAGGCGGTAATTGACCTAGCCAAGAAACTGGGGACGATCCGTATCAAGGACCTCCTTGACCGGGGGATCCATCCGGAATTCGCCAGGAGGCTGGTCAGGAAGGATATCCTCATTCGCTCCGAAAGAGGCCTGTACACCCTTGCCGATTCTGAAATCACGGAGCATCATGATTTCGCCCTAATCGGGAAGCGATTTTCTAAGGGAGTGATTTGCCTGACGTCGGCGCTGCGTTTTCATGGCATCGGGACCCAACTTCCTCGAAAGATCTGGCTGGCTCTCGAAAAGGGGAGCGCCCAACCCCGTCTTTCTTATCCGCCGATATCGGTTATTCGACTCTCCGGCCCGTCCTTTTCTGAAGGGATCGATGAGCACACGATCGAGGGAGTCGTGGTCAGGATCTATAATCCCGCTAAAACCGTCGCCGACTGCTTCAAATTCCGGAATCGCATCGGGCTGGAGGCGGCTATCGAAGCGGTCAGAGAATGTCTCCACGAGCGAAAGGCAACATCCGACGAGATTTATTACTATGCCAAGATATGCCGGGTATGGAACGTCATGAAACCGTACCTTGAAGCCATCCAATGAGCGTTGCTCAACTGACGAACCTCCCCGCGTCCGTAAAACAACGGCTGCTAAACCTCTCCCGGCAGACTCAGGTCGAGTTCAACGTTCTACTGACGAAGTACGCATTGGAGCGGTTTCTCTATAGGATGAGCGTTTCGCGTTCCCGACTTCACTTCATCCTCAAAGGGGCCTTGCTTTTTGGAGTCTGGAGTAAGGAGCTGCACCGAACGACCCGCGATGCGGACTTTCTTAGCTTGCAGCCGCCCTCATTGGAACGTCTTGCCTCTGATTTCCGCAAAATTTGCGAAGTCCAGGCCGAGCCCGACGGGATCAGGTTTCTTCTCGGGAGTGTCCAGGCGCAAGAAATCCGCAGGCAGAATATTTTCGGGGGGATACGGATCACCCTTAGAGGAGTGCTGGGGAAGGCCAACGTCCCTCTACAAATCGACGTGGGCTTCGGGGATGCGTGCATCCCTCCGGCGAAAATAGTCAGTTTTCCCGTTCTCCTGGATTTCCCTGCCCCGCGACTGAGAGCCTACGCCCGCGAAACCATGATAGCGGAAAAATTTCACGCGGCGGTGGATCTGGGCATGATATCTTTTACCTTTCACGAAAATTCGGTTTTAAGGGGGAAGATCTGTCCCAAGCTTTTATCGCGACTTTCGAGCGACAAAAAACTCCGATTCCCTGGCGGACTCCCCGTGGGCTTTCGGCGGATTTTGCCATCGATTCGACGAAAAGAGCCCAATGGAACCATTTCTTGATTCAGACGAATGCCATGAGTCTAGAGAAAGATTTTGCTGAGGTTGTTGAATCCATTCGAAAATTCCTTATGCCCACGGCCAGAGCGGCGGCGAGGGGAGAGTCTTTTGATAAGCTCTGGTCACCAGGTGGGCCGTGGCGGCCCCAGGAGAAAGGTCATGACGGTTGACGTCCATTCACGGAACAGCGGCCGTCCGTCCCACGCCCTGACAGAACAGAAGAGGCCCCTGCGGATCGCCCTGGCCATCACGTCGGCCTTGATGCTCGTCGAACTTGCCGGGGGATTCCTGAGTGGAAGCCTGGCTCTCCTCGCGGATGCCGGTCACATGCTGACCGACGTGGCCGCCATGGGGCTCAGCTTGTTCGCCTTCTGGCTTTCGTCGCGGCCGCGGACATCCGGGCACACCTTCGGCTGGCACCGGTTCGAGATATTCGCCGCGTTCGTCAACGGACTCGCGCTCTGGGCCATCGCCGCCGTAATCGGATACGAGGCCTTCAGGCGACTGAGCGCTCCCCCCGAGATCAAGAGCGGCCTCATGATGGCGATTGCCGGGCTCGGGCTGGCCGCCAACATCGCCGTCGGGGCGATCCTTTACCGGGGGCGTGAGAGGAACCTGAACATCCGCGGGGCGTTTCTTCACGTCCTGGCCGACGGGTTCGGGAGTATCGGCGTCCTGGCCGCGGCCCTGCTCATCAAGACGACGGGCTCGCTGCTCTGGGACCCGATCGTGAGCGTCGGCGTCTGCTTCCTGATCCTATGGAGCTCCGGCCGTCTGATTAAGGAAGCGTTCCACGTGTTCATGGAGGGCGCGCCGGCGGGCCTTGACATCCCGGGCGTGAACCGGGCCCTGGTCGAAGTCCCCAACGTCCTCGACGTCCACGACCTCCACGCCTGGACGATCACCTCGGGCTTTGTCTCCCTGAGCGCCCACCTGACGGTCCGGAAGGGAACGGACCTGCGGGCCGTCCTCCGGGACGCCAGCAAGGTCCTGACATCCCGGTTCGGCATCCGGCACTCCACGCTCCAGACCGAGGAGGCCGACGAGCCCTCTTGCCCGACCGGGACCTGCGAGGGTCCGGGCTGAGGCCGGGACCGAGGGGGACGGGGACAAGCGCGCAGGCCCGGAAGCGAACGCGCCGAAAAGACGATGCCGGCTGCAACGATATACGAGGGCCGCGTGTTTTTTCTTTTGTGACCACGGGTTCAAGAGAAGGAGGACCTTAGGATGAAGAATTGGCTCGTTCCCATTTTCGCGTTCTCTGTATTAACCGTCGCCGGGCACTCCGGGGATACCCAGGCGGCCCTCCCCGAGACGCCGGCCGGCCGGCAGGTCGAAGCCTATGTCAGAGCCTTCAACGCGGGGGAGTCGGCCATGCGGGAATTCTTCACCGGCCACACGGCGAAGGACGCGCTCCAAAAGACGCCCGTCGAGACCCGGATGGAAAGATATAAGCAGATGCGGGACCGCCTGGGTTCCCTCGAGCTTCAAAAACTCGTCGAATCCCGAAGCGATTTCGTGAGCGTCGTCGCCCGGACGGAAAACGGCCCGTTCGTCCGATTGAATTTCCAATTCGAACCGGCCGAGCCGTTCGGGCTCCTTGGCATCCGCGTTGAGGCCATGGAGGACGCCGGGGAGGAAAACGTTCCCGCGGCCGCCAAGAAGAATAACGACGAACTTCTCGCGGCCGTCAGGGAATACGGCGAAAAAGCGTCCCGGGCGGAGGATTTTTCCGGTGTCATCCTCGTCGCCCAGAACGGGGTTCCTCTCTTCGAGCAGGCCTATGGCTACGCCGACCGGGAAAAGAAGGTCCCGAACCGGGTCGATACGAAATTCAATGTCGGCTCCATCAACAAGTCCTTTACAAGCCTGGCCGTCCATCAGTTGGTCGCGGAGAAAAAGATCTCGCCCGACGATCCGATCGGGAAGTTTCTGCCGGACTATCCGAACAGGGACGCCGCCGCGAAGGTGACCGTCCGCCATCTCCTGGACATGACCTCGGGCATCAGCGATTTCTTCGGCGACAGGTATCAAGCGACGTCGAAAGAAAAGATCCGGTCTCTCGAGGATTATCTTCCGCTCTTCGCCGACAAGCCGCTCGAATTCGAACCGGGGGCCAAGGAGCAATATTCCAATGGAGGCTATGTCGTGCTTGGTTTGATCATTGCAAAGGCTTCCGGCACGGATTATTACACGTATGTCCATGACCATATCTTCAAGCCGGCCGGCATGAACGATTCGGCCTCGTATGAAAAAGATGCCGTCGTCCCGAACCGAGCGATCGGCTACGTGCGGGACGGCTCGTCCTGGAAGCCGAATTACGAGTCCCTGCCCGGCAGGGGGAGTTCCGCGGGCGGCGGATATTCCACGGCGCGGGACCTCCTCAATTATACGATCGCTCTGGCCAAGGGAACACTCGCCGGAGCCGGCGAGGAGATACGCGGCGGGTTCGGGATCGCCGGCGGCGCCCCCGGGATTAACGCCGTCCTCGAATGGGACCCTCAGAGCGGTTACGTCGTCGCCGTCTTGTCCAATCTCGGACCGCCGAGCGCCGAGCGCGTGGGTCGGCAGATCCGTTCCTGGCTGCCGAGGAAGGGGAAGGCCTGATCCCTTCGCCACGTTACACCAGGAAGAGTCCCGTCCCGGCAAAAAACATGGTGTCATCGACTTGACTTTTTTTACACCATGTTTTAGTATAATTTTGAAATAATATGGTGTAACATGCCGCTGGAAGCCAATCTCGTATATTTGGACGAAGAGCTGAAAAGAAGCCGGGAGCGCCTGGTGTCGATGAAGTGTTTTCTGAAGGATCATCCGGCGGCGTCTGTTTATAAACGCGTCATCCGCGGGAACGTTTATTTTTATAAAAAGTACTGGAAGGAGGGCAAATCCATATCGGAATTCCTTTGCCGGAGCCATCGTGAATATCAAGCGAGGATAAAGGATATCGAAGCGGTCAATAAGAAAAGGGGACGCGTCAAAGAGCAGGTCCGATCGATCCAGGTGAGCATCAAGGCCCTGCAAAGACAATTGGATATCGTCCGCCGTGCCTATGAGAGTTCCAGGCATTGAACGTGAGTTCCTGGCCATTCTCAGGAATCTGGCGGGGATCGGTGCCCTCGACCATCTTGTCCTGATCGGCAGTTGGGTGCTTCCCGTCTATGTCGAGAATCTGGGGATCGCGCCCATCCCTTTCACCACGACGGACGTTGACTTCTCCGTGATCAGGCCCCATGATCGTACCGTCAGATCCGACCCATCGGTTCGCCAGAGGCTCACAGAGCTCGGTTATACGTCTGTGGCGGAACCCATGACGGGGGCTGAAAGATACGTCCCTGCCATCGACGCGGCCGAGAACCGGCTGACCATCGATTTTCTGTGCGAACCGGGGCGAATCGTTCGCGCTCCCTATCATATTCCCGGCTTGGGGATCACCTCGACGCCGATGCATTTTCAGCGAGTCTTGTTGGAAAACACGGAGAGAATGGCCTATAAGCGTCTGTTGATATCGGTTCCGAAGCCGGCCTTCTGGGCGGCCCACAAGATAGCGATTTCGCAATTGAGAGCCGGCGAGCTGGCCGAGCCTAAGATGTTCAAGGACCTGGATTCGGCGGCCGCCATCGTTGACCTCAATGGTGAGGCCGGCATCCGCTCCGCGGCAGAGACGTATCCCGGCAAGTTCCTTGGGCTTTTCCGGAAAGGATGGGGTCGTTTCGCCCGTCGGAGGGCCTAGCCCTTGAAAAACCCCCGGCGAATCTCTATAATAAGCGAGCCCTCGCGGGGTCGTAGTTCAGTTGGTTAGAACGCCGGCCTGTCACGCCGGAGGTCGCGAGTTCGAGTCTCGTCGGCCCCGCCATACCACTGCCCAAGACGTTGTCCATATCATTCCCCCCTGAATATTAGGGGGGA
>Ga0315281_10001407_pt1 | contig 35434 bp, 62 predicted proteins | sample YL17G07_0_MG_FD_204540 | JGI IMG/M metagenome (GOLD analysis project Ga0315281, IMG submission 204540) | Sediment microbial communities from Yellowstone Lake, YNP, Wyoming, USA - YL17G07_0 | ecosystem: Environmental > Aquatic > Freshwater > Lake > Sediment | place: USA: Wyoming | collected...
TCCCTGCATCCTCCTCCCCATCCTTCCGCCCAACATTTCCTCTCTCTCCCCCCTCCTCCTTCCTCTCATTCTCTCTCCCTCTCTCCTCTCCCTTTTCCATTTATCAATCTTTTCCTCTCTCTATACCCATCTTTTCTTTACATATTGCGCTTGACAACTTCCCTTTTACTTAACATCATGCGCTTGACAATTCTCTTTACAAATGCCTCTCATTTTGTCAGCAAACACGCCATTTACCCTTTTTTGCCCCTGTAGGACCACATCACGCGATGGTATCCCCATTACGTCAACCAATACCACCCCTTGTGGCGGCATCTTGTCAATCCCCTCCTAAGTCATTGATATACCTTCAAATAAGTTTTTTTCAAGCCATCACACCCCTATATATTGTGCCTTTTTCCTGTTTTTTCCCTCTAATTTTACCCCCTTAAAAAATAGTGTATTTTTCCCCTTGACTTTATATCCATACATGATATAATTTGATTATAAGAGTGATTCCTATATATCACACCATCACATTAACCGAAAGGGGTAAAACCCATGAGCAAGCAAACGCGAGAAGAAATCTTTTCAGGAGTTAAGGGAGAGATAATTTCCCGCAAAAAAATTGCCAATAATACGTGGCAATATTCCATCATGGTAGACAATGAAAAAGAGGAAAGAATTCGCCTTCACAATACTGACATCATCCGCCGATTGCCAAACGACACTATAATACTTTCATCCGGCGGATGGAAAACCTCCACAACTAAGGATAGAATTAATTCATTTTTACCTTATAAAATCATCCAAATAAAAGGCAATTGGTATATATCTATCGAAGGAAATAGGGAGCTTTTTTATGATGGAATTACCATACAAAGAAACCAAATCATTTCAAAGAATTCGATTTCTTTGGATGATGTTTTGATTCTGAAAAATCGCATTAAAAAATATAGTGATGATTTTGTTAATGCTTTGGATAAGGGTGAAATATCCCAACCTTCCAAAGGCGATTGTTTTTATTGTCAATTCGTTGATAGTGAAACCAAACAACCTATTAAGTCAACCGATCATTATCTTTCTCATTTTGAGGAAAGCTATTTTGTTCCTTCCCTGTTGATAGCTGCAATCGAATTTCACCCCGTATCGAATGCTGCAAAGTCATGGATAGGCTTTAAGCTGAAATACCATTCTCAAGAATGCAATTTTTATTCTGATATTGTAAAGAAGCAAATCACTTGCTCATTGATAAAATTTCTTTATCATCAATTTTCGATCTAAGGAGTAAAAATCATGAGTTATGAACTTTCTTTCACAGAAGATTTTTTTTCGGGGAATGAATGTATACCTTCAGGGGATGATGATATTATTAATTGTTATTCCGCATCTTCACGGCCAAAAAGTGTCTTGCAATCTCTTGTATCTCTTGCCAGGCTTCATAAGGATGATTTTTTTGTCCTTGTAAATGAAGTTTTGAGCATTGATCCTTTTTCCCTTGTCTATCCTTATTGTGATTGTATCTTTTCCGATTTACTTGATAAGATAAGGGAATACAATACTTGTGATTCCCTCTCTTCACCCATTGAAGTTTACCTTGATGAAAATCATTCTATCACTGTTTACGAATGAAAGGAATATCACCCATGAAAACCGAATATGCTGGAATTGATTACGGAATACATCAATTAAATATCGATCCTAAAACGGGAATTCGTTCTGGCGTTATTCCTCAAAATGATTGTCTTGATTTTTGGGGTGAAGAGTCCGATGCTTTTTATACTCCCCATTGTCCTTATTGCGGCAATGAATTGAAGCAAGACAAGGAGTATAAACGGTGTCCACATTGCTACAAAGCAATTTCCAATGATGAAACCCTCCCCGATGAACCGGATTTTTTCTATATCAAAGATGAAACCTATCAAGCTACATCCGATACTTACGGCGATATTTTCATCACCAAATCGCCCTATTTTACTTATGCGCAATTTTGTTCTCCTTGCGCTCCGGGCGCGTGCCATCTTTCCAATGAATTATCCGCGCCAAATCCGAACAATCGCTCTTATTGTTTTGGTCATGATTGCTTTTGTGAAGGCAAAGCTCCGTATCGAGTTTTTTCCGTTGAAACCGGCGAAGAAGTTTTTGCCTGAAAGGATTATAAATATGATTGCTGAAATAGTAACGTGCAAAGGAAGCTTTGTGGAGTGATGGAAAGATAATAGATCGAAGTCATTCCTTTGATGATTCCCTTGACGCGCTTGCAACAATGCAAAATCGTGAAAAGCATGAAAGAGAAATCGATCAAGAAAACATAGCTGGTTAATCTTTCTAAAAACTGAAAGGAAAATCCCATGCTTACCCTTGAAGAAAAGAAAGCCCGTCGTGAAGCCCGCAAGCAAGCGCGTCTTGACGCCAAGCGGAAAGCTCAGATTGATTTTTATCGCAATCAAAAACCCGTTTCCTCCATGATAATTTCCATTGAATGGGTAAAATCTCGTATCTGGAATTCTAACCCGCACGCAATCGCTCAAGTAACGTTTAAAGATATGACCTTAGAGAGCAGTCCTGATTTTAATCATTCGGGTTGTGGCTATTATAAAGAAAGCACGGTCATTGCCGATTGTTTCAATCGTTATTTGCGCTATCGTCTTTTTTTGATACGCGAAAAATGCCCTACCTTAACCCTTCCAGAATTCCAGCGAGATATTCCTTATGGGATTTATCTTGATCGTGAAATCCCCTATTATGGTGATGGTATTGGAACCAATTGCTATTATCGCATAGCGGAATTTATCGGGGGAAAACTTGAGCAAGTATCTTCAGGAAAGACTTACGATGTTTACTCATTGACCATGAGAAAATAACCCTCAAAAAGCAAAGGATATAAAATCATGAATGCTATACATGAAGAAAACTCCATGAAAATCAAGGCTATTTATGATAATTTCGGAAAAACCTTTGATCGCTATACGGTTTATTTCGACAACATTCAGCATTATCGCGGGGAAATCGTTTATGATTGTCTTTGCATGAGCGCAAACCCTCACCATCCACAGGGGTTTTGTCAGCATGCAACGGGGCAATTGGGCCGTCATAACGGCGCTAAAATTCCCTTTGCGCTCCTTCCCCGAGATTGTCAATTGATAGTCAACGGTCTTGTTTACTTTGAAAACAAGGAGCAATATGAAAAACGAACCCTTCGATAAACAGGAAATGATCGAATATCTCAAAACCGAATGCCCCGAATCCGATGAATTTTCCATCGAAGCGGCCATATATTGGTTTGCTTCGGATTATCACTTGGGACAATCGTCCGTTCTCTATTCGATCCTTTCAACGTCTCCCTATCGTCCTTCGATGCTTCACAATTCAGTGCTTGACGGTGAAGACAGCGATATTGAACTTTATTTGCTTCTCAAGGAAAGGTATATCTCTCATGACTGAATTACTTACCGTCTTGCCGGCACCGGCAGTCCTTCGGCGCTCGCGAAATGTTCATCTTATTTTTATCCGGCGAGATCCTGAATCCCGTAGGGCGTATCGTATTTACGCAAACCTTTTCCCAAAAATCACTCCAATGGATCAATGGGGAGCGCCGTATCCGGTTCTTTGCGACAATATTCCCGATCTGAAAAACTGGATGTATATATCTAAAACCCTTTTAAGCGAGGCAAATCATGAGAGTAAAAAAGATTGACCTTCCAGAAGATTGTTCTTGCCGGTGTATGTTTACGACTGATATTTTGCCTATTCATAAGATCGTTGTTGAGCATAACACGAATATTCTCTACATTCTTGAACGTATTGAAACCGGGCATCGTGCATGCTCGCTTGAGCCGCCATATTTGAATGATGAAAAAGTCAAGGAATTTATCGCGCCGCTTTCTGACAATCAAGGCCGGGACATTCTTAATTTCTTGTCGATTGTCATAAAGGATTTTCTCTCATGAAATTCATGCGGATAGGCAAGCCCCCGCCCGCCAGAGACTTTTTTTCGTGGCTTGGCGGGGGAGATTCAATCAAGGGGTCTCGGATGTATCGTCGCGCTTCTTATCAAAAGCGATCTCACTGGCGAAAATTTTACACCTTAATTAAAAACAAGGAGAAAACAATATGAGCAGATCAACAATAATCGTTAGATGTGTTCATGAACTAAAGGCATGGCATGGTTTTTTTCAGGATTTATCGGAAGGTATAAAAACCTTTGAATTACTTTGCTTTTAGTGTGACTCTATTATATATTGGTATCACACATCAACCTAAGGAGTCTTTTATGTCCCTTGCAAATCAAGGTAATTTACTCCCCGGCCCCCAAAACCGTCATTATCCGCTTCCCAATAATCCGGCTCTCAATTCTCGCCGTACTTCCGGGGGTATGACTTATGAGCAGATAGTGATATTAATCAATCTGATTTGGGATTTGCATGAGCAGCTTGACTTGCAGACTCCCACTCGTTTCGTGGGGTATCCTGTCGGCCAAATGAAAGCCTTGCATCAACCGATTTATGAAATGTTGGTGAACATGGCTTTATCTATCGAGGCGTCTTATACGGCTTCCGTTTCCGGCAAACCTGACGTAGCGATAGCGCCATGAAGTGCAAGTACGCTCTAATACCTCCTGTCTGTTGTAAATCATGCCGCGATCTGCATGAGTGTTTCGCCTATCTTAGAGTGGCATGCAGGTCTTGTCAGGCTTCGATAGCTGGCGAGGATTATTTCATCTGTTATGTTCCAAAACGAAAGGCTTGCAATGGAAATAAAGCAGAACAATCCCGATTCCCGGAGATATCAAGGGAAGACTCTTTTTCGCATGAGCGATCCGCTGCGCAAGGATTTCAAGCATGAGCTTCTCTATCTTGACTTGACGCAACAATCGGTCCTGCTTGCGTCCATTACGCTCTTTGTATTTTATCGTCAACAACCGGAGCACCCTCTTAACAAGCCTCTGAAAAAATATTTTGACCGTCTTGTTGAGTCCGCTGAAGCAATTGAGGATGAAAGCAGGCGAAAATGAATACTTCTCCCATAAAGACCGTTCAGGAAATCAATCGTGAGCTTTCCTATTCGTCTGAACCTGTGTACGGGACGATCCGCAGGAGTCAGTTGCGCCGTCTCACGGACGGTCAAATTATTCAGGTCATGCGTGAAATCAGCAATATTCTTGATTTCCGACATGGAAAGCGTCGCATTTACCCTGATTCCCGGCAATTAAAACTTAACCTGGAAACCCCAAAATCATGAGAAAACTTTTTATTTTCGACGTTGAAACGACCGGCCTTGATCCGATATGCCATGATATCATTCAGCTTGCCTATATCATTGACATTGACAACGAGGTCCGCGATAGGGGATGTCTTTACATTCGCCCGGAGCATCCCGGAAACATTCAAGAAGAAGCTTTGAAGGTCAATGGCCGTACTGTCGAGGAAATTTCCGGTTGGCCTTCCCCTGACGCCGCGTATCGGGATTTTATCGATATGCTTTCAAGGCATGTTGACCAATACGACAGTCAGGATAAATTTTATCCAGTCGCATACAATGGGCATTTCGATTATGATTTTCTTTCCTGTTTTTTCACGCGCCGGAACGATCCTTATTTTGGATCGTGGTTTAATCATCGATTGCTCGATCCGCTTTCCCTGATACGGTTTCTTGATTTTCAGGGGCATATCGATTCGCGTAATCTTAAACTTAAAACGATGTGTGATTATTTCAGTATCACTCCTCCTCAGAGCGGGGGATTTCATGATGCTATATATGATGTCGAAATGTTGCGGCAGTTGTTTTATAGGGTCCTGGAGTTCATCTATCCGCCGGAGGTAAGTTCTCATGTATAAAATCGAGATTTACGACGATCATGCCAACAATATTCTTTGCCGCACGATAGAAAAAGCCTTGACTTTTGATATCATGATAACCGGGGATCAGATTCTTCTTAACTATCTGTAACCATGCGGACAGGGGCTTACTCCGATGTTTACCGCCAAAGAATTTATCATCACTAAGGATGGTAAGGTCTTTTTTCAAAACCTCAAATCTTGAAAGGGGAATCTCTATGCGTATTCCCTGTAATTTTTCATCTCGGGGATATTGGTGCTCTAAAAACTTCAAAGATCAGGGGGTATTTGTTCCCGAGTACAAACGCAACCCCGTGTTTCATGGTATTCGGTACAATCCGATAGGCTTTCAGTCCAGGACTACGTGGTCAGCCCGGATTTTCGTCGGTTTCAATATCGGTCTTCGTCAGGGTTTCACCCTGAAAAATCTCATTGCTCTGGTCAAGAGGGTCCGTATCGAGCAGACCGGGCTTCCTAACTCCACGTTTTTGACTCAAAAGGGTATTTATACCTATACTTCCGGCAAATACGCGGGGAAGTTCACGCAGGAAAAGGGCGCTCAGGTGATTATTCTCAACGTACCTCCGACGCAAGTTTCAAAAAAAGACTTTGAAGCGCAAATGCAGAAGCTCGCGGAGATCATCGCGAAAAAGTTCACTCAGGAGCAAGTGGTTCTGGAAATACAGAAAAATGGTCAGGTACAGATGACCTATGGGATGATTCCATGAAAAAGCGTGATGTCGCGGCGCTGTGCTTTGCTCTATGCGCCGCGATATTTATTCTTTTCGGCGTCTTTAAAATCTGCCTTTTTATATTCTGGTAAAGGAACCCGTTGACTATCCAATTACTCTTAATGTTCATGGAAGGGAACCATATATCTTTTTTCCTATTCTCTATCCAAGGATCGAATATAAGGGAAATATTTACGTTGAAATTTCATTGATTACTCAAATCAATATCGCGCCTCTTTGCCGATGGGATTTACGGCACGCGGGGACGCTGTACTTCCCCAATTCGCGGCAGGCGTTATAATACAGAAAAGACCCTTATGAATCTGAGATTTGAATATGTCAAGGAGTCCCCGGACTCCACTCTCTACCGGGCAAACGTCACGGATGACCGGGCATTCTGGATCAATTGGCGGCAAGCCAGGGACTCCATCAAGCGCCTTATCACGCTTCGCCCGGAGGTTCTATCTTCGGGAAAGACTCTATACTATGCGTATAAAATCGTCTCTAAAATCAATAACGCTCCGCAACCTTTTACCTTATCGTATTCCATGCGGCAGAGTACACATCTGCTTCCATATCAGCCTTTGGCCGTCGCGCACCTTTGTAGTAGCCTGCTTTCCAATGGAGCTGCTTGTGATGGGTCTGATACTGGAATCGGGAAAACGTACATGGGTCTTGCCTGTGCCCGAGAACTTAATTTACAGCCTGCGATTGTTTGCAAGCTTGCCGGAATCGCCAATTGGAAACGCGCCTGCGCCTTTTTTAAAATCATGCCAGTATTCATAATGAATTGGGAGCAGGCGAAGTCCGGCAAATTCGCTTTTATCCAGCGTGCGCGGCACCCTTTCAGTGGAAAATATGTTTATCGATGGAATATGCCTCATCGATGTTTGATTATTTTTGACGAGGCTCATCTTGGCTCTAATGAAGATAGTCAAAACCATGCGCTCTGGATCGCCTCTTCACAATCCGGGTGCCCGGTGCTTTCCATGAGCGCCACTTTCGCAGACCGTCCTTCGAGGCTTTTTGGGCTTTTCTCGGTTCTTAACGTCAAGCTTCCTCAAGGGCAAGCCCGGGATCATGCCATTTTCGATCAATGGCTCGCGCACAACGGTCATTTCGTCAATTTTAAAAACGCTCTTGAGGGTTTGCATGAAGTTGAGGACATGAAATCGGTCAATAAAATTCTCTATCCCCGATATGGATACCGGCTTTCGTATAACGACCCTGAAGTCAAAAAGTATTTCCCGGAAGTCGTTCGCCATACTCATTTGATCGATTTATCGCCCAAAGATACCACCTTGCAGAACAATCTTTACAAAGAGCTTCTTGATAAAGTCGCCGCGTACAGGGCGCTTGGAAAGCAGGCCGACATTCTGGTTGCCGATCTGCGATACCGGCAGGCGGCGGAGCTTTTGAAGGCTGAAATCCTTGTCGATCTTGTCAAGGAATATATGTATGAGGGAAAATCGGTCGCCGTATTCGTGAATTTCCGGGAAACCCTTAGCTATCTGGCGAAGGCATTCAATTCACGATCTTTGATTTTCGGTAATCAGGAGAGCCTTGGTATATCACGCGAAAAGGTCATCGATGATTTTCAGGCCAATCGTGTCCGTCATGTATTTGCAATGGGTGAGGCCGGGGGAGCTTCGATCAATCTGCATGATCTTCAAGGGGGGCATCAGCGAATTTCCCTGATTTGCCCTACCTATGCTCCGATTACTTTGCAGCAGATATGCGGACGCACCTATCGCGCCGGGAGCAAGACGGTCCCGATCATCAAGTTGGTATACGCCGCCGGGACTATTGAGCAGAAAGTTTCTGAAGTTGTTTCGAGGAAGCTTGACAATATAGCGGCTCTTAATGACGGCGATCTTTTTGAGCCTGATCTTTTCGGGGTTCTCAATGCCGGTGACAGGAGTGTTCACGATGTCTGAAATTGTCTCTCATTATGTATTTCCCGTCAAGTTACCTTTTCAAATGCCTGAAAGTGTTCCGGGATTCCGTTATTGAAAAAAACCGTTTTGAGGCTGATAATCTTTATCTTAAAACTTTTAACGAAAAAAGGAGAGAGTCGATGAAAAACTTTTATTACTCAATCGTGCCGGTCCCTCTCGATGCGGTAGGATCTATTCTTGAAGCGTGTGACGAGCAAGGATATACCTATGTTGATTCGCTTCCCATCGGCGCGGCCCCCGCCCGCGTCATTGCGGCGGCAAATCAGCAGTATATCCCCTGTTTTATGCTTCTTGTCTGTAAAGAATTTCCCGATAGGGAGTCAGCGAGTCCTCCTGAACCTGTCTGGCAAAAACACAACCCTCCGATGGGAGGATAATTATGGATGAGTGCCAGTGTCACGATCAGTATGCAATCACTCGAACAAGAACGGTGCTGGTGAAGCGGTGCCGTCAATGCTCTCTGCTTCATTATTACACAGTTTTTCCCGATGGAAGGGAGGAGGAAAATGCCGATAGAAAAGAGAATGATGAACCCAATGCTTGCGGCGCTCTCAGGGATGTACCCTGTCAGGTATGCCCGGATACGCCAGAGCAGGAAATGCCTGTTTGAGGGATGCACGAACATGACCGATCATAACGGCGGTTATTGCTGCGCGGAGCATTGTAAGCAGGACCGTATTAATAAAAAACAGTCATTAAAAACAGTCATTAAAAATCAGTCCGCCTTCGCTCAGTAGAGCTATGGCGCGACAAGGAGAAAACTTCCCCATGAAACTCAATACCAATAAGACACTTTACAAATGTGACCGTTGCTCGAAGGAATTCTGGTGGTCATGCAGTACGGTTCCAGCCGAAATTTCATTTTATCAAGATAAGGATCAATACGTACATTGGCATCTTTGCCCGCAATGCGCTGGCGAGCTTCATGATGTTATAGCCGGGAATGAGAAAAAAGACGATGATTCAATACGGCATATACATAACCTTGAAATTGAAAAAAGAAATCTCAAGAAAGCTCTTGATGATATGAGTAATCATCAGGAAGAGCTTATGCAGGGGCTTGCCGAAGCGGGAAACAGGATCGGTATGCTTAAAAAATCAAACGCCGCCCTGAAGGACGCCAACATTCTGCTGACGACCAATCTGGCGGAACTACAATCGAAGATGGGAACGATAAAAGCCTGCGAAGGGGCGGACCGGGCATTCCTGGATTTATAATATCTTATGCGTCAATTTGTAAAGGCACTGAGTCAGCACTATATCTTTGACGCGGATAACTGTGTCCTGATTTTTGACGATGGGATACGATATACAACGGATGAAGCTATAATCATAAGTAAAGGAGCGCCGCGAAATGCCGACCTTCGGGCAATTCACCAGATCAAAAAAATCTTCGCCGGGGAGGTCGTCGGGATCGGGGACGAGTCGCCTTTTGGCGGATGGATCATGCCCCGGACCGACCCCCCGGTGCGCCGTGCTGCATCTTCATCGGTGGTGCCCGTACTCGCCGGAAAACTTTCATCCCGTAAAAACCGTTCGGGCGGGAGTCATAAGGGAAGCCCCCCGCCAGAGGGTAGGGATGAACGGGGCGGCTCGCTTCAAATGCGACTAACCTTCACGAAAAGAAAAATCCAAAGGAGAAAGCGTTTATGAGCGCACGAATATCTTCATACCTCGAAGCTATAGAGACCCTGAGGGATGCTCTTTACTATATAGCAAAGAGGATAGAGAGTAAGGAAAATGAAATAGCATGCCTTAGAGCCGCCCTGAAGGAAAACAGGGACGCCGTAATCAAGCTTGATGAAGTTGTTTATCTTGTAAATACTTATTCTACTGATTCATGGAAGTATGATTCCGATCATGTGAACGGTTTGCTCATGGGATTGCGGAGAATAATAGGGTCCGGCGGGGCCTGCGGGCGGGGATGCCCGGACGGTAGACTTTTCGAAGCAAAAGCCCTTATAAATCAACCTTGAATAAAACCGGGAAGGGACGCGGGATCACCGCGCCCCACGGATGGGAGGAACCCGTTAAGTACCCCTGTCCGTCCCCGGCCAGTCGCGCCGTAGCTCGATGGGGGTAATCCCCATCGAGCGAAGGCGGACCGTCGCGCCGTATGGTAGCTTACGCGGCGATCCCCGAAGACCTCATCTGATCTATAGCGTATTGTTTCCTTGCCGCCATATCCTGATTTTTCTTGTCAATGGCGTCCTGATCCGCTTTAAGCATGGCGTCACTGGCACCCGCCGGAAGCTCGATCCCCAACTTTTCAAGTGCCGCTTTCTTCTGCTGTAGGGTCAATTCCTGTGTCATCTGATTCTCCTTCGTTTGAATTATAGGCGGCCCCTGAGCCTGTCGAAGGGTAGGTCCCTGGGCCTGTCGAAGGGCGCCGGGGGTCGTCAATGGCATATTGTTTTGCCGGATCGCGTGGACAATTGCCGGGCCGGGCGATCCCCGCGACCGAAAGTACCGCGTCGGTTTGTTCCCATCCGAAATGCTCATCGAGTTTTTCAATACTTTCGACTTGAATGACGGGATTTTTTATCATCTGCTGAAAATCAGGGTCCTGATTGATGAATTGCTGCGCCATTTTTACCCTGAAATCTTTATTTCTTTGCTCCGCGCTCATGGCGGCTATCTGTAGAACTTGAGGAAGCACGCCCTCCACTACTTTGAAGATTTTGTCGGCCACGGTTTCCTTTTCCGGCATCAGGGCTGATTTGAGATCGACGGCACCCATAAGCATATCTTTCATCTCCTTGAACATCTGCGCTCCTTGACCCTGACCGTTATTGATTTTGGCAAGCTCAAGAAGCTGGTTATTGTTTTGACCTGATACGGCAAGCATCATCTGAAGCATTTCGCGGGAAGCGTTCTGTTGCGCTTGCAGGAAGCCTATAATGGCAGGGACCGCGATAGGGAGTATTTTGTCCCATTCTATGCCTCTCTGAGGCCCTAAGCCAAGCAAACGGGCTGTTTCAAGGGCTTCCGACACGTATTCCTTTGCGGCGGCTTTAGGATCAACCGCCGGGGTTAGAGACCCCCCGTTCAGGTCATGTTCAAGGCGCTTATCAAGCAGCGCCTCTTGAATCTTTTCGCTGGCCTCCTTATTGAGCTTTATTTTGCGCTCAAGCTTGTACTGCTTGTATTCATCGGTGTACTTGTCGCTGATCGTTATAATGACGTTAGCGCCTTCAGTGGAGCGTTTCCCTTCATCACGATTTTGCCATTTAAACGATAGCAGGTAACTTCCGGGACCATAATTTCGAGCGATCCATTCCGTAGAGGGGACGATACTATTGAAGCCTTTAATGTAGCTGCTGCAATTTTTATAATCTCCCGGTTCTTTGCCGGAGGAGTCCTGCGGAATCTCCTTGAGTATGCACTGGAACGCTTTTTCTCCAAGACCATTTTCCTCAAGGACCACCATTATCTCATCCGGGACGCTATCTTGTGCCTCTCCAAGGTATTTGGTCCTGGAATCAGGGCCGAAGAGGTCTTGCAGCGGATCGGAAACGAAGATATTTCCCGATGGGCTTGACGTTCGCTCTATTCCGGCAAGGGGGCGGTTGTTTTCGGGTTGACTTGCCGAGCCAGAGTGAAACGAAGGCTGGTCGCCGGGAGGGATCGGGGAGTTTTCAGACGGTTCTGCAAACGCCTTTTTTGAAATACGTGCCGGCATAACGGGTTCCTTTCGTACCCGCCGCGCCGTAGCCCGGTAATCCGAGCGAAGGCGGGCAGATAGTGTACAGGTGAACTAATATCGGGGTCTTGAAAACCCCCTTACAATTTTCGGAAAGCTTAAAATGGTAAGATAGATAACGCCGCCGATAGCGGCGTATAAAAGAATCTTGTTGAAAGTGCCGCTCACCGCGGATACGGCACCCGCTCCGATATCACTGAGCGTTTTTTCCCATCTGGTTTTCGGCGTATACTGAGCGGTCATAGAGACAAGTTTCGGATCATAGGCGCCTGCTTGAATTTTACCGGCATTATACAGGGAGTAGAGAGTTTCAAGAAAGGCCACGTTAAGGCCGGTGGTCATTCCCCGGCTGTTATCGATCATGTATTTAATCAGCGAATAGCCTTCCTCGGTCTTTGGCCGGTAGGGAAGGAAGCCCGCCGATATGAGCGCCTGTTGATAAAGGGGCATAAGCGTGTTGTAATAGCTCGCCCATTGCTCGCGAGATGCAAGACCGGGAAAGCCCGGACCGGCGCTTCCGTATGCCGTCAGAGCATTGAGAATCGTAGTCTTGTCGCCGCTGCTGATTATGCCGCTTTCCGCTCCAAGATATGAAGACATGATTTACCCCCTGAATTGATCGTATGCGTAAATGCCGCCCGCTACAAGCAGCAACCACCACGGAAACCCTTTTTTCTTGAACTGATATCCAATTTTCGCAAGCTCTTCTCGCTGCGCGGGAGTAAGCTCGCTTTCATCCATATAGCCTTGATTGAGATTGTAAAGGATATCGTGTATGGTAAGATCGGGCGTTATGACCGAGGGTTTTATTGGCATATCGAATCCCGGATCGATGGTCATGTTTGAAAATCCCAATGTAGAGACGGGTCTAAGACCCGTCTGTACGGAATGGTAAGTCATAGTCCCGCCTTTTTGAGACGTTTGTAGTAATAGGGCGTTTCGTCAATGTGCGCCTTGGCGATCATGAGATAAAAAGTTTCCGGGGAAGGAAGGCCGTGTTTTTTTATATACTTGTAAAGATCGGCGTGCTCCCGCTCATGCTCGATGCCTTCAATAAGCTCGATATCCCGGTTAATGAGCGAAGTCGAAGTACGATCTATCTTAACAGATACCATACAAGCCCCCCGATGACCAGAAGCGCTACGATCCCGCCGCCCGCCGCCGCGACGATTTTTACCGTCCGGCTTTCAACCTTATCTATATAATCCTGTACGGTTTTTATATCCCCGTTGGCTTCATGAAACTGCGCGAGTCTTTGAGGCCAGAGGCTTCCCCCGATCTGGTTTTGCTCATAAAGCGTATCGAAGGTAGTGTCCGGTGAGACATACCGGGCGAGAGGGAAAAAGACCGCCATGTAAAGCGATTGCTTTGTCGGAAAAGGCATGTAGCGTGACAGGTAAGGGTACACCACATTATCCATTTGCGAATCAAAATCGGGATACATGGCGATAAGCGCCTCCGATGTCGGGACGCCAAAAATATCCCGCGCCGTCGAGTCGATTATCTGAATAAGTCCACGGGCCGAAGAAGCGGGGTTTCTGGTCTGCGGATCGTAATTACTTTCAAGGGCGATAAGCCGGGAAAGCCACGAGGGATCGGACATGCCGAGCTTCACGGCGATCTCGGTAATTTTCTGGTCTCGTGTCATTGACAGTTACCCTTGATCCCTAACTTGATACGGTTTGCAAGCCTTACAACGGTTGACTTATACGATGTTATTCTGATCCATATAACCTGAGCGGCCTTGCCGGTCATATCGGCGGTAATGACTTTTCCAGCGCCAAGAACCGTATCGGCGCGAGTCCAGACGGCGGCGGTGTCTTTAAGCAGAAGTCCCTGTCCGGTCTGATAATCGACAAATACGGTATCCGAAGCTCCGATAAATCCTGAAGTAAAATTGAGTTGTATGCTTCGCGCCTGTCCACATCCTGTTTTTGTCAACATATAGGGACCATAGACATTCCGGTCGCCGGATGCCGCCAGACTATCAGTAGAAGTCACGATAGTATCGGTCAGCGCGTACACGGTGACGTCTTGCGGCGCGTTGCTTCCGCCGACGATCATTCCGCCAAGCCGGGTGCCGGTCGCTACGTCCGTCGTATTGGTTATGACATGACTTGTGGCAAGCAGCGATCCCGCAAGCATGATGAGTGATAAAAGAAACATTGAACATCCGCGCATAAAGCGCCTCCTTATGATGAGGGTGTGTCGGTTATGGTAGAGACGGGTCCAGGACCCGCCTGTACGTTTGATGAAACCATCGCCGCGACGCTTTGCGCCGTGGCCTTGTACTGAGCGTAGTTACGATATACCATATAGATTCCGGCGGTAAATAGAATGCGCCGTGCGCTCCGGGACATCGCGGACTTACTCCTGAGAGCGTAGAAAAGCAGAAAACCCGGCAGGATATAGGTGTCAAAGAGCCGGGGCTTGCTCAAGGATTCGATGTCGGTTTCAAATTGTGAGAGTGAGTAATTCATGACCTCAGTCACCCGTTTTTATTTTTGAATCCGCGATTTCCACAAGAGCCTTTGTGGTCTGAAGCGCAAGGTCCATACTATTGAATATAATCTCGTCGGCTACCTTCGGGTCAAGCCCTTTGATTTTATACTTCTCGCATAGTATAGAAGCCACGGCCTGCATCTGTTCTTTGCTGAGACCTGAAAGCCTGGTGCGGATATCGTCAAGAAGCCCCTTGACAAGCCGCATGGCAAGCCATTTCTGAAGGGGAGACATTTTAAATTTGATCTCCATGATCCCTCCCTATTATATAATTAATTGGTGCGCCGTACAATATCGATATACATCAAGAGGGTCAACTGAGTCCTCCCACGGTCCCGGAAATCCTACATTGAAATGCCGTAGCATCTCCCGGAAAAACTCGCTGCAATACCATTTTGACTTTTCATCCTCCGCGATGCCCCAAAACTCAAGAAGCCCTTTCCAGTCATACTTTACATTTCGCTCATGGCATTTGAGAATCCATTGATTGACAATTCCATAATTAGAACCGTGATAAAAAGAAGCTATCTGAGGAATTCGAGCGCGAAACACGGTACGGCTTCTGCCGAATCTCCCGTCATAATCATGCAGATCGACATGACGGATTTCAGGCCATGTCATTTCCATGCCGTAATACAGATCGTGCTCTTCACAGGTAAGAAGAATGTGAGAGGGAACCCTGACATCAAACATCGCTCGTGCGGAAGCGATCGCGTTTTTTGTCGATCTCCATACTTCCGTCAGGCGTATGATGCACCCCAGAGGATCGACGCGGGTGGTCCCCCATACGTCGCCGGGAATGAGGTTGCTATAGTCAATGGGTGTTTTCATCGCGTTTTTTCAACAGATAAATGACGGTATCGAGTTTTCCCGGCATCGCTTTAAGCTGTATTTGAAGCTCATTGATCTCTTTTTCCTGAGCTTCTTGAACGAGTTTTATCGTGGTGAGCCGGGCGCTGCCGTTCCATGCCGCGATCCCTGTAGCGCATATCGCCGTAATGATAATGCCGGTAGCCCATGACCACGATAAAAAAATATGTCCGCATTTCTCTATCGTGGAATCGCAGGATTTTTCGCGCATTTATTTTTCTCCCGGTGCCGTATCCAGTTGCCTATGCCGATATATCCCCCGTACAAAAGCATGAGGACCGAAAGAACGTCTTGCGGCTCAATACCTACGTTGTTGATTTTCAAGAAATAGTTGACGATATTCCCAATCGCGACAAGTCCCAGAGGCAGCGAAGCTTTTTTGATGGAAATCGATTTTTTATAACTCATCGGATCGCTCCTATAAGGTTACTTCCCCGGATATTCTGAGCGGTAAAAAACGGCATGAAATCATAAACGGTTCCCGTAAGTATTTGTCCGGCGTTCAGGGGATTGTTTCTGAAAAGTATGTAGGGATCGACAAACATAGACTGTATCTCGGCCTGAGTCAGCGCCCGTGCCCATATCCCCTGACCCCATACGTAAGCCTGTGATGAAGATGCCGCGTCCGCTCGCGAATAACCTCCTATGACAACATCTCCATCCGTCACGGTATCAAGAGCGTAGGTCCCGGTCCCTTGCGATTCACCGTCGATATAGATAGTCCCAAGTCCTGTATAGTCAACGGTGCAGGTAATTAGATGCCATGTGATATCCGTTCCGCCTGAAGGATAGGGGGTTGAGGAAGTTTTTATGAAATTAGTTCCGCTATTCCACGTAAAAAAGACTTTTCCCACATCGGTGGTACTGAGGTATATATTATAGTTTTTTGGAACCGCGTTCATGATCTCGAAAACGCTTACCACATTACCGAATTCAGGAGGGTTGGGCATTTTTACCCATGTTGACATGGTAAGAGCGCCATTGGCCGATATGAGTGATGTGACATAGGGAGCGGTGATAAAACTTTTAGCCGAATAGGTGATGTTTCCCGTGCTGCGGCAGAATCCTACGATACCGAACTTGTAATCGGTGACAAAATCAAGATAGGTGTCATTGTTCGCGTCATAGGTAGTAAAGACGTTATGTATTTTAAGCCCTCGAATATCATTGACGGGCCAAAATCCCAATAAGTCTTTACTTATAGGATTGGCGAAATATCGCCGGGGTTTTATCCCTACCGAACTGTTTGAGGTTACGCTCATAGGACCGTCTGGTACATCGCCCGGTACTGTTTGGTGTGATTACCTTCGGTAGCGTCAAAGGCTATTCCTGTCTTGTTTACTACGATTATAGACCATTTTGGAGGCAGGAAACCCCATACCGCCACTACCGATCCGATGACGAACTTATAGGTAAGAGCGCCGGAGTCAGGGGTCGCTATGACTCCAAGAAGCCTCAGATTGGTCGGCGCTCGAAGCGTGATCGCGGCATCCGATCCGGTCGCGTTATCGGTATAATTGGTCCCGTCTGCGCTGGCCGCTCCATAAATATAGATAGCCTTATCACTTGAGGGGGACCCCGTTTGAAGCTTCAGCGCCAGATATACCTCGGCGTCAAGATACAGATTGGAGGTATTATCGATTGCCGTGGATTCACGGGCCGAACCGCTGGCAAGCGAGGCAAGCGTTATCGTTATATTTGCCGCTACAGGATACGCCAACTTGATATCTGACATAAGCGCCCCACTGAAAGGTTAAATGTTCGATCACACAGCTTTACAATCAAGACAATAAGCGTTCCATATCGCCGAAAGAGAATTCTTGATTTCAGCTTTTGTAGGCTCCGCGTCTCCGGTAGCTTTAAGTACGCTCAGACCGTCAGCCGTGAGATATAGATCAAGATTTACCGCGACTCCGAGGCTCATCTGATAAACGCTCATATTACCCTGTAAAGCCCTGTAGGATAGCGCGGAGCGGCGATTGTGCATTTCCTGCTGCGTGATGGCGGCGGGAACGGATGCGGGAACGCTTACTCCCGCCTGAGCTTCGTTTTGAATGTCAAGAGCGATGGAAACCATCGCGGCGCTCACCTGAGTCTGCAAAACGCTCGATCCGGCGGCGTTGAAATTGTCTCTCCATGTGCTGACCATGACTACTCCTTAGTTGAATCCTTTGACAAAAGAAATAAAGTCCCATTTATCAGCCGTCTTGTCATAGATAAATCCCAGATAATCGACCTTGTTGATTCCCGTCGATAGGGTAGGAGACGGCAAAGACGTCGAAAATCGGTATTTGGTATCGTAGGTAAGAATACGAGTCCCGGTGCCGTCTTGCCGGACACGGAAAAGAATAAGTTGACCACACCCTGCGGGATTAGTGGGATTTCCAAGTTGTCTGTTTCCGCCAAGCGTAACCTCGAATTTCGATCCAAGCGATGCGTCAACGGCGACGGTCGCGGCGTCCACAAGCGCCACGCATGTTGACGTTACAGAATTCATACCTATGAAATCCCACTTGACGTCTCCCGCATGATACATGAAAGTCAAAACGTCCTGAGCGTTTGCCGATGTTTGCAAAACCGGCGTCCCGCCTCCGGGAAATCGATAGATCGCGTTATAGGCAAGCGTTCTACCCCCCGTACCATCCTGCTTGACTCGGACGCGAAGTATCTGACCATCTCCAAGAGGATTGGTCGGAGCGCCAAGGGTCCGGTTTCCGCCAAGCGTCACCATGAACTCGCTATTGTACGAAGAGCTTGCGTCAACGGCAATCGTGGCGGCGTCCGTCAGAGTCCCTACGGTGCTGGTGTCGGAGTTAAGAGAAATAAATCGCCATACGGTAAGGACCGCATCGTATTGAAAGGTCAATATATCGAAGGCATTTGGCGTGGTTTGCAAAACAGGAGCGCCATTGGGGAACTTAAAAATGCCATTATAGGAAAGAGTCCGTCCTCCCGTCCCGTCCTGCCTGACTCTGATCCGAACGAGTTGCCCGTCACCCTGCGGATTGCTTGGAGAGCCAAGGGTGCGATTACCCCCAAGCGTCACGGCGAAATTATTTGATCGCGACATATCAAGGGCGATAGTCGCGGCGTCGGTAAGTGTGAAAACCGTAGGGTCGCAATCGGGGGTGGTATTAAGTGTCAATTCCCTGATAAAATTATAGACTCCCGCGATTACCGGAGAGGAAAGGATTGATAGGGTGATATTATCCTGAAAATCTACATTAACGGCGCTATTATAAGACACTATCAGGACCCACGGATCGCCACTTGCCGCCCTATAATAAAAACTGACAATATTACGCTCTTCCAGTTTTATTCTTAAAAAATTAGAGCCGCTTCCCGACGCGACGACCACATCCGCGTACCCGGTCATGCTGGCGGTGATGGTTCCTGTATTGTCAATTTGCAGTCTGGCGGTCTTACCGTTTCCCGTAACGATAAACGCCATAGGATTAGCGTTGGCGGCGGTAAAAAAACCCAGAAGATCCAGTTCCCCGCTTTTAATTCCCGTTTTAAAAGGGTTGCTTGCATTATTGGCGGCAAGCCCCCGCAACCCTGCTCCTGCTACGATGTCCCAATCGCCGGACGTAAGGACCGGCTTGGAAGCCCAAAAAGCCTGTGTAAATCTATTATCGAAAGTAAAGGTATGATTCGCGCTGATCGCCGTTTTTCCCCCCGTAAGGGCATATACCTGCATGCCGCTACCATCCTGAAGCAGATTTGTCAGCGCCGTCACCGCTAAGGTTATATCATTAGCATTATTGGTAATCGCTATGGAGGTCCCCGCTATGAGAGACTTTATGTTGGCTACTCCCGCGACGGTATCCCGCCATATAAGCCCGGTCCCCGCTCCCACGTTGGCAAGAGCGCTGATCGTTCCTATACCTACCCAATTAACTCCGTCAAATTGATAAATGAAATTAGTATTCCTGTCATACGCGGCCATGCCCTCAAGAGGCGCGGTGTCTACCCATGCGGCCCCATCCCACTCAAAAATATGATTGATGGTCCATCCGTTTGCCGTGGCGGTTGCAATGTATCGAGCGCCAACAGCGGGACCTATGGGAAGGCCGGGCGTGGGATCATAAAAAGAAATGATGGGATTTTGCCAATAGATATCCGAAAAAGCTGCGGCGGCGATATTGACAACATCGCCGACCGTAGTGATAACGATGCCAGGACCCTGCTGAAGTGTGCGGAAATTGAGAATGCCGCCGACTTTATTTTTGAAGACGTTTCCGGTCCCCGCGCCGACATTCGCGCCATTGGTGACAGGGGAGGCCCCAAAGCCTACGTAGGGGGCGCGTTCCTGTCCGGGTCGAAGTCCCATAATATACCCCTTTATCCCGTATATTCTACATTGACGACAATATCCAGGAACACATTATCGGTAAAAACCGGATCAATGCTTTTTGTTAAAAAGGTAACTGATTGGGGAGCGCCCGCTGCATTTGACTGTACCAGAAAACCGGCGATAAGTATAATGTCGGTTATTCCAGAAACGCCAAAGGACACGGGGTTAAAAAAGTGACCGAGTTCATACATATAATTGAGTTCTGATATGTCAAAAAAAGGAACTATGGGAGGAGCGACAAGAGAATTAAGTTTCGTAGCCGCGATCCCCGCCGGAGGAGTGGTCCCATAATAGGGATAATCATTGACGGTTATTTGAGCGTCATTTACTACCGTACTGACAATGAGATAGTTAAACGAGGTAGGAGGACCGTATTTTATAACGTCACCGGGAACAAGTTCGGTTAAGAAAGCAGTACCCACCCCGTTTACCGTCTTTGAAGTAATGTCGGGTTGAATGAGTCCGGTAAGCGGCGCTAATGCGGAAGCGTAGGCGTTTATCAAGATTCCGACCTGAAGACGAAATCGGGAATCCTTAAAAACAAAGCCATCCGCGAAATTGGCGAATACCCCAATTTCCTTAATGTAAAAGCTTCCGGCATTATTCAAAGTAGATACTTGCGGAGTAAGAAGTTGCGCGACGCTATCTACTCCCGGTATAAATGAAAAATCCGCCGGAGGAGCAAGAGGGCCTTTTTCAAGACAGTTTCGAGCCCTGAAGAATTTTGATCTCGATCCATATTTATTCATAAACGGCCTCCGGTGCTGGCGCTGCGGGATATTTTGTCACGAATTGCTTGACATACCCGTCGTCAACGATTTCCTGCGCGCTGATAATGGCCTTGAGCGTGATGGAGGCTTTACCGATAAGCCCCGGTCCCTGCACAAGCTGTCCGACGAATGCCGCCCGCAGCGTATCGGGATCGGTCAGTGTGCGCCAGACAAGCCTATAATCAAACTGCTGATAAAACTTGTTCATGACAAGCGGTTCGCGAAAAAGCACCGCCCGCCCGGTGCTGTCAAGAAAGGTAAAGAACTGAGGAGAGGTCACTATATTAGCCGTGAAGTCAAGCTCTTCGATGTCCGCCGATAGCGTGATGTTCCTGAAGTAATACAGGAAATTGGGTCGTATCGGTCTATTGGGAACAAGGGCCGTGGGAGGATCGTTCCAGATATAATTACCGAGCGCCAGAGTCGCCGTTGACTCATAGACAAACTGAATAGGCGGCGAGGTCCAGTACGGCAAGTCCTCCAAACGGGGGACCGCCAGAGTCTTGATTCCGTTTATAAGACGGGAAATCCCCGATATAAAGCTTCCGGTAATGGTGGTGAGGTCCATTAGACCCTCACTTTCACGCCCGCGAGGACTCCGGCTGTGTAAAGAGTCATCGTCGGATGATTATTGGTGAGTTTAAGAGTCACGATACCGCTGCGGGGAAACATATAATCGATCCTTACCGTTCCCAAACCTTCGAGAAACCCCTGCGTGTTTCCCACAAAGTAAGGATGCTCCGCCGCATTACCGCTAAAAAGATCGGTACGGCTTCCGCCATAAAGAAATTTTCCATCAGTCTGCGAAAGAAGCGTTACTGATAAGGAATCGATAAGGCGCGTGCCGATTACATCGATGTTTCCCTGCTCAAGAAAAAATCCCGCCGGTTGATCGTACCATCGGTACTGAGCGCCGACAATGGTATATACGGAATATTGTAGATAGTGAAGCTTGAAGAGATAATCGGGATCGAGCCGGATATGATGATTGACCGTGGCCCCCGGAAGGATTACAGGTCCTATCCCGGCGAGATTACCGGCGAGCGTCAGGGCGTTAGGGAGCCATGTATCGTCTTCAAGATTGACGAATGAATAATGAAAAGGAAAAACCTTTTCATATTCAAGCCCCTGATCCACCCCTTCGCCAAATCGTATTGACCGATCAAGCGAGTTCATGGTGTTCCTTTCATGCGCGCCATAGCTGTACTCAGCGAAGGCGGACCCTCACTGAATATGTAAAGGCGAATAAAGGTTATTGGGGCGTCAAAATCTTGTAACCGATAAGGGATATGGCGAATGCATGTGTACGAGTCGCCGCGTCCCGGTTTCGGACGTCAAAACGGATTTTGCTGTTTCTCAATATCAGCGTTCGGAAAGATATCGGGCGCTGAAAATTCAGCCCGTATCCCGGAGCGCCAAGAAGCTCTATCGGCTCAAAGCCGGACGTATACTGACGACCGGAGCGAGTTTCCGTGATTTGGATCGATAGGCCGCGTCCCGCCCATGCCGTAGCTCCCAGAGAGTTAGGAATGGGAAATGACGAGGCGTTCACGGCGTCATAGGAGAATGCGCTGATCGCGATATTCTCGCACATGAAATCCGTGCCCTGCTCGATGGTGATGGTGAAAGGTTGCGTCGTTTGCCCCACCACGGTCCCCTCGACGGGGTAAATATAGGGCCAGCGCATCGCCTGAGCGTCCCGCTCATGCTGAAGCTGCATAGCGATTGAAGCAAAAGTAGGATTGCGTGAAATCATACCGGCAAGCTCAGGGTTTTGATCGGTTGACATTCCCTGCGGCATTACCTGAGTCTGTTGATAATCTGGAAAGTTCATGGTCGTTTCCTTTATGAAAAGGGGTGTAACCACTATCGATAATTTGGGGATAAAAACGAAGACCGGACGGGTCATGACGCCCGGCCTTCGCACCAAAAGGAGACTTCCCCAAGTCCCCTGTACTCACCGCGCCGTAGCTTTGCCGCGAGTAGCGGCAAAGCGAAGGCGGGCAAGTGATAGCGAAAGTTATTTCGCCCTCGTCAAGAAACCCTCAAGACGAACATGGAACCAGCAATTGTTCGTGTTGAGAAGCGCGAAATTGGCAAGCAGGATCGCGGCGACGGCGGCGATACCGATTGTGCTCACGCGCTGAATGACCTGGAAGGACACAAGCTGATCGATGAAAATGGGTGACGGATCAAGCGTTACCCAACCCGATGCCAGATATTGGCCGTTTCCATGCTGGAAGATGGTAGCGGCGCTGATCGTTGACACCGCGAGAGCCGGTGTGAACTGGCTTCCATGAATCTGAGCGTCGAATTCCCGGCCTTGCAGCTTGACTTCAAAGACGCTTGACTGCACGATATTGGTGAACGCCTGAGCCACGGTCGCGCCGTCAACTGCGGCGGCGGCACTGTGAGAAATCAGGGCGATGCCCATACGCATGGCAAGGAAGGTCTGGCCGTTAGGCAGCTTTCCGCTATCGTAAAGGTTGGTTTCGTTGACCGTTTTCACGCCCGCGCCGAAGGCAGCGCCGACGGGCTGACTGAAATAAGTGTTGTCCTGCACGGTTGCGGGCATAAGCCATGTGTCCCATACCGTGTGCTTGATCGCATCGCGCGATACCGAGTACGATCCGCCGCGTCCGAGTTCGATGAGTTGTGCGGCTTTCTGAGTCAACATGAGGCACCTCACTTTAAATATTTAGAGGGTCGCCGGATTTTTTGTTAATATACCTGTTTGCTTCCGGCAACACAAACAGGTATATATGATAATTTACAAAATGCTATCCGTTACCGGATATTATTGGTAAACGTCGGAAAAGACCTGCATTACCCCTTCGTCTCCCATCGTCTCATAGGAGGAGGCCATCGGCTGATAGGAGGTCCCTACCGGCTGATAGCTTGCCGCCAGAGACGGCTTATAGCTGATTGTCCTGTCAAGGGTCCCGGAAGCCGCAGGCATACCAAGCTTGCCGGTCCAGTCCGCGACATTGACAATGGGAAGGCCAAGCATCGGCACGTTGCGCGAAATCAGGTCATACACGCCAACTCCGGCGATGATAAGACCGATTTCCTTGAGTTCCCGGCGCTTGAGGAACATCGCAAGGGTCCCGCCCAGAACGATATTGCCAAGCCCGAACCAGTTTCCAAACTTGACCGTATCGACTTTGAGAAGACCCATGAGCCGCGCGGTGATCGGAAGAGCCATGAAGCCAGCCGCGATCCCGCCGCCAATGACCAGCACCCCGGTCAGATACCTGGCGCTGATCAGGTCCTTTGCGCGGAACGGATTTCGGCGCATAAAGGAACCGTGCCGTCTGCGATGTGATCGGAACGGATTGTGACGCACGCGGCGATGTGACGCGGCAAAGCCCTTGAAGGAGCTACGCCGACGCCGACGGCCATTGAGCCGGACCGGGCGCGGGAACAGTTTTGACCGGCGGGGCCGGAACCACTCGCCATGCTTGAAATACAGCGCCGGGCGGTGCTTGCCGGAGACGCTTCGAGAAACTTTGCGTTTGCGGGAACGCCGGGCTTTTCTGCCGAATGTGGGAGAGATCAGACCCGGTTCAATCGCGGAGATACCCCGGAGGCCGGACACTCTCCGCCTGTGTGTTTTGCGAGCCATGGTAGGCCCCTTTCTGTTAATGGAATGTCCCGCCTTGCCATGTGGGGCAATTAGGGGTTTTTCGTATCGTGACATGATTTCTTTTCGTTTACTTAATGTAAGCTTGTGATACCAGATATCTCCGATGATGGCGTTGATCCGATCCTGCGGGAAGCCCGGCGCGTAGGCGCGGGAAACTTCCTTGCGCATCTTGTCAAACCACGGCTTCGGTGGTCTGCGGGGATTGATAAGCGGTATCATCATATTATTGCAACTCCGATACCCGTTTATTTATATGAGAAATGAATTTGCTTTTATTAAAGGATGCATTATCACCGGAAAAAAAATCAGACAAATTGTTTATTGCCGCATCAAGGGCCTTAATCGCACTATCACTCATATCACTATCGATTGTCGCCTGAGCAAGAGCTTCAGCTATCGCCGTGTAGTGCTTTCGAGTCATCGTTTCCTCCCGGATAAAAGAATGAATTTGCTTTTATTAAAGGATGCATTATCACCGGAAAAAAATCAGACAAATTGTTTATTGCCGCATCAAGGGCCTTAATCGCACTATCACTCATATCACTATCGATTGTCGCCTGAGCAAGAGCTTCAGCTATCGCCGTGTAGTGCTTTCGAGTCATCGTTTCCTCCCGGATAAAAGCCAATGCGCAAGCCAACCAAGAGTAAAGGTCCCCACCATAAAGGGAATGGCGTATTGCAGCGCCCAGGGAGTAAGAACCGGCCCAAGCTCGATCTGTACGGAAGGAGCGGGGCCGGTTTTAAGCGCGACCGCGCTTTTTACCTGAGAATCAAGCCATTGACGCATTGCAAGGACCTGCGATTGGCTCAGAGTGATCTTGACCGTGCCGTCGCCGTTATCGATTATAATAGGATTTGCGCCGGTAACGGAAGCGATCCACGCGCTATAGCCGGTTGCCGATACCCCATCCTCCGCTTTTCCTGTTATGGTAAGCGTGCGAGCGCCGATGGCGACGGAATTGATATAGAGTTGCGTCGAATCCATAATTTACTTCTTATATGCGGACGCCGAAAGTGAAGTAACCAGAGAAAGCCCGGCGGCACCGGCAAGCACATACGAAATTTTCCGGTGCTTCTCCCAGACAAGAGTAGCTCCTACCCCGTAAAGAATGATCCGGCCATACGCCCAAAACGATTCCGATCCGCAGAATGGCACCGGAGTAAAGGGAAGCAGCGCAAGCGCAGCGTTGACTTTTGCAGGAGTCGTCGCCGGGGGAGCCGTGTCAGTGGCCGGGGCGACGTTTACCGTATCGTCCTGTCCAAAAGGGCGCTTACCGTTATGTCCATTGTTGCCGGGTTTCGGCATGGTCGCTGAAAGCATGGTTATCTCCTGAATGTCCAGTTGGCAAGACGGTTGCGGTCATACGCCCGATCAAGAGACTCAAGAGACCTGATCGATGATTGTATATCGGATTCAAGCAACCGTATCGTGTGAGCGTTGAACCCCTCACGTTTATAATAGCTCAAAAGTTCCTTAGCTCCCTTGACGGCATCTGATAGCTCCTCCATAGCAAGAGCGATCCTGTCATTGACGCCGCGAGACTTCTGAATATCGGACCACGGGTGCTCAGGGTTTCTTTTACGCATGGAATTAATTCTCGATTCCGGCTGACGTGACCTTGAGTTTTTTACCTAAAATGTAAAGCTGATTTTTGTTTCTCTCATCCATCGCCAGTATCGTATTGCGTGAAAAGGTATGCCGAAAAACATTTTTTCTGCCGTCCCCACCCCCATTGATCTTGTCGGACTCGTACTCTACCGCTACCGCCCTGCCGAGTATGACAAGAGTTTTGGGGACATGAAGATCATACTTCGTCGCAAAACGTGGATCATGACCGTGAAATGCCCGATATCCGACGCTCATGGGTTTTTATCTCCGGGTTCCCACAATAAAAAGAAGAGCTATGACGACAGCGCCGCCGCCGATGATCCACGGCAAATAATCACTCAGGGATTTTTTCTGCGCATCCGCTGAAGTGAATTTACCGCTTGCGATAGCTTTAAGCAAAAGCTCGAGCTTCGCGGAATCCGCCGCGGACGTCGTGGGCTTTCCCTGAAGGGTGCGAATGAAATCCGTTACCGCCGGAAGCCCCTGCCCGATAGCGGTTCCGATCTTTGTCCAATCAAAACCCTCGGAGGATATACCACCGACAAGATTTTGGGGGTCCTTTGACCAATCGTAATCGGAAGGGATATTTGCCGCGTCATAGTTTACGTCTTGTCCCATGCGAGCATAGGGAGAAAGACTGTAGCGGTAATCCGCGCCAAGCATGGTAACAGGCATCATAAGAAACTCCTTTATTTTTTAAAATATACGACAGTTCCCAAAAGTAGAGCGCCCCCTATTGCCGCCGCGCTCCATGCAAAAGCGGTCGCCTGTCTGTTTTTTGCCGCATCAATTATCTCCTGAGAAGCGCCTATATTTTTAAGTTGCTCGACGGAAAGGTCCTGATAATACTTTGCCGCCGCTGAAGAGGTCCCCACTATATATTCTATTTTTCGCTGATATTCACTTGTCGCCATCCAATCAGCAAGCTTGAGTCCCCCGACAAGTATCCCCGCTATAAGTACACCCATATTATTTAAAAAAGGTAAGCGCGGCCAAAAGAGCTACGCCCCCAGTTGCCAGTGATTTAGTAAGATTACTCATTTTTTCCTCAGAAGTTTTCACTCCTGCGGCCTCCTGTTCTTTAAGCATCGCGCCAAGACGTAAAAGGTAATATTGCGCTCGCTGCTTTTCCGTTTCATCGGTTGCCGCTTCCTGCACGGATTTGGTAAGCGTGTACGCCTGATAGATATCTACGCCGGTCTTTATCGCCTGCTCCGCTACCGCCGTCCAATCAGCGCCAAAAGAATAATAGGTCATTTTCTTTTCCGGCGTTTTTTCTTGAGACGAGAACTTATAACGATTGCTACCGGAATAGCAATTGCCGCCACGATAAAGGGAAGCATGTCGGATGATAGTACCTCTTGAGCCGTAGGCATCTGACCGGCTTTGATTTTATCAAGAAGGGTTAAGTCAAGAGCGCCTACGGTAGTATAGGTCATCCCGTCACTCCCTTGATAGTCAAGTATGCCGCCCCTCCCGCAAGTACCCATAAAAGAAGATTTGATTGCTTGGGGGGTATGTTTGCGCCTATTTCATCAGGAGAAACCCTCAGCCCCGTTGATAGAGAAATAGTTTGCAATCGGCTTTGGATTATTTCATCGGAATGCGCGTAACCGGTGGCGCTCGCCGGGGCCACTACCTGAGAAAATTGGCCTATGCCGGGAATGACCTGAAGAGGAACGGAAGCGATTGCAAAAGATTTGGCGATGTTTTTATAAACGGGCCGACCCTGCCTTTGCGTTTCATCAAGATCGATTATCAAGAAAGGATTTTTACCCGGATCGAGATTTTCATTGTGAAGTTGCAACTGTAAATTAGGTTGCATGAGGTCCCAACATCTCGCCGCCATGTCGTAAATCTTACCGGCCATAAGGGTAAGATAGACTTTAGCATGATTTTTAAGCATGCATTTCTGTATGTCGGGACGCAAGGAAAGCTGCATGGGATAATACTGAGCCGTTGTCGCGGAAAGGCTTGAGGAAATCCGATAGGGAATTTGCGTAAGAAGATTTACCGCATAATTAAAAGAACGTGAAACGGTAAACATATCTTCCCATCGTGTAATAGTCATGACCAAATTGACTTGTGAAGAATAGTGATAATTAAGTCGGTCAATAAAACGGTCCTCGTATTGTATACGATACGATTCAAGCATGGCGGGATCATAACCGCTGTAGGGAACCGGCACTCCGGCGAATGTTCCATACTGATCAAAGGACATTCCACACGTTTCAGCAAGTTTCAAAAAATCAATGAACTTAAAAATATCAGGCTCATTGGAAATCGCTTCCCAATATTTCGTAGGATTTATGAAGTATAATTTTCTCGATCTAATATCAGCATACCTGTCACCTTTTGAAACTTCCCAATACTCAAGCCGGTTCACCGGATTATTACCGTTGCGAACCCTACCTGCTATCGCGGCGGTAACGCTTGAATCATCGGCATAGGTATGACTAATGGTTACAAGGACGTTTACTTGTAAAGAGGTAAGATCGGAAATCACCCCGTCCTTCATGGCGTCATACACAATGCCATTTTGGGTTCCCGCTATACCTGAGTAGGCGGGCAGTATGGCAAGACGCCCGCTGATAGTGACAAGATAAAAACATTTGGCGGTAGGGTGCGCGTAAAGAGGTTTAAGAATATTCTTTACAAATGTAACCTCATCAAGAGTACGAAACGGCGCGAAATTATACGCAGTGTCGGGAAGATCGAAGCCTAAGCCCTGTTGATAATTCATAAGACTCCCTATAATTATTTCAGAGCCATGTATGCTGCAAAACCGCCGATTCCTATGAGCGCAAGAGTGCCGAGCGATAACCCATCGGCTTTTGCCGCTGCCGCAGCGCCGGTCCCTGAAGGGATGTTGACATCCGTCGATATCAGGGAAATACCTGGGATCGTGGGAGGCGCAACCGGAGGCGGAGGCGTAATGGTCATGCTGATTGAAAGAGTCCCTTTGGTGGAATCATACACGACATTAGTACCGCCATAAATCGCGGATGGTAAAGACTTGAACTTATCGACAATCGTGGCGACCTGACTGAGTTTGTCAACCGCCGACTTGTAAAGATCGTTGTACTCCGGGGGGACCATCTTCACACGGGAGGAAAGTGCGCCGACGGCAGCGGTGATGTTGGCGACCGCATCGGCGGCGACCTGAGCAAGACCGGAAGTATACTTTGCCGGATCGGAGGACGCAAGGCCGTAAATACGATTAAGGGAAGTGATCGTATTGTTTGCAAGCGTATTGACAACGGAAATTAAAAGCTCCGGGCGAGCACCCATCGAATTAAATTGCGTGTTCCAGTACGGAGCGAATTTGGAAGGATCGGAGGTAATGGTATCGGCACCCATGTAGGATGACATAAGAGGCTCTCCTTGATAAAATGATAATCGATTATCGAATAATCAATATCGAAAGGAGAGCGGCGACAATGACCGGCACAAAAGGAAACTCTGCAAGGGATTCAGGAGAGGGAATTTGTGCCTGGTTCATATCAACACGCGCTCCACATAGATACCGCGCTCATGACCAAGCGTGTTTATGTTGTAAGTGGCGTCAAGGGGGAGCCACCTATTCATGATCCTATTATAATATTCAGTATATACGTGATGCAAGTTTTTTCTCTCCGGGCGGCGTACCGCGACAAAGCGCCACGGAATACGATTGAGCGTAAGATAGGAAGCGATGGCGATTGCCTTATCGTCACAGTCCCCGCCAAAGCCCTGAAGTGTCATGGTGTAAAGAGGTCGCATGAGGGTTTCGATACCGTCAGGATCGCTGCGAAAAGGAATGTTTTTTACACGGTCAAAGATTTCAGGAAGGGAAAGTTGCGCGTAAGGCACCATGTCGGTATAATATTTAGAAACCATGCGGCGCATAAGTACGCCTGTTTCGCGGGCGTCGCCATTGGTGAAGACTGTTGAAACTTTCATATACTATATTATAATAGAAAAGAGCTGGATTGTCAAATTAACCCCATTTTAAAGGAGGAACCCGTATGAACGCTCCCACCACAAAACTCAGCGGTGCCAATGTAGTGAAAAAACCACTGGTGATTACCCCAGAAGAGGCAAGCGGTAGAATGCTGATAGCGCTTGAAGACCTCGCGGATAGCGCCAGAGGGTTGATGGAGAGCCTTGATATAATAAGCGCATACGTGCAGAAAAAGGGTATTAACGAAGGGGTATTTACAAAAGAAGAGTTCGAGGAGGGTAAGGAATGAACCAGCTTCACGGCATATTTATCGAATGCAACGAACGTGAACTGGAAATGATATGGGCATTGATGGATGAATTCGGGTGCGAAAAATCCGGGACCGGCATAAAAAAATTTCTGCTTGAGACGTCGGTAAAAATGGATGAGGAAGACCCGGCGGATAGTGTCGCGGGTCAGATAAATGACTTCATGGAGGAGCACCCGGAACTGGTAGACGCCGCTGCTCGAACAATAAGTACCCTGCAAAAGCTCGCCAAGTCTAAGCTTGGTATGAGGTAGAAATAAAAAAGGCGGGATCGCTCCCGCCTTTTATAATATAGAAGACGATTAAAAGCTATTCCTTTTTAGCTCGCTTTGCAGAAGGAGCGGGGAGTGCCGCAACTTCGTCAAATGAGTCCATGAGTTGAGAAAGGGCATCTTTGGTCTTCGGAGATGCAAGGCTTTTGATGCCGTACTTGAATTTCCAGCCCCCCTTCTGAGCGCTGTCATGCTTCACCACGGTAATATCAAGCCCGAACTGAACAGCGCCTTCCTTACCATCTGAAAAGATATCGCTAAGAAGCTGCTCCGCTACCGGCGTAACGATAAGCCCCTGCGAACGGTAGTGCTCCCCGGTCAGAATATTTATCCCTTCAAACTCGCCTTTGAATTTCGTGTACTCGCCAATACCCGTCTTTCCTTTCTCAGCGGATGTGATACGTCCGCCGATACGCAGGACCGGCACTTCACTTCCATTACCATCCAGAGCCGTCTTCTCAAGAAGCTCAGGAGTTAGACCACAAGCTTTCGTTGTGATCTTTTTGAGGTAATTGAACCGGGGACTTGTTGAGGATGCCATAATTGGCCTCCCTTTCTAATTGGGGAAATTTTTGGTGAGATTTTTTAAAGGCAAAATCCCTGAGCCTTATTTATATAGTAAAATAATACATGGTAAATTTCAATGCAAAAATATTTATAGTTTTTTAATTCTGACCTATGTACTAAGTTCAGTCTTTCGGTCCTGAACTTAGGAACGGTGTAATAGGACACCGTATACATTGTTTATCAACATACTAAACAAACTCCTTAGATTTCGTCACCATCAAGGGTGTGCTCCTCGCTAAAAATTTTTGACCAATAATTCGGAGGAGATTTTTCATCAGAAACCCTGGGCAATGAATTTTCTTGCTGAGTGAGAAACCGTTCTCCATTCCAGGATTCAATCCATAGGCGTTTATTATCACAATTGAGATCGATAATTTTTTTCGTATTGGAAAAAATGTTGATTGTCTCGGGAGACTTGTTGCGGGACATCGCTTCAACCCATGACATAACGTGATTATACCAATACGGAATACGTTTGTAGCGTTTAAACTTTGTCAAGATGTTTTTCCATGTCTCACCATGCGGGGGATTAAAACCCTTGAACGCGCACCCGGATGAGTCCTCTCCGATCTGATACATACCGCATGCTATAAGATAAGCCGGTCCCTCACGTTCATAAGAAAAAGAACCAAGTGATGGGGTAGGTACGGATATTTTCTTTGTGGTAATGACGGAATCGGTATGTACCGCAAGACATGAAGTGGTAAGAGCGTTTTGAATACGACATACGGCAATGCGCGTTCGAGCGGTTATTTCGGAAGCATGAATGGGATTCCATGCTGAACCGGCGGCGAGAGTACCGTCGGGAAGCTCGGTCACCTGCGCAAGCTTGCCGTAATACCCATTGAGAATAACCTTGACATTATGATACATCATGGGATCGGTATGCTTAAACGAATCTTTATAAGAATATAGAAGCTTGACTATTTTGGAGTAAGGACGATATTTACGAGGAACAAAAAGCCAGAAAGCGCGAATGATGGTAACAGAGGTGCCGATTTCGATAAGGTATTCGTATTCGCATTTGGTAATGGTCGTGTAAAAAACACCTGCGGGATAAATGCGGGTGTTTTTCGTGGACTTGGATTTTATACCGCATGGAAGATAGCGGAATGGAGTATTGTCAATTCGACATTGCAGGAAGCCATAGATGGCGTCAGCGTGATATTTTGGAGAATCAAAAACGGTACAGTTTTTTATAGAGACAAGGCGTGAAATTTCGTAAGGGTACGCGGAAGCTATATCGTACTCGTAAACGTGCGGAAAATAACCTCGGGACGTTACCTCGAATTTCCCTCCCTCATAAGCGTCGCATGCGGCCATGAGAGCGGGAGTGTTGTATTTGTAAAGAGCGTATACGTCGGGAATGGTAGTGTGGGAGCGGAAATATTGATGGGATATCGAAGCGCATGAGTAAAGATTAATGGGAGTAATATTGAGCTTTTGAAGATAGGCGATAAGATAAAGCGCGAGATCGCGGGTGAGGGTTGCATCTTGAATGCAATAACGAGATATTGATTTGTGGCAATGTTTGGCGTACGAAGCGGTGAACCGTTTGGTATGAAGAGAAAGTTTTTGGCGATTGAGATATTTTTTGGCGGCGAAGTCCAGAGACGATTGATAAAACTGCGATATGTCCCAAAAAGTGATTTTATCTTTATGATGGGTTCGCTTTATGACAAGTTGCTTATGGGGGATATATTTGAATGTGTACTCGTCATGCTCAATCTCGGTAAGGAGCTTCGAGGAACCTTCAGTGTCAAGGTTAAGAATTCCCTCGCTCCAAAGATCATACATGAGCTTGTGAGGTAGACAAACACGAAGTATCGACCCTACATCGAATTTAAGATTAAAGAGAACAAAATTAGAGTTCACATATTTAGGTGTAAATAAGGCGGATGGGATTTGGTCAGGAGTAAATGAATCGCCTTCGGAAGTGCAAAACATGAACGGCGTACCATCAATAAGAGTTTCCGAATCAAATCCGACGATACGGGAAATGAGCTTTGCTTTTTTAAGAGGATAGGGACGACGGTAAAGCAAGGCGCTGAATTGACGCGCATTAATCATGGGTTCCTCAAACTATTATAAAAATCTATTAATTGTAAAGTAATATTTTCTATGGAATAATTAGAAGCATTTTCAAGTGCGTCCCTGGCAATAGAGGATAATTCAATGGAAGGCATCACATATAGTTTCTCTAAAATCTTTATTAATTCATCTTTGGTACTGCATAAAAAACCAGTATCGCCAAGAACATTGGAAACTACTGGACAGTCAAGAGCCACGACGGGAAGCCCACAAGCCTGAGCCTCACTAATAACAAGCCCCTGAGTTTCAAATAATGACGTAAACAAAAAACAATCCATCTCATTATATAACGATGAAACCTTTTCGGGAACCACGCTACCGTAAAAAATCACCCTATCAGATAGATTTTTAGATTCAAAAAAATTAATACCATACTCCTTCAAGGGTCCATCTCCCACGGCAAGAAATTGTATGTCCTGGTGAAGAGCCATTAAGTGAAAAACTATCTCAAAAAGAAATTCTAAATTTTTTTCCTTATCAAGTCTACTGAGAGTACCTATGACAAAACCTTTATTCTTAAAAAGGGTCTTCTTTTTAGCATATACAAGCAAGGATGTGTCTATTCCAGTAGGTAATGTGATGTAAGATTTACCACAATATCCCTTGCTTATAAAATCACTCAGGATTGAAACAGTAGGAAAAATTACACCGTTACAACGATTAGCGAAAAAAACCGCCGCCAAATCAATGTCTACATTTACATTCTCCATTTTATATCGGTGTTTAAGCATGTTGTATCTGGTATGGACCGTGTAAACTAAAGGCTTCATTATTTGTCGTGAAACTTTATAAGCAAATTCCCCCATATTAAAGGGGATGTGACTATGCACGATGTCAATGTTCATATTGTGAATAAGGTCCATAATAGAATCGAAATTAGTAAACGGTATGTTGTCAGTGATTATGTTCAATTCAGGAATGAAGCTTTTTTGCATAATATCAAGAAATCGTAGGTACTTGTTTTCAGAAATAAGAAAGGGAGGGGGGTCGTTGGATTTTTGAAAAAAGGTAAGGCTTTTTAATCTCAGAACATACGGGTCATATTTAGCGCCATCCATCTGAGGAGCTATGATATAAACAATATGACCTTGCTTCAAGAGAACTGATCGAAAAGATTCTATACTTCGTGAAACCCCACCAGTAGCGGGATAATACGAATGCGTAACAAAAAGAATGTTCATTCGCAACGGGTTCCTATTAAGGAGATTTATTTTTTCTTACGTTTTTTCTTTCGTGAAAGTATTGGTGAATATTGTCGCAAAAATTTCTTGCGTGCCTTTCCACGTAAATGAGTTAGCTTCGCAAGACGCTCAGGCCGATCAACTATTTGCTTATGTAAATTCTGCTGCAATTCAGGTTGAGAGAAATTACCCAGAGCGCGAACATAGCGTTCCCAGGTAGAATCGGTACGAGTCGAACGGCGCATTCCCATGAGAACGTATTCGCGGGGAATTCCCTTTGCGCGTGCGATATCATCTACCCAACGACGATAATCACGGGCTTTATCTTCTATGATTTGATGAGGAACAGGACGCCGGGAATATGAAATCGCCGTAGTAGTGTCAGCACCCTCTTGACGTAAGAGACGATAGGTATATGAACGATTGAAATTACGAAGTTTGCGGAGAGTGTTTTCTGATATATGAGTGGCGAAGTAAAGACGCTTGAGAGTAGAAACTGGAATACGAGTACCTTTGACATGACGAGAAACTTCTATAATCTTGAACTTTCTGGCGCGGGGACGCGGAGGACGACGCTTGGAAGGTCTAAGAGAAGCTTTTTTCTTTGAAGGAGCGGTGGGCTTGCGGGGAACCTTGCGTGATACGGAATAATCAAAACCCTGCGAAACTGTCTTCTCCCCGGCGCGTGACAAGAGATCGTATACCCATCGGTAATCCGGGGTTCGCGGGATCGCCATTGTAAAGCTCCGGGAGAGAGAAAACGGATGCCGGTCTTGTATGTGATTAGGAAGGAAGAACAAGACCGGCAACGCGCCTTTGTATCACATGCTCTAAATATACCGGAGAAGAGAGAGTAAGGTCAATAACTAAAGAGTCAAGGAATGATAAAATTGGGGTACTGAGAAATAAAAACACAATAGGTTGTGGCGCTACGGGTTGTATGGGTAAGAAGGAGATAATACAAGATATTGGGGGTAGTAGCAAAAGTGTGATGGCTTGAAAAAAACTTATTTGAAGGTATATCAATGACTTAGGAGGGGATTGACAAGATGCCGCCACAAGGGGTGGTATTGGTTGACGTAATGGGGATACCATCGCGTGATGTGGTCCT
>Ga0315281_10001408_pt1 | contig 35432 bp, 29 predicted proteins | sample YL17G07_0_MG_FD_204540 | JGI IMG/M metagenome (GOLD analysis project Ga0315281, IMG submission 204540) | Sediment microbial communities from Yellowstone Lake, YNP, Wyoming, USA - YL17G07_0 | ecosystem: Environmental > Aquatic > Freshwater > Lake > Sediment | place: USA: Wyoming | collected...
TTTTTCGGATTGTCCCAGGAGAATCTGGGTTCGATTCTGATCGTCAATGACTACGACAAACTGATCGGCAAGGTCGATCATCAGTTCAACAGCAGCACCTTCCTGGCCGTTCGCTATCTCTTCTCCGACGAGCGTAACCCCAACACCCCCGGCGCTCCTCCAGGCCTCGGTTTGCCCAGCACCTTCCGCGACAATCCCATCCGCGATCAGTCCCTGGCGGCCAACCTGATTCATACCTTCTCCCCCAAGCTCACGGGCGATACCGTGTTCCAGTATGCCCGCCGCACTTTCCATCTGGATCCAGTGGGAGCTGGGCGGGAACCGTTCATGGCCATTCCCAATCTGGTGCAGTCCGGTGGCCCGGTCGGAAGCTTCACGTTTTATCAGGAGACGCGGCTGCAGTTCGGCCAGAACATCACCCGGACGTATTCCAAACACACCATGAAATTCGGCGGCGAGTTCCACCAGATCTGGGACTCCACGAAATCGCCCATGTTCACCCCGGCGGTATCGGTGTTTTCTCCGCAGAGCTATTTCGGGATGGCTCCATTCACGGAGCCGACCGCCGTGGTGTTTTACTTCGCCCAGCCCAGAGCGCTCTGGGGGCAGCAACTGCTGCCGCGGGGCACGGACTGGCAGGCCAGCCTGCTGCCGCTGCCGATGCTGGACGCCTTCGACAAAGCCTCTTCGGCCAGCTTTACACGGCAAATCGCAGGCTTCTACCTGCAGGATAAATGGCAGCCTGTCTCGCACCTCACACTGACATACGGCCTGCGCTACGACTTCGAAACCCGCCCGTTCAAGGACCGCAACTGGTACGACCAGGATTGGCGCGACTTCCAGCCACGCGTGGGCTTCTCCTACGCCTTCAACGACAAGACCGTGCTTCGCGGAGGCGCGGGCATCTACTTCGGGCCGTTTAACTGGAGCGAACTGACGGGCACGTCCACGGCCTTTGGACCCATCACCGGCTATCTGAACAATCCCCTGGTGGGACCGTTCGTGAATCCCACGCAAAGTCTGGTCGGGCTGGCCGAGTACGGGCCGGTGGGAGTGGCCTTTCCCGGCCCGGGCGGCATTCCCGCGGCTGCGGCATTCGCCAATTTCACCAGCACCGGAGCCTATCCCGCGCCGAGCGAGTTGATCGGGTTCTCCCACGGGTTCACCACGAAAAAATTCCCCAATCCCTATTCCGAAAACGCCAGCCTGCAAGTGGAACGCAGCCTCGGCAAAGACATGCAGATGTCCATTGGCTATAACTACGTGCATGCGCTGCGTATCCATTATTTTGGAAACGCCAACGCCGCACCCAACGGCACCCTGCCGGACGGCAAGCAGGCCCTGACCCTGGCCGACCCCAACTTCGGGTTTGCCTTCCTGGATTCCCCGGATGCCAAGTCCATCTATCACGCGGGATTCCTGACGTTCAACAAGCGCTTCAAGAATCACTATGGGGTGATGGCCAATTACACCTGGTCGAAATCCATCGACAACCAGACCACCATTCAGTTCGCCACCGGGCCGCAGAACTATCTGCGCAGAGACCTGGAACACGGCATTTCCGACAACCACCTCCCGCATCGCTTCATCCTGACCGCCCAGGGCGATTTGCCATTCCACAATCTGGCCGTGAAGGATTGGAACCTGGCGCTGACGGCGACGGTGCAAAGCGCCCGCTATCAGTCCGTTCTGGTCGGGTTCGACTCCAACGGCGACGGCTTCCCCTTTTCCGACCGCGTCGGATTGCTGGGTCGCAACACCTACCGGGGAGATGCGTTCCGGGATGTTGATCTGCGGGTGCAGCGCGAATTTTCCTTCGAATATTCGCAGCACAAGGCCAAGCTGGCGTTCAGCTTCGAAGCCTTCAACCTGTTCGACCGCGTCAATGTACTGGACGTGGACAATATCTACGCCGCGCCCGATTTTATCGGGCCGGTGCCGCAACATTACGGCGATGGCGTCCAGGGCGCGCAACCGGGCTTCGGCCTGCCGCGCAGCGTCGGCGACATGCGGCAGTTTCAGTTTTCCCTGCGGCTAAGTTTCTAGCCCTGGGAAAGGATATGTTTCCGGGGCCGCCGCCGGGGGAATCCCCGGCGCTGCCCCGGGAGAGCCTCCCGGCAGCACGGCCGGGGAGTGTTTTACACGAGGAGGGCGGTATGAGTATTTCGGGAGTGAAAGAATTCTGCAGGCCGCAAAGCGCCGGCAACGCGGTCGAGCTTCTCGCCAAGCATGGAAACCGCGCGGTGCTTCTGGCGGGAGGAACCTTCCTGCATGGCCTGTTTTCCCGCGGCCTAGGTTCCGGCGTTGAAGTCCTCGTGGATCTGCAACACGCCGGACTTTCCTACGTGAATGAGGCCCATGGGGGTCTGGCTCTGGGCGCGATGACCACCTTCCGCGAATTGGCGGCGACCGAGCAAGTTCAAAAGATGCCGGAATTCGGCGCGCTCCTGGATTCGCTGCACTGTCCGCCCGCGCAAATCCGCAATCAGGCTACCGTGGGCGGTTGCGTGGCCAGCGCCTACACCTTGTTTGACGTGCCGGTGGCCTTCCTGGCTCTCGATGCTTCCGTAAAATCACTCGGGCCGCAGGGCCCCCGCGAGATGCCCCTGGAAAAGTTTTTTGTGGACTACTTTGAGCACTCCCTGAAAAAAGGGGAGATCCTCACCGACGTGCTCCTCCCCAAACCCGCCGCGCGTTCGGCCAGCGCTTTCCTCAAGCTGGAAACCAACTCCAATGATCTCGCTCTGCTCAATGTCGCTGTGCGCCTCTCCCTGGACAAGTCCGGACTTTGCCAGGAGTCCCGCGTCGTGCTCGGCGGCGGCGTGGGCAAGACGCCCGTTCGCGCACTGTCCTGCGAAGCCCTGCTGAACGGCCAGCGTCCTTCGCGCGCCCTCTTTGAAAACGCCGCGCAGAAGGTTTCCGCCGACATTCATCCGGTTTCCGACCATCGCGCCTCCGGACAATACCGCCGGGCGGTGGCCAAGGTTTATCTCCGCAGGACGCTTTTGCGGGCCGCGGAACGGCTGGGCATCGAAATCGCCTGAAGGCGGGGAGCGCACCATGAAACATTCATTGATTCTGGAAGTGAACGGGGAACGTCATGAAATCGCCGTGGAGGCCTCCGCCACGCTTCTGCACGTCCTGCGCGAAGACCTCGACCTCATCGGCCCCAAGAAGGGTTGCGACTCCGGTGGCTGCGGCTGCTGCACCATCCTGCTGGACGGCCGGGCGGTCTATTCCTGCATGGTCTTTGCCATGTCCGCGCAAGGCAAGAAGATCACCACCATCGAAGGCTTGCCCAAAGACGGCAAGCTCGATCCTCTCCAGGAAGCTTTTATTCAATCGGGCGCCGTTCAATGCGGCTATTGCACCAGCGGAATGATCATGACGGCCAAGGAGTTCCTCGCCAACTCGCCCGCGCCCGGCGACCCGGAAATCCGCCGGGCCATTTCCGGCAACTTGTGCCGCTGCACCGGATATCACAAGACCATCGACGCCATTCGAACGGCCGCATTCAGCCGTTGATTCGTACATTCAGGGAGACTGCGCATGTCCAAACTGAACATTGTCGGTCACAGCGTTCTCAGAACAGACGCCTACGATAAAGTTACCGGAGGCAAAGGCTATACCGTCAACCTCCGGCTGCCGGGAATGCTGCACGGCAAACTTCTGCGCAGCCCGCATCCGCACGCCCGCGTTCTCCGTGTGGATACGTCCCTGGCGGCGAAGCTTCCCGGCGTGAAGGCCATTCTCACGGCGGCGGACGTGCCCCAGATCAAGTATCACCCGGTCTATTTTTCACCGAGCGAAGCCGCCAGCATGGTCCGGGACATGCTCATCCTGGCCACTACCGTCCGCTTTGCCGGCGAGCCGGTGGCCGCCGTGGCCGCCACGCGGCCGGAGATCGCCGAGGAAGCGCTGGAACTGATCCGCGTGGATTATGAGCCGCTGCCTGCCGTCTTCGATGCCACCTCAGCCATGCAACCGGGCTCTCCGCAGATCTACGAGCACGCGCCCAAGAACATCGTCATGAATCCGTCGTTCAATTTCGGCGACTTGCAGAAGGGCTTCGAGGAAGCCGATTACGTTTTCGAAAACACCTACCGCACCCAGAGGGTGCACACCTGCTACATGGAGCCGCGCGTCTGCGTCGTGGACAGCGACACCAGCGGAAATCTCACCATTTGGTCCTCGACGCAGCACATCTTCGGCCTGCGCGAAAAACTCGCTTTCGCCCTGGGCATCCCCATCAGCAAGGTGCGTGCGGTGAAGCCGGAGTATATCGGTGGCGGCTTCGGCGGCAAACTGGATATGGGCTTTCTCGAGCCCGTGGCCGCGCTGCTGAGCCTGAAGACCGGCCGCCCGGTGCGCATCGAGCATTCGCGCTACGAGGACTTCATCACCACCGCGCGAAATCCCTTCGAAGTGCAAATGAAGACGGGCGTCAAGAAGGACGGCACCTTCACCGCGCGCTCCGCCAAGAGCATTCTGGACACCGGCGCGCACGCCACGCATGGCGCCGTGGTGCTCATGGTTCATGGCTTCTTCGGTTTTCTGCTTCCCTACCGCTGCCCCAACCAAACCTGGGAAGGCATGACCGTTTACACCAACAACATCATCGGCGGGGGATTCCGCGGGTACGGCGCGCCACAGGCGGCCTTTGCCGTGGAATCGCAGATTGACGAAATCTGCGACAAACTGAAGCTCGACCCCATCGAATTCCGGCTGAAGAATGCCCATGTCCAGGGAGAGCCGCATCCCTTTGACCCCAACTTTACTCTCTCCACCTATCGCCTGGCCGATTGCCTGGAAAAAGGGGCAAAGCAAATCGGCTGGTCCAAACGACTGCCAGTCGGCGCCAGCCCGGGCACCAAAAAACGCGGCATTGGATTCGCCTGCCAGCCGCTCTGGGTCAGCGGGTGCATGGGTTTTCCGGACATCTATGAACATTCCGGCGCCATCCTGAAGCTGAACGTGGATGGCACGGTGAACTTGGCCATCGCCACGGTGGATATGGGCTGCGGGCAGAATACCGTCCTCAGCCAGATCGTCGCCGAGGAGCTCGGCGTTCCGGTCACGGCCATCCGCGTCACCCATGCGGATACCGACACCGTTCCTTTCGACGCTCCCAGCCACGCCAGCCGGGTCACGTATTCGGCGGGTAACGCGGTCAAAGCCGCCGCCGCATCGGCCAAGAAGCGGGTGTTTCAAGTAGCCAGCGGCATGCTGAATACCGCCCCGGAAAACCTGGAGATTGTTGACAGCCGGGTTCAGGTGATGGGAACGCCGGCAAATGGAATCTCTCTGGCCGATGTGGTAAAGCGCGCCGAATCTCCCTACGTCAAAATGGTTCCCGACGGCATGGAACGCAGCCCCATCGAAGAGAAGGGAACCATCATGGGCATTGCCTGTCTGGCGCCCTCCTCCAATCCATCTCCCTCCGCGGTGCAGTTCGTCGAAGTCGAAGTCGATACCGAGACGGGAGAGGTCAAAGTTCTTCGCGTGGCCTATGCCCACGACATCGGAAAGGTCATCAATCCCTCCGGAGCGGAGGGGCAAGTGGAAGGCGGATTCCAGCAGGGACTGGGCTATGCCCTGATGGAGAATTTGACCTTTGACCCCTCCAGCGGAGCGTGCCTGGCCGCCGATTTCCTCAACTACAAAATGCCCACGGCCGTGGAAATGCCCCCGGAGATCACTTCTCTGTGGGTCGAATCGGATGAACCCACGGGACCTTTCGGCGCCAAATCCCTCGCGGAACCGTGCTTGATCGTTCCCGCACCAGCCATCGCCAATGCCATCTATAACGCCGTCGGCGTACGCGTGCGCGATTTGCCCATCACGCCTGAAAAAATATTGGCGGCTCTGGGAAAGCTTGATCCAGCCTGAACAATTAAAGAACGCTCCCAGAAAATCAAGGGGCTTGGTCTGCTCATAATTCCGACAAGAACACACCAGATCTCACTATCCGCTGTGTCAGAACTGTGTCAAAACCCTATCTATTTAGATCGCTGGGGTTAGCTTTCGAGCGAAAAGCAGATGCCCCAAGTTATTGTAAATAAACAAAAATGGAAGAAAGCGATAGAAGGTTTGGAGTTGTCTCGCGAGCTTGCAAAGCAGGTGCTCTCCCAGCTGAGCTACACGCCCACGATAACTCTATGATTCTACTAGATCGCTCTCGCAAATGACTACCTGCTCTGTTTGCAGGTGCTCTCGCAGACTGAACTGCGGACGGACCGTGTGCAGCCGTAACTGCATGAGACATTTACAAGGATTCCCTGAACAGCGTTAACATTGGTGCTCGGTCCATTCGGTCCAAGAGCGCACTTTTTCAAAACAACTGGAGCGTTGAGCAACTCCTGCCGAATTGAAGCTGGAGCGTTCGTAAGCTTCTTCTGTTTTGGCAAGAGATCCGTGCACCAAATGCTAGGTAGATATTAATAAGTAACTATGGTATAGAACATCAAGCGGTGGAGAGGGCAAATTGAATCGCCGTCGTTAACGCGGGTTCTCTGCCGAAAGATTCAGCCAGAAGTCCTACTATCAGGTGAACCTTGCCTCGTGAACATGTGCTCCTTCTCGGAGTGCGGTCAACCTCAGGATTCGAATATCTCTATCCAGCGCTCCAGAGTCTCGTCGTGCTGCTCGATCGGTCCGATCAGATAATCCCTTAATTCCCGGTGATACCGCTCTCTAAGAATTTCGCCCTTTAGTTGTCTCGACTGGAACAAAAACAAGGCGTCGTCGGAATCCTTCAACCCCGCCCTCTGCAACTTCGACAAGATGCAGTCGTAGGGATCGGGTACGAGAAGCCTGAGCCGTTCGAACTGTCCACTCGCCATTTCGGAAAGTCTCTCTTCATACTCTTGTGGCAGAGTTGTGACCGTGACACGATGGAGATAAATCTTATATCTCCGATGCAGGTCGGAATCATAGCCAGCCATTTCTTCCAGATTGAGGTCCGCAGGCACAGCCGCGTAGTAGTCAATATCCCCGGTCGTGCGCGGAATCCCGTAATAAAAGACGAGCGCGAAACCTCCGATGCAGTGGATTCCAAGTGGCTTTTCCAACGCTCTGTCGATCTCTCCGAGGAAATCCTTCCACGGTGAAGGGAGTTTAGCGCCGGGCGTTTCACCGGGCATAGGAAAGTTGTTCCGGCCGCATGTCCGCGAGCAGGTTCCAGTGTGCCGCATCGACGGGGCGATTCTTCGAAAGCCACTCCCGTTCTCTCTCCGTCATAGGAGGACGATAGAAAAAACCCTCCTTGGCAAGTCGACTTTCCTCAAGCATCTCTTCGAGCTTGCCCAGTTCCTTCGATCTGGTGCTGTCGCTACGACTCTCGGCCACGCGCCGCCCAAGCCTAACGACAAAACCGAGCTTATTTTGAAGATTGAATTTCCGGGCAGTCTCGACCAGCCACGTATCCGGCCGCCCGTATCTCATCGCTACCCACGGCAACGCCTCCGCCACGCGGGCATCGAGACTCATTTGTCCCAATGCCGTAAGCAGCACCTCATAAGGGTTCTTCCTTGCGGTATGCGTTTTGAGGTAAGCAAAACCGGGATATTCGAGCCTTACCAACCATTCCACAAGTTGGTCATCGCTCGTCTGAGTCGGCACAAAATCCCCGCCAACAGGAAGAACCTCCGGCGAAAGGCCGTAGACAGAAACCGCCCGGCGAACGACCCGGGGTGTCAACCGCCGCTTCCCATTCTCAAGCAGATTCAGATAGGCCTGGGTCAGCCCCAGATGGCTAGCCGCCTCCTCCTGCGTCCAGTCTTTGTGCTGGCGGGCCTGCTTGAGTTCCTGTGATTTCATAATGTCAATTTATAACAGACTTGTCATAATTTGTCAATGAGAACACGGTTGGACTTACCATGAGCTCAATTCGCGTTTCCGATCCAATACGGACGTTGGCTTTTCGAAGACGAAAGGATCAATTCGGTCTGCTTGCCGTGTCGCCCATTCGATCCATGCATTGTATTCGGGCCGCTTCTCGGCACTCCGAGACCGGGTCTTCCCGGCGTAGGCGGCTATAAATCGTCGCAGCATTCGCTCCGCACGCTCCGACAGATCTACCCAAGTGTTGAACTGCTCCAGTTTTTTCCCCTCTTCCTCGATGTCCTTCCGGAGCTGTGCTCTTTCCTGCGCTCGCCTCTGTTGCTCGGCCTCACACCGTTTGCGATCTTCTTCCCGACGCCGCAATGCGACCGCGATTCTCATCAGCCCCGAGACAAAATCGGGAATGAGGTTCTCGATCCGTTGGACTTTGGCGTCACTCCATCTCGTTCGTTGTTCGTGTCGCTCCCATGTTCCCGAATGAATGAGGAGCGCCAGCTTTCCCGAGGGCTCATGTGTAACGACTTCGTCGTAATCCCAGCGATCGGTTGGATTGGCCACTCGCGGCTTCTGTGTCACGACTTTCCGGATTGGCTCCTCGACACCAAAAGAAACACGCTCTCCCTTGATCGAGGCCACGGTACGGTCTTGCTCCGATACTTCGACGCTGAAGCCCTGTCGCTCCAATACAGCTACGACTTGCGCCATAACTTGCAGCACCCGATCAAGCGTTCCTTGGCTCACCTTCACGTCGAGCCCACCGGGCTCGCGTGGAAGGAGAATGCCATTTTCGTCTTTTCGGCTGTGACTCCGGAGCCGGCTCGCAGTGCCTCGGATCAGAGGATGCTGACGAGCGGTGGGATCGATTGTCGGCGGATTGAGCGCACCGGACGAAACCAAATGGTTTATCGCGGCGAATTCGGGATCATTTTGATCAGAACTGGCCGGTTGTTTCTGCGTGATTTCGATATTCTGATTTGGCCCCATTCGATGGTTTGATTTGGCCCCACCTTACTGAAAACCATATACCGTGTACTCCGCTTCGGGCTCAGTGGCCCCAAGGGAGGGCCGGGTGGACAGGAGAGCCAAGGTGGAGCTATTCGAGCAGATTCGACGTGAGTATGAGCATGGGGGAGGAACGATTCGAGGGATCGCCAAGAAGTTGGGGATTCATCGGCGGATGGTACGGGAGGCGGTGCTCAGCGCTGTTCCAGCAGAGCGCAAGACACCGATCAGAGAGCGACCAAAGGTGGAACCGGCGATGGCCTTCGTCGATGCGGTTCTGGAAGCGGACAAGAAGGCGCCACGGAAGCAGCGGCACACCGCCCGTCGGATCTGGTGCCGCATCCGGGCGGAGATGCCGGAGGTGGAAGTGGCCGAGTCCACGATGCGTGGCTACGTTCGCGAACGGAAGATCAAGCTGGCGTTGCTCCGCCGCGAGACGTTCATTCCGCAGAGCTACGTTTGGGGTGGCGAGGCGCAGGTGGACTGGTACGAAGCGTACGTGGACATCGGCGGCGAGCGAGAGAAGGCCTACATCTTTTGCATGCGCAGCATGGCCAGCGGAGGAGCCTTCCATTGCGCTTTCCCACACGCCAGCCAGCAAGCGTTTCTGGAAGCGCACGAACTGGCGTTCGCTTATTTCTCGGGGGTTTTCAAGACTCTTCGTTACGACAACCTGAAGAGTGCGGTGAAGAAGATTCTGCGGGGCCACCAGCGGGAGGAGACGACGCGATTCATTGCCTTCCGATCGCATTGGGGTTTCCAGGCGGAGTTCTGCACGCCGGGAGAAGGCCACGAGAAGGGCGGGGTGGAAGGAGAAGGCGGATACTTTCGCCGCAACCATCTGGTGCCCGTCCCGCAGGTGGCCAGTTGGGAGGCCCTGAACCTCTTCTTGCTGGAAGCCTCCAGGAACGACGAGCAGCGCTTGATCGGCGAGCGAACCCAGACGGTTGGCGCAGGGATGAATCTGGAGCGGGAACACCTGCAGGCACTCGCCGAGGAAGGCTTTGACCTGGCCGCGGTTCACTTTCCGCATGTGAACAGCAGCGGCTGCGTGAAGGTGCTGACGAACTTCTATTCGGTCCCCCTGCCGGTCGGCGTCGAAGTGCAGGCCAAGGTGCATTCGGCCTACGTGGAGATCTGGCGCCAGGGAGAGTGCGTGGCGCGGCACGAACGCTGCTTCAACCGGCAGCAGAAAGTACTCAACCTGGAGCACTACCTGGAAGCGCTGACCAGGAAGCCCGGAGCCTTCGCTGGTTCGACACCGCTCGAACAGTGGCGGGCCCAGGGTCGCTGGCCGGCCAGCTTCGACCGCTTCTGGGAGATGCTGAAGCAACGAAGAGGCCCGCAACCGGGAACCCGCGCCATGATCGAGGTGCTCTTGCTGGGCCGCCAGTACGGATACCCGCCGCTCGAAGAAGTGATCGAAAAGGCTCTGGATTTGGGCTGTTTCGATGTCGAAGCCGTGCGTCTGCTCTTGGATGCGGAACGGAACGGGAAACGAGAACCACATGAAACGGTCGAAGTCGGCGCCTTGCGAGTGTATGACCGGCCGCAACCGACCACCCGGAACTACGACCAGTTGCTGGGGAGTTATTCCGTTGGCGAGGTGATTCAATGAGCGTCGCGGCGATTCCCGTGCAACAGGCCACCATCCGGCAGTATGCCAAACAACTGCAGCTGGCGACGGTGGGAGGGCAGTTCGTACCGATGGCCGAACAAGCCGCCAAGGAGAAGCAGGGGCATCTGAGTTATCTGGAAGCGCTGCTGGGGGCGGAAGTGGAAGACCGCCATCAGCATGCCGTGGCGCGGCGGATCAAGGAGGCCCATTTCCCCAAGGTGAAGACGCTCGAGGAATTTGCGTTCGGCGATGTGCCGCACCTTCCCGCAGTACAGATACGGAACCTGGCCGAGGGCGGCTATTTGCAGCGGAGCGAGCCGGTTATTTTTCTTGGGGAAACCGGAACGGGTAAGACGCACTTGGCCACGGGGCTGGGGGTAGCTGCCTGTCGTCAGAGAAAACGGGTGCGGTTCACGACGGCAGCGCAGTTGGTGAACGAACTGACCGAAGCCCAGAACCGGAGCGAACTGAATCGGGTGACCAACCGGTGGACGCGCTACGAACTGATCGTGATCGACGAGCTGGCCTATGTGGCGATGCCGGAAGCAGCCGCCGAGCTGTTGTTCCAGATCATCGCGGGACGAGCCGAGAGAGCGGCGGTGATCGTCACGACGAATCTGCCGTTTTCGGAGTGGACCACGATGTTCCCGAATGCCCGGTTGTGCAAGGCCATGCTGGACCGCCTGACCGATCAGGCGCACATCATCGAGACCGGGAGCGAGTCCTATCGGTTTCGCAGGACGCTGAAGAAAAAAGGCGGCGGTAAATAAAGTTTCCCTCTGCCCCCGGCCTGCGCTACGCCCTAAACGCGTCGCCCTCCGGGCGCCGCAGGGCTTCGCTCCGGCCGGGGGCAGAGGGAGGATGCACCAGAGGGTGGGGCCAAATCAAGTTGACGAAAGCAGCCAGTGGCTTGCGGTGTCGGATTGGGAGTATGGTGGAGGGAATGAGGCGGACTCTGCCCACCCCACCCTGCGTGCGGCGTTGGATGCGGCCTCCACTACAAATCCCGTTGTGATGACTGGCTGGGACGGGCACCACGGGGCCTATAACAGCGCAGCTCTTGCGCTGGCAAAAAACGCCAAGGGAGAAATCGTCGGCTACTCGAAGAAGACTCTCGAAACGGACTTCGCTCAGTACAAAGCCTATGTCGGCGTGGACTCCAGCGGCGAGCCCACAGGGGACATCACCGACCAGGGAAAGCTTCCCATTGACACAAGCGCCATCAGCAAAGCCGAGTTCGAGCAACTGATGAAGGTACCGGAGCGTCTTGCCGAGCGCTTGAATAGCGCCGGAATAACGGCCGTACAGGACGCGGTAGTTGGCCGCTCGGTCTTAGGGCCAGCAAGCTTCACGGTCTACGACGAATTGATTGAGAGGGGCCAGTTAACTTTTCGTCTCAATATGGCTCAGTACTTTCTGCCGGAAAAGTTCCGCGACTCCTCCGGACACATCGATTATGATAAGCTGTTCGCCGAAGCGGACGCGATTCGTCAGAAATACTCTGCAAATCCATTGGTTCGCGCCGACGCGGTGAAGGTCTTCGCGGATGGCGTACCGGAAGCCAATCCGAACAACAACCCTCCCACCCTGGGGAACTCGCCGCGCCCCGTGCCCTACTTACAGCCGATCTTCGAGAAGGACGCCAACGGTATGCTCTCAGTAAAGGGGTATGTCGATGTTTCTTCGGCGGTGTGCGCTTACGTCCGCGCCAAACCGGATGAATATGCATCGTCAGTGGCGATAGCGGATTTCATCAAAATGTACGGGTACCACCCCGGGCAGTGCGTCATTTCTTGCGGTGTTCCAGAGCACGCGCCTGCGATTCTTAATGAATACGTCAAGCGGGCACATCTGGCGGGATATACCATCCACATTCACGCGATCAGCGATGAGGCGGTCCATCTGGCGATCGATGCCATTGAAGCGGCGCGCGCCGCCGACGGCAAAGATTCGCGACCGGATACCCTGGCCCACATCCCATTCGTCACGCCGGAGGACGCGGTCCGAATGGGTAAGGATCACTTTTACTTGGCATTTACCTATAGCTGGATGTACGCCGAGCCCAATGGGTACGATATGAGCGTCGTGCCGTTTTTTAACAAGGTCTTGGGGAACAGCTACGAAGCCTTGCACAATCCGGACAGTTATCACGAGAGGACCGTTTACCCGGCTAAAACGGCAAAAGAGGCCGGGGCTATCCTGGTCGCGGGATCGGATGCTCCGGTTCTCACCAAGGATCCCCAACCCTTCGTGAACATGGAATTAGGCGTCACCCGGGCGCGCCGCGGATTGCCTCCGGAAAGCCCCCACCAACGGCTGAATATCCGTGATCTCATTGACGCCTACACGATCAATGGCGCCCGCGCCCTGGACCGAGCCTCTGAGATCGGTTCCCTTGAAGTGGGCAAGTCAGGGGACTTTATCATCGTGGACCAGGATATTCTCACTCTGGCCGACGAAGGTCATCCTGAAAAAATTGGAGACACAAAAGTTATCGAGACCTGGTTCATGGGAAAGAAAGTCTACTCGGCATCGCAAAAATAGGCGGGGCGCTGGATCACTCTCAAAGAGTGACGCGAACTTATGTTTCCCCCCAATGTGTGAAAACGTCGGTATGTCTTCATCTATTGTAGAGCGTTGATTGCACAAGCGCACAATGGCGTCCCCATAGGGGTGTTTTTCACCGAAGCAGGGCATCTCCCCCGAACATAAGTCCTTTCCTCCGCACACCTGGCGATGGGGCGGGGAAATGGCAAAACCGTTATACGAGCTAACACTTGTACCGGGGGTTCGAATTCCCCCTCTCCGCCAGAATTTCTTTGAATTTATTTCCAGCAGGCACTTGGATCTTTCCAATTTCCGTATTAAACGCTGGCGCGAACCGCACATTCATCCGCCGATGTTTGCGGAGATGGCTCTTTCTGCCAGTGGAAATTCAGGAAGCCTTGATGTAGGCTGGCGGCGAATTCCAAAGGAAGCGATGATGAGACTGAACCCCCAACGTACAATCGCCGAATTGAAGGAGTTGCGCGCGCTTACCGCGGACGAAAACGGCGCGCAGCGCGTGGCCTGGACGGACACATGGTTGCGCGCACGGGAATGGTTCGGCGCAAAGCTCAAAGGCCTTCCCGTGGAGCGGCACGACGACGCGGCGGGAAACCGCTGGGTCACGCTGGCGGGTGCATCGGAAAAAGAGCTGCTGATCGGCGGGCATCTCGATTCCGTGCCCAACGGGGGCTGGCTCGACGGCGCGCTGGACCTGCTTGCGGGACTGGAAGTGCTGCGGCGCATCGCATCCGAATTTGGCGGCCGTCCGCCGGTGACGGTGCGTCTGGTGGATTGGGCGGATGAAGAAGGCGCGCGCTTCGGACGCAGCGTGCTGGGCTCTTCGGCCTTTGCCGGAACGCATTCCATCGCGGCGGATCGCGGACGCACCGACCGCGACGGCGTGAAGCTGGAAGACGCGCTGCGGCACTGCGGCGTGGAGATCGACCGCTTTCCGGAAGCCGGCAAGGAACGAAAAAACGCCGCGGCGTATATCGAATTGCACATCGAGCAGGGTCCAGTGCTGGAGCGCATGGGCCTGCCGCTGGGCGTGGTGCTGGGAACCAAGGGCGTGGAGCGGCACATCATCACATTTCATGGGCAGGAAGCGCATGCGGGAGCGACGCCGATGCACGCGCGGCGCGACGCCCTGGCCGCGGCGGCCAGGCTGGCGCTGGAAATTCGCGGCATTGCCGGGAAGCACGAAGAGGCCGTCTGCACCGTGGGCAGCGTGAAAACGTTTCCGGGAATCGCCACCGCGGTAGTGGGCCGCTGCGAGGTGACGCTGGACCAGCGCGACCTGGACGCCGGTGTGCTCGCGCAGATGTACCAGGAAGCGCAGGAAGCCAGCCGGCGGTTTGCCGCCGCGGAGAACTGCACGGTGGAGTGGTCGCGCCTGTGGAACATTGAACCCGTGCCGTTTCACGCGCATTTGCTGGATCTGTGCGAGCAGGCGGTCCGGGAAACCGCGGGCGCGGCGCATCGCCTTCCTTCCGGTCCGCTGCACGACGCGGCGGAAGTGGCGCGCGCGGGAATTCCCAGCGTGATGATGTTCGTGCAGTCGCTCAAGGGCATCAGCCACAATAAGATCGAGGACACTCGGGAAGAGCATCTGGAAATGTCCGTGGCGGCGCTGGATCGGCTGGCGACGAAGGCGGTGGAGTGGATTCGAACGCAGCGCTAGTGTGGCGTGAATCGTAAGGTGCAGGGAAAGAGCGTGCTGCGCAGGAACACCGCGAAACACGGTATCTTGCGGGCGCCGGGGTGGTTGCCCATAATGGGGGCCATGCCCGCCGATACCGCGGAAGCGGCCAGCAAGCCTGCGTCGCACGCCGAGACAATTTCGAACCGTAAGCTGTATCTTCTTTTGTTCCTCAGCGGGTTTCTTCTGCGTTTTTGCTTTGTTCTATGGAAAAAGACCTACGTGGGCAGTCCTCTGACCCGGCTCCCGTTTGGACAGGAAGTGTGCAGCATTGCCGCACACATTGTGCGCGGCGAGGGTTTCAGTTCCCCCTTTCTGAAGGACACCGGTCCAACCGCCTGGGTCGCTCCCCTCTATCCTTATTTCGTGGCCCTGGTCTTTCGAATCTGGGGCGCGTACACGGCCGCCTCCGCTATCGTGATTTTAGGCATCCAGTGCGCCCTGGCCGCCGCGACCGGCATTAACATCCACGCCCTGGGACGGCGCACAGTGGGCGCGAAGATCGGCTTCACCGCCGCCTGGATTTGGGCTCTCAGCCCCATTTTTTTTCGCTGGCCGGTGACGTGGATCTGGGATTTTGCCGCCAGCGCGTTTCTTCTTTCCGCGGCGTTCATCCTGGCGCTGGACGTGGCCGAAGAGAATAGTCGGAAGCGGTGGCTGGGGCTCGGCGCTCTGTGGGCGGTCATCGCGCTCACCAATCCCGTGCTGCTCAGCGCCATGCCGATCTCTTTTCTGTACGTGGCCGTGGTGAACCAGCGCGCCCGCCGCCCGTGGCTGGCTTCCCTGGCGCTGGCCGTGGTTCTATTTGCCGCGCTGGTTTCCCCCTGGCTGATCCGCAACGAGATGGTTTTCGGCCGCCCCGTTTTTTTTCGCAGCAACTTCTGGTTTGAATTTCATCTCGGGAACTATCACTACAGCAACGGGATGGGCTGGGCCGCCCGGCACCCTGCCGGCAATCCCGCGGAAATGAGCAAGTACGCCGCTTGGGGAGAAATTGCGTATATCGACTACTGGAAGAAAGACAGCCTGCGGTTTGTCCGCGAATACCCCTCCGAATTCATCGATTTGACGCTGCATCGCGCCTGGTGGTTTTGGGATGGCACGCCGCTGCACTATCAGGGAGGAGAAGACTGGTGGAAGCCCTGGAAATTCTGGCCGCTGTCGGTTCTGGGCTGGCTCGGGCTGCTCTTCGTGCTTACGCGGCGGCCGCGAGGTTGGATTTTTTTCGCCGCCGCTCTCGTGGTTTATCCGCTTCCCTATTATCTTGTTTATCCGGTGCCCAAATATCGCTACGCCATCGAGCCGCTCATGCTGCTGCTGGCGGTCTTTCTCGCTTTCGTTCTGTGGGACGAGATGGCCGCGTTCTTACGCCAGCGCAGGGATTCCCGGACGCGCGGCGCGGTTGTGGCGTCCTCTTGAAACTTCCGCTCCGCTGAGACGTTCTCCCGCGGTTCTGAGTCCGGAAAATCTTTCAATGAAAACGGTGTTGCCCCGCTCCCTTCGGCGGCGCTTAGCGGCTGAGCTTCTGGGAGAGGGCGCCGGCGTAGCTGAGCGCCTGGCGCCAGCCGGCAAAGCGCTGCGGAAATTCGACGCAGAGTTGATGCGCAATTTCCTCGAGGGAGCGCTTCCCGTCCATCAAGGCCAGGGTACGCGAATGCAGCGCGCCGTCTTCGGAAAGAGCGGGGACGAAGTCGGAAGCGGACTTGCGGAGGGAGGCGGGCGAGAGCAGCGTGCCTTGCAGGGTGGACTGGTCGAAGGAGATGCGCGCTTCGGCGGATTTTCCGGCGGAGGCGATGCGGGTCTTCCAGCGCCAGAGGTAGTCTTCTTCGAGCAGCTTGGCTTGTAATTCGATAGCGATTGTTTCGCCGGCGGACAGCGTGACCGGCTGGGGCCAGGAAAAAAATAGAGAGCCGTAAATAATCTCGGGAGCGCCAGGGGCGTTGGAGAAACCCACGCCCTCGGCTAGTTCGGTATCGAACCACAGCAGGATGCCGTGGCCGGTTCCGTTGCGTTCGATGGTCCAGGCAAGGCTTCCTTCGGCGTCCGGGTTTTCGATCTGTGAGTAGTCCAAGGTCTTCCACCAGGTAGGCTTGGTCAGTAACTGCCCCGGCTGCACGCGCACCTTGCGGCAATTGTTGAGGGCCATTTGGCGGGCGGCGGAAAGATCCTGGCCGAAGGTGTTCTTCTCCCAGGGGTCCACGATTTCGCCGTAGGTCTGTGGCGCTTCCACGATGGACGCCCAGAGAAAATCCTTGCGCGGGATAAGCGTGCCGCCGGGAACCAGATGGCGCCGCCGGGCGTCTACAATCGCAGGAATATGGTGTTCGAAACAGGGAAGGACTCCGCGCAGATCAGAAACTATCACATCGGCCTGAACCGGAAGCGTGACCCGCGTGGAAAGGTCTTCGATGAACTCGATTTTGTCGGCGCAATGATTTGCAGCTGCCACCTGGCGGGCGAGTTGGATGATGGGGTTGGGTTCAATGGCAAAGACGCGGGCGGCGCCAAGTTCGCAGGCCAGAATGGCCATGGCTCCCGTGCCGGTGCCGATGTCCAGAACCACGCAGCCGGGCTGGATGGCGGAGCGGAGAGCCTGTGCGTAGGTTTCGTTGCGGATGCGGTCCGCAATAATAATGCGGTATTCCGCGAGGCTATAGTTGTGCATTTTGGTCCGCCGATGAGGCTGGGCCTGCGCTGCGGAGAGTCAAAAGTTGTCTTGCGTCCGTGGCAATGACCTGGCAGGAAGCGGCCAGGCTGGAAATGTCGTCGGGGCGCAGGACGCGGCGCACGGGAATTGTCTTGGCCAGGCGCTCGAAGAGTTCAAAATCCTTGCGGCGCATCTCCGCATCCAGGAGGTAATTTTGGTAGGTGTTGGCTGCCAGCGTGACCATGGCTTCGCTGCCGGAGATCGCCTCCACCGTCGGCGCGGCCAGTTGTGCCTGGCGCTCGGCAAGGAGGTAGACCGCTCCGAGGGGCAGGGCACGGCTGGCAAAACGCAGCCCGTTCTGGTCGAGAGCTAGAAACTTTTTCCCCCAGGTCGGTGTGATGTGCGGCAAGGTATCCTCGCAACCCATCAAGGCGCGCGCCGAATCCGGCCACACGTTTACCCGGGGATAGCCCGGTTGGACGAAGAGCCGGCCACCCGTCTCGGACAAAACCACGATGTCATCGGAAACCACGGGAAAGCCGGCGAGAGCGAACGCCGCGGCGGTGGTGGATTTTCCCGCCCCGGGGGCTCCCACCAGAGCAATGGCCATACCGTCCACCTCGATGGCGCTGGCGTGCAGGCAGGTGGCTCCCCGCTGACGCAGGGTAAAGGCGAGGACCGGCCCGACGAGGTACGTGCAGGCGTCTTCCAACGTGTAGCTCGCGGGCCAGTCGGCCCAGATTTGGCGGCCATCGCTGGAAATGAGGAAGCGTGTGCCATCGGCGTAAAAGAATCCGAAACTTCGATCCTTTTCGAACTGAACAACCTGCAGGGTGGGCCGGGCTTGCGCGTTTAGAAATGTACCGGTGTAGAGGCATTTGCTCGGTGACGGCCCGGAGAGCTGTATTTCGCGGGCATGGCCGTCTTTCAGGTGGACAACGACATCGGGGGGCGTGCGCTCAGAGAGTTCCCGCCGCGGGGGTAAACCCGGCAGAGGAGCCGTCGACGCAATCAACAGTTCGTATATCGTGTGCAATGCATGCAAGGGGTGCGGAAGACTTTCTCTCAGGCGGTCTTCGAATTATTAGACCCGCCATCCTTATTGGATTTGAGGCTGCTGACGCTCTTGGTCCAATCCACCATGTTTCCGTAGACGCGCAAGCGAGGCGCCTCATAAGATTTTCTATGGTTTCTTGGGTCGTTGCTTGTTACGCTTTTTGCCATTTATCTTCGCTCCGAATCTTCCGTACTTACATTTATCCTACTCTTTAGTGTTCTTGCAACCATAGATTCAAACTGGCGGGCCTCAAATGGATCCAGGCCTGCCAGACCGATGCCTCACGGAGAGATGTGGGAATGCGGTCAGGACAGACATAATCGCGCAAACGTGAAGTGGCATCAAAGTGGCCTATCCCGTTGGATGCCGGATGGCGCAAGAGTGCTGCCAGGGGATCCGCTGGCAGAGGGGATTTTCGGCGCAGGCGTACGGCATCGGGAAGCGATCCCCGGGCAGCTTCACGCAATAATTCTTTGTCGGAACACCACGGCAGCCGGGGTAAGCCGAGCAGGAAATTCACCAGGCGAAGGTCAAAAAAAGGATGACGGGCCTCGGCTGGAATGAGCGATAACCCCGCGTCATACCCTTGGAAATGCCCGGCCCAGAAAGGATTGGCGATAGCCTCCCGCGCTTCGGGACGAACCGCCGGTGCGGGCGGGGCAGGCTGGTTCAGATTTTTCCAACGCTCGCGCAGCCCCAGGCTCTTTTCCATATCTTCGTTCAGCCAGGGGGGGTAGAACGGAGCGCTGTCTTTGGAGCCAAAGAGAATGCTCCAGCGCTTGCGCAGATAGAACCGGGAGAATCTGCCCTCACTGGTGAGATACCGAAACGCATCGGAGAGGGCCCGGCGGTACTGCCCGGTTCCCAGCACTTGGCGGAAATGAACGGTGATGCGCCCGCAGAGGGCCGGGTCGCCTCCCGTACCGGTCAGAACCACCCGGCATCCTTCGGGTAAAGTCCTCATCAAATCCGGGAAGGTTTCCGGCCAGGCGCAATGGGTAGGCTCGACCGTTTGAGATTCCGGCAAGTGCGCGCGTTCGAAAATGCGGAAATGATCCAAGGGTGAAAATTCGACGGAAATTCCCAGAGCCTTGGCAACCAGCCCGGTGTAATGACGCTCTTCATCGGGGATCAAGCGATCGAAGACGTTGGTGCGACCCGCCAATCCGCCCGCGATTCCCTCCCGGTCCAGGACACGCCGCGCACTGGCGGCGACCGTGGACGAATCCAGTCCTCCGCTCAGCAGGATGCCGGCGTTATCGGTGCGCAGGCGGTCGCTTACGGCGGTGTCGAGCAGCTCCTTGAAACGCTCGACATACTCTTCCTCCCGGGCGAAGTGAACGGGAGTGGTGACGCTCAATTCCCAATAGCGCCGCACGGAGAGTTTTTCCCGCTGGGCAACCAGCGCATGCGCGGCTGGGAGGCGGTGAATCCCCTCGAAGGAGGTCGCGGAGGGATCCTGGATGCTGTCAAAAAGCAGAAAATCGGCGATAGACAGGTCGTTGAGGCGCCCGGAAAGGCCGGGAATCGGGCGCAGGGCGCTGAGGGTGTTGCTGAAGATGAGGGTGTTGCCCAGTTGCGCGTAGAAAAACTGGCGGATGCCAATGTGATCGCGCGCGCAAAAGAGCTTGCGGTTCAGCACGTCCCAGATGGCGAAGGAAAAATCGCCCAGAAAACGATCGACGCAAGCTTCGCCCCACTGGTGATAGGCGTGAAGAATAAGTTCCGGCTCGGGTGTGGCGAGCGAAAGCGCCGCGTGCGCCGCTCCGCAGGAATGCAGCTTGGCGAGCAATTCCTCGCGCGCATCCAGCCGCGCGTCGGCGACAATCCACAGTTGGTCCTTCCAGCCCAGCGGCTGGCGTTCCCGTGCGGATTCCCGCGTGGTGCGCAGCAGGGTATGGCCGAAACCTACGCCGCCCGAACACCGGATTTCCTGCGCATCCGGCCCGCGGAAAGCCAGGTGTTGCGTCAAGCGTTCCAGCAGCGCGCGGTCCACCGGCGCGCCATCGAAATTCACGATCCCGGCGAATCCGCTCACAGGGAAGAAGCCTCGGAGGCGGCGATGGGCGCGTCGAATCGCGCATAGTGGCGGTGAATATCGGAGCTGTCGTTGAGCACCTGGCCGTCCGCTTCCACCCAGGCATGTGCTTCAAATCCCTGCGTGCTCTGGCGCGCACCGATGTGCAGTTCAGCCGGAAAACCCTCGCGGCGCAGCATCCACCACAGCGCCAGGGAGCGTTCCAGGCAGTTAGGAGCGATGGGCAGATTGCGCTCGACCGATTGCGCGGCGCGAATGATTTTCAGGACGCGGTCCGCCGCGGAGCACGCGGAAGAGGACTCGCCCCCCTGCGCGGAAAGAGAAAATCGTTCGATCAGGCGCTGGCAGCGGCGGAATCCCAGCAGACGCAGCCCGGCCAGGGCCAGGCACTTGTGCCATGCGGCGCGCCCAATCAAGTTACGTTGCTCGGGGGTGTGCGCGCGGAATTTCCTCCACCGTTCCCGCCACAAGTATGCCATTTTGCTCATTCGCGCACTTCGATCAGGCCTTCCGCCTGTAGTTTTTCGAGCAAATCGAGCAGATCGCGCAGGCAGCGATCCGGTTCGACGTCATATTCCGCGCAAACGGTCCGCTGAATTTCCGACACCGCGCGCGGCTCTTTCACGAGAGCCCAGATGCGCGCGCCCACCGCGTCCAGACCATAATAGGTGCCTTTGGGGACGTTCAGAATGGCGGCTTCCCCGGCCAAATCGCAGGAGACCTGGTCTTTCGCCGCCACAACGATGGATCGTCCGGAAATCATCTTCCCCCTGTGCCTCGCTTCTCATAAAGAAAATTCCAGCGGCTTCGATTGGATGCAGCGCAGGCGAACCAAGGGGGGACATCCTGGGAGCCACTCCTCCTGGGAGGCATGCAAGCGGCCGGTCCAAGGGAGTCTATCGGCTTCCGGGCCTTCCGGCAACAATCGTATGCAGGAAGATAATAGCTGTCGGAGTTACTCTCGCCGGGGCTAGTCAGGCATTGGGCAACTCCATTATTCTAGGCCCGGACTCGCCTCTCCTTTGTGTTCACAATGGGAGGAAGGTTTTTGCCCCCTTGGGGGCGCCGGGAAGGAAGACGCTATGGAGTTTCAGCAATTCTATTTGACCTGTCTGGCTCACGCCTCATATCTGATCGGCTCGGAAGGCGTGGCGGCGATCGTGGACCCACAGCGCGACGTCGAGCTGTATCTGGACGAAGCCGCCAAGCGCGGCCTGCGCATCCAGCACGTCATTGAAACGCATCTGCACGCCGATTTCGTCTCCGGTCACGCCGAGCTGGCGCAGCGCACGGGGGCCACGATTCATGTGGGTGCGCGCGCCGGGGCGACGTTTCCCCATCATGCGGTGAAAGACGGCGATGAAATTCGCTTCGGGCGCGTGGCGCTGCGCTTTCTGGAGACACCCGGGCACACGGTGGAAGGCATTTGCGCGGTGGTGACCGATCTCGAGAAGTCCGAAAAACCGTGGGCGGTGCTGACCGGCGACACGCTCTTCATCGGCGACGTGGGCCGCCCGGACCTTTCGCCCGATCTCACCCCGCAGCAACTGGCCGGCATGCTCTACGACAGCCTGCACAACAAGCTGCTGACGCTTCCCGATGACGTGCTGGTCTATCCGGCGCACGGCGCGGGCTCGCTCTGCGGCCGGCAGATGAGCACGGACCTTTCTTCGACCATCGGCATGCAGCGCACCGCCAACTACGCCCTGCGCGCCGCCAGCCGCGATGAGTTTGTGAAGCTGCTCACCGAAGATCTGCCCGAGCGCCCCGGCTATTTTCTCCGCGATGCCGCGATCAACCGCGGCGGCGCCCCCGCGCTGGCCGATCTCCCGCCGCTCACGGCGCTCTCTCCCGCGGAATTCGCAGCGCGCAGCGCCGCGGGCGTGCTGATCCTGGATACGCGTCCGGCGGCCAAATATCTCCCCGCGCATATTCCCGGCTCGCTGCACATCGGACTGGGCGGGCAGTTTGCTTCCTGGGCCGGCGCATTGGTGGGTGTGGATGCGCCCTTGCTGCTGGTGGCGGAAGATCCCGCGGGCGTGGAAGAAGCGCGCGTGCGCCTGGCCCGCGTGGGAATAGAAAAAATCGAGGGATGGCTGGAGGGCGGCATCCTGGCCTGGGATACGGCCGGCCAGCCGCTGGCCGGTTCCGCGGAACTCACCGCCGAGGAACTGAGCGAGCGCATGCGCGGCGGAGAAAAATTGCAGTTGGTGGACGTGCGCCGGCAGGGAGAATGGGACAACGGACACATCGCCGGAGCGCTGCTGAAGCCGCTCGACCGCCTGGAGAAAAATCTGGACGGACTGGACCGCGCCCGTACCGTGGCGGTGCAGTGCCAGGGCGGCTATCGCAGCGCCATCGCCGCCAGCCTGTTCGAACGCGCCGGATTCACCAAGGTCGTTAACATCGCGGGCGGATTCGCCGCCTGGGCCTCCGCGAAGCTGCCGGTGGAAGGCGGGGGCGTCGCTCCCGCCTGCGGAAAAACGTAAACTCTGCCGTTTCTATGCGCGGAACCCGCGCTATTTTGTTCCTTTTTATTGCACGCTGACGGGACTGTTCTCCGCCCGAAAGACCTCTTGCCCGCGCACGAACGTCCGCTCGCATTTCAGATTGCGCAACTCATCCGCGGGAATGGTATAGAGGTCGCGGTCCCACACGGCGATATCGGCGTCCTTGCCGGGTTCGAGCGAACCGATGCGTTCATCCAGAAAAAGCTGATGCGCGGCCCAGATCGTGTACGACCGCAGCGCCGCGTGAATGTCCACGCTTTCCGCCGTGCCGAAGGGATGCGCGCCGTAGGTTTGCGCCAGCGGCTGGCGTGCGACCGAAGCCCACAGGCCGTACCGCGCCGGATAAGGCGTGACGAAATAGTCCGAGCCGCCGGCCCAGCGCACTCCCTTTTCCAGATACGTCTTGAAGGGCATCAGCCGCTGCGCGCGTTCGGGGCCGAAATTCGCCGCGTAGATATTGCCGATCCACCACATGAATTCCGCCTGCGCTTCGGGATAGCCCGCGTCGTACTGTTTCTGCAGCGCGGCCATGGCGGCGATGGCGTGATCGCTGGGGATGTTGGCGTGGATGATGCCGTGGCGCAGACCGGCGGTGGGCTTGTCCTTCAACACCTGCGCGTAGGTGTCCACGACGAGGTCAATCGCGCGGTCGCCGATGGCGTGCGTGCTCACGTGAATTCCGGCGTTATGCAGGAGGCGCACCTGCTCGCGGTAAATGGCCGGGTCCATCGCCGGATAGCCCTTATTGCCGGTGTTCTTTTCGTTCCCGTTCTTGTTCCAGTCCTGGTAGAGCCAGGCGGTGCGCGCGCCGCCGCTGCCGTCCAGAAAAATCTTCACGCCGCCGGAAAGCAGCATGCCATCGCCCAGCGATTGCGGCGGGCGGGGCAGTTCGCCCAGGCGGGTGATCAGCTGGCGCGCGGAATCGGCGGTCTTTCCGCCAAGCCACAGGGCGAAGACGCGCACGGTCAGCTTGTTTTCCGCAAGCAGTTCGCGGTACAGCGCCCAAGCCTCCGGCTCGATCCCCGGATCTTTCACCGCGGTCATCCCCTCGCGGTTGAAATCGGCCATGATTTTCAGCAGGCCGTTGCGCAGTTGCTCGTGGCTGAAGGGCGGAACCAGCGGCGTGAGCAGGTCCATGGCCGCCTCTTTCAGCACTCCGTCGGGAAGGCCCGCGGCGTCGTGGTCAATGGTTCCGGAGGGAGGATTGGCGGTTTGCGCCGTGATTTTTGCGAGGCGCAGCGCGTAGCGGTTGGCTACTCCGTAGTGTCCCGTGGTATGCCGCAACCAGACCGGGTTGTCGGGCGCCGCCTGGTCCAGATCCGCGGCCAGGATATGCCGCTGTTCCGCGAGCTTGCCTTCGTCCCATCCCGCTCCGCGCACCCATTCGCCGGGTTTGAGCGTGGCGGCGCGCTCGCGCACCAGCCGCTGCACTTCGGCGATGCTGCTGACGCCGCTCAGCTCGATTTCGTACAGCGCGCTCACTTCCTGAAAGTGGCAATGCGCGTCAATCAACCCCGGCGTGGCCGTGCGCCCGTGCAGGTCCATCACGCGGGTCTCTTTGCCGGCCAGCTTTAGAATCGCTTCCGTGGTTCCCACGCCGAGAATTTTTCCGTCGCGGATGGCCACGGCTTCCGCCACGGAGTCGCGCGCGTCCACGGTGATGATTTTGCCGCGGATGAGCACGAGGTCCGCCGGGCGCTGTGGCGGCTCCTGCGCGCGCAGCGGCGCGGTGCAGGCCAGCAGGACAATCAGCAGCACGCTGCGAAAATGGAAAACGGTTTTCGAGTTCATGGCCATCCTCGGGAAAATCAAAAATAAAAGCAGACTCCGATGGTTATAGCCTTCCTCCGGGAAACAGGCAAGACCTCTTTCCCGAAATCCCGTTCAGGAAGCGAAACGTCCAACCCCAGCGCGTGCGCCGCGCTGATTTTCTGCTATACAATGCTTGCGCGGCGGCGGAGAAGACGTCATGGCGGCAAAGGTAGACACCGGAGCGGGCACGATGGCGAAGCGGGACCATTCCGTGCCGGAAACCATCGCCACGCTCGAGGGTCAGCCCCTCGGCCCCAACCGCGGCATGCCCCTCAATCTCGATTGGGTGCGCGCCGTGCGCGTCAACACCAGCGCCGTCGAGCGCCGCGCCCAGACGCTGGTCACGCGGCGCACCGTGAAAAAAGACTGGCAGGCGGCCTGGCTGCTGCGCGCCATCTCCTGCATGGACCTGACCACGCTTTCCGGCGACGACACCGAGGAGCGCGTGCGCCGCCTCTGCGCCAAGGCGAGAAGGCCCATCCGCCAGGATCTGGTCCAGCGCCTGGGTATCGCCGAGTTGAATCTGACGGTCGCCGCCGTCTGCGTCTATCACACCTTCGTGGAAACGGCCGTGCGCGCACTCGAAGGCAGCGGCATTCACGTCGCCGCCGTCTCCACCGGATTTCCCGCGGGGCTTTCGCCGCTGGCCGAGCGCGTGGCGGAGATTCGCCGCTCGGTGGAAGCCGGCGCGCACGAAATCGATATCGTCATCACCCGCGCGCACGTCTTCAGCGGCAACTGGCAGGCGCTCTATGACGAAATCGCCGCCTTCAGGCAGGCCTGCGGCGCGGCGCACATGAAAGCGATTCTCGGCGCCGGCGACCTGCTGACGCTGCGCAACGTCGGCCGCGCCAGCGTGGTGGCCATGATGGCCGGCGCAGATTTCATCAAGACCTCCACCGGCAAGGAGCCTACCAACGCCACGCTGCCCGTGGGCCTGGTGATGACCCGGGCGATTCGCCATTACGCGCAGGAAACCGGCATGGCCGTGGGTTTCAAGCCCGCCGGCGGAATCCGCACGGCCAAGCAGTCGCTGGAATGGCTGTCCTTGATCAAGGAAGAGCTGGGGCCGTCGTGGCTGCGCGCGGAACTGTTTCGCTTCGGCGCCAGCGGCATGCTCGGCGATATCGAACGGCAACTCGAGCATCAGGCCACGGGAAATTATTCGGCGGATTTTCGTCATCCGCTGGCTTAGCCAAATGGCTGCGCCGCGGCGAGCGGAAGAATCGAGCGGAGTCGCATGAGCATCGTGGAAAAATTCGCCAGCATGGACTACGGCCCGGCGCCGGAAGATTCCAAAGACGCGCGCGTGTGGCTCGCGCAGCACGGGGGCCGCTTCGGCCATTTCATTGCCGGAAAGCAGCAAAAGCCCGCCGCTGGAGAATATTTTGATACGAACGATCCCGCGACCGGCGAAAAACTGGCTAGCGTGGCCCAGGGTTCCCCGGCGGACGTGAACGCGGCGGTGAAGGCGGCGGGCGCGGCGCTTCCCAAATGGCAAAAGCTTGGTCCGCATGCGCGGGCGCGTTATCTCTACGCCCTGGCGCGGCTGGTGCAGAAACATGCGCGGCGCCTGGCCGTGCTGGAGACGATCGATAACGGCAAGCCCATCCGCGAGAGCCGCGACATCGATATTCCCCTGGTGGCGCGTCATTTCTATCACCACGCCGGCTGGGCGCAGCTGCTCGAGCAGGAATTTCCCGGCTTCGCGCCGTGCGGCGTCGTCGGCCAGATTATTCCCTGGAATTTTCCGCTGCTCATGCTGGCCTGGAAGATCGCTCCCGCTCTGGCCGCGGGCAATACCGTGGTGCTCAAGCCGGCGGAGTTTACGCCGCTTACCGCGCTGGCCTTCGCTGAACTCTGCTCCGAAGCCGGCCTGCCCGCCGGAGTCGTCAATATCGTCACCGGCGACGGCTCGACCGGCGAAGCTTTGGTAAAACATCCCGGCGTGCACAAAATCGCCTTCACCGGCTCGACCGAAGTGGGCCGCGCCATCCGCAAAGCCACCGCGGAGAGCCACAAAAAACTTTCGCTGGAGCTGGGCGGCAAATCTCCCTTCATCGTTTTTGAAGACGCCGATCTCGACAGCGCCGTCGAAGGCCTGGTGGACGGCATCTGGTTCAATCAGGGGCAAGTCTGCTGCGCGGGTTCGCGCCTGCTGATGCAGGAGAGCATCGCCGAACCGCTGCTGGCGAAATTGCGCGCGCGCATGGCCACGCTGCGCATCGGCTCGCCGCTCGATAAGGCCGTGGACATTGGCGCCATCGTCGCGCCGGTACAGCTCGAGCGCATCCAGCGCCTGGTGGCGCAGGGCGTGGCCGAAGGCGCCACTTGCTGGCAGCCGCCCACGCCGCTGCCCGCCCAGGGCCTCTTCTATCCGCCCACGCTGCTCACCGGCGTGCATCCCACTTCGATTGTGGCCCAGCAGGAAATTTTCGGTCCCGTGCTGGCGGCCATGAGTTTCCGCACGCCCGCCGAAGCTGTCGAGCTGGCCAACAATTCCGTCTACGGCCTCGCCGCCAGCGTGTGGAGCGAAAGCGTGAACGTCGCGCTGCACGTGGCGTCGCAGTTGAAGGCCGGCGTCGTCTGGGTGAACAGCACGAATCTCTTCGACGCCGCCTGCGGCTTCGGCGGCTACCGCGAGAGCGGCTACGGCCGAGAAGGCGGCGTCGAGGGAATGCTCGAATATCTCGAGCCGGCATGGTTCCAGAAGGCGCCCGCGCTGCCGAAAACCAAACCGGCGAAGGCCGCAGCCGGAAAGATGGAAAAAACCGGCGCTCCGGCGATTGACCGCACCGTAAAACTCTACATCGGCGGCAAACAGGCCCGTCCCGATTCCGGCTACAGCATGGAAGTGCGCGACGCGAAGAAACTTCTGCTGGGCGAAGCCCCGCTGGGCAACCGCAAGGACATTCGCAACGCCGTCGAAGCCGCGCGCAAAGCGGCGTCGTGGGGAAAAGCCACGGCACACAACCGCGCCCAGGTGCTCTACTACATCGCGGAAAATCTTTCCGCGCGCGCCGCGGAAATCGCTGCGCGCCTGGCCGCTGTCACCGGCAAAAAGCATGCGGAGGCGGAAGTGCGCCTGGGCATCGAGCGTATTTTTTCCTACGCGGCCTGGGCCGATAAGTTCGACGGCGCGGTGCACAATCCGCCCTTCCGCAACATCTCCATCGCCATGAACGAACCCCTCGGCACGGTAGGCGTCGTCTGCCCCGCCGAAGCCCCGCTGCTGGGCTTTCTCTCGCTGGTGATGCCGGCGATTGCCTGCGGCAATACCGTCGTGGCTGTGCCTTCGGAAACCTATCCGCTGATTGCCGGGGATCTCTATCAAGTCTTTGACACCAGCGACCTCCCCGGCGGCGTGGTCAATATCGTAACCGGGCACGCGGCGGAACTGCTCAAGACGCTGGCCGAGCATGCGGACGTGGACGCGCTGTGGTGCTTCGGCGATGATGCGCTCTGCGCCACGGCCAAGTCCCTTTCCGCCAGCAACTTGAAGCAGGTCTTCACCAATCAGGGCCGGGCCATCGATTTGTTCCACGTGGAACAAGGCGAAGGCCGCTGGTATCTCGAGCACGCCACGCAAGTTAAAAATATCTGGGTTCCCTACGGGGAATAATTTCCCCTTCGGAGCGTTCATGCTGGCCGAAAATCCCGAACAGAAGAAATCATTATTCAAAAATCCCGCGCTCTATACGGGAGCGATCATTCTCGCCGCCGCGCTCTATGCCGCAATCATTTTCTATAACCGCTGGCAGGAGAACCGCGAGATCGAGCAGCGCACCGCGGAGAAGCGCCTCGCGCTGGACGCGCAAATCGTGGAAAGCATGGGCGGGAAGCGCCTGGAGATTCAGAGTTTCTACGCCGCGCCGGGGCACATCCGCAAGGGCGGCTCCTCGCAGCTCTGCTACGGCGTGGCCAACGCCAAAAAAGTCACGCTCGATCCCCCCGCCGGCGCGGTCTGGCCGTCGCTGACCCGCTGCCTGGATGTTTCTCCGCAAAAGACAACGGAGTACACTCTGACCATCGAAGATGAAAAGGGAAACCGCAAGACGGAAACCATCACGCTCACGGTGAAGTAGAAGGTTTGGCAAAGGTTAAAAAATTATCGAAGGGGATCATCCCATGACCAACCCGCAGGTTCGCCGTTTTGCCCTGGCCGTTGCGCTGTTTTTGGCGGTCAATCTCCGCGCCCAGGACGCCCCCAAGGAAACTCCTAAGGAAGCCAAAGCCGCCGCGCCGGCGCCCAAAAGCAAGGCCGGCAAGAAGCTGCTCTCCGCGCTGGATACGCAGCGCGTGAATCCCGTCGCCGGCGGTGCAGCCGAGCTTTCCCCGGACGGTTCGCGCGTGGCCTACACCGTGAATACGGCCTCGCTCGATGACGGCAAGGAATGGAAAACGCTGACGCAGGTGTGGATCGTGCCCGCCGCCGGCGGCCCCACCCGGCAGATCACCCGCGGCGAAAAGAACGCCACGGCTCCGCAATGGTCCCCGGACGGCAAAACGCTGGCGTTCCTGACCGAGCGCGGCAAGGACAGCAAAGAAGGCGAGCAGCAGGTCTGGTTCCTCTATGCCGACGGCGGCGAGGCCTGGCAAGCGACCACGCACAAAGGCGGCGTGCGCGATTTCGAATTTTCTCCAGACGGCAAGAAGCTGCTCTTCCTGGCCGCCGACCAGCCCTCCAAGGAAGAAGAAGAGCGAAAAAAACTCAAGGACGACACGCTGGTTATCGACCACGACATCCGCATGACCCACCTGTGGCTCTTCGATATCGAGAAGCGGGAAGAGAAGCGCCTGACGGAAGGCGCCTTCACGGTCAGCGACGCGCACTGGTCGCCCGACGGTTCGCGCATCAGCTATACCGCCAACCCCACGCCCAAAGCCGACGACAATGGCCTGGATGACGTCTGGATCCTGACGCTGGCCGGCGGCGAAAAGAAAAAACTCCTGAGCGCTCCCGGCGCCAGCCACAGCGCCCGCTGGTCGCGCGACGGCAACTGGATCGCTTTCACCGGCGAGGCCATCCCCAGCGCTCCCGTGCAGACCCATCTCTTCGTGATCGCCGCCTCGGGCGGTGCGCCGCGCAAGCTGACCGCTTCCTTTACGCTTGATGCCGGCGCGCCGGTCTGGTCCGCGGACGGCAAGACGATCTATTTTGACGCCAACGATCGCGAAGCCATGGAACTCTTCGCGGCGGACGTGGCCACGGGCGCGGTGAAGCCGGTAACGCGGAAGGGAAGCGTGACCCCGATCGCTGCCGTGAACCGCGACGGAAAATTTGCCGTGGGTGGCTTCGCCGAAGGCGCGCGCCCGGAGGAAATTGCGCGCATCGATCTGCCCGCCGGCGGCGTCACGCGTCTGAGCGATCACAATGCCTGGCTCGACGACTACGCCCTGGGCTCGGTCGAAGTGGTGCGCTGGAAGAGCAAGGACGGCACCGAAGTGGAAGGCGTGCTGACCAAACCCGTGGACTACGACCCGGCCAAAAAATATCCGCTGCTGCTCAATCCCCACGGCGGACCGACCAGCGCCTCGCTCGCCGCCTTTAATTCTCAGGCGCAAGCCTTCGCCGCCAACGGTTATCTCGTGCTACAGCCCAATTTCCGCGGCTCCACCGGCAAGGGCGAAGCCTTCAAGCAGGCCAACAAGAACACCTGGGGCCTGGGCGACTACGAAGACTGCATCACCGGCGTGCAGTCCCTGGTGGACCGCGGCGTGGCCGACGGCAAGCGCCTGGGCGCGGTGGGCTGGTCCTACGGCGGCTATATGACCATGTGGATCCTCACGCAGACCGACATGTTCAAGGCCGTCTCCCCCGGCGCGGGCCTTTCCAATATTTATTCCATGTATTCGCAGAACGACATCCAGCGCTACCTGCGCTGGTTCTATAGCGATCAGGCCCCCTGGGATAATCTGCTGCTCTATTGGGATCGTTCGCCCATGAAATACATCAAGGACGTGAAGACTCCCGCCATGATTGTCCACGGCCAGGCGGACACGCGCGTGCCCATCGCCCAGGCCCAGGAGTTCTACCGCGGCCTGCTGGAAAACAACGTCCCCGTCGAACTGGTCGTCTATCCCCGCGAAAATCACGGCTTTACCGAACCGCGCCACCGCATGGACCGCATGCAGCGCTATCTCTATTTCTTCGGCAAATATCTGGAGAATCCTCCGCTGACCGAGCCGAAGCAGTAGCGGCGGCGGAAGCGCGCGAAAAATAGAAAAGGAACAAAAAAAACGCCCCCCTTGTTCCCGCCGTTGGAACAACCCTATAATGGGCACCTGCGCGGGAGAGGCCCTCCGGGGGAAATGCTCTTCCCGCACTCGTGTTTTAGAGCAGGGTTTTTATGTCCGATCCACTGAGCAAGATCAAAAAGAAGCTGCAGGATGAAATCGACCAGCTCTCCCACGAGCTAAACGTCGAGCTCCCCAAGGAGATCGCCGTCGCGCGCGCGCACGGCGACCTCTCCGAAAACGCGGAATACAAGTACGCCAAGGAACGCCAGGGCTACGTCAACGCCAAGATCGGCAACCTGAAAAAGCGCATGGGCGACCTGGGCATGCTCAATCTGGCCAATATTCCCGCGGATCGCTCCGGCTACGGCTCGCGCATCTGGGTGCTGGATACGCAGAAGGACCTGAAGATCGAGTACAAGCTGGTGAGCAGCGAAGAGGCCGACGCGGAAAAGGGCCTCATCTCCACCACTTCGCCCATCGGCAAGGCCCTGCTCAACCGCAAGGTGGGCGACGAAGTCCAGGTGACCACGCCGGCGGGCAAGAAAGAGTTTGAAGTCATGCGCTTGGTCACCATTCACGAAGACGCGTGATCTTTTTTTCGTTCCGTAAGGTTCCCCTTCCATGAAACCTTCCCTCATCGTGCACGGCGGCGCCTGGGATATTCCGGACGAGCAGGCCGCGGCCTGCCAGGCCGGCTGCCGCCGCGCGCTCGAAGCGGGCTGGGCGGTTCTCTCCCGCGGCGGCGCCGCCCTCGATGCCGTGGAAGCGGCCATCGTGGTTCTGGAAGATGATCCCGTCTTCGACGCCGGAACCGGCTCGCACCTGAATCTTGACGGCCAGGTGGAATGCGACGCCATCGTCATGGAGGGCGCCTCGCTGCGCGCCGGAGCCGTGGCCGGACTGAAACGCATCCGCAATCCCATTCTCCTTGCCAGGAAACTCATGGAAAACGGCCCGCACATGATGCTCGCCGGAGAAGGCGCGGAGCGCTACGCCGCCGCGCAAGGATTGCCCCTCTGCGCTCCCGAAGAGCTGGTCACCGCCACGGAGCGCGCCGCGTGGAAACTCTGCCGCGAAGGCAAGCATGCCGCCGCGCATCATCGCGGCCATGACCAGGGCACCGTCGGCGCCGTCGCGCTCGACGGCATGGGCCGCATCATCGCTGCCACTTCCACCGGCGGAACCTGCTGCAAACTTCCCGGGCGCATCGGCGATTCCCCGCTCATCGGCTGCGGCTGCTACGCCGATAGCGGAGCGGGCGGCGTCTCCTGCACCGGCTACGGCGAAGGCATCATGAAAATCGTGATGGCCAAATCCGCCGTGGACCTCCTGCGCCGCCCGGTCAACGCCGAAGAATCCCCCGCCGATCTGGCCATGCTCGCCGCCCGCGAAGCGGTGCGCCTGCTGGCCGAACGCGCCGGCGCTACCGGCGGGCTCATCCTGCTCGATAGCGAGGGGAATCCCGGCTACGCGTTCAATACGCCGCGCATGGCTTGGGGTGTGGTGGATTCGGACGGATCGTTCCGCACCGGCATCTAGCACCAGCCGGGCTGCGGCACGAACGATGATTCCAGGGATTCACCTAGTCCTATGAAACGTTCCTGAAAGACGGTAGACTGTTTATCGGTACGCTTTGGGAGCAGCAACGGGCGATTACGTGCGATAGGCAAAGAAAAAGAGAAACTGTCCATAGATGTATATGCCCTTTGAGAGTACCTGCCAAAAGAACCTGTTGAACCATTTCGGGTATCTGTTTTAAGTTAAAAGCGGGCGATGTTTTGAGCAGATGCCCAGCTGATTTCCTACCACAGGCCCTGTTTTCGGGGCGAGCATCGGGATTTTGGGAGCGACAAAGGAAAACATGAGAAGAAAAGTCAAATCAGACTTTCTGGTTGCACAACCTTCGCTCTACTCGGGAGTGTCGCGACTGTTCGACTTCGACGGCTTGTATGACGAATACAATAACAGTCCGACTGAAGCCCAAGCCGACGCGATGGCAACTTTGTCCGATTGGTTGGTTGTAGGCCAGGACATTCGTGAAGCGGTCGAACAGTACGAATCCTTGCAGAATGCGGCGTAGTCACTTTTAGAACCCCGTGACCCACAGCAACAAAAAGCGCAATAAGCAACTTCAACTGCCGCACCAACAAATAGTTCAACGTCAACAGCAGGAAGCCATGATGAGAGTGGCGCGCGCTTATTCTTTTACTGGCCCTTTGCCTCCGCCGGAGGTATTGGAAAAGTATAACCAAGTGCTGCCTGGTTTGGCTGAACGCATCATGGCGATGGCGGAGCAGCAGAGTAAGCACCGTCAAGGACTTGAACGCACGGTTGTGGATTCGAATGCATTCGTTCAGAAGCTTGGCCCCTTCTTGGGATTCTTTGTCGCAGTAACCGCAGTGATTGGTGGAATATTCCTGATCTTGAAGGGCAAAGATGGATATGGACTTGCGGCGATTATCGGCGCGCTCGCTTCGCTGGCGGGCGTCTTCATTTACGGTAAGTCCAAACAGAAGAAAGAACTTGAAGAAAAAGCTGAAGCATTCGTGCGCTGACAGAAAATTTAGCCAAAAACTCTAAAGACCCATCAGAGCGACAGAAAAAATCTACCTATCTCCCCGCGAAAATCTGAACTCTGATTGATTTTTCCGAAACCCACGATGCCATGCGCTGAAATGGCTGACTCTAGCGGTGCGCCGAACGGTTCGCCAATCGCCCATGGTAAAGATCCGCAATCGCGTAAGTAACCCCCGCAAAAATCGTCCACCGCGGATAATTTCCGTAGACCGCATAGTAAGCCCCGGCATCGAAAACGATCCACGATTTCGGGCTGTAAGTGGGAGCAGCGAGCAGCGTCAGCGTCGCGGGGTTATCCGCGCTGGCCCGGCTGAAGCCGGCGATTTCCGCCGTCGCGCCCCATTTTTTGGTGAAGGAAGTGGACCAGGAGAGCGCGGAAAAATAGCTTCGGTCATATCCGCCGGCGCCCACGCGGCCGAGAGCGTTCACTCCTTCGTTCACGTCGAAATGCTGCTTGCCGAAATCCTTGCTCACCAGAATCAGCGCCTGATGGCTCGTGGCCCCGATGCCCAGTCCGTTGCCCGCCGTCGGCAAAAACGCCGAATACAGCAGGGAAACCGTGGGCCGCGCGCCCTTCTGCTGAAAAATCTTCCATTTGAAGCCCGCGCCGCAATCGCCCATCGCGGCGATGCCCCCGTCGCGTTCGTAAGGATTGTGCAGGAAGCGCAGTTCCAAATTCTTGAACAGGCCGAACTTCACTAGCCCGTTGATGTTCTGGTGCCCGCGCCCTCCTTCGAAACCGTATTCCACTTCCAGCACACCGCGCTGCACCGATTCCCCGCTGGTGGCCAGCGTTGGCCGGTTGGGCACGGCGCTGATTTCGTCGGTGTCTTCCTCTGAATTGGAAGCATGGCTCTGCACCGCAGGCGGAGCCTGCTCCTGCGCAAAGGCGCGCGGGGCGGATGGGCCGATTCCGATTGTGCAGATAGCCAGGGCGATGATGGCGGTCTTGTTCGGCATTTCCTTAGTATATCGGCGAAATCCAAAAACAGGTTTCCTCCCAAGCCACGCATTGCCTGTAACAAAACCCTGTGCTAGCATCCGCCCATTGGGAGAGTGTTCCGGGGCTGTCACCCGTTTTTCCGTCTGACCGCAGGTTTACCAGTAGCGCCGATCGGACGCACTTTCCTTCCTCAGAAAACGCTTAGGCGCCGGCCCGCGCCTGGCCCTCTCGGAGCGGACCACGCCCACTGGAGGACTGCATGAAAGCCTATTTCACCAAGGACATCAGAAACGTGGGCATTGTAGGCCACGGCGGCACCGGAAAGACGCAACTGGTGTCGTCGCTGCTGTACACCGCGGGCGCCACGCCGCGCCTGGGGAAAGTTGCGGAAGGAAGCGCTGCCACGGACTGGGACGAGGAAGAGATCGCGCGGAAAATCAGCATTCAGACCGGCCTGGCCTACGCCGAATGGCCGGCCACCGGGCAGCCCGGCAAGGTGAAGATCAATCTCCTCGATCTTCCCGGCTACAGCACCTTCATCACGGAAACGAAGGCTTCGCTGATCGCCGCCGACGCCGCCCTGATCACCGTGGACGCGCACACCGGCGCGCAGGTGACCACCGAAAAGGACTGGGACTACTGCATGGAGTACGACATCCCGCGCGCCTTCGTGCTCACCTGGATGGACCGCGAACTCTCCAGCTTCGAGCGCTCCATGGAATCGCTGACGGAAACCTTCGGCCGCAGCGTGGTGGCCCTGCAGATGCCCATCGGCGCGGAAAATGGTTTCCGCGGCGTGATCGACCTGGTGGCCATGAAGGCCCACATGTACAAGCCCGACGGCGACGGCCAGCCGCACATTGAAGAGATCCCCGCGGCGCTGGCCGATGACGCGAAGGA
>Ga0315281_10001409_pt1 | contig 35426 bp, 30 predicted proteins | sample YL17G07_0_MG_FD_204540 | JGI IMG/M metagenome (GOLD analysis project Ga0315281, IMG submission 204540) | Sediment microbial communities from Yellowstone Lake, YNP, Wyoming, USA - YL17G07_0 | ecosystem: Environmental > Aquatic > Freshwater > Lake > Sediment | place: USA: Wyoming | collected...
AATTTATGCTATTCAAGATAAACTCAACAATCGACCAAGGAAGTCACTCGGCTTTGCTACGCCTAACGAGCGACTCGCCGAGCTCATCAGAGTGGGATGAGTGGTGCATTGAAAATTTGACTACATCCTTCGAATTTAGGTAAGGTTCGATGCATGCGATTTGCTTATCAAGCCCTGCCCGGGGAGCCAGACAAGCTGTGCGATTTGGTCGCGGCCGGGATCGTGGACGAGTATTTGCGCCGCGATCCGGAGACGCGTATTCGCTGTCTGGTTTCTGGCGGTCACGGGGCGCTGTTCATCACCGGCGAACTTCTGACTTCGGCGGATTTTGACGTGTCGCAATTAGTGCTGCGCTTGTTGGCTGCCAACGGCGTTTACCAGGGCATCGAACCGTTCGTGGCGCTTGAGCCCGTACCCAGCGCGCGTATCGGACAATTCCGTCAGCCGTGCGTGGAGCCGGCGATGCTGACCGGTTATGCAACCAACGAAACTTTTTCAGGACTTCCGTCCGCCGTGCAGCTTGCACGCGATGCCGCCAAGCTTTTGGATGACAAGCGTACCAATGATCCGGATTGGTTTTGGCTGGGTGCGGCCGGTTCGGTCACGGTGAGCGGTGAAAAAAATATCGACGAAGTGATTGTGCAAGTTGACCATGGAACAAAAGATTTGTCCGAGGTACGCGACCGCATCGAACTGCTGATGGCGCAGGCCGGTCCGTCGATAGGCGACGTGACCGTTAAAACCAATCCGCTTGGTCCGCGCGATTTGAGCGGTTTGGAATCTTTCGTGGGCCATTCGGCAGCCCCGTGGCATCCGTACGGTTCGGCATTGCCGTCATTGCCGAGCATGGCTGGCCATGATCCGCATCATATAAATATTGCGGGACAGCTTTTGGCACGCTGCGCGGCTATGGAATTGTTGAAACAGACACGGTCGCAGGCGGTCATGATCCAGCTTATGTACGGCCCGGGGGATTTGAATCCGGTGCGTATTTCGGCCCGCGACGAAAAAGGCAAGGATTTGGCGGAAAATTGTTCAAAATTCGATTTGCATTTGGAGCGCGGCCCGGCTGACTGGTTGATTCCGGGTCGCGTTACTGAGATGGCTAAATGGGGGTTGTAAGTTTATCCACTCCCGTTAATCTTTTAGCGTGTTACAATGGCGCAGCTATGCCATTCGATATAACTCATGGCAAATTGAGCATTGTCGAAATATGAAAACCACCAATAACCTTTTTGCTTTTGGAGCCGCGGCCGTTTTGGCCATGTACGGCTTCGGCTGCGGTCCGACTGAATCGCCGGTCTCGCTCGATAAATATCAAAAATCACCACCTCCCGTCGACCAAAATCAATTGGTGCCACCGTCAGGTCAGGCAAGTACCTCGACCGAACAAGCGTCGACGGCAACTGTTCCGGCCGCCGCTACGACTACGACTCAGCCTGTTCCGTCTCCGGCGACTGCAACTACGACTTCAGTTTCGACTAAGACTAATGAGCCCGCAATTATGACCCAACCAGAGACTTTGGCTTTCCCTGGCGTTCTGCCGGAAAAGGAAACATCCAACAAACAGATAGCCATCAAGACCAATAAGGGCGACATTGTTTTTGAGCTCTTGCCCAAGGAAGGCCCTAAGGCCGCGTCTAACTTCGTTTATTTGGTAAACCACAAATTTTACGACGGTTTGCTGTTTCATCGCTATGAACCGGGTTTCGTGATCCAGGGCGGCGATCCGCTGACGCGCGAACCGGAACGTGCCGATCAGCCGTGGGGCACCGGCGGTCCGGGCTACAAGTTCGAAGACGATACGGTCAGTATGTCTTATGACGAGGGCATGGTGGCTATGGCCAATGCCGGAGCGAATACCAACGGTTCGCAATTCTTCATCATGCTGGGCAACAATCCGTTGCCGCCCAAATACAGCATTTTCGGCCGGGTGTTCAAGGGTATGGAGGTGGTTAAGAAGTTGGTGAAAGGCGACAAGATGCTTAACGTGACTGTGGAGCCGCTTAGGAAATAACAAACGTTCATCACGTTTCAAGTTTATCAGGTATCGGACCGTTCGTGATGAACTTGATAAACGTGATAAACCTGACGAACGAGTAAATTAGTTGAGTATGTTATTCGGAATGCCCACGCTGCCCGCCAAGGAACATCCGGAACGCGAGGCAACGTTGGAACAAGCTAGGAAAATCGTAGCCCGGCGTTTTCGGGAGTTCGGCCTGAGTTTTGACGTCACGCAACATCCTCAGCTTTTGTCCCGATTGGCAGAATTGGGTTCACATTTTGACGACAGTGTCGATATCGCAAGCATTACCCGCGCCGTCTGGCCAAAGGTCATGACGGCTTTTGGTTTAAAACAAGAAGACCTGGAACAGGCCATGCTCGCCGCTTTGCTCCACGATGTGGGCAAGTCCGGTCCGCTCGAAGCCGGGCCGGCATTAAGCGAAGCCATCAGGCGTTTGTTCGTCACTCCCAAACCGCCGTTCAATCCGTATGAAAGCGGACGCAAGAAGACCGTCTCAGAGTTCGTGGCTTTCGCGCAACTGAAAGGCGCGGAAACGATCAAACGCGTTTTACGCGAAGCGGGCATGGATCCTGACACCGAGGGTATGATAGATTTTTGGCGGCGGCACGCAGAATGGACTCATGATGTTTTATCCGTGGAACCGGGTGTGGATCAGAGAGTCGACGTTTATGCCTCCACGCACCATCTGTTGGAAGGCAAGAACCCTGCGCATGCCGACCCTGCCAGTCCTGAACCGGGCTTGTCGCTGATCGAGCTCTCGCAAGCTCATGCCATTTTGTCGGCCATCGACAAATATCAGGCTTTCCGCGAACGCAGCGGTGAAACCCACGAATCAACCATCAATAAATTGAAAGCCATCGTCGATGGCTGTTCCTTGCCCGAAAGCGGGAAGAAAGTTTATCGCAAGATGATTGACATCCTGGAAAGGCATTTCTCGGATTCATAATTAAGCAACAAAAAACAAGGGGGCGGGGAAGTTTTAGCTGTTTGAGATTTGTTGTTTGTTGTTTGGTTGGACGTTTTTTGTTATACTCAAAGTCAATATGAAGAAAAAGCTAATCGTCGTCGGTGGGGTGATTCTGGCCGTAGGAATCGTGGGCTATTTGCTGCGTCATAATATACTGGATGCCTGGGAAGAGATGAATCGTCCGAACCTGCCAGCGCCCGTGGCTTTTACCCCGCCAACTGGAACGTCCACGCAATTGGCAACGGCACAACCGTCATCCATCGAGGGAGGTGTTTCAAAATCCGAGCATTACGCTTTGGAATCCAGTCCGCAACAAAAAAATGCTCCCGTGGATCCATTGGCAAGCAGCGTCCAATTGCCCAATGACATCAATCTTGACGTGCCATGGATGAGTCAGGCGCCGGATGCCAATTGGGACATGCCGTACCAGGAAGCCTGCGAAGAAGCTTCCATGATCATGGTGGACAGGTTTTATAAAAAAGTTACTCACATCGATGTTGCGGATGCTGACAAGGCCGTCAAGGATTTGGTTGATTACGAAAATAAAGTCCGAGGCGATTACAAGGATACGAATGCGCAGGAAACGGCCAAGATCATCTACGATTATTTCGGTTACAAGGATGTGCGCGTCATTCCTTTCAAAACGTCGGATCAGATCAAACAGGTCGTGGGCCGCGGTTATCCGGTCATCATCCCGTTTTCCGGCAAGGATTTGAAGAATCCCAATTTCCACAACGGCGGTCCGTTGTACCACATGTTGGTCATCAAGGGCTATACGGCCGACGGTTTATTCATCACCGACGACCCGGGCACGCGCAAAGGCAAGGATTACACTTATACTTATGAGCGGATTGTGGATGCGGCGCATGACTGGAACGGCGGAAAGGTGACCGAAGGCGCAAAGTTCATGATCGTGGTACTACCAAACGTTGCCCAATAATTCCAACAATATGACAACGGCTACCAAAACAGCGGGATTTGCTCTGCTCATCCTCTTTTTATCCGGCGTGGTTTGGGCCGCTGTTTATTACGCCAATAAGCCTGTTATTCAGGTTGTGTCGTCGATAAATTCGCCGCAGACTTCGTCCACGCCGCTGGTTTGGGCCAATGGAAAGCCTGACGTTGATTTGACGGCCAAGCCATCGTCGCCTCAAAACAAAGTCTCGACAGCGGGCAACTCGACTACGACCGGCATCTTTGTCAGCGCCGATGGTAAGACCATTGTTGATTTTTCGCATCACGATCGTGACGAAAGCGGTAAGCCCATGCTCTTTAATCCATTTATCTTCAACGGCACGACCACGGTTTTTGAAAATCAGTTCAGCTGGCGCTTGTTGGATGGGTCAAAAAATTTGATAGCCGGCGACCAGGCGTATGCCAAGAGTCCGGATATGGGTTTGCCGGGCGCGTTTGAGGTTAAAGGATTTTTCGACGCCATTCCAAAAAGTACCAAAGGTGTTTTGGAATTGTATGATGAATCGCCCAAGGATGGCGCGGAAATTATTTTGATACGCGTGCCCGTGACTTTACCGGTCATCGACTCGTCTGGCGTCAACCGTCGCACGTTTGATGTTTATTTCGGTAATCAGAAAAAGAATCCCAATGCCGAAGATTGTTCGAAGGTTTATCCTGTCGCAAGAATGACGTTTGATGACGAGTTGGACCAGACGGTTGCCATGAACCTTCACGCTTTATTCAAGGGGCCGACCAAGGCGGAAAAAGTCAAAGGCTACATGACGGGCTTGCCTCAAGGCGTCCACGAACCTGCGGTTGAATTCAAAAATGGCAATTTGGTATTGAATTTTGACGATTCGTTGCAAAACGGGATCGGAGGATCCTGCCTGGTTTCGACAATTCGTGCTCAGATTGTCGAAACGGCAAAAACCGCAATTAAGCTGGCGAATCCCGACTTTGCGGGCGATGTCGTCATAACCGTGAATGGCAGTCAGGATCAGGCTTTACAACCTTGATAATAACTCGGTTTTAGCGTAAGAAAGAAAGACTCCCATGAGTCGTTTAGCAACCATCCTGACCGCATGCATTGCGGGATTAATCGTAGGTCTGTACGCCGCGATTTTAATCGTGCCGCAGGTCGCCAGAGTGGACACCTATGTCGACGTCAGCGCTTATGTGCCTGATCACGGGCAGGGGACGACGCGTCAGGAATCGTCGCCGACTCCGACTCCGACTCCGACTCCGACTCCGACTCCGACTCCGACTCCGACTCCGACTCCGACTCCGACTCCGACTCCGACTCCGACTGCGGAAACTATCCAGACACAGCCCCCGATTGTTAATAATGGATTAAACGCATCCGTTTCTTCGGTCGCCAACGATTTTTTAAACTCAGTCTTTGCGGTCAAGTACAATTGGACTGTTAAGTCTGGAACGCGCGAATTGCTCATTCCACACCACTTGGTTGCGTCGCGCGAAATCGCATCGCTAGTTTCCGCCACACCCAAACCGTCAATCGTTTATCTGGTTGTGCCCGATCATTTTGGCGCATGCAAGACGGGGATCTGCGCGACTGAAAACGCTATTCAGTTACTTAATAATCCGCTGGTAAAAAGGTTATCTGACAAAGGAATTGCCGGCGAACACGCCCTAACCGGTCTGGCGCCTTTTCTGCGTCGTGCATGGGGCCAGGATATTCCGATTGCGGCCATCATGTTGCGGACTGATTTGAAAGTTCAAGATGTAGAATCTTTGTCTGCAAGCTTGATCCAAGCGTTAAAAGACGATTCGCAGGCGATCTTGGTTTCCAGTATCGATTCATCGCACTACCTGCCGGCCGAGGTCGCGGATTTACACGATGTTTTGACACAGGACGTAATTACCAGCCTGGCGGATCTGGAAGTCCGCAAAGCAGAGATTGACGCGCCGCCTGTGTTGCAAGTCGGGCTGAAAGTGGCGCGCGAGCTGGGTCTGGGCGATGTGACGGTACACGCGCATACAAATTCTTTGCGCATCCTTAAAGCTGAGATTTCGCAGGAATCGACCAGTCACTTCATAGTTTCCTTCGCACCGGGCGATATCAAGCCACAGCAAGAAACCGCATTGTTGTTCACCGGCGACATCATGCTGGACAGAAACGTTGCAGCGCGGATCAAGAAATCCGGATCTGACGATTATGCGTTTCAAAAAATTCGTGGACTGGAAAACCGGTTTTTCCGCGGACAGGACGCCATTATCGGAAACCTCGAAGGACCGATTGCGACCAAGCGAGCAGCGCCGAACAAAGGCGAAGTGGATTTCATGTTTGATCCTAAGTTCGTAGCCGTGTTGAAACGCGTGGGATTTGATGCCGTGTCCCAGGCTAACAATCACACGGCCGACCAGGGGACAGCGGCAGCGCGCAACTCAACAGTCTTGCTAGCAACAGGTGGTTTGACGGCATTCGGCGATCAGTATTCCGAAGGTCCGGATGTTTCATATAAAGTAATCGAACGCCGCGGCAAAAAGATCGCGCTGGTGGGATTTGACGTGATATCGGACAAACTGGACCGCAATGCTGCAAACAAGAGTCTCGTTCAGGCGCGTGCTGCCGCTGATTTCGTGATCGTGATGCCGCATTGGGGAACGGAGTACCAGGCCAAACCCAACAAGGAACAGATCGAGCTGGCGCATTGGTTTATCGACAATGGAGCTGATGCGGTCATTGGTTCGCATCCGCACTGGATGGAATCCGTCGATGTTTACAAGAGTCATCCCGTCGCATATTCTTTGGGCAACTTCGTGTTTGATCAGGACTGGTCGCAAGAAACCGACTTAGGGTTGGTGGTGGGTCTGGTCCTGGACGAACAGGGGAGCGAACTTCATCTTTTCCCCATTAAAATCACAAACAGTCAGCCGGCACTTTTGACAGGCAAGGATCGCCAAACGAGATTGGACCGTCTGGCGTCCATATCCGACAAAAGCCTGTCATCGCAAATCAAGCTAGGAGTTTTACGCGTAACTAACAAATAATATGTCCCCATCATCCATCCAACCCCCGACGAATCGCGTTGAACGCGAAAAGCGAGTGATTCCTGCTTGGTCCGTCGTTCTCATTTTCCTAGCAGGCATCGCCCTCGGCGGCATCGTCTTTGCTGTAGCTTGGTTCGTGTTTTTGCCCAAGCCGCAACCGCAAACCGACAAGATGCCTTCAGTCGTTACCGTCAAAGATATTTTGCCGCAGACGGAAACCGTTCCGGCGACGTCAACGCGTGAAAGCGCGACTTCCACGGAAATCGTCAAGGTGAACTTGGCCGAAGATAAAACCGTGGCCAGTCTGAATATCGTTTGGCACAAGAAACCGACATTCAAATCTTACCGCGAGGTTTTTGGAAACATAATCCAAACCACGAGCTCGGTGACCGGACAAATGCTGGACGAGTTGGACGCGTCGGCTAAGCCGGGCAGTGAATCGGCTGATGGTAATTGGGAAATGGGCACTGTGGCTGACGGGCCTTTTAAAGGTTCGACGCTTTATTACCAGCGCCACAACGAATGCGACCCGGGAGGCTGCGCGTCTTTTATGTTCCTGCTTTCGCCGGGCAAGACTCAGGCCAGGGCGTTAAATGAGATTTATGACGCTTCGGGAATGGGAGAATCAGAAGAATATTTGGCCGCTCGCCAGAAGCTGTTCAGTATGTTCATCCAGGCTAATGCCATTAAGATAAATGCTATGCCGGATGTCCTGAAAGCCGAGGATGGTTCGGTTTTGCAATTGGACGATAATATTTATTTCGGTTACAGCCACGAATTGTACGGCGAATGGCTCAGGGACGGAAAATTCACAACCGTGGCGTCGATCGGCAAAACGTCTGACGGCAGGTCGGTTTGGGAAAGAAAAGATTCGTACGACATGTATGTCCAGGATGATGCGGGTCTGCCGTTGCGCGTGACTTCGGTTATTCCGTCCGTCGAAGCCAACTCGGACAAGGGTATTCCGCGTCACGCAATCGTATCCTGGGATACTGCGGCTTTGGCCGGGAAAAAGACGTCCAAATACTACGATTATGCAACTGGCGGCTGCGACCATTTTTACGCGACCAGATTGACGGCTGACGAGACATTGAAGGATGAGGATTTGGTGCAGGTTGGCACGGCCGGCGGCAAGCCGGTTTATATTCCCAAGGATGCATCTAAAAACCAGTCCGTAAAATTGGCATACGATGGTTGGTACGTGGCGGACGGTGAAAAGCCTAGTTTTGCAGGATTCCTGAGACAGAAGCCTGTCCCTGTGTTTTTCTGGAAGGACGCGTTTAGCAAATGGGTCAAGTATGTGGATACGGATATCCAACCCATGGCCGAGTGCGGCAAGCCGGTCATCTACCTGTACCCGACAAAGACGACTGCCGTGTCTGTAAAGCTTCCGAAATTCATCGAAGTCACGGTTAGCGATCCAACTTATCCGGTTGGCGGATGGAAGGTTATCGCCCAGCCGTCCGGCGCGTTGAATGTCATGCCGACCTCGACTTGGGCCACGTCTACATACGGTTCGTTGTATTGGGAAGGCACCGGTGTCGGCTATCAGACGCCGACCGATGGTTTTGTGATCAAGGATGGGCAACAAGCCGTGTTTTTGAGGACGATTTTGCCCAAGTACGGGTTGAATAAAAAAGAGGCTAAAGAGTTCATGGATTTTTGGTTGCCGCAAATGGTCGGCGCGTCATATTACCGCGTATCTTTCCTGACTTCGGCCTGGAGCCAAGCTGCACCTCTTATCATCTCGCCCAAACCCGATACGTCAATTCGCATCTTCATGGATTGGCAAAGATTGTCGGCGCCAAAGACGATAACGCCGCCCAAGGTCGTGACACCGGCGCGCAACGGATTCACGCTCGTGGAATGGGGTGGACTACTATACAAATAAACAAATCGCGTTGAACGCGACGAATTACCAAATAACCAAATCGCCGAAAGAATCACTGAATATCTTAATAACCGAATGACTGAAATTTGTCATTCGGTTATTTTGTTATTCCTTTGGTGATTTGTTCATTTGGTGATTTAAGTTTGTTGTGATAGTCTTTCAGGCAATATGGTGTGGAAAAGAACTGCGATTTACCTGTTTTTCATCCTGAATATCTGGGCCATCCTGTCCATTTGGTGGCCGTATTCGGGCAAACTGTTGTTGTACGGAGATTTGGCTTCCATCCTCGTGTCACTGGCCAATTTGGCGGCTTTGTTAGCCGTGTTCCTGATCCTGACGCAAATCGTGCTCGTGGGCCGGGTTAAATGGGTGGAAAGGGTTTTTGGCCTGGATAAACTTTGGCGCTGGCACCACGTGATCGGTTTAGCCATTCCGTTTTTAATCGTGGCACATCCGCTGTTCCTGTCTATCGGCCGTGCGATGAAAGCCGGACGGGGAACATGGAGCCAATTTTTGATCTACGTTACAAAGTGGCCAGATGTTTATCTGGCCCTTGTTGCCGCGGCGTTGTTTTTAATCCTGATCGTCTGGGCATATTTTCTGGTCAAGAAGAAAATCAATTACGAATGGTGGTTCATCGGCCATCTTTTGATGTACGCGGCCATTGTTTTTGCAGTTTTCCATCAGCTCGGATCAACCGACGATTTGAATGACGGCTGGCAAATGATCTATTGGTACGCGATTTACATCTTCGCGTTCGGCAATCTCATCCTGTTCAGATTCGTCATGCCCGTATACCGCACCTTGCGCCATGGTTTTGTCGTGGATCGCTTGGAACGCGAAACGGCGGACACGGTTTCGATTTACATCAGCGGCAGGAATTTGGATAAATACCCGATCAAGGCCGGCCAGTTCATGATTTTCAGATTTATAGACAGGAATCGCTGGTGGCAGGCGCATCCTTTTTCCATATCCACGGCGCCGAACGGAAAATTTTTGCGCATTACGGTCAAGGCTTTGGGCGACTATACGTCCAAGCTTAGCGACCTGAAACCGGGAACCAAAGTGCTGATTGACGGTCCTCACGGCACCTTTACGTTGGATCGTACTTATAAGAACAAGTTATTGATGATCGCTGGCGGCGTGGGCGTGACGCCCATTAGGTCGTTGTTTGAACAAGCGATCAAGGACAAGATGGATACGTGCGTCATTTATGCGGCCAGGGACAAGCCACAGGCATGTTTGAATGACGAGTTGAGCGAGTTGGCCGCATCGTGTAAAGCGCCTATGCATTGCGTCTTGAGCGACCAGACTGATTGGCAGGGTGAAAAGGGGTTTGTTGACGAGGAACGTCTTCGTCGCCTCGTGACGGATATAAAAGAACGCGATGTGTATTTTTGCGGCCCTCAGCCCATGCTTAAATCCGTGTTGGCAATTTTGAAAAAAATGGGCGTACCTGACAGGCAGGTGCATTACGAAAAGTTTTCGCTTTAGAGCATCTGGACAGAAAATTAATTAGATAATAGCCTTGACCGGCCAAAAGGGAGGATAAGATAGTTAGGTATTATGGCGATACGTTCGTTTGTTCTTTTCAGATGGCCAGGGATGTCTTTACGCCGGTCGCATCCAAGCCGGGCTTGAACGCTTGCGTCAAGTGCGGCCACGCGATCGGCGCAAAAAGTTTGTGCCATAAGTGTCACGATTGCCTGTTCTGCTGCAAATGCCGCGAATCCGACGCATGGGAGGCGGTGTCATGATTCGCCGGGACATCGATAATTCGTTTTTCTGCCAGGAATGCGGCAAGCGGGTCAAAGCCCCGTGCTACTGTCTGACCTGCAAGCGTTGCGACCGGCACTGCGATTGCGAACCAGCATTTTCTCAGCGGCAATGCCCGCAATGCGAAAATTGGTTCGTGAGATCGGAGATGTGCCAGGGCTGTTGCGCTTGTCCCCGTTGTTGTTCCGTGAACTGCGGCTTGCCGCAGGCGGCCAATGGTGACTGCCATGGGCCGTAGGAACAAGAACGACCGTGTCTGCAAAGGATGCGCGCGCTGCTCGAAGTGGACGAAGGTTGTCTAACCTGCGGTTGCTGCGGCGGTTGCTGCGTTTGCGACCCCGAGCAATCGGAGCGCGTATGCGGCAACTGCAGTACAAAAGTGTTTGCCAGCATGCTGTGCAAAGTCGACGGCTGCGGCGGTTGCAGTACCTGCTGCAGCCACATATGGCCGAAGAAGCCGAACACACAATCTGCGAGTCATGCGAAGAGCCTGTCGACACGTCAGACATGTGCGACAATTGCAAGCGCTGCGACTCGTGCTGCACTTGCTGTTAATCTTTCCAAGCCCGTAACTCCAATGGGCTTTTTCTATAATATACGATTTTAAGAATTCGGTTTGTCATTTCGACCGAATGGGAGAAATCGCTTGTCATATTTTACACATTATTATTTAAACTGAATCAATCAAGTCAATCCAGTTGATAAGACGAGGGATTTATCGCATGCTCTCGAAATGACAGAATGGCTTTTGTAGTTTATTTTTATCGTGGTAACATGCTGATATGACCGTTTATTCAGTCACGGATTTTATATCGCATGTCAACGACGTCCTGGCCAACTCCTGGAACGCCGAGGACCTGTGTGTTGAAGGCGAAGTTTCCGGTTTTCGCATATCACAGGGTCAGTGGGTGAATTTTGATCTTAAAGACAAGCAGGGCTTGGTCGGCGTGTTTATGACCGTGTGGCAGCTCAGAGTTCCGCTCGAGGATGGTATGAAAGTTCAGGTTTACGGCATGCCCAAGGTTTATCCAAAATTCGGCAAATTTTCCATCACGGCTTCGCGGGTGGAATTGGTGGGCGAGGGCGCTCTTAAAAAAGCATTGCTCGCGCTGCGTAAAAAACTGGAAGGCGAGGGCATGTTCGATGCCACGCGCAAGCGCGAGCTGCCGGTTTTTCCCGAGCGCATCGCCTTGATTGCTTCGCGAGAAAGCGCGGCCTACGGCGATTTTGTGCGCATCCTGAACGAACGCTGGCGCGGACTTGAGATCGATCTTTATCACGTAAAAGTTCAGGGAGCCGGAGCGGCCGAGGATATCGTCAACGCCATCAAATCTGCGAATACTCGCCATGACTCCTATCACGCCTTGGTTTTAACGCGCGGCGGAGGCTCGCTCGAAGAGTTGATGGCTTTTAATGACGAGCAGGTGGTGCGCGCCATCCACGCGTCAAAAGTTCCGACGCTTGTCGGCATCGGCCACGAACGCGACATTACTTTGGCCGAAGAAGCGGCGGATGTCCGTGGATCGACGCCGACCGATTGTGCTCGTCGCTTGGTTCCTGACAGGCATGACGTGCTGCGCGATTTGTCATTCAAGACCGCGAGTGTGGAAAAAAGTTTATTGGACGTCGTCGAATCGCGCCGCGAGATTATTGCCCGTGCTTTGCGCAGTCCGGCCTCGTGGCTCATGCGACAAAAGCAGGAATTAGGGGAGATATCTTCACGCTGCCAGGCGAATGTGAGACAATGGCACAGGGCGCTCCTGGAATTGTACCGTTCACGCATTCGTCTCCTTGCGTCGCTGGACCCCAAGGGCGTTTTGGCCCGCGGGTATGCCATGCTTCGCGACGCAAGGGGGCGGGCGATTACGTCCGCAGCCGCCTTGGCCGTGGGACAGACCGTGACGACAGTCATGCGCGACGGGGAAGGGGATTTGCGCGTGGAACGAATCCGTTCGGCGCTGAGCGCTAAACAGCAGAAGCTTTTATAAAACAGATTGTCATGTTGAGCGAAGTCGCGTTGGACGCGACGAAGTCGAAACATCTGGGTTGTAAAGACTAACAAACCAGATCCTTCGACTGCGTTCGTCGGACTCACTGCGCTCAGGGTGACAAAATGACACTATGCCCGACAAGAAACTCAAGCAAGACAAGTTGAACGTCACCAAAGCCTTTTTAGAGCTCGAAGAAATCACCGAGTGGTTCGAGAGCGGCGAGGCGGATTTGGACGCAGGCTTGAAAAAATACGAACGCGCCATGGAACTGGCCGAGGCTTTGCGCGTGCGGCTGGAAGAAGCGGAAAATAAAATTACGGAAATACAGAAAAAGCATTCCGCCTAACTTGTAATTTTCATCTTCATAATTTGTCATCCCGAGCGCAGTTCGACGGAGTCGAGGGATCTGGTTTGATTAGGACGATGCCAGATCTTTCGACTTCGCTACGCTTCGCTCAAGATGACACAAAGTAAATATGTTTATTGTCCGCTGGGTAGTCAACGCGCTGGCAGTCATGCTGGCCGCTTATTTGGTTCCGGGCGTCAGCGTCCGGGACTTCTGGTCCGCGCTCATCGCGGCCATCGTGATCGGTTTAGTGAATGCGATCGTGCGCCCTCTGGCCATCATCCTCACCCTGCCTATTAACATCATTACGCTGGGCTTGTTCACGCTCGTGATTAATGCACTCATGTTTTGGCTGGCATCGTCCATCGTGCCTGGTTTCAAAGTTGACGGCTTCTGGCCGGCTTTCGGCGGCGCACTCGTTTTTTGGGCTGTTTCCTGGCTGTCCAATGCGTTTCTTAAAGAAGCTAAGGAATAACTCACCCCTGCCCCTCTCTTACGGTAAGAAAGGGGTGCCGAATTGCGTTAAACGCGACGAAGGCGGGGTGAGTTATTAACCAACGAAACTAAATAGCATGTCCAACTCCCTCGCAGTTATCTCCATCGGCGGCTCGATCGTAGTCCCCAAGACGGGCATTGATGTTGAGTATCTGAAAAAGTTTCGCGCCACCATCCACGAGCTGATTAAGCGCAAACGCCGTTTTGTTATTGTTGTCGGCGGCGGGCATACAGCGCGCGCTTACCAGCAAGCTGCGTCATCCATCGTCAAACTTAATCCCGAGGATGTTGATTGGATCGGTATTCATTCGACCAGGTTGAACGGACATCTTCTGCGGGCTTTGTTTCGAGATGTTGCTTTACACCGTGTAGTCAAAGATCCGACCAAGCCAGTTCGCTGGACTGAATCGGTGTTGATTGCCGCTGGCTGGAAACCGGGTTGGAGTACTGATTACGTAGCTGTGCGTCTTGCTCGTAAATTCAAAGCCAAACAGATTGTCAATCTGACCAACATCGACGCCGTGTATGACAAAGATCCATCGCGTTTTGACGATGCTGAGCCGTATGACGTGTTGCCTTGGTCAGACTTCCGCAAACTAGTGGGCGACAAATGGTCGCCGGGCATGAACGCGCCGTTCGATCCCATTGCGTCCAAGCTGGCGCAAAAGTGGGGGATGGAAGTGACGATCGCCGGGGGCAAGGATTTGAAGAATTTAAAAAATATACTTACGGGGAAGAAGTTCAAGGGGACGAGGATTTCTTAATTATATTTTAACAATCAGAATAGCTCTCTGTCTTTGCGGAGTTTTTCCTGAACATATTTGTACAGATCCTTCCGTGCTTCTACTGATTTTTCTTTTTATATTAATTTGAAATAGTCAGTAACGTTTACTCCATAGCGATTCCAGAAAAAACGTTCAAAGATTTCCGGATAAGTCCACACATGATCCAAACTGGTTTTGCCTGATTCTTTGTCGGATTGTGTTATCTTGTCATTTTCTGCAAAGCACTCTCTGGACGAACGGCTTTTATGTGGCAACCATCGGCGAAGGCGGTGGCTTAGACGCGATTCGTGCCTATGTCGCTAAGCAGGGCATACCGTCACAAAACCTCAAGCTCTTCGATTAACATCCGATACCGCGCCAGCTCTGCTGCGCGGTAGTTCATTATTTGGCAATTTATTCACTTTCATATTTTGTCCAACCCCTCACTCGTGAAGAATCGCATCTTAACACCCCTTGATTTTCGCGCTGGTTGTAAATCATCTCTTCAAACTCACGCCCATTTTTTTTAGTAATTGGAATTGCCGCTGACGATATTTTAAATTCTCGGTTTCTGCTTAGACCAATAATAAACCGAACATTTAGAGATTTGAGAAAATCTACTATTTTTTCAGTAAAAGCTTTATTGCCAACTACTCCGCAACTTGTTCCAAAAAGCGTTAGTTTTTCTACGGGAATTTTTACAACGCCAAAATCAAATCCCATATCTTCATCAACTAATTCATTTTCTTCTACGCCCGCCATACTCAATATCTCTTTTTTTAGCTTTGAAGCCACATTGGGATTTTCTTTCAGATATTTCTCAAAATCATCTTTAAATTCTTTGATTATTTCTTCCGGTGTTTTTTCTTGTTCATGAGGTGTCACGCCACCTTCAAATATTTCTTTCATAGTTTTACCTTAATTATTAAACGATTAGTTATATTTCCCAGATCATTATATATGATACATGGATTATTTTCAACAAATGGTTTTCTTAAACACCAAATCCATCATGGGCATAAACGCATTGAGCGGCCAGCCGAACAGGTTCACAAACCATTCGAGAACGTATAATGAATAACGAATAATGAATAACGTCGGATGAATGGTGGTTTTCCAAAGCGCATCGCCGCCTTTGGCGTTAAGACAGACGGCTTTTGGCAGCGCGCGCTTGATCTGCCGGTAAGAACCGCCGACAAGGCCTTGGGCAACGTAAGCTTCTTTTGATTGGCCGCCGTGGACGTGGCGGGAAAAAGTTTTGACGAAAGGATAGGAAAGCCAGAGCGGCATCCAGGGCACGAGCGGCAGGTTGCTGGTGTGGCCGTCGTACGGGAAAACGCGGTTGGGCGTTTCGGTGAAGACCATAAGGCCGCCGGGTTTGAGGCAGAGCCAGGCTTCTTTCAGGATCGGAGTGCGCATGGCCGGGGGAATGTGTTCCAGTACGGCGTTGAAAGTTACGATGTCGAAGCTATTGCTTTCGAACGGCAGTTTGGATGTGTCCGCGATTTGCGTAAACGAAACATGATCGCTCATGCCTTCGTCGTGAGCTCTGACTGTCGCGATGTTGACCAGTTCGCCATTAGGTTCCACGCCTTGGACGCTAGCTGCGCCCAAGTCCATAAGCACGAGCGCGGACGAGCCGCCGCCAGAACCCATGTCCAGAATCTTTTTGTCTTTCACGGTTCCGAAGCGCGCAATCAAACTTTCCAACCGCCGTCGCAAATAAGTTGGATCCTGGCGGCGTTCGATTTCATCCAGCCACCAGTCGCCGTGTTCCTTAACCAGCATCTCGAGCGCGTGGAGTGAAAGCGGCGTTTCGACCGTCTGCAAAAAAGTCTGTAGCCGGCCATGGTGGCGGGCTTTGCCTTTGATGGTTATTTGGCGCGAATTTCCGCTGTCCACCACGCGCAACTCGGCCGAAGGCGTTTTTATCATGGTTGTTTCCATGGCTGTAGTATTCCACTAAAATTGGCGTCCAGCAACAAAAGTCAATCGGATGAGGCTGTCTGTTTGTCATTTCGACCGAAGTGAGTTCGACGAACGCAGTGGAGAAATCCCTTGTCTAAGTTAGGTAATTATGAAAAGCGATTTCTCCACTACATTACGCGAGACGCTCCATTCCGGTCGAAATGACAAAAAGACTACCAATGAAAGGTGCATTGACAAAGCGTCAATTTTGGCGTATTTTTTGGCCTCACGAACCTTGTTACGCGGGAGGAGAGATGGCGCGACACCAGGAGATGTTTTTGCCGGTCGCTGTCAGTGCCGGAGATAAATTGTCAGCTAAAAATCAGCGTGAAGGCGAGCAGCGCAAAACGCGGCGTTGTCGCGGCATAAAAGATGACGGCAAGGTATGTAAAACCGTCCTGTCGTCATACAATCCCGATCCCAATTTATGTGCGGCCTGCCAAAGGCGTTTTAACTGCCGCGGCGAGACTCCTCATCTGGCTCCGTTGACATCCCCCGTTACTTAGCGGGGGATTTTTCTTGCTTGACAGTGGATTGGAAATGGGCGAATCTAACAAAGGAGGCCGCAGTGTTGTATTTTGACTGTACGCTTTACCTGATTCGCCATGGACAATCCGAGGGCAATACTCAAAAAATTGTCCAAGGCCAAACCGTGAACTGTCCATTGACAGAACTGGGAAGGAGACAGGCGCGGTCGGTCGGCCGCCATCTGGCCAAGACCCTACCCGAAGTGCACCGTCTGATTTCTTCACCGTTGCGTCGTGCGTTGGAAACAGCGACCATTATCGGCGGCGAACTCAAATACCAGGGAAAGATCGACGTCCAGACCGCTCTGAAAGAGCGTTCCTGGGGCGATTACGAAGGCTTGTATGTTTACGAGATGTGCCGGCGCGCCAAGGTCGAACGGCCTGCCGGGCTGCGCGATTCTGTCCCGCCTGGCGGAGAAACCCGACAACAGGTCGAGACGCGGGTCGTCAAATGGGCGAATGAGCAGCTTATCCAGCCGCTCATGAAGGGGCATTCGAGGCCGCCCTGGATGCATTACGTGATCGTGACGCATTCGGATGTGATCCGCTGCCTCATGAAAGAGCTGTGCTATATGGATGCCGAGCGGGTGTGGAGCCAACGCATTAACAACGTGTCCATCTCCGCCTTCCATTGCAACGTGATGGGCGGCAAGCCGCTGGTCATTAATGCCATCGATCATCTGCCCAAGGATGAACAGGCATAAATCTTCTGCGCTTAGGTGCTTTGCCAAGCGCTTTTTCATATGGCGCGATTTTTGTCATCCTCGTGCGAAGTCCTACGGAGACACGGGGATCCAAGACTTAGCAACAAGGAATGTTTAACTTATTTTCTGGATTCCCTTTTTCAAGGGAATGACACAGGGTGGGACTTGACGATTTCAGTCCATTGGCCTATATTATGTCCGTCACCGCATCCAAAGAAAGCAGGGTCCTGAACCAACAATCAGGATCAAACGAGTCTCCAACCCTTCGCCAAGGCTACGGGTTGGCTACCGCCCTGCCCAGGACGCAAATCGGCTTTTAATGTCGATTATTGCCCCACAAGATGCTGTGGGCTCTTTTATATCCAACGCAAAACGTAAAACGAATAGTGAATAATTTTCGTGTACTAAATTAAAGGTCGAATTAAGTTTTACGTTATGCGTTATTCGTTAATTTGTAAGTTATGGCCAAATCTAAACAGCAGAAAGCGGACACTAAGGAAGTCCTGATCGATTTGTTCAAACGCAGCCCGTCGGCGGTGTTTGCGGATTACCAGGGTCTCACGGTCGCCAAAGCCGACGTCTTGCGCAAAAAGGCGCGCTCGGAAAACGTGACTTACATGGTGGCCAAGAAGTCCATTATCAATCTGGCGGCAAAAGAAGCCGGATTGGAAATCGACGCCCGTTTATTGCCGGGCATGATCGGCATCGCCTTTGGCAGCGCCGACGAAGTGGTTCCGGCAAAAATCCTGGGCGACATGGGCAAGGTTACGCCCCTCAAACTCGTGGGCGGCGTGTTCGGCGGCAAGGCCGTTGACCAGGCTTATGTCATGGCACTGTCCAAGTTGCCGGGCAAACAACAACTCCTCGGCATGCTGGTCAGCGTCATCGCGGGTCCCATGTCCGGATTCGTCCGGGCTTTGGACGCCATCGGCAAGCAGAAAGAAGAAGCGACGAGCTAATAAAATTAATAATTCAAAATGCAAAATGCAGGTGGCCTACGGCATCAATGAATATCCCGTAGGGATTCCAGCATTTTGAATTTTGCTCTTTGAATTTTGAATTTGTTATTAGTAAATAATTGATTAAATTTATGTCAGACGAACAGAAGGTGGTCGAAGTTCCCGAGAAGTTCAAAGCCCTCGTGGAACAGATTGAAAAATTGTCAGTCCTCGAATTGTCCGAGCTGGTGAAGGTGCTGGAAGAGAAGTTCGGCGTGTCCGCTTCCGCTCCGGTCATGATGGCTGCCGGCCCTGCCGCTGCGGCTGTCGAAGAGAAGAGCGAATTTGACGTCGAATTGACCGAAGTCGGCGGCAACAAGATCGGCGTGATCAAAGTCGTGCGCGAAGTCACGGGCCTGGGCTTGAAAGAAGCCAAGGACATAGTGGACGCCGCGCCCAAGATGATTAAGGAAAAAGCCCCCAAAGCCGATGCCGAAGCGATCAAGAAGAAGATCGAAGAAGCCGGCGGCAAGGCAACCTTGAAGTAATTCAACAAACAAAAAAGTAGGGATGTTGCATGCAACGTCCCTACTTTTTTGTTTACGGCAGCGGCACCAGCAACAACCGATTCCCGCTGATGACCAGAATTTGTTTGGCACTGACGCGGCCGGCAATGTCGCGCAGGGAGGTGAATTCCGGCGAACTTATCTGCCACAAGAGCAGGCCATTTTTGTCGTACAAGACTACGCGTTTTTCCGACGGATCAGTGATGAATATCCGCGTATCGTCCACGTCAGTCCAGATGCCGGAGATGGAACGCAACGGGGGATCGGTGGCGCTGAGCGAGAAAGCTTCCTGGCTGCCGGAGAGGTATCTCAACAATGTACCGTCAGCTTTGGCCACGTAAACATTGCTGTCGATGGCCAGTCCAACGCCGCCGACAAGGGCTGATGCTGCGCTGCCTGAGACGTATGAAGCACCGCTGCCGAAACCGGTGTCGGTTTTCTTGAAGCGTGACAAGTTGCCTGACTGTCCATCGAGCAAATACGCTTTCTTGTTATAAAGCACGAAGTCGGAAACTGTCGTCGAAGCTGAACTGATTTTGTTGAGCGATGTCAGCGCGCCGTCGGCCGTACCGACTGCGAACAGTTGTCCTTTGTTGTCGATGTAAACGATGGATTTATCGCCGAACGAACCGGCCACGATGCGACCGGCTTTGGCCGGCAGGGCGATGTTTTTGGTGGCATGCGTGGCCACGTCCACGCGGACTATTCTGCGGGCCGTGTTATCGGCCACGAACGCCGCGGTGTCGGTCATTACGGGCGCTGTCAGCGAACCGTCGGCCACGGTGATGTCCAATGAGTACAGCTCCACTATGTTGGACGCTACCACGTTTTTACGCAAACGTTCGCGTAACTGGCTCAACTCGCCGCGTACGCGGTCTACGCGGGTTTTATGGTCCGGTAAAGACGTGTCCAAATCGGCCAGGATGTGTTCGCTTTGTTCGATTTGTGCACGGGTCTGGCTGTCACGCGCATAGACCAGCGATGCCTCGGCCTGGTTCCTCAGATCTACTGCTTGTGACAAAGTTTTTTCCCAGGCAGCTTGTTGTGCCGCGATAGTTCGGTTGTGGCTCCAGGATGCGTAGACGATACCGCCGACGACCAGGATGACGGCTGCAGTCACGATCATGAGTTTGCGTTTTGGTGTGAAAACCGTACCGCTGCCGGCATGCAGACCGCGCAGTGCCGTTTCGGCAGCCGGAGTGGCGGGCGAGCGCCGTCTTTTTGCCAAGCCGGTGATGCTCGAAATGAACCGTTTAAATGGCGATAACGGAGGAGGGATGTTGGGAGTGGCGTTTGTCGACGGCTGGTTTTTCAAAAACTTGATGGGATTTACCACGGGCGCCAACGTATTGTTTGTCTTCTCAATGTTATCTTGGAGATTTTTTAGAGAACCCGCCCCGTCTTGTTTGGGCGGTGCCTTGTCTTCCACGGGCTTATCTTCCTGATGGCAAGAGATGACGGCCGCGGCAAAATCGTCGGGCACGCCCTGTCTCTCTAAATCCCTTTTGATTTCCACGGCCGCGGCAACAGGCGGTAATTCGGACAAGCGTTCCTTAATGCGCAGGTCGTGGCGCAGACGGTTGAAATTGGATGATCCGAGGAATAGGACATCTCCGGGTTTCATGTCGCCGCAGATCAGCGAGGCAAAAACTTTTTTGTTATCAATTTCAGTCGGCTGTTCAAGAGAACCACACAGGTCGAAAGCGCGCCAGGATCCGTCCTCGGTTTTTTGCATGAACATGTTCATGAGTTTGCCGCGGCCGGTCACGCACAACTGACCCTGATAGCATTCGAGGATGAAAATGTTGACTTTGTCCCAGTGCACCGGCGTGGGTTCTTTTTCCAGAAAGGCGGCCACGGCTTCGTTCAGGCGCTGGACCAGCTTTTCGAACCTGGCGAAAGGATCGAGCGTCATGTCGGCCATGAGCGTGCGCGACTGTTCGACGGCCGCGTTGATCACGTCGATCAATTGCTCATATACGTACAGAGCTGAAAAGATTTCGGCCACCACTATCTGGGCCGGTCCCTGGCGCAAATGGCGGGCCTGCTCGAAACGGAAAATCCCGACGATTTTCTCATTGGCCGGGCCATGGCCGTACTCTATGTCCGCAAAGCGGAAAAAACTGTCAGACATGGGGTTATTTGTTCAAAATTATACGCAGATTTGCCGCATAAGTCCACCCTGTTTTTACCACATGCCGGGACCGGACGCTTGGTCTTGTCAAGAGGCGGCTATAGGGGCAGGATATACTCATAATTATGCTTGAACACCTATTTGGGTCAAAGACGCGGGTAAAGCTCATGACTTTGTTCCTGAACCATCCGGATGACGCTTTTTTTATCCGCGAACTGACGCGGCGCATCGGCACGCAGATCAACGCCGTACGGCGCGAGATAGACAATCTGGCCAAGATCGGAATGATTATCGAAACTGTGGAAAGCGGACCTGTCGAAGAGGGTTCGGCAAAGCGTCCGGGATTGAAACGCAAATACTACAAAGCCAACCGGCAGTTTCCCTTGCTGGGCGAAGTCCAGGCCTTGATGAGCAAGTCCAACTTCCTGATGGAACGGCGTTTGGACAAGGAGATCGCTGCGCTGGGAAACGTCTCGTATATGGCATTCATGGGAGCGTTCCTGGGCAAACAGGCGCCGGTTGATTTGTTGATCGTGGGTACGGTGGACATGGACAAACTGAAAAAATTAATGCAGCGCACGGAGAGCGACTTGGGTTTTGAAGTAAAGTTCACTTGCTTGAGCTCCAGTGAATTCAAATACCGCAAAGACATTGCCGATAGATTTTTAGAATCGGTACTGGCCGCGCCCAAACACACGGTTATCGACAACCTGGAAAAACCGTCAGACAGCTCGCGAGTATGACCTGGCTTTTCATCGACAGCCGCGACCGTCAGAACACGGCGTTCGGCTGGCTTGGCGACGAGCCGACAAAGAGAGGAGCTGCTCCTCAGCTTTGGTTTGCAGGCTCTTCACTGATCGCCGACTTGTCGCGCCACATCAAACTGGATCGTTTGCGCAAGACGGACGGCATTTGCGTAGTGTCTGGTCCGGGTTCTTTTTCCAGCATCCGAACAGGTGTACTCATTGCCAATCTTTTGTCTCGCGTCTGCTGTTTGCCGTTGTACGCCGTGCATGCCGATGAAGCGATGGATCTGGCCGGCCTGACGGATAAGTTGAGACTCGGCAAACTCAAATCGTCATCATACGTGGCGCCCGAATACGACCGTGAACCCAATATCACCATAGCCCCTGCACTATGACCCCGATTACTTGGGAACGTAGAATCTACGAAATAATACCCGGTGCGCTGGTTTGGTTTACGATCATCGCCAGCGTCATCTTATCGTTCATCCGTCCTCTGTGGGTCGTATATTTTGTGATTGTCTATGATTTGTATTGGCTGTTTCGCGTGGCCTACTACATGCCGTTCGTGCTGAGCAGTTGGTGGACGTACCGCCGGGACAACAAGCTTGACTGGCTGGCCATGGCACAGTCCAAGCCGAACTTCGACAAGGTGTTTCATGTGGTTCTTTTGCCGACCTACAACGAAGAACTGGTTGTTCTGCAGGATTGCCTGGAATCGTTGTTAACCTCGGCATATCCCAAAGACAAGATGATCGTGGTTTTGGGCGGCGAGGCGCGGAAACGCGAAAGTTTCGAAGCTAAAGCAAAAATAATCCAGCAAAAATACCAAGATAAATTCCACATGCTGCTCGTCACGCTTCATCCCATGGATTTGCCGGACGAGATTCCGGGCAAAGGTTCCAATGTCAACTGGATGGGCCACCGCGTGCTGGAGAAGGTGCGGGAACTCGGCATTCCGGTGGATGACGTGATTGTGTCGTCTTTTGACGTGGATACGGTGGCGCATCCGCAGTACTTTGCCTGCGTAACTTATAAATTTTTGACTGAGCCAGAACCGCATCGCGCGTCATACCAGCCCGTGGCTTTGTACAACAATAATTTGTGGGAATCCCCGGCGCCGGTGCGCGTGGCCATGTTTGGCACCACTTTTTGGCTGCTGACCGAACTGGCGCGTCCCGAGGGCATGATGACTTTTTCTTCGCATTCCATGACTTTGCGCATGCTGGTGGACGTGGATTTTTGGCAAAAGGACATGGTGAACGAGGATTCGCGCATCTTTCTGCAGGGACTCATGCATTACCACGGCGAATACCGCGTGATTCCCATCCACCTGCCCGTGTCCATGGACACGGTCATGTCCGGCAATTACTGGATGGCGTTGGTAGCTTTGTACAAACAATTCAGGCGCTGGGCGTACGGCGTGGAAAATTTACAATTCATGGCCATTCATTTTGCGCGCGATCATCAGATGAAATTTTGGACCAAAATCAAATTCATATTCAAACAGCTGGAAGGAAATTACACCTGGGCGACGGTGCCGCTGCTCGTGTTTTTGCTGGGCAGGTTGCCGTTTTGGCTGGCGCCAGAGTCGTTCCGCTCCTATGCTATTTTTCAGAACACGCCGTTTACGCTTGAATGGCTGATGCGCTTTGCCATGGTGGGCGTGTTCGTGTCAGCTACCATGTCGCTGACGCTGCTGCCGCCCCGGCCCAAATACGTGCCGCGCTGGCAGACGCCCATTGTCATGGTTTTCCAATGGTTGCTGCTGCCTGTGACTTTCGTACTCCTGGGCGCACTGCCGGCCATTGACGCGCAAACGCGACTCATGTTAGGCAAGCATCTGGGATTCAATGTTTCGCCCAAGCGAACCGATCAACCAACCGAAAAAACTCGTTTATAAGGTTAATAAAGTTTATAAGGTTCATAAGGTCATTTGGTGAAATCTTTATAAACTTTACAAACCTTATAACTTTATAAACGTTTGTAGGTATGAATGACGCTACCATATCGGTCCATATCGTAGCCTGGAACTCCATGGCATATTTGGCGTCTCTCTTAAAATCTCTTGAGGAACAAAAGAACGGTTCATTCCGCATCAGTGTGGTGGACAACGCCTCGACCGACGGGGCGACCGCCTGGCTCATGGCCGAATGGCCGCATATCGGCGTGCTGCGCAACATGCGAAATTACGGTTTTGCGCGTGCTCACAATCAGGCCGTACAATTGGCTTTGTCCGGTTGGCAGGATGCGGATTTGTCGCATCGATATGTCGTCTTGTGCAATCCGGACATGGAACTGGAAGAGTCGTGCCTCGAACGGTTGCACGGTTTTTTGGAAGCTCATCCGGAAATGGATGCGGCAACGCCAAAACTTTTGCGCGCGCATTTGCGTTTGGATGCCGGCGACCAGATGGAAACAGAACGAACCAACGTAATAGACGCCGCAGGTTTGGTTATAACCAAAGCGCGCCGGGCCTACGATCGTGGAGCGGGGGAGCAGGATAGCGGGCAATACAACGAGCCGTGTGAGATCTTTGGAGCTTCCGGCGCATGTGTCATGCTGCGCGCTTCATCGATTTTGCGCGCCAGCATTGACGGGCAGCTGTTCGACGAAGATTTTTTTGCATATCAGGAAGATGTGGACCTGGCTTGGCGCATGCGCAGGTTGGGCATGCATACGGCTTATGTTCCGACGGCCGTGGCGTGGCACCACCGCCGCATTCAGTCGCAACCTGCGGCTGGCTGGCTTGGAACTTTTCTCGCACGGTGGCGCAAGCCTTCATTCGTAAATTTTCTGTCCACGCGCAACCACTGCTGGCTGCTGGTCAAACATCTTTCGTGGTCAGAACTGTTTTTGCATTCGCCATGGATCGTGACATATGAAGTCGGCAAACTGTTTGTCGCGCCGACTTCGTGGGCCTCGATCAAAGGTTATGTCGCAGCCATGGCGGGCTTGCCGCGTGCTTTCAAACAAAGGGCGCGCCTCGCGGCTTTGAACCGCGTACCGCCGCGCGAACTTAGAACTTGGTTTGTATGACCCTCCCGCTCACAGGTACCTCCGCCAAGATCCTGCCCGCGGAAAGAACGATTCGAGGATGCGACCCCAAGGTGACGTTCATCACCGTGTGTTACCGCACGCCGGGTTTGATCCGCCTGCTGCTCAAAGGCGTGGAAGCTGCGGGTTTGCAGTTTCCTTTTGAGTACATTTTGGTGGACAATGCACCGGGCGACGGTACAGGTGCCATGGTGCGAGAACGTTTTCCCTGGGTGACAGTCATCGACGCTCCGCGCAATGTGGGCTTCGGCGCGGGCAACAACCTGGCGTTCAAGCGCATGCGCGGCACCTATGCCATGCTTACTAATCCGGACCTGACGGTTTTTCCCGGAGAAATCGAGAAGCTCGTGAAGTTTTTGGACGATAACCACGATGTCGGCTTTGCCGGTCCGGCCCTGCACAATCCGGATGGCAGCCGCCAGGAGTCTTGTTACCGTTTTCCTACGCCAATGATTCCGGTTTACCGGCGTACATTTTTGGGCAGTTTGCCTTCCGGCCGCCGCGCCATTCATCATTATCTGATGCGCGATGCGCTTAAAGACAACGAGCCGACCGAAGTGGATGCGCTTATGGGTTCGGCCATCCTCATGCGGCGCCGGACATTGGACGAGATCGGCATGTTTGATGAAAGGTATTTTATGTACATGGAAGAAGTGGATATTTGCCGGCGCGCATGGATGAACCATTGGCGCGTGGCTTACGTGCCCTCGGCCAAGCTGGTCCACTACCACCAGCGCGAAAGCCGCATCGACCGCCCGTGGCAGATCCTTACCCACAAGCCGGCGCGCGCTCATATCGTAAGTGCGCTATACTATTTCTGGAAATACCGCAAAGCCAAACACCCGCATCTCATACCACGGGCCATAGAAACCAATTAATAATGAAGAATTAAGAATTAAGAATGATTGAGGCCTTCGGCTTTATAATAATATCGCGAAGCGAGACCTACATTCTACATTCTTCATTATTCATTCTTAATTGTAGATTCAGTTTGTGAGCGATCATCCCAATTTCCTAACCTGTCCGGCGGTGCCGGAATTGCCTGCGCCGCGAACGGCGGAGAAGGTTACTTCGTCTCCATCCAAGGATTCGCAACCTGCCAAGACGCCGGCAAATCGCAAGAAAATATTTTTTTGGATTATCGGCCTGATCGCAGTCGTTTTGATTTGCATTACTTTGATACCGCCGGCCATTGCCCTGGTGCGCGCGGGTTTGGCCGTTCAGGAAGCGCGCGCTGCGGTGACCAGCATGCAGCGCATGTTGACGCAGGGCGATATGGAGACGGCGCAATCCGAAGCCAACCGCGCACGCGTGGCTTTTAATGATTTACATGATGCTTTGCAGGGCGTGGGATTTTGGCGCGACGTGCCGTATGTGGGCGTGCAGATCCGAGCTGTGCAGGAAGCCGCGACCGTCAGTTCAAACTCCATGGATGGCGTAAACGATTTGCTAAAAGCTGCTACAGCCATTTTTGACGCCATCTCTACAAGCAAGGAGGCATCAGGAAATCTTTCCGTCCCGATTTCGCCGGCCGACCGCCTCAAGGATCTGACAAAGGAACAGAAGCGCGAGTTGCTCCAAGCGCTTTACCAATCGTTGCCGCAAATCAGACTGGCACGCGAAAAGATAGATATCGCGCTGACGCTTTGGCAGAACATTCCGCAGGATCAGGTGGCGTCTCCGATCAAAGACGCGCTCAAGCCGCTGGCTGACGCTTTGCCCGTGTTGCAGAAATCGCTCGACCAAGCAGTACCGCTTATCGAAGTGCTGGTGCCGCTGGCAGGATATCCGGCGTCGCAACATTATGTCATCGCTTTGCAGAATGCGGACGAGCTGCGACCGGCGGGCGGTTTTATCGGCAGCATCGTGACCGCGGACGTGAATGCCGGAGACTTGTCGAGCTTTGCTTTTTCAGACGTCTACAATGTCGATACGCCGGCGGCTGCAGCATGGAAGGAAGTCCCGCCAAAACCATTGGCCGATCATCTTGGAGTCAAGCAATGGTTTATGCGCGACGCCAACTGGTCGCCGGATTTTCCAACCTCGGCCGAGCGCGTGTTGGATTTTTACGAACGAGAGACGGCTATCAAAACCGGCAAGCCGACGCCGTCCATGACGGGATTCGTGGCCTTTGAACCAGGATTTTTCAAGTCCTTGCTGCATCTGACCGGACCGGTGACAGTGCAGGGCATAGCTTTCAACGAAAATAATTTCATGGAAACGCTGGAGTACCAGGTAGAAATCGGTTTCGGCCAGAAGGGGATTCCGGTGGAAGAGCGAAAAGCGCTCATGGGAGAATTGGGTACGGAGATACTGGCCAAGATCCAGGCCATGCCGCGTTCGCGTTGGCCCGAATTGTTGGATGTGGTTACGACCGCCCTCGAACGCAAACAGATCATGGTGTATTCGCGCCAATCGGGATTGGAGCAAACTCTCGATCGTTACGCTTGGTCGGGCCGCACTCCGGCCACGCAGGGCGATTTTGTCTGGGTTGTGGACGCGAATTTGGCCGCGTTGAAAACCGACGGAAAGATGCGCAAAACTGTCGACTATCAATTGGATGCTCGCGACCCGTCAAATCCCACAGCCACGGTGACGCTCAAATACACTAACAATTCTCCCGGTTTCGGCGCGTTCTATACGCGTTACCGAAGTTATACTCGAGTATATGTACCAGAGGGCAGTACTCTTGTTTCGTCCAAAGGCGCTATGGCCGGTGACTTGAATCAGACAGGCGGGAAGTTTGTTCCAGGCCAGGTTGACGTCATGAAGGAATTGGGCAAGACCGTGTTCGGCGCGTTCTGGTCTGTCGAACCGGGCAGGACGGGCGAACTTACCTTCACCTACCGTCTACCGTCTACCGTCTCGGATCAGGTGTCCACTGGCTCCTACCGTCTGGATTGGCCAAAACAAGCTGGTGCCGATAAAACCGAATTGAGCATGCGTTTGAAGTTTCCGCGCGTTATCAAGAGTGCGGATCCAGCCGAACCTGATGCCAAATGGGGAGACGCGAATTACGACATGCAGGCGGACACGCTAGAGGACCGGGTGTTTACCGTTAAATACTGATCAGTAAATCACCGAATCGCGTTTAACGCGACGAATAACCAAAGTACCAAATCACCGAATAATTCGGTTTGTCATTTCGACCAAGCCTTGGAGGCGCGTGGAGAAATCCCTTAAGCTAAGTTAGGTTTCTCAGAAGAGCGATTTCTCCACTACGTTGCATCGCATCGAATGCGATTTCACTTCGGTCGAAATGACAAAGGTGGCATTTGGTGATTTGAGTCCAAATAGTATTCAAATCTTGTCTTATTTGCGCCCAGATGGTGAGATGGGCTCAGCTTATGTTTGGCAAGAAAGTAGCCATTGATTTGGGTACCACCACGGTGCTCGTCTATATTCCCAAGAAGGGCATTGTTATTAACGAGCCATCGGTGGTGGCCGTGTCTTTGGCTGACAAGCGAGTGCTGGCCGTGGGCAAAGAAGCCAAGGATATGTTGGGCCGCACGCCCGACACCATCGTGGCACGTCGTCCTTTAAAAGACGGCGTCATCGCCGACTACCATACTACCGAGGCGATGCTCCGGTATTTTCTGAATCGTGCATTGGGCAGCATCCGTCTATTCCGTCCCGAAGTCATGGTCGCCGTGCCGGGAGGCATCACCAGTACTGAAAGACGTGCAGTTATCGATGCGACTATCGCAGCCGGAGCGCGTGCGGCTTATATCATCAAAGAACCCATCGTCGCGGCAATCGGCGCGGACATTCCAATCGGCTCCGCATCAGGCCACATGATTACTGACATCGGCGGCGGCACGAGTGAAATCGCGGTCATCTCGCTGGGCGGCATCGTGAGTTCGGCATCCGTGCGCATCGGCGGCAACAAAATGGATTTGGCCATTCAGGAACACATACGGCGCAAGTACGGTTTGGCCATCGGCGAACGCACGGCCGAAGATTCCAAGATTCGCATCGGCTCGGCATTGTACTTGGAACAGAAATTGGAAATGGACGTCAAAGGACGCGACATGATTACGGGTTTGCCGCGCGTGGTCAGGATCAACTCGGACGACATTACCGATGCCATCCAGCACGAACTGCAAGGCATTATCGATACCATGAAGGAAGTGCTGCGCAACACGCCGCCCGAGCTCTCGGCCGACGTGATGGAAAAAGGCGTGGTCCTGTCCGGCGGCACGGCCCAGCTGCGCAACCTGGATCGCATCATCTCCGAAGCCACGGGCATCCCGGCATTCGTTGCCGACGAACCGCAGTACTGCGTGGCTAAGGGTACGGGCATAGCTTTAGAAAATCTTGAATCGTATAAGCGGAGTATACTTGGAAATTCATAAAAACGAGTAAATAATTAAAATGCCATCCTCCCCGGAGGGGTCACGACGGAGGAGTGAGAGCGGAGTGAGTCCGACGAGCGAAGTCGAAGGATCTTCGTATTGAAACCGCAAGCGTGGCGTTAACTCCACGTCAGTAATGAAAAAAACCGCGAGAGCGGTTTTTGAGATTGTTTGAAACTTTTCCTGTAGTGCTGGTCAGATGCCCCGGTGTGGTTCGGTCAGGAATCCGCAAATCACGATTCCGTTGTCCAGGATGCCCCGGCCGTCCGGACCGCATTGTACGAATCCGTAGTTGCGGCCATCCCTGCCCTGGCAGGGAATGTTGTACCACGTATCTGCGACACAGTCTTTGGGCACGGACAAGGATTCGTTGCCGGTGGCCGGCATCGCTGTGTAGCTAAATCCGACCGCATCGCCATAAGCATCGCCGGCATCGTTGCACTGACGGAAAGAGAGCGTGTGGAATTGGTCTTGTTCCATCATCCACCTGTTCGGCACGCAATGTTCTTTTACCGGTGAGGGATGGCCCGCATCACCGATCTGCGGCATGGCTGGGAAACAGCCCATGTTCGCAAGGAAGAATGTCACGAACGCGCACAGTGCCAACAGATTCTGAATGTACTTCATCTACCTTTCTCCTCAGTCGTCTTCGTAGCCGCCTTCTTCTTCATTATCCTCGTCGTTGACGGATTATTATCACATCTTAGCGTTTTTGTCAATCCCCAATGACTCGGTTTTTCATTTGTGTTAATATGTTGGCATGTTGATCGGCATAGATGCGTCGCGGGCTAATAAAGCCAATAAAACAGGAGTGGAGTGGTACGCCTTCCACCTGATACAGCAGCTTAAAAAGATGACCCAGGGGGATGGGCATACTTGGATTTTGTATTCCAACGAGCTGTTGAAAGGCGGTTTGGAAAAGCTGCCTGACGGCTGGTACGAGGTGCGCGCGCATTGGCCAATCAAAAAAGGCTGGACGCAGATCCGTTTGTCTTACGAACTGTGGCGTCGGCCTACGGATGTCTTTTTTGTACCGGCGCATGTTTTACCGCGCGTAATTCCGAAAAAGACAGTGGTTACTATCCATGACGTGGGTTTTCATTGTTTTCCACAGCTGTACAAGCCTCGCGATCGTCAGTTTCATGAATGGAGTACCAAGGATATTGCCAAGCGCGTCAGCCGCGTGATTACGGTTTCGGAATTTTCTGGCCGTGAAATCGCATCCTGTTACGGCATAGATCCGGCGAAGATTGCGATCACACACAACGGCGTGGATCATGATGTTTACCGTCCGATATCCGACGCTCAGGCCATCGAAGAACGTTTGCGTCGTCTCAGAGTCACGCGTCCGTTTTTTATGACCGTTGGTCGACTTGAAGCCAAGAAAAACATCGTCAACTTGATCAAGGCGTTCACCTTGTTCAAGCAACGCCGCGGCGTTGGCGATCCGGTCAAACTCGTTTTGGTCGGCAATCCCGGTTTTGGTTTTGAAGACATTAAACAAGCATTAGCTTCGTCGCCGGTACGTGAAGACATCGTCCAGCTAGGATATGTGACAGAGGCTGACAAGCCGTACTTATTGAACGCGGCCGAAGCTTTGATCCATCCCGCCTGGTACGAAGGTTTTGGCATTCCGCCGGTCGAGGCAATGGCTTGCGGTTGTCCCGTCCTTTCATCCAATGCCGCTTCTTTGCCCGAAGTTATCGGAAAAGAAAATGCCATCTTTTTCCCGCCAAGCGAACCAGAAGCTATGGTTGCGGCCATGAACCGCATTATCGACGAACCTTCAATCAAACAAGCATTGCGCCTCGGCGGTATCACTCGCGCTTCGGCTTACACCTGGCGCCGCACCGCGGAAAAAACTTTGCCCGTACTTACGCAATGGTAAACTCACGTTTATAAGGTTAATAAAGTTTATAAAGTTCATAAGGTCGTTATGAAGAAAGTTATTCAAAATTACTTTATAAACATTAAGAACCTTATAAACCTTAAAAACGTTTTTAAGTAAAAGTATGAAAGAATTAGTAAACATCCTGGCCGAATACGGCCTGTCGGACAAAGAGGCGAGCGTGTACCTGGCCATGTTGGAGTTGGGGCCGGCCAGCGTGCAGGACATTGCAAAAAAAGCCGGCGTTAACCGCGCCACGACTTATGTGATGATTGAAGCGCTCAAACGCCGCGGCCTTATGTCCACGTTCGACAAGGGCAAGAAAACCATGTTCGTGGCCGAATCGCCCGAAAGGCTCAAGCGATTGTCCGAAGCCGAGGTGCATGCGGCGCAGGAGAAGGGGAATCGTCTTAAAGACCAGTTGCCGTCGTTTCTCGCCTTGTTTACCTCGTCTTCGCAGGAAAAACCCAATGTCAGGTTTTTCGAGGGCGAAGAAGGCTTCCGTACTACGCGTGAGTTGAATGCTCAGGCGCGCGGTGAAGTTCTGAGTTTCGTAGCCCTCGATGAGGCGACTCTGGAACTTTCGAAACTGGATGAAAACAGGCGTTTGCAATTGAATGAAAAGCTGCACGGCCGATCGATAGTGGCCATCAAACAAGGCACGCCCGTTCCGGCGATAAATCGGCAAAATTGGGAAGTTCGGGAAATTCCTTATGAAAGTTTTCCGTTTTCCGGTGAGATTTTGTTTTTTGACGAGAAAGTTTCCATCACGATCGCCAAGGCTAAACCGGTGGTGTTTTTAATTGAAAATAAAGAAACCAGCTTGTTGTTGCGAGCCATGTTCGAGGCCATTTGGCGCAGCGCCAAACCCTGGCCGGCGGCTTAAAATAGAAAAGCCTCGACACCTTTTTCGATGCGAGGCAAGTAACTGGTCATGGTTCAGAAAAAAACGGAAAGTTTCTAAACGCAATTCTGGCAATAAAATCAAGCTAAGCGGTTCGCGTTTTGTAATTGCTTACAGATTTTTCTTCGCGAGCGAACCTTGGTACTAAGGCAAAACCGACTTGATCTATCCGCCATGGCGGACTCGATGTCGGTTCCATTTGAAGGCAGTCTCATTGCCACAATTCCGTTTGGAAACCGCAGGATCGGTCCGCGATCCGTTTTCTTTTTTAAACGAGCGGAAGCATTTGTACTTCTCACGAAGGCCACGTAATTTGCAGGCCGTATCGTTGAAGGTCGTCGAAACTCGGGTAGCTAAGCGCCGCAGAAACTGCGTCGTACGTCCTGGAGTTCCCAGGGCTTACGCGGGCGTTTGGCGTCTTCGAGCAATTGATTGCGATCCATTTGCAAAATGCTTCGCGGGAAGCACATAGAACCATTGCACAGCATCGTCTTTTCCTCATGAATCTCTAACTGACTTGTCCTTACTTCGGACCACGACCACGTTAAACGCGATCAGTCAGGAGCTTCACGCGGAGGCCAGATAGGAAACATGGTTTCCTCCTTTTGCTTCTTGTCTCTGGGGTTCGGCGTTGGCCGAGCCATGACTATTTGAATCTAGCAGGAATAGGGATTTTTGTCAAGGCTTGGGGCTGGCTAGGCTGAATGAAGAAAAATGTTTATTTTTAGCCAAAAATAAAGGCTAACAAGCCAGGTATTTTGTAATAAACCTGCTTGAAAAGAGTGTTTGAATTTGGCTCAACAGAGCTGTCAACCACCATTGACAAAATGGCTATTTTGTGCTATCTTAATACGTTCTCGAAGTGCGGGAACGGTTGGTTGTCTGGGCGTTTTAGTGAGTAAACCACCAAGTTTGCAGATCGCAACTTGGACAACTTGTGGAGAAAATCTAATGAAGAAGTATTCGTGGCTGGTGGCCATCGTCATGGCCGTCATCGCCTTGTTCGCGTTGGTTGGTTGCGCCGGCGACGGCTCGGCTGATCTGGCGACGGGCGGAAGTGCGGGTGCTGCATGGGTAGCTGGCGGTGCAGGCGGAAGTGCCGGCGCGGCCGGTACCGCTGGCAGTGCCGGCATGGGCGGCACATCGACGGGCGGATCGTCAGGCCAGGGCGGAAGCTCGGGCATGGGCGGATCGTCCGGTGTCGGCGGATCGTCAACTGGCGGAACAGCTGGCGTGTCGGGCAACGGCGGAACGGGTGGCGACGCCACTACGTCGTGCGTGCCTGGCAAGCAGGACAACTGCTCTTGCGGAAGCTATCAAGGCTTCCAGGTTTGCGCGGCGGACGGGAAGTCCTACGGCGCATGCCAGTGCACGCCTCCGGGAACTGGCGGAACGTCAGGTCAGGGCGGAAGCTCGGGCCAGGGCGGAACGTCAGGTGCCGGCGGATCGTCGACCGGTGGATCGGGTGGAAGTCCGGCCATGAACTGTGTGCCCGGCAAGCAGGACAACTGCGGCTGTGGCAACGGAGTTCAAGGAACCCAGGTTTGCGCGGCTGACGGCATGAGCTACGGCTTTTGCCAGTGTCCGCAGCCTGGAACCGGCGGCAGCGGCGGAACGTCAGGCCAGGGCGGGATGTCAGGTGCCGGCGGCACATCGACCGGCGGATCGTCAGGAACCGGAGGAACCTCGACCGGCGGTGCCGGTGGAACTTCCACCGGCGGCACTGGCGGAAGCCAGATGCTGTGCACGCCTTACGAGCCGAGCGCTTGTGGTTGCGGCGGTCTGACCGGCAGCCAGATGTGTGCGGCTGACGGCATGTCGTACGGTTCGTGCCAGTGCCCCTGCGGCACGGGCGGATCGGGCGGCAGTGGCGGATCGTCAGGCCAGGGCGGAAGCTCCGGTGTTGGCGGTTCGTCTACCGGCGGCAGTGGCGGCGCAGTCAACTGCGACGTGGACGGCGACGGACACAAAGCCATCGCCTGCGGTGGTGACGATTGCAACGACAATGTCGCTTCCATCAATCCGTCCAAGCTCGAAGTCTGTGGCAACAACGTTGACGAAAATTGCAACGGCAAGACCAACGAAGGTTGCTTCGATGCTGACGGCGACGGGCACGTGGCCCTGGCCAACGGCGGCGACGACTGCAATGATAACGACGTGACCATCTACAAGGGTCACGCCGAAGTCTGCGGCAACGGCAAGGACAACGATTGCGACGGCGTGGTCGACAACGGTTGCAATGTCGCGAACGACGAAGTAACGCTCAAGTGTTACTACGCGTCGCCGGTCGACGGAACGCATGCCTACTACGCGTTGGGATTCGACGACGGCATCGGAACTCTGAACCCCGTAAAGTGGGGCGAGGGCGGCCAGCCGTACGTTTCGACCAACGTGATCTGGGGCAGCTTCTCGGTGCAGATCAAAAAGGGGAACGGCTTCGTGTACAACGTGGCCGCCGACCCGATCACAACCGATTGGCACCAGAATGGTTTCTGGAAGAGTGCGGCCACTACGGCTGCGCCTCTCGGACTCGCATTCAACACGTATTGCACGGTCACGGACGGCGGGGTAACCAAGCCCACCGCGCGACCGATCGCAGTACCGAATGGAAACGGCTACGCCAACATCCGCGTGGTCGCCACCTGGTCGACGCTCATCAGCGCCAACGATCAGGACGGTGACGGATTCACGGTCGGGCAGGGAGACTGCGCTGACACGGATCCGGGAACCTATCCCGCGGCCATCGAAATCCAGAACGATGGCGTGGACAGGAATTGCGACGGCAAGGATAACAGCCCCAAGGTCGTCTACACCATGTGCGGTGTGACCTCGGGCTATGCACCGGTCGTGCGCAACGCAACTTTCTGGGGCAACGACTTCGTCATGCATTGGAACGGCTCGTGCTTCGAGTCGGATCCGGTGTGGGCATCGTCGGCGGCCAAAGAATTCTGGGTTGAGTGGGGAAATCCGGTTCAGTACGACAACTCGTACTGGGGCGGAGCCTGCCACGAACTCACTTCAGGCGTGACCATGAAGTGGGACACGAACGTAGTAATTTCGGTCACGATGTCCAAAGCGTCCGGCGTGGATGCGTGCCATCGGTACGCGTCCTTCTGACGGATTCTGAGGAACTTCTAAAAAGGCGGTCATGCAAAAACTCCTCGCATGCCGCCTTTTTTAGTTGTAGTGGTATAATTGCGTTGCCACCTCGGAACTAACCACCTCGGCTCACTAGGGCGTTCGCCACTCCTCCTTGGCAAGGAGGAGACTGGTTAAACTGTTGAAACTACGTCCCCTCCTTTGGAAGGAGGGGTGCCCCGCAATACTGCGGGGCGGGGTGGTAGCACTCACAACCATGCACGAACTCCATCCTCAAACCTCCGAACTCCGCCTCCCAGACCTCAAATCCGAGGTCCAGTC
>Ga0315281_10001410_pt1 | contig 35414 bp, 30 predicted proteins | sample YL17G07_0_MG_FD_204540 | JGI IMG/M metagenome (GOLD analysis project Ga0315281, IMG submission 204540) | Sediment microbial communities from Yellowstone Lake, YNP, Wyoming, USA - YL17G07_0 | ecosystem: Environmental > Aquatic > Freshwater > Lake > Sediment | place: USA: Wyoming | collected...
GACAGACAAATTCAACGCGCAATCAATGCACGCTTCTGTTACCCAGGAAAAATTACTGCTGAATGTCCGCATTGCCCGCATCTCGACCGTCGCATTTTTCGTTGTATCCCAGTTGAAGCGCCAAATAGAATCACTCAGCGCAAGCGGTGCGCAAGTCACCGTGGTGGCTAGCGGCGGCTCTGAAATGGCCTCATTGAAGGCGATTCCCGATGTGAATTGTGCCGTAATCGATATCCCGCGCTCGATCTCGCCGTGGAGGGATATGCTCGCCTTGATACGGCTATACCGGTTTTTCAGGCGCGAACATATCGATATCGCGCACTCGACCACTCCCAAGGCAGGATTGCTTACGGCCATTGCTGCATTACTGGCGGGTGTGCCGATACGTTTGCACACCTTTACCGGTCAACCGTGGGTGAACATGCAGGGTGTCAGGCGCGTTCTTGCGCGCGGGAGCGACAGGCTGATAGGCAAACTGAATTCGCGTTGTTATGCAGACAGTAAAAGTCAGCGCCAATTCCTCATCGAGCAGGGAATAATTGACGCCAAACAATTGTTTGTCATTGGCGAAGGCTCGCTGGCCGGTGTGGACATTGAACGTTTTAATCAGGCGCGTTTTTCAAGCGAGGAGCGGATTGCCGCCAGACATACGCTGAATATTCCGGAGAACGCACAAGTGATATTGTTTGTGGGCCGTATCACGGTTGACAAGGGCGTGCATGAATTGCTCGAAGCATTCCGTGAGATTAAAGCGAAGCAGAGCAGAGCGCATCTGGTATTTGTCGGGCGTTTCGACTCGGACAGCGGCGTGGCGGGAGGGATTTCTCAGCGCGATATTGAAGGCGTTCCTGATACCCATATCGTCGGCTATACCGAATGTCCCGAGGCGTATTTGGCCATCGCGGATATCTTGTGCTTACCGAGCTATCGGGAAGGGTTCGGTACGGTAGTCATCGAGGCTGCGGCAATGGGTGTACCAACGGTGGGGTCGGATATTTATGGCTTGTCCGATGCGGTGGTGAATAGTGAAACGGGAATCCTGGTTCCGCCGCGTGATACGGTGGCGCTGTCGGCGGCGCTGTCGATGTTGCTGGCCGACGAAGAGCGGCGAGTGAAAATGGGGCGGGCGGCCCGGCAAAGGAGTGAAATGCTTTTCGATGCAAACTTGATAAACGGGAAGCTGATCGAGGAATGTTATAATTTGCTGCGCAATGCCAGCAACGCCTGAAGCACTGTTCACCTAGTCTCTATATGGCTTTAGTCAGCCCATTTTTGACCGGTTTGACCGGCTTAGATTTTGGGCACCTGACAACTCCCTGTCGCAGCACGATGAAAGCAACATTCGGTTCCCTGCACAATGGGGTAATGGTGATGAGAATTACACGATGCATTTTTGTTCCACGGGGCTTTTGAGGGGTTGAGTGCATCGTGAGAAACGCTTCATTGCTGATCAGGGAGTCCTTGCAGGCGCGCTATCTCTGGATATTTGCTTTCTGCTTTGCGACCATTTCTTCCCTGCTGTTCCAGAAATTCCTGCTGCCGATGCTGCCATCCATACATGCAGGCTCAGGCCTGCTTATGCATGATGCGGAGAACTTCCACAAAGCGGCGCTGCTCATTGCGAACAATATTCTCGCGCATGGATGGTCTGCATTGTCGATCTGGTCGGCGCAAACCGGTACGGGGGGCAATGTGGCTGTTCTTGCCGCCCTCTATGCCATTTTTCCGGTCGACCCGGCGTTGATCATACCGGTTAACGCCTTTTTTCAGGCCAGCAGCGCCTTTCTGCTTCTCCTTGTTGGGCGTGAACTATGGCCCGGCCGCGTCGGAAATATTTCCGGGCTGGTCGCCGCCATATTTTTTGTAGTCTTTCCCTCATCGCTCAGCTGGTACAGCCAGCCGCTCAAGGATTGTTACGTCATCACCGGCATGCTGCTGATTCTCTATACCTGGCTCAAGGCGCTCCATCCTTTGTCAGTGAGGGGTGGCGTGGCGGCGCTTCTTGCCTGGATGTGTCTGGGCATATTGCTGGTTGCTGTTGTCAAGCTGCATTATCTCAGGCTGTTGCTTGTTGCTGCTGTTGTAATTGCTTGCGTTGTGTCGGTTCATCTCATGCGGATGAAACACCCTCAGCGCTACAGCATAGTATTTTTTTACCTCTCAGCGGTTCTGCTCATCGCTGCAATATTTCAAACAATGCGTCCCTTTGTGGAAGAGTATGGTGAGGGGTATGCGGAGTGGACGCCCACTGTAATGACAGACACTGTTCAAGCGTGGCATTGGCAGAGCACACCCTGGCTACCCGATACGCTGGATAGGTATCTGGAGACAGCTGCTAAAACCCGTGCCGGCATGATAGAGAACAATTACCGTGTCAACGCCGGCTCAGTGATTGATGCAGGCAGGGCGCCGCAGTCAGCCTCCGAGATGCTCCTGTACATGCCGCGTGCGCTGCAGATTGCCTTATTTGCACCCTTTCCGGACACATGGCTGCAGAAGCCCAGCCTGATGCGGCTCATTGGCGTATGCGAAACGGTTCTTTGGTATTGCATTGCACCCGGTCTGCTGTTTGCGTTGTACTACCGGCGTACACTGGCACTGACGGTAACATTGTTGTTCGCCGTATTTTTCATGACAGTGTTCAGTTTTGTGACACCAAATGTCGGCACCCTGTACCGCTACCGCTATGCCTATGAATTTATGTTGATGGTAATCGCCATTGGCGGCTGGGTTCGGTTTTTCCTGAATCATCGTGGCAATAAAGATAGGCGAGCGCCTGAACCTTACCCGGAGATTCCCGCTCCAGCAGAGGACAACGATCCGGTACTGCACAGCAACACGAAAAGAGGTCTCATCAGTGCTGCCGCAACAGTTTCCTTGCTGACGCTGATCGGGTCGCTGGGGTTTTTTGCACGGGATGTCTTTATGGTCCGCTGGCTGGGCGCGGGAAATGAGATGGACAGCTTCTTTCTCGGCGCAATGATCCCGATGTTTTTTGTCTCTGCGCTTTCCATTCCGGCTGGAACAGCAATGATCCCGGTATTTTCTGCGCTACAGAATGCGTCCGATCGATTGACACAGGCAAGGGCCATCGCTTCCTCGGTGTTTTTGCTGTCGCTGCTGCTCGCTTTGATATCCCTGCTTTTGCATTTTCTTGCGCCACATCTTTTTTCGGCGCTGAACTGGCATTACCCCGGTGAAAAAATGGCGGCTATCCTTGAAATCATGAACGTCTATCTGATCATCCTGCTGCTCAGCGGCCTAGTGGTAACAGCCAACGCCGTTCTCAATACGGGTGGCATATTGGTATTCCCTGCTGCGGCGCAATTGGTCGTACCGCTCGTGGCGATTCTGGCGCTGTTGATATTTGGCTCGGCGTATGGCATCAACGCTGTGGCTTACGGCATGCTGGCCGGGCAGATTGTGAATCTTGTACTGGTGCTTTATGCACTGCGGCGATGTGGCACGCTGCCTTCGCTCCGGCCGGATATCTCGATTGCGCACCGGACTTTGCCTTTCCGCCAGTATTTCATCCTGGTGGCGTCCTCGCTGTCGGCTGCGATGTTTGTGCCGGTGGCAAATGCCATCGCGGCTAATTTACCATCGGGCAGCGTTGCCATCATAGGCCTGGGCTCCAAGGTCGTTTTGCTGATCACAGGCGTAATCGGGGTCGGCATGACTACCGTGCTATTGCCGTATTTTTCCAGCCTGGTGGCAAAATTTCATCATCACCAGGCAAAATCCGACCTGTCTTTTTTTCTGTTATTTGTCACCCTGCTCAGTGTTCCGGCGGCACTTGTGCTGACGGTGCTTGCAGAATTCGTAACCGGGACAGTATTCGCAAATAGCGCACTGAACGAAACGGACATAAAGAATGTCATCCGGGTGATTCAATACGGCGTGATCCAGCTGCCATTTTTTACGTGCGGGCTGGTTGCCATCAAATTCATCACTGCCTATCAGCGCACATGGGTCATATTACTGGCATCACTTGTCGGCCTGGTGCTGACCATTGCTCTGGGAATCATCCTCGCAAAATTTTTCGGAGTGGGCGGCATTTCTATGGCAATGACGCTTTCAATGGCGGTCTCAGCGGCAATTCTTGTTTTTTATGCAAACCATCTAAAGCATTTACCGGTTTCGGACAGCGTATTTATTGTGTTTAACTGGGTCATTTTCATTACGCTCTTCATCTGCTTGCATTATCGTGTGTATGTGGGCGCGGTAATTTCTGGAAGCGCATATCTGCTACTAGTGGCAGAAAGCTGGCATGCGATACTTGCCCACGCATACGGGGGGGGTGAGTCCTTCCGGTACCGTTCCAAAGTGGACTAATGATTCAGCCAAAAATGATGCAATCCGGATTTGGCAAAGTTGTGGTTACTGGCGCTTCTGGTTTTGTGGGCCATGCATTGTGTGGCCGCTTGCTTGATGAGGGTATCGGGGTAATTGCCGTCGGAAGGAGCAAATCTGACTTCCCTTCATTTGCCGATCGTTCGTTCACCCAGATTCAGGTCGGTGAAATCGGACCTTCCACGGTTTGGGCGGCGGCATTAGATGGCGTGGAGGTGGTGATTCATCTCGCTGCACGCGTGCATGTGATGCACGAAAGTGCGCTTGACCCATTGGCCGAATTTCGTAGCGTCAATACTGCAGGAACGGAACATCTGGCACGCTGTGCTGCGGCCAGTGGTGTGAAGCGCATGGTTTACGTTAGCTCCATCAAGGTCAACGGCGAGCAGACGCATGACGGTCAGGCCTTCTCTGAATCGGATATCCCCGCGCCGCAAGATCCTTATGGCGTCTCCAAATGGGAAGCCGAGCGGGCCTTGCACCGTGTGTCCAGCGAAACCGGACTGGAAATCGTCATTGTCCGTCCTCCCTTGGTATATGGACCGGGCGTCAAGGGCAACTTTGCGCAGATGCTGAAAGTGGTTGCCAGAGGCATGCCGCTTCCATTTGGATCCTTGCGGAACCAACGCAGCCTGATTTACCTGGGAAATTTGGTGGATGCCTTGATCGCCTGCGCAACCCATTCGGCGGCAGCTGGCCAAACTTACCTGGTATGCGATGGTGAGGATGTTTCTACGCCGGGTTTGCTGCGCGAACTGGCGGTTGCCATGCACGCGCCTTCACGTTTGCTTCCTTGCCCGGCCACATTGCTGCGGTTGGCAGGCAAGCTGGTTGGAAAGTCGCAGCAGGTGGAGCGCTTACTCGGTTCGCTACAGGTTGATGGTGGTAAAATGCGCCACGACCTCAACTGGATGCCCCCTTATTCCTTGCGACAGGGCTTGCAGGCGACGGCGGATTGGTACCGAACCAGGCATACATGACATATTACGCTCCCCTGATGGCAGCCTTGGCTACGCTGCTGATCACTGCCATTTTGTTATTCAGCAAAGCCGGGAAGAACATTCAGGATGTTCCCAACGAGCGCTCGCTGCACCAGGCCCCGATCCCGCGCATCGGCGGAGTGGGCTTGATGGCGGGCGTCCTGGCTGCCTGGATGTTGATGTTCATGTCATTGGCGTGGTGGGTGGTTTTGCCAGTACTGCTGTTGTTTGCCATTTCCCTGCTGGACGACATGCGCAGCCTGCCGGTGCTTTCGCGGTTACTGGCGCATATTGTCGCCGCCGTTGTTCTGGTATTGGGTTCCGGTATCGCATCTCAGCATGTCGTGCTGGCTTTGATTGTGGTGCTGGGCGTGGTCTGGATGACGAACCTTTACAACTTCATGGATGGTTCGGATGGGCTGGCCGGGGGTATGACATTGTTCGGTTTCGCTATGTATGGGCTGGCAGCGATGATGCATGGCGATGAAGTTCAGGCCATGCTCAATTTTTCGATAGCCGCAGCTGCGCTGGCTTTTTTATATTTCAATTTCTATCCTGCCAAAGTTTTTATGGGGGATGCAGGTTCTATTCCACTAGGCTTTCTGGCTGCTGCGATGGGGCTGTGGGGCTGGCAGCAAGGCAATTGGCCCGCATGGTTTCCGCTGCTGGTGTTCTCCCCCTTTTTGGTGGATGCCACCGTTACGCTGCTGAAACGCACCGTACGCGGCGCAAAAATTACCGAAGCGCATTGCGAGCACTATTACCAGCGTTTGGTGCAAATCGGTTGGGGGCATCGTAACGTTGCATTGTTTGCATATGCCCTGATTCTTGCAGTTGGAGTTTCCGCGATAGTGGGCATGCGCCAGTCCGGTGCAGTACCATGGCTTATTTTTCTGGTATGGGGCATCATCTACACGCTATTGATGTTTGCCCTTGATAGCCGCTGGCAGGCGTTTCAGCGAGAGCAACATGATTAAAATTGATATCAGAACACTGCTTGCGATACTGCACGATTTAACTGCCGCATCGGTAGCCTGGAGCTTGGCTTACCTGCTGCGCTTCAATTTCGATCCGCCGACCAATTTCACCGATGAAATGATACATACCCTGCTTTGGGTGGCCCCGCTGCAAAGCATGGTATTTTGGCGTTTCGGCTTGTATCGTGGTCTTTGGCGCTATGCCAGCGTGGCCGATTTGCGCCGTATCTTCCTGGCGGTATTATCTGCGGCAGCACTCATTCCCGTAGTGTTGTGGATGTTCCGCGTCAGTGCCGTGGTGCCGCGCTCCGTGCTGGTAATCAACCCCGTGCTGTTGCTTCTGATTATGGGCGGCAGCCGCTTCGCATATCGCTTGTGGAAGGAGCATGGCCTATATCGCAACCTGAAGCTGAATGGCGAGCCAGTGCTGGTTCTGGGTGCGGGCGATGCTGCGATCAGTTTGTCCAAGGAACTCGCTCGTAGCGATGATTGGCGGCTGGTCGGGTTTCTCGAAGACGATACAGCGAAACATGGGCGCACCCTTAATGGGATTCAGGTGCTGGGCGCTTTGGATACGCTCCCGCAATGGGTAGAGCGACTGAACGTAACCCAGGCCATTATTGCCATGCCCTCTGTTTCGCATCAGGTACGAAAACGAGCAATTGATCTTTGCAATCAGGCGGGAATCAAGGTGCTGACGGTCCCTTCTTTTGATGACCTGTTGAGCGGGCGCATTGGCATCTCACAATTGCGTGCCGTGGAACTGGATGATCTGCTGGGGCGCGATCCGGTCACTCTGGATGCGGCCGGGTTGCACGCATTGCTCACCGGAAAGACTGTGCTGGTGACTGGCGCGGGAGGATCCATCGGCTCCGAGTTGTGCCGTCAGATTGCACACTTCAGCCCGGCAACGCTCATGCTGTTTGAGCAAAGCGAATTTGCCCTGTACACCATAGAACAGGAGTTGCGCACGGCCCGACCTGACTTGGTATGCGAGTTCCTGATTGGCGATGTGCGGGATGCCGCGCGACTGGATGAAGTGATGGCTCATTATCGTCCCGCCGTGGTCTTTCATGCGGCAGCCTACAAGCATGTGCCACTGATGGAGCAACGCAATGCCTGGCAGGCTATCCGCAACAACGTGCTTGGCACCTGGACGGTAGCAACTGCCGCTCAGCGCGCCGGGGTGGGAAAATTCGTGCTGATCTCCACTGACAAGGCAGTGAATCCGACCAATGTGATGGGTGCAAGCAAGCGCCTTGCCGAGATGGTATGCCAGGGTTTGCAACAGCAAGAAGGCACACGCTTTGTGATGGTGCGCTTCGGCAATGTGTTGGGTAGCACCGGCAGCGTCATTCCGAAATTCCGCGAGCAGATTGCCAAGGGCGGCCCGCTCACCGTCACCCACCCCGACATCACGCGCTATTTCATGTCTATTCCGGAAGCGGCGCAGCTGGTGTTGCAGGCGGGCCTGATGGGAAAAGGCGGAGAAATTTTTGTGCTGGACATGGGGGAGCCGGTGAGGATCGTGGATCTGGCAAAAGACCTGATTCGTCTTTCCGGGATGGCCGAGGACGACATCCGGATTGAATTCACAGGCCTGCGTCCGGGTGAAAAGCTGTATGAGGAATTGCTCGCTGATGATGAGCATACCCTGCTGACTTCCCATCCAAAGCTGCGTATCGCACAGGCACGTGGGGTAGATGTTAAATGGCTGGAGGACTTGTTGGCATGGGTCGGATCGCACGCTACGCTGGGGGATGCGGAAGTAAAGCTTGCCTTGGCGCAATGGGTTCCGGAATATCGAAGCCCTCCGACTTCCTGACAACGTGCATTACTGTCGCAATTAATCGAGGATAGGAAGGAATGGAGACGTATGCCGATTACCTGGAGTGGAAAGACTGGCGTGCTGAATCATTCGGTACTTGCACCCGAGATCAGGCGCTATATTTCCGCAAGATTTTAAAGAAAACGGGGACGCCCCCCGGTGCCAATGTATGCGAACTAGGCTTTGGAAATGGCGCCCTGCTCGGTTACTTGCGAGACCATGGCTACAATCCAACTGGAACCGAGATCCAGGAACATTTGTTGAAAAGAGCGCAAGATCTCAAGTTCCGAGTTGGGTCTTCGGTCGATGAATTGGGTTTGAATCAACCGCAAGATTTGATTGTGATGCTGGATGTTTTGGAGCACGTTGAGCAAAAAGAGATCGTTCCATTCTTGAAAAATCTGGCAACCCATATTGCGGCTGGTGGGAAACTGGCGCTCACTTTCCCGAATGGCGACAGCCCTTTTGGTTTGGCTTATCAGAATGGGGATGTTACGCATGTGACTGCAATCGGCTCGGGAAAACTCCATTACTTTGCGCACATGGCCGGGTTTCATGTGGAATATTGCGGGGCGGAACTGACCCCGCTATTCAGCGGCGGTGTCAGTAAGATTCTGAAAAGGCTGATTGGCTTGCCGTTACGAACCCTCTTGATTATCGTGCTACGGAATCTCTTTCAGATTAATATCTCATCCCGCTTTTTCTCGCCAAACATGATGGCCGTTTTGCGAAAACCCCTTGCCGCACCAGTTCCCTAAGCGCTCCAGGTACAACCCATGGCCAGAATTCTGCATAAGTTATCTGAACTGAGCTTGGCTAAGGTGTCCGTCAGAACGCCGCGTGTGTTGGTCATCAGGCTGGATTACATTGGGGATATGCTGAGCGTGACCCCCTTGCTAGGAGCCATCCGGCAAAAATTTCCTGCATGTTATCTAGCGGTACTGGGCACCGCTTACAACCAGTGCGTACTGGAAAACAACCCGGATGTGGATGATTTCTTCCACTACATTTTCAGTCGGGAGCGCGAACGTAACCCACGGCAAGGTCTATTTGCCTATCTGATCGATCGGATGCGTTTAATCCGGACCTTGCGCCGCATCAAATTCGATTATGTGATTATTCCAAACGGTGGACGGTATATGAGCAGCGTCCAGTTTGCCTGGCAGCTGGGTGCGGGCCATGTGCTGTTCAACGGGCCGGATACGGCCTTTGATGACTGGAATCCTGAACACATTGCGACCAGGCCCATGGTGCATGAGGTTTGTGCCGGCTTTCGTGTGGCAAGCAGTTTTTTGGGATCGGCTATTCCTGAGAAGTTCTCAATGCAATTGCATGTGTCACAGGCTCATCAAGGAAAATTTGGGGTGCAGTTGCCGACGGACAGCGACTTGCCGATTGTTGCTATCAATTTTTCTGCTTCTTCGCGGGAGGAGGAACGGATCTGGGGGAAGGCAAATTGGTGCAGGTTGGCTGTGCATTTGGCCAAACATAACAGGGTGGTCGTACTGGGCGTACCCTCACTTTGGACTGACCCTGATTTTCAACACCATGCGGCGGATTCGGGTCTGGAATCGCTGAGGCAATCAGGAAAACGCGTTGCCTTTCTTGCCACCAAAGATTTCCATGAGCTTGTGGCCGCTATCGATGAATGCGGCAGCCTGATAAGTAGCGATGGGGGGCCGGTGCATATTGCCGCCGCACGCGGAAAACCGGTCATCAGCTTATTTCCAAACAAGCCGGAAAAATATAAGCGCTGGTATCCTTGGGTTGTGCCGCATCAAATCGTGGTTGCGCAGACAGGCATTGGGGTAATGGGTATTTCAGTCGAGGAGGTTATTGCTGCCTACGACAAGCTTTGTTCGGCATTACCCGTGTCACAAGGCGCTGCCGAACAAAGCTTGTCGTAGGCAGCAATAACGTCAGCTACTTCTATGTTTTCGACAGCAACGCCATTCCTGGAAAGCACAATCTGATGCGGAACCCCCCAAGGATACCAGCGCTTATATTTTTCCGGGCGGTTCTCGAATAACACAACGACCGGCTTCTTTAAGGCCGCCGCTATATGCACCGGTCCCCCATCACAGCAAATCACTGTGTCACAAATACTGAGTGCTGCGGCAAGTTCAACAAAATCTACGGTGGGCAATTGATGCACCGGCATCCCGGTGCCATGGATGCCGTCCAAGCCAGAATCAGCCATGGTTTCCCTGAATGAAGCATCTTTCCATAGTGTCGGAGAGCCGAGAATTACAACGGTATGTTTTTTTGCCAGCGTTGCGGCAAGCGCACACCAGCGGCTGTAAGGCCAGCTTCGCTCCGGAACGCGGGCGGAAAAATGCAAAGCAACGCTGGGCGACTTCAAGTCCGGCAGGTTGTTTTTCGCTTTCCTTATCAACTCCTCGGGTGGGGTGAAGTGTAGGGGGCCCGGCGTGATTTCACCGATGAGATCTTTGGAAACCCGAAACCCGGACAGCACTTCGTGCTCGATTGTTCTATTCGCAAGATGTTCAGTGCGGCGGTCATCAAATTCGGTATCAGCATTATTAAACAAGACACGGCCCGCACCTAACCATCGGGAAAACAAGATGCTGTTTTTATGCATTCCGCCGTTTGGAATGATGATGTAATCAAATTTCTTGCGGCGCAAACATAGAATAAGCCGAACCCGCTCAAATAGCGCATTCAGTATCCCCGGGCGCCTGTTGCGTTCGGTCTGTTTGCTGTAAACATACTCGAAGACTTCATCCACATTCGGATTTCCGGCTACCGCATCCCTGTTGTACTTGCTGGCAAGCACCGCCAAGAAACAGTCTGGATGGGCCTGTTTCAAGGCTGCAAGGAGCGGGGTCGTACATAACAGATCCCCGAAGAAATCAATACGGATTACCAGGATTCGCAATGCATCTAATCTCATATTTTGGCGAAGAGGCAGAAGTAATTTTTAAGCAGCCGAGTTTCCCGGTAACGCAGTGTAACTACATCACAAGGGGCCGAAACATCGGTCGCCATGTAATAATGGTAATCTATCAATTGTCAGGCTTTGCCCTTCAAACTTTAACCCAAGAGCTTTATGTTTAACTCCTCCAGCCGAATAGTATTTCAGAAAGCAATCTCTGTTCGAAACCCTTACCTACTGCAGAGAAAAAATCTATTAATTTTTCTTTATAGTTTTAGTGAGACTTTTCGGGTTCTGCGAAAAATCAGATTGGGGCGGATAAAATTTGGTTCTTATGCGTTGTCATTTGTTAAATCGCTCGCCAATCTATACGGCATGTATCGACTATCGAAAAATATCCATCGAAAGTTAAAATGCGTCCTAATAAATAAAGAAGCGAAACTCAATTTTTCAATCCGGGATACGAACTCTCAATTTTGTTCAATTTATTCTCCGCAATACAAGGATTGCTACGAGCCAGATGTATCAGGCGCGATAGAAATCTTTCTTCCTCAAAACGGAACATTCATTGATATTGGATCAAACTGGGGCCATCACGCTTTTTTTGCGGCTATTCATAAAGATGCGGAAGTCGTAATTTTTGAACCCAATCCCCTAGTTTTTAATGATGTTGCAAATATTCGCAAAGATTTAAACATCGCAAATGATAAGTTTGAATTACATAACATAGGGTTATCAAATTTTTCTGGCGAGATAACGCTTGTACAAAAATACTTTGAGTCTGGCTTGGCAAGTATCGACCCCGATTTTATCAGCCACCGAAACCACTTGGCCTTAAATATTCTCTACAAAGCTGCAGGTATAAAGGCGCTATCTTACACAACAAAAGTAACAACATTAGATGCATGCAATCTCAAAGGGGCAAGTTTAATCAAGATCGATGCCGAAGGGGTGGAGCTTGAAATTTTGCTTGGCGCACTGGAGACAATAAAAAAATTCCGTCCAGTGATAATATTTGAGTATCACTCAGATGATATAACGCTATTTCAGAAATTCAGCGACTTTTTTGTTGCATTAAGCTACAACCTTTTTCAGGCCGACTGCAAGATTCAAGGAAGGGCCCTCGATACTAACCCAAACTTTCTTTTTACGCTGAGTCGACCAAGCATCCATCCAAATGTTCAATATAACCTGATTGGCGTTCCCGAAGAATTTAAGCTGTAGCGGTACGGTTTGCCGCTAAGGCATAACTGTCTAGTGGACACATCGGCCAGCTTGCATCATCAAACCAGAATATTTCCGTTTTGAACTTCATGAATAATGGTGCGCCAATGAACATGAACAAAGGGGCGAATGCACTCGGCAAATGGGCAGCCATTGTCATGGGCTTTTCGATTCCCATTTCAACTGCATTCGACAACATCCTGCTGTTACTGGTTCTACTGTCCCTGTTGTTCAGCGGAAACTACCGACGCAAGCTGGGGACCATCACTGCAAATCCCGTGGCCAGAGCTTCTCTCTTGCTGGTTGCGGCCCTGCTTTTGGGGGGGCTGTATGGAGGCGCGGAATTTGCCGATGTGCTGCATTACTGGCGCAAGTATGCGCACCTGCTGCTGATCGTACTGCTTGTCCCCCTGTTCGTAGACAAGCCAAGTCGTGAGTACGCCATAACCGGCTTTATGCTTGCCATGGCAGTGACTTTGGCACTGTCATACCTCACCGCAAGCGGCTGGTTACCCGCCAATAAAATTATTGGGGGTTCAACGGGCAACCCTTTCGTGTTCAAGATGCACATCACCCAAAATGTGTTCATGGCTTTTTTCGCGTACTTGCTGGCGGTAAACTCGTTCACAACATCTCTGCCCTGGAAGCGTGCCGCTTTTGGCCTCGCTGCTATTCTGGCAGCCTACAATGTACTATTCATGGTTCAGGGCCGGACTGGGTACGTGGTTCTGGCAGTGCTATTGACCTATCTCTGCTTCAGGTGGCTCCGCTGGAAAGGAATCGCCATAGCTGTGCTAGCCGGAATGACGGTGGCTGCCGCAGGCTATTATGGCTCCCACATGCTCAGGGATCGGGTCAATCTGGTTGTGACTGAACTGGCCGCATGGCAAGCGGGGAATGGGTCTGGCACGTCCTCCGGGCTGCGCATGGACTACTACACCAACAGTCTGAAGATCATCGCCGATCACCCTGTCCTCGGGGTGGGCACCGGGGGGTTCGAGAAAGCCTACGCCGCAAAGGTCAAAGGCACTGAAATGGCGCCATCGAACAACCCTCACAACCAGTACCTGCTGGTTACCGCACAGCTTGGAATGATTGGTTTAGCCGTGCTGCTCTATCTGTTTTATACCCAATGGCGTGCTGCGCTGCTGCTCCCTTCGGAATTTGAGCAGATCGTTGCGCGCGGCATGTTGCTGACAATCATGTCTGGATCCCTGTTGAACTCCTTGCTGCTGGATCATTCTGAAGGATTCTTTTTTTCCTGGATGAGCGGTGTGCTGTTTGCCGGCCTGAATGCAGCGCGGCAACGTAACGGCAGCAACGCTTGAGGTGTAGATCATTTGCCCCGTTCGCGCTACAGCCAGTCCGTATTCGCGCCTCTGCTCAAATCGACCCCCTCGAAATCGTCCGACACTTCGACTGTGTCAGTACCCTCCCTGCCGGCGGCACGCCAGTGTGGCAGGCGGCTGCCGTACAGCTTGACGACCCCCTTCAAGGGGTTGTCGCGTGTCGCTCCGGGTAACGGAACGATGCATGAGGTGGCGCTGCCCAGCACGTTGGCGGCCCAATGGGAGTAGCCCGAAATCGGTGTCGCCAGCATGACGGGGCAGCACGCGAGGGCGAACAGGTCGGCCACCGGATTGACCTTGGACTCGTGATCCGCCCCTTTGTAGCCATACGGGGACGCGACCTCGAGGGTGATCACGTCGAAATTCCGGTGCAATGCCGTGTACACGGCCGGATCTCCGGTGCTGGAAAGAAAAAAACAAACGTCTTGCTGTTTTTTGGCAATGGCCGCCATGGCTTTCTCGTACCACCAGATTGGTACCGCCGGCCATTCGGTGGCCGCGACGTCGTAGACCGTTTCGTCGGCGATAGTGTAGTCCCCGTGACGAATGTGTACGCCGACCACCGGCCTGCCCTGCGTCGCGGCGAACATGGTACGGATCTCCGTTGCCAGCCGGGGGCTGAGATGTATCTTGGCGGCGACATCAAGGTAAATGGGATCAAGCTTGTCGGGTGGCCCGTCGAGCGAGCGCAGGATGATTTTCTTGTTCTTCAGGCTTGCAAACAGCGCCTCGTCGCAACTCCTCACACGCAATGCGCCTATCCTTGCCAACAGCCGCACCTTGCTGCGGTGCGTGTCGTCGACGCTGAAGGAATCCAACTCGTGCCAGTCCAGGATGATGTCGTGACCGTAGGCTTTGCGTATGGCGAAGGCGAGAGGCAGCGTTTCGAGGCGGTTGGTGATCCCGACAAACTCGTCGATGTAAAGTTTGGGCATGGGCGGGTAAAATGAACGATTTAAGCCGGGCAGTATATATGAGGTTAGCGCGCATTTCGACACGTCGGAGATGGTCATGAAGGTGCCACAGCGAGTGCTGCTGGTAGTCACCCGCCGTATCGGTGACGTGCTGCTGACCACGCCGCTGCTGCGCTCTATCCGGCTGGCGTGGCCGCAGGCCGAGATCGATGTGCTGGTGTTCCGTGGTACCGACGGTGTGCTGCACGGACATCCGGACATCCGGCGCATCATTACCGTGCCCGAGCGACCCGGATTTTGGCAACACCTGGCGATTATTTCCCGGCTGTTCCGTCGCTATGACCTGGCGGTGTCGACGCTCGCGGGCGACAAGCCGACACTCTATGCCTGGGCCGCCGCCAAGGTTCGAATCGGCACCTTGGAAGACGCTCCCAAGCAGCACTGGAAGCAGCGACTGCTGTCGCAATGGGTTCCCTTTGATAATCTGGGCACGCACACTGTGCTGATGAATCTCAAGCTGGCCGACCTGTTGGGGATCAAGCGCAACCACGAAGTGGTGGCCGCATGGTCGAAGGTGGACGAAGATAGTGTTGCAACAGCTCTACCTTTCGACCTTCGCGCCCAACCCTATGCGCTGCTGCACGTTTATCCCAAATTTCCCTACAAAATGTGGCGCTCGAACGGGTGGGCTGAAGTGGCCCAGTGGCTGGACGCGAGGGGTGTTAGAACAGTGCTGACCGGGAGCGCTGCAGCGGATGAACTGACCTATGTCGATGAGATATTTCGCAAGCTGCCGGGCAGCGCAGTCAACATGGCCGGAAAGTTAAGCCTGACTGAAAGCGCCTTCCTTGCCAGCCGTGCCAAAATTTATGTGGGCCCCGACACAGCGATAACGCACGTGGCGGCAGCAGTCGGCACCCCCACGGTCGCGCTATATGGGCCTTCCAACCCGGTTAAATGGGGGCCATGGCCACATGGCTACAAGGATGACGGCAATCCCTACCAATTGCGCGGCAGCCAGCGTGTTGGCAATGTGTTCCTGTTGCAAGGTCAAGGGGAGTGCGTGCCATGTATGGAAGAGGGCTGCGACCGCAATATTCGCAGTCTCAGTGCCTGCCTGCAGAACATGCCATCCGCTGAGGTGATTGCCGCGGTTCAGATGATGCTGGAAGGTTCAGCCTAACCTGGTTCGCCGTTGTTCAGCGCGAACTGGATGTGGTACAGGCCGGCGTAGATGCCGCCTCTGTCCAGTAGTTCACTGTGAGTACCCACTTCCGCAATGCGGCCCTTCTGCAAAACAACGATGCGGTCGGCTTTTTCTATGGTGGACAGGCGATGCGCGATGACAATGGTAGTGCGGCCGCGCATCAATGTTTCCAGGGCCGCCTGGACGTGCCGTTCGGATTGTGTGTCCAGAGCCGAGGTCGCCTCATCCAGAATCAGCACAGGGGCATTCTTCAGCAACGCGCGGGCAATCGCCAGGCGCTGGCGCTGGCCACCCGAGAGCCGAACCCCGTTTTCCCCGACAAAGGTCTGCAATCCCTCCGGCATTTCGCGGATAAATTCCATGGTGTGAGCCGCTTCAGCCGCCGCGACGATTTCCGCATCTGTCTTCGAATTCATCGGCCCGTAGGCAATATTGCCGGCGATGGTGTCGTTGAACAGCACAACGTCCTGGCTGACCAAGGCGATGTTACCGCGCAGGTCAGATAGCTTGATGGTTTCGATGTCATGGCCATCGAGCAGTATCTGGCCCGATGACGGGTGGTAGAACCGCGGAATCAGGTTGGCCAGCGTGGTCTTTCCGCTGCCTGATGCGCCGACCAAAGCGACCGTCTCCCCAGGCGCAACGCTGAAAGATACGTCGTTGAGCGCCATGTGGCTGACCTGATCATAACCAAAGCTGACATGGTGGAACTCCAACGCCCCTTGGGCACGCGGAAGCGGTTCTGTACCGCTGTTCGGTTCCGACTCCTGATCGATCAATTCAAACACGCTTTCCGCTGCAGCGAGACCCCGTTGCATGGCTTCGTTGACGCTGGTCAGCCGCTTGAGCGGGGCAAACAGCATGAGCATGGCGGTGATGAATGAGACGAACCCGCCCACGGTGGTTTCATTGCCCGCCGATTGCAGGGTCGCGACGTAGACGATGACCGCCAAAGCCACGGCCACGACAAACTGCACGATGGGCACGTTGGCGGCGGAAGCCATCATCTGTTTCATGCCGTAACGCCTGGCGGTGTTAATTGCCTCGAAAAAACGCGCGCTTTCATATTCCTGCCCACCGAAAATCTTCACCACTTTCTGGCATTCGATGGCTTCTTCCACCACGTGAGTGAGGTTACCCATGGATTTCTGAATGGCGCGACTGGTGGATCGCAACCGCGCGCTGAATAGTTTGATGATTAAAGCTGTTACCGGCGTCACGCTGAGCGCAATCAAGGTGAGCTTCCAGTTCAGATACATCATCCAGCCAAGCAGGCCGGCAATGGTAAGCGCGTCGCGCACCAGAACGGTTACCACGCTGGTGGCTGCGGCAGTTACTTGGGTAACGTCAAAAGTAACCCTGGAAATCAGTGCGCCGGAAGACTGGTTGTCGTAATAACCGGTCGGCAGGCTCACCAGCTTGCGGAACATCAAATCGCGCAGGTCCAGCACCAGCTTGTTGGCAACCCAGCTGATGGTATAAGTGCTGATGTAGGTCGCGATGCCACGCACCAGAAACAGCAGAATCAGCAGCAGCGGGATCATCGTGATCAAGGTTGCGTCCTTGCTGACAAAGCTGCCGTCCAGCATGGGTTTTAGCAGTGCGGGGAAGGCGGGCTCACTGGCGGCTACTACCACCATGCTGAGAATTGAGGCCGTAAAAACCCGCCAGTACGGGAGTACATGGCGCAACAGGCGCAGATACAACTCGCGACTGGCCATTTGCGGGTCGCTCATAGGGCGGTTACTGAATAGAGGAAGGTGTCATGAAGTAACGCGATTATATCTGAAGTTGCAACGGGGTGGCCGAACGGGCCACCCCGATTCGTATCGGGCGATCTAGAACCGGTACTCTCCGCTCAGGCTAAAATTGCGCTCTGGCATCGGATAGGCGTTGAATTTGCCCGCCGTAGCGCGGCTGCGGATGCCATAAGTGAAGTATTTTGCGTTGGCCAGATTATTGACCGCAACAGTCCATTTCCAGGGGCCGGTCTCCCGGGTAAATTTGGCATCCGCCGTGGTAAACGCGGGCATTTCCTGACCAAAGGTATTGTCCTGGTCGTTGTCGAATACCTGGCTGCCGACATGGCTGAGATTGAGCGATAGTTTGTCTTGCTCATTCATGCGCCACGTTCCACCCAGATTAACCCGATGACGCGGCACCAGCGGAATATTCTTGCCGGTCACATCGGTGCTGCTGTAGCTACCAGAAATGAAACGGGCTTGCGCGTAGCTATAGTTGGCAAACAAGGACAGGTTGTTTCCGAGTTTTGTTTTTCCTTCCAGTTCCATCCCTTGGTGCAGGGTGGGCGAAAGGTTCGTGTTTTCGGAAGTCAGTGCGTTGTAATGCAATTCGTTGGTGACTTCCATGCGGTAGACCGAGGCGCGCAGGTTAGCCCCCCCCCACAGGTAATCGATGCCAATTTCACGGTCCAAAGAGCGCTGCGGCCTGAGCAGGGTCACGACGGAATCGTAAGCGGGAGGGCCGAACTGGTTGTATATTTCATCCACTACAGGCAAACGGTAGCTGCGGCCAAACTTGCCGAACAGGGTCAGGTTTTGAGCAATGCCTTGTTTGATGCCCAACTCATAGGCATGAACCGTATTCGACATGCTTCCCTGCGCATAGCTCATGGCGCTTAACTTATCCTGAGCCTGTTGCTCAATCCTCTCTTGGCGCGCGCCAAATGACAGGGTGGTGGCACCGGCGCTGCTCAGGTGCATAAAATATGCACTTTGATTGCGCTGTTTCGCGGTCACGTCTGCAGTCGGAGCAGAGATTGGATCGTTGGCGCGCAAGGAGTGATAATCCCAATCGGTATAGTCTGCGCCCACGATCAGGGTATGCGTAGCGCTATCGGTTTGGTAGGGCAGGCGATATCGCACTCCAAAAGAATTCGAGTCGCTGTCCCCCTTTACATAGGAACCAAAGCGGACATAGCTGGCTTCCTGATCCTTGTTGCGGTACCCGGCCTCTACAGCCAGCTCACCCGCGCCAGCCTTAACCGACAAACCTGTAGTCAGGAAAGCGCTATTACGTTTGCTGTAATCATTCGGGCTGGAAGTGCCGCGACGATCGGTGCTTAACTCATCAATACCCAGTGTGGGATTAACCACACGCTCTGAGGGGAGGCGCAGGTTCTGGTCTTCCGCGCCAAATTTAATGGTAGCGCTTCCAGAGCCAAAATTCTGGCGCAGGTCACCCATCAGGCTGCGCTGTCTGTCGGCGTTATTTTGCCGGTAATTATCTGTTTCCATTTGGGCAGCGGAAAGACGCAGGCTAGTCTGCTCTCCGTGTCCGCTCCAGGAAACCTTGCCTTCCCGGCCATTGTAGCTAGCGATTCCCAGCGACACCGAGCCGCCGCTCTTGGCAATCGCCGATTTGGTAATGATATTGATAACGCCGCCTGATGCGCCTGCCCCAAACAGAACAGAACCGCTGCCGCGCATGATTTCGATGCGTTCGATGTTGTCGAGTGGAACGAATGACAACTTGGCGGGCGTGTCTTCATTTTCGTTTAGGCGCTGACCATCCAGCAGGATGACAATGTTCTGGTCTCCGGTTTTGCCAAACCCACGCATGTCCAGGGACATGTCCGGCGTACCGTCGATGCTGCGGGCATTGATGCCTGCCTGATGGCTTAGCAGTTCCTGGACGCCTTTTGCGCCGCTCGCTTCGATGTCCTTGGCCGTAATAATGGTGACATTGCTAGCCGTCGAATCGGCCGGTGCCGGAAAACGCGTGGCGGTGACAAAGATAGTCTCACTCAGGTAAACAGGGATTTCTTCGGCGGCCTGTGCGCTGCCAGTGATCGCCAGCATGATTAAACTGGGAGTGAAGTAGTGTTTCATGGAATTTCCTTATTTCGGCAAGCGACCCCGCTTACCATGCGGTTACATAAGGAAATACCGGGGACATGACAACAGAGAAAGGCGCATGCCGATACCCTGAAACCGCTCCCCGCGGTATTTCCGGTTGATTCGCCAGGCCGGTCTCCGGGCTCGCAAGTCATGACACGTCGCCTTCCCGTGGTTTAAACCACAGTGGCATGTTGACGCGCCCACACTCGCTTACCGTTGCGGGGGCAGCACAGGTATTGGCTGCTTCATGCAGCCGCACCTGTTTCCCGTTTCACCCGTTCAACTGACGCTGAACAGGCACCTGGCAAAGGGGCGGAATTGTAACGCAAGCAACCGTAGCAAGCCAGCTTCGCATGACATTTTTCGATAGGTGACAGGGTCGGGAAGGCTTGGTTTATTACCCATAAATCGCTTGATAAATCAACATGCTGTTACTATCAAAATACTTTCACAAGCCATCGTTACAAGTTGACTTAACAGGTTTTTTCGAACTATAGTGTGCGCATGGATGCGGAACTGAATACCCTGGAAGAAAAAATAAGCCAACTGGTCGAGTTGTGCCAGCGGTTGCGGGCCGAGAATCTTCATCTGCGCCAGCAGCTCGTCGCGACCACGGATCAAAACAAGCAATTGACCGATAAAATCAGCGGTGCTCAGAACCGCCTTGAATCCCTCTTGCAACAAATCCCAGAGAACGAAGAATGAGTTCAGAAATCAAGGGCCTCGATGTAACCATCATGGGGCGCGAGTTTCGCGTCGCCTGCCCGGAAGACGAGCAGCAGGAATTGCTTTCCTCAGTCGAGTATCTGGACAAGAAAATGCGCGAAATTCGCGATGCCGGCAAGGTGATCGGCGTCGAGCGTATCGCCATTATGGCAGCCCTGAATATCGCTCATGAGTTCCTGACTACACGGGTCTCCGGGCATTTTGACATCGGCGAGCTAAAGCGTAGAATGCAAAACATGCAGGCCCAGATTGATCAGGCCATGTCCGAACAGGACGAGTTGTTTTAGGGTGCCTTTAGGGCGCTCCTAAAAATTCAAAATCCTAAGCGAGGCAAGGCGCGAGAGAAATTTTAGCGCGCAGCATATGTTGGATATGTAAGCGATAAAATTTATTGAGTAACGCAGCATCGCAACGGAGTTTGGATTTTTAGAAGTGCCCTTTAATCCCCTGCGGTGTTTGTCTAGGCTACGATTTCTTTGAACCAATATCGTAGATTTGGCAGTGGCCATGAGGAGTGCTGTTGTGCGCGTCCACACCGGATGTGCCTGATGTGCTCGGGACGCTGCCACCTTGAACCTCCAGGTTCAGGATAGTGGCCTGAACGGCATTTGCGGGGGACCTCCCCCGTTTGTTTTTTCCGGCCAAGCACTCTCAACATGCTCAATAAAACAGAACTGCGATCGCGCCTGCGCAAAGCGCGCGCCGCCATCCCCGAGCATACCCGCCGCACCGCCGCCGAGCAGCTGCGCCGTTTGGCAGTGCGGGAAAGGCTGCTGCGCTTCCGCAAGATTGGCTTCTACCTGCCCTTCCAAAGCGAAATGGACTTGTTGCCCCTGCTCAATCAAGCACTAGGTCTAAACAAACGTTGCTACCTCCCCGTAGTGCCGGACAGATTTGAAAAACAGTTGCGCTTCACCCGACTCTCCGGCCGGCGCAACTGGTACCTGAACCGCTTCGGCATTCACGAACATTGGTCGCCCCGGTCCGTGCGCGCAAGCCAGTTGGATCTGCTGTTCGTGCCGTTGGTCGGGTTCGACCAACACGGCTACCGTCTCGGCATGGGCGGCGGATTTTACGATGCGAGCCTGGCGTACCTGCGTCGGCGGCGGACCTGGCACAAACCGCTGCTGGTCGGCGTCGGCTACGAGCTGCAAATGGTCGCGGAAGTCCCGCATGACCCATGGGACATCCCCCTGGACGCCGTGCTCACGGAGCAGCGTTTGCACCGTTTTCAGCGGTAATAATAGTAAACGCTCACCATATCCAAGCAGGAGCAAACATGCGTTACTGGCTGATGAAATCCGAGCCTTCTGATGTCAGTGTCGACGATCTGGCCGCCATGCCGAATCAGGCGGTGGCGTGGTACGGCGTACGTAATTATCAGGCGCGCAATTTCATGCGTGACCAGATGAAAGTAGGCGACAAGGTTTTTTTCTATCACTCGAACTGCGATGAACCTGGCATTGCCGGTCTCGCCGTGGTGAGCAAACTCGCCTATCCGGATGAAACTCAACTCGATCCGAAGCATCGCTATTTCGACCCCAAGGCCACGTACGAGACACCGCGCTGGTTCAACGTGGAAGTGAAGCTGGTGAAGAAAACCCGCTTGATTTCCATCAAGGAGCTGCGCGAGCATCCCGAGCTGGCGCATATGCGGACACTGCAAAAAGGCAACCGGCTTTCCATCACGCCCGTTGATCCCGCCGAGTGGGAATTCATCATGAGCATTCTGTAGGGCACCCTCATTAACTACTGGCTGCTATATGTCGTACTAGGGGCTTGCGCGGGCTTGCTGGCAGGGTTGCTGGGTGTGGGTGGCGGGCTGATTATCGTACCGGTGCTGGCGTTCGTATTCGCTGCCCAGCACTTTCCCGAAGCCTATATCCTTCACATGGCGTTGGGGACCTCACTGGCCAGCATCGCTTTCACTTCGATTTCCAGCCTGCGCGCCCATCATGCCCATGCGGCAGTCGATTGGCCGATTGTGCGCCGCATCACCCCCGGCATCGTCGCCGGCACGCTGCTGGGCAGCGTGTTGGCCGCCTGGCTTTCGACTGTTTTTCTCAAGGTGTTCTTCGTGGCATTCCTGTTCTATGCCGGCACACAAATGCTGCTGAACATCCGTCCCAAAGCCGCACGCCAACTGCCGCAACTAACTGGAATGTTTGTCGCGGGCAGTATTATCGGCGCAGTATCCAGCCTGGTTGGCATCGGCGGCGGCACCCTGTCTGTGCCGTTCATGACCTGGTGCAACGTGGCCCTGCACCGTGCCATTGGCACCTCCGCCGCAATCGGTTTCCCTATCGCCGTTGCGGGGGCCTTCGGCTACGCGGCCAATGGCTACGGCCTGGCGGGATTGCCCGCTAACAGCTTCGGCTTTATTTATTTGCCGGCGCTGCTGGGTGTGGCAATCGCCAGCGTCTTGACCGCACCCTTCGGTGCCCGGTTAGCGCACCGCCTGCCGGTACCCAAGCTCAAGCGCATTTTTGCAATGCTGCTTTATGTGTTGGCTTTCAGGATGCTGGCAAGCTTGTTTTAAGAAGGCTATTTTGCGGAGGTTAGTCAAACAGTTTGAAACTGTTGCTGGCAGCATCGTAGTGTAGCAACTCGCCTTGCTGCATGTCGAAATACCAGCCGTGCAAGGTCAGCTTGCGTTGCGCTACGCGCTCCAGGATCCATGGAAAACTGAGCAGGTTGTCCAGTGACACCAGAATCGCCTCCTGCTCGCAGGCACGCTGCAACTTGGCTTCCTCTTCGCCGTGCATGCGGGACAGCACGCGATTACGGGCGTGGCTGGCGACCTTCATCCAGCCGGAAACAAACCCTTCCTGTTGTCCCACCTGCGACCCGTTTTCCATCAAGGCGCGGATCCCGCCGCACTGGGCGTGACCCAGCACTATGATGTGCTCTACGCCCACATTGCGCACCCCGAACTCAAGTGCCGCGCTGGTACCGTGATAACTGCCGGCGGTCTCGAATGGCGGGACCAAGTTGGCGACGTTACGGATGATGAACAGGTCGCCCGGGTCGCAGTCAGTAATAATCGCCGGATCCACCCGTGAATCGCAGCAGCCCACGATCAGGGTCTTGGGCGCCTGACCCTGTTGGTTGAGGCGGTTGAACAGCGCATTGTTATCGACAAAGTGACTTTGGCGGAACCGTTTAAAACCTTCGACAAGCTTATCGATATGAGCCATAACTTCCCCGTTTTGATGCTAGTTTCCGGTTAAACGCTTGAGCGCTTCGTGATACTTCTCGGAGGTTTTGGCAATGACTTCTGCTGGCAGCGCCGGCGCGGGCGGCTGCTTGTTCCACTGGATGCTTTCCAGATAATCGCGCACGTACTGTTTGTCGAAGCTGGGCGGGTTACTCCCCGGCGCGTATTGATCAGCGGGCCAGAAACGCGAAGAATCCGGCGTGAGCGCCTCGTCGATCAAATACAGCTGCCCCTGGTCGTCCAGGCCAAATTCAAACTTGGTGTCGGCGATGATGATGCCGCGCGTCAAAGCGTATTCCGCTGCCGCTTGATAGAGTGCGATGCTGACACTACTCACCTTGGCCGCCAGTTGCTTGCCCATCAATTCTTCGGCGCGAGCAAGGCTGATGTTCTCGTCGTGCGCACCCATTTCAGCTTTGGTGGAGGGGGTGAACAACGGCTGCGGCAGGCGGTCGGCTTCTCTCAGGCCGGCGGGCAAGGGAATGCTGCACACGCTGCCCTGACTCTTGTATTCCTTCCAGCCGGAGCCGACCAGATAACCACGCACGATCGCTTCGATCGGCAGCGGCTTGAGCCGTTTCACCACAATGGCGCGCCCGGCAACCTGGTCACGTTCGTCAGCAGCCACCACTGATTCCGGCGTATCGCCGGTCAGCTGGTTCGGGATGATGTGCTTGAGCTTGTCGAACCAGAAATTGGCCACCGCAGTCAGCACCGCGCCCTTGCCCGGGATCGGATCGGGCAGCACCACGTCGAAAGCGGATAAACGGTCAGTCGTGACAATCAGCAAACGCTGCTCGTCCACGCCATAAATGTCGCGCACCTTGCCGCGATTAAGCAGGGGCAGGCTCTTGATGCTGGATTCAAACAGGGATTCCTTCATGCAACGACTCCATCACAAATTATCATTGGATTTGCGTACCTCTCGGTCGGTCCGATCTTCCGCATAGGGGAAGCGGCAATCGCCAAAACGCAGCAGCAGCACCGCCAGCGCCAGGATAAAAATCGCTCCGGTGATGGACAGCATGCGCCACTCGTCCATGCCCTTCATGTCGAGGATCAAGTACCGCGCCAAAGCCACCATGCCTATGTATAACGGGTAGCGCACCGGCAGCTTGCCCGAACCGTAATAGTGACCGACCATGGCCAGTACTTCCAGGTACAGGAACAGCAGCAGCAGATCGGCCAGCGATACCTTCACCGCCGCGATCATGGAGAGCACTTCGCCACCTGCTGCAATCACCGTCGCGATGGCGATCACCAGCAGGCCAATGTGTTCTACAAACATCAACGCCCGTTTGTTGAAACGCGGGATTTTGCCTTCCATTATTTATCCTTTTCCGATCTTCCTCGGACCACCAAAATGGGACTCCAGGAAGTGACTAGCCTGCCTGCAAAGCAGCAATGCGTTCTTCCAGGGGCGGGTGGGTCATGAACAAGCGCTTCAATCCGCCACCAACACCCCCGGCAATACCAAAGGCCGCCATTTTATCGGGTAATGGCGCCGGGTGCTGACGTTGCAGGGCCTGCAATGCCCCAATCATCTTCTGGCGCCCTGCCAGGCTGGCGCCGCCGCTGTCGGCACGGAATTCACGCTGCCGTGAAAACCACATCACGATGATGGAAGCAAGAATGCCCAGCACCAGCTCGGCAATAATCATGGTGACAAAGAAAGCCGGGCCGTGGCCGCGCTCGGTCTTGAACACCACGCGGTCCACCACATGGCCGATGATGCGCGAGAAAAACATGACGAAGGTATTAACCACGCCCTGAATCAGAGCCAGCGTCACCATGTCACCGTTAGCAACATGCGACACTTCGTGGCCGAGCACGGCCTCTGCTTCATCGCGGCTCATGCTACGCAGCAGGCCGGTGGAGACGGCCACCAAGGCACTGTTTTTGTTCATGCCGGTAGCGAAAGCGTTAACTTCCGGCGAATCATAGATGGCCACTTCGGGCATGCCGATTCCGGCCGCTTGCGCTTGGCGGCGTACGGTATCGAGCAGCCAGAGCTCTTCCGTAGAGCTCGGCGACTCGATCACTTGTGCGCCGACCATGCGTTTGGCAGACCATTTGGAAATGGCCAGCGAAATGAACGAGCCGCCCATGCCCATGAGCGCGGTAAATGCCAGCAGATCGGTTAAATTCAAGCCGCCGTCCCGCAAGTAGGGTTCAATCCCCAGCAACTGGGCGGTGAACGACAGCACCAGCACAATGGCCAGGTTGGTGGCAAGAAAAAGTACAATGCGTTTCATGATAATGCCCTTAGAAATGCGATGTTAATGAGCTCTCTCTTCAAACCCAAACGCTCAACTTGTTAATAGACCGTGTCACGGGATGGATGTTCCATCGGGTGCAGGCCTTTGCAGCCGTAATTATACCTTGAGAGAAGCGCTGCTCACCCGAAATGCATCGACTTGCCGGAGTGTCCGCCTACTTGGTAAGCGCAATGAATAATTGCGGAAGCTGCTCCGGCAAGCGCTGGATGTTGTCGATCACGGTGTACTGCTTGCCAAAAATATCGCTGACGTATTCATCCGCTTTCGGGTCAAGGTTGATGCAGTAAGTGTAGATACCTTTGCGGTCAAGCTCTTTCACCGCCTGCCTGGCATCATCGATCAACAACTGGTCGTCGTGCGTATCGATGTCGGCTGGTTGGCCATCGGTGAGGATCAGCATCAGCTTCTTGTCGGCCTGTTGCGCCTCCAGATAATGTGCGGCATGGCGCATGGCGGCGCCCATGCGGGTAGAGTAGCCGGCTTGCATGGCGGCGAGGCGCGCTTTGACCTCGTCATCCCATTGCTCGCTGTAACCCTTGATGTGCATGTAACGCACTTCGTGGCGCGTATTGGAGTGGAAGCCGGCAATGGCCAGCGGGTCGCCCAGCTTGTCGATGGCCCAGGCCAACAGCGAGACCGCTTCCTGGCTAAGTTGCAGGATGGTCTGCTCACTGCCGGCGGCTTTTTCGTTGAGGGACTCGGACAAGTCCAGCAGCAGCATGACCGCGATGTTGCGTCCGCTGGTGCGGTGGCTCATGTTGATGCGCGGGTCGGGGGTGGCGCCGCCTTTGAAATCAATCAAGGAACGGATGGCCACATCCAGGTCCAGCTCGCTGCCTTCTTCCTGATAGCGAATGCGCACCTTGTCCTGCGGCTTGAGCAAATCCAGCATGCGTTTTAGACGCTTGGCCAGCGCGCTGTGCTTGGCGAGCAGGTTGTCGATATCGACGGCGTTGCCCTTGGCGTGCAGGCCCTCGTACACGCTCACCCAATCCGGGCGGTAGGTCTGGCTGCTGTAATCCCATTCCGGATAGTGGCGTGGCGGCAGGCCCTTGAGTTCTTCGCCCGGCTCGATCTTGCGCTTTTCGTCGAAGGCCTCTTCCTCGTCGCCCTCCTCGATGAATTTCCATAGCTGACGGTTGTCGTCGCGGTAATCAATCACCGTGTCGTCGAAATGCACGCGGGCAAACTGGTCGCTCTGGCGGCGGGTTTTGGCAACATAGCTCAAGGCCAGCCCGGCGATTTCGCAGGTAGAAGATATACCCTGGCTCATGATGGCGTGGAAGCGTGCAACGAAGTCGTTCTGATCGGCGTCCTGATAACCGTGTTCCGGGTCGAGCAGCGCGCGCGACAGCATGGCAAGCCGGTGCCGCAGGCAGGAAGTGGTCTCCGGGTCGCAGGCACCTTCCACCGGCTTGGGATGCAGCGCCAGGAAGAGGCGGCGCAAACCGGGATATTCCCGGATCAGCAGGGTCTCGACCCGGCAGTCCTCGAAGAACTCCACCGCCATGCGCTGGAAGGGGCTCCAGTTATCGGCAACCTGCGCCTCGGACCAGCGGCGGTGGCCGACGATGTGGGCAAGGGTGGCGCGATAACGGTCGAGGCCAGAAATTCTTGCCCCCTCCTCGATCGACCCTCTCCCTAGCCCTCTCCCACGAGTGGGAGAGGGGACGTTCGCCCTCTCTCCCTGATGGGAGAGAGTTGGAGAGAGGGAACTACCGGGCACAATAAAATCATCCTGCACATCCGGCAGGCGGATGCCGAGTTTGTCGTAGTAGGGAATCGGCTTGCGGATTTCGTCGAAGGCGGTGGAATAGGGCACGAGATGATCACTGTCCTGCCACAAGCCGCGCAGATATAAATCCAGCTTGCGTTCCACATCCACCAGCAAGGTGCCGTGGCGCTCGCGTTGCAGCACCGCGCGGCTGTCCGCGGATTGCAGGCTAAAATAATCCTTTTGCCGCTCTGGGTGTTTGCCGTAGTTGCGGATGCCGTACTCCACCCAGTTCTTCAGGCCCGAAAGCGTGAGCTGATTGAGCAGGTAGGGCGCCTGGGCAAAAAAATCCGGCAGCCCGGGGCTGGGGAAAGTGGTGTGATGGCCATGGATGGAGCCAGTAGTGCGCGCCATGAAATCCAGCGTGATATCGAGGTAATTCTGCAACTGTTCCTGCGATAGCAGCCGCCGCGCAACCGGTGCCAGCGTTTGCAGGAAAGGGGTGATGGCGCGGCCATTGGGCGACTTCTGCATGGCTTGAATTGCATCCATCACCGGCGCCAAAGCAGCTTCGCCCACCGCTTTGACCACTGACGGCCAGTTTTCCATGAACACCAGCATCGGCTCCACGCCGCGCCCCAGTTTGCCGATGGCGCGCGCAGCTTCCAGGTAGGCGGCGTGACCGTCGCGCGTGAGCACCGCCAGCGCTTCAGCCATGCAGTCTTCGAACACCCCCTCGACCTTCGGAAAGCGGGTGTCAAGCTGGGCCCAGTAGGCCTTCATCAGCGGGTGCTGGTATTCGGTTTCGGTGGACACTAATGAGCCCTATGCAAACGTCGCGTCGATGGCGTGGTCCAGCGTTTCGCGGATATCGGCATCGTCGGTGATGGGGCGCACCAGCGCCATGCGACAAGCATCGCGCGGCGCTACACCGTCTTTGATCAGGGTCGCCGCGTAGACCAGCAGGCGGGTGGAAATCCCTTCGTCCAACCCATGCCCTTTCAGGCTGCGCGCCACGCCACCGATCTTCACCAGTTTCGCGGTAACCGCTGCGTCCATGCCGGTTTCTTTCGCCACGATTTGCGTTTCCAGCTCCGCATCGGGGTAGTCGAAATCAAACGCGGTGAAACGCTGCTTGGTGGATTGCTTCAAATCTTTCATCAGGCTCTGGTAGCCCGGATTGTAGGAAATCACCAGCTGAAAATCGGGATGGGCGTGGACCAGCTCGCCTTTCTTGTCCACCGGCAGAGTGCGACGGTGGTCTGTGAGCGGGTGGATCACCACGGTGGTGTCCTGGCGTGCCTCGACGATTTCATCCAGATAGCAGATCGCGCCGATGCGCGCGGCGGTGGTGAGCGGGCCATCCAGCCAGCGGGTGCCGTTGGCTTCCAGCAGATAGCGCCCAACCAGATCGGAGGCGGTCATGTCCTCGTTGCAGGCCACGGTGATCAGCGGCTTGCCCAGCTTCCACGCCATGTATTCGACGAAACGCGACTTGCCGCAGCCGGTCGGGCCTTTCACCATTACCGGCAGGCGCGAACGGTAAGCTGCTTCGTAGAGTGCAACCTCGTTGTGCTGCTGCTGATAGAAAGGTTCTTGTTGAACCATGTATTGGTCTTTCATCATTTTCTCCTGCTTATCCGTGCACAAAAATGGTTTATTTGCCCCGGAAAAAAACGCCCCCATCGAAGTGGGGGCGCCTTTTACTGCATTGCTTCGAAGCGAGAGCTTACTTGTGCACGCCCAGCTTTTCGCGCCAGCCTGGGTACAGCTTGTCCGCATCGCCTGGGAAGGATTCGAATGCACGGGCGAATTCCTTGTGGCTCTTGGCATACTCGATCGGGTCGGCACCAGCCTTCCAGCACTCGTAGGACTGACGCAGGGAAATCGCGCCGGCTGCCGGGCTGTCAACGTGACCGTAAGCGCCACCACCGGAGGTGTTGATCACGTTACCATGGCCCAGATTCTCGAAGAAGCCTGGCAGGCGCAACGCGTTCATGCCACCGGAGATGATGGAAGTGGTCGGCTTCATGCCATACCATTTCTGGTAGTAGATCGGACCCTGGCATTCGTCGCGCTCCAACATGTAGCAAATATTCTTGTCGGAGTGTTCGCCTTCCATCTTGCCGTAGCCCATGGTGCCGACGTGGATACCGGAGGCGCCTTGCAGACGGGAAATCTTGGCCAGCACAAACGCGGTGTAACCCCGCTTGGCTGATGGCGAAGTGATCATGCCATGACCCGCGCGGTGATAGTGCAGGTATTGTCCAGGATACTGACGGCGCGCGGTTGTCAGCATGCCGGGGCCGCCAACAAACGCGTCAACCAGGAACGCTACTTTATCGGCATCGGGTCCGAATGTTTCCAGAATGAAATCGGCGCGTGCGCACATTTCATAGTGGTCATCAGCGGTGATGTTGGCGGAGAAAATCTTGGCCTGGCCGGTTTCATCCTGGGCGCGCTTCATCGCGTCGTACACCAGCGGATACACTTTTTTAGCCGGGCAGAACACCTGGTTGCCTTGCGGTTCATCGTTCTTGATGAAGTCGCCACCCAGCCAGAACTGGTAAGCAGCATGTGCGAACGGCTCGGGACGCAGGCCCAGTTTTGGCTTGATGATGGTACCGGCGATGTAACCGCCGTCTTTCATCGGGCGATCCAGAATGCGCCACAGGTCGCTGATGTCCTTGGACGGGCCATCGAACAGCTGAAGGCAACGCTTGGGGAAATAAATGTCATGAATCTTGCCGTGCTCGACGTCGCCCATGCCCTGGTTGTTACCAATGATCAGGGTCAGCACCGAGACGATCATCATGCGGCCGTCGGTGATGTTACGGTCAAACAGGTCGATCGGGTAAGCGATCCGCATGTCTTCGGTTGCTTCGTCGATGTAGTAGACCAGCGCGTCAACACCCTTGGTGAAGTCGTCGGTGGTTGAGACTTCGACGTTGGTGCCGGTGGAAGACTCGGCAGCAAAGTGGGCGGCGGTTTCGAGATAACCATAGCCTGCCTTAGGCTTCATTTTGTAGGCGACGAGGATGTGGCCTTCGCCCTTGATCAGGTCTTCCTCTTTCAGGCTGAGGTCGGCATAACGTGCAGATTGATCCATGTTAGCTCCATTTGTTGGTTTAAAATTTACTGGAACACATGACCAACCAATTGATAATGTTGGTTATTGCCCAATATATTCGGATTGTCGACTCCGAATTATGGTTGTCACTATAAAACCATTGTTCCATCATTGATATTAAATTGTTGTGATGATTACCATAAGTAATGCTTATGAATAAGTAAGGCTGAGGGCCGCTTCGAGAAGTCCAAAAAATGTATGGAGATTTTGTGTCAGGGGTAAATGGCCGGTGATTCAACTAAACTAACGGTTATTCTTGGTTCAGGAGGAGCTAATGGAAGTCACCTGCTACCGCGATGAGGAACATCTGCGGGAACCGCGCAACCTGCCAGCCGCCACTTACAACCTTGCCCTGACGCTGCTGGCCCGAAGCGCCACGGGCAATCTGTTCGTCCCCATTCGCTCCATGCAATACCTTGCGATTCTGGATGCGGAAGAATGGATATTTCTGGATGGTGAGCGGAAATGCTGGATAGACATTGCATGGCGCCATTTTCATCCGCAGGCACGGGGATCGCTGGAAGATCCTGTGGAGTATGAAGCTGCTTATTATCAGGAGAATGCTCGTGATCTCATGTCACGCTTGCAAGTGGAGCTCCCCCGTGCACTTCAGATGCTGGCAAAGAAGACCCGTGTCGAAGGCCCGGCACGGGTACTTAAATTCCCCGCGCCAAAACTCGGCTGATCAAGTTTATTCATCCTCGCCCAGCTCTGCGTCCCAGCCTTGGCTGCGTGCGTCGACAATCGCCTTTGCATATAGTGTCGAGTGCCGTTCACGCAACGTATCAGGTAGCCGGCTCGGCAAGTGTGCGTAAGGCTCCCAGGCGGCATACACTTGCTCGTACAGATTTTGCATTCTTGCCCCATCCCAACCCGCGCAGGTTTCGGTTTCGGGCAGTATGCCGAATACCCAGGCATCGCGAACCATGCGCCCGAGGTGGGTCAAACCGCCTTTTTCATCCTGGTCGATACCGGCATAAACTTTTTGTGTCATCGTGTCAGTCCCGCATAAAGTATCGGTAATTTCTCTGGTAGCCTCTCAACGTGGTCTACCACCATGTAATTTCTTGCACCAAATATACGCGAGACATACTGATCTGCACGCGGATCGAGGCTCATGCAATACGTCACCACACCGGCGCGGCCAGCTTCTTCCACGGCTTTTTTGGTGTCATGGCGCAGATACTGCGGATCACGCACGTCCACATCAGCGGGTTCGCCGTCAGTGATCACCAGTAGCAGTTTTTTAGACGACCGCTGTAGCTTGAGAAAGTGACCTGCATGACGAATGGCTGCACCCATGCGAGTTGAAAGTTGCCCAGTCATGCCCGCCAAACGTCCCTTGGATACTTCGTTGTAAGGCTGGTCGAAATCCTTGAAGCGATAGTACTCCACATCATGTCGGCCATCAGAACAAAAACCGTGGATAGCGAAAGGGTCGCCAATCTTGTTGATCGCATCCGCCAATAGCACGGTGGCTTGACGCGTCAGATCCAGCACCGAGAATTCTTGTCCGGCGACTTTCTCGTTGGTGGATTCTGACAGGTCAAGTAATACCAGCACCGAGATGTCACGCACTTTCCTGACCGAACGCATCATGATGCGCGGATCGGGTTGCATGCCCATACGCATGTCGATCATGGAGCGGATCGCGGCGTTGATGTCGATTTCGTCGCCATCTTCCAGTTTGCGGATGCGCTGCACGCCTTGTGGTTGCATGGCGTCGAGCAAGAACTTCATGCGCGATATCTCGCGTTTGTACTGGGCGGCGATATCATCGATGATCTGCATATCGCCACTGCGCGCGCGTTTTTCCATCACTGTGGCCCAACTCGGGCGCTCCAGCTGGATTTGGTAATCCCACTCCGAATAATGAAAGGGGGCAGAGACAGGTTCTTTGCCTTCTGTCTCGTTGTATGACACGCCGTTATCTTCATACGGGAACAATTCGGTACCCAGTACCCATATTTCCTGTGCATCGTCACCTGCCAGTTCACAGTCGACTTCGTTGGCGAACTCCATCACGTTGACGTACTTGCGCACCTGTTGCACGGTTTCGTAGCCAGCACCCGCCGCCTTGTCGAAATCAAATTCTTCGAATTCCCAGAAGTAGCGATTGTCGTCACGGTAAGTTGCGTTAAGCAAGTCGGTGCGCGGGCTGTACGCGATGCGCAATTGCGCCAAATCGTGCGCCAGCGCGACACCCACATCCCAGGAGAGCTGATTGTCGTTCAAGCGCCCTTGTTCCGCTGCGAACAGCTCGCGTGCGCGGCTGATAATGGGATGGTCGTCCTGATAGTTTCCATCCAGCAGGGCGCGGGCGATGCGGTTGAAGTAGTCGCCCAGGCTCGTTGCTTGCGCCGGGGTTGCGGTATGCAGGCGCGACCAAAGCTGACGCATGCCGGGGAAGGCGTTGGTGGCCAGACGCTCCACGCGTGCATCCTCGATCACGCCGATGATGGCCATTTGCAGCGGGTTAATATTCTCCGCCGAGATCGGTTTCTGTGTGTACACGATATGCGCGGCGCAGTGTGCGGCGGTGGCGCGGTAGAGTTCCAGGCCGGACACCGGCGCCTGGCCTTCGATTACAGAGTCATCAAAGGCATCCGGCAAATGCATCAAATAATTTTCAATATAAGGCCGGTACCCCTCGCGCTTTTCAAAATCGCCCGAGGTGGGACGCATAAAAAAATCGCGTGCCCACAAAGCGCGCAAATACATATTGATGCGCCGCTGCACATCGACGAACAGGGTGCCTTTACGCTCTTGCTGCAGGATAGCAAGGGATTCCTTGGTTTGCAGGCCGAAGTATTTGATCTGCTCTTCGTAATTAGTGCGATGCGCCTGCGCGCCCCATGTTGCCCAGCGTCGCAGGCCGCCCAAGGTGAGGTTGCCGAATAATGTTTCGATATTTTCCAGCATCGGCCGCACGCCGCGCGGCGCTTGCGCCAACAGGACGTTGAGCAGTTGCAAATATTTCCGGAACAGCTCCGCGTCGCCCAGCCGCTCAGCGGCTGTGGGTGCGCTCGCCAGCACCAACTCGATCACCGTGCCGCTGGTCTTGGAGGCCATCATCATGGCGTTGTACACCAGATCGGGAATCACATCCTCGCCGACCTCGTGAGCAATTGCCGGTGCGCTTTGAATATAAGTCGCCACCAGATCGCAGCCGCGCCCCAGGCCTTTCAGGGACATCGCGCCTTGCAGGTAGTGCTCCAGGCCGAGCGGGCTGAATACGCGCGCGGCCTCATGCCAGGACGAGCGCAGGATATCTCGCGACTGCTCGGAGAGGTCAGCCAGTATCTCTGCGTGATCTTCTAGATTGATGGACATTATTTGATGAGATGTGAGGAGTTAGGTGTGAGGTAATAACACCACATGCCACACCTTACCCCTCACACTTCACTCCTCACTAATTAAAAGAATGTGCTTACTGCTGCATCCAGCGCGTCGCGCATGTCGGGGTCGTCAGTGATCGGACGTACCAACGCCATGCGGCACGCGGACTGCGCGGCAACACCCTTGGCGATCAGACTACCCGCGTAGATCAACATACGCGTGGAGATGCCTTCGTCGAGGCCATGTCCCTTGAGGTTACGCGCACGCTCAGCGATAGAGACCAGCTTGCCGGCGACTTCAGGCGTGACTCCCGTTTCATGCGCCACGATTTCGGTTTCAATGTCATGTGCTGGGTAGTTAAAATCAAGCGCCCCGAAACGCTGTTTGGTGGATTGTTTCAGATCTTTCATCAGGGATTGATAACCGGGGTTATATGAAATCACCAGTTGAAAGTCGGGGTGGGCATTGATGAGCTCGCCCTTCTTTTCCAGCGGCAGCACGCGACGGTTATCGGTCAACGGGTGTATCACCACCGTTGTGTCCTGGCGTGCTTCGACCACTTCATCCAGATAACAAATCGCACCATGGCGCGCGGCAATGGCCAAGGGGCCGTCTTGCCAACGGGTGCCTTGCGCGTCGAGCAGAAACCGGCCAACCAGGTCGGAGGCGGTCATGTCTTCGTTGCAGGCTACCGTGATCAAGGGCTTTTTCAGTTTCCACGCCATGTATTCCACAAAGCGTGTCTTGCCACAGCCGGTCGGGCCTTTCAGCATCATCGGCATACGCACCGAATAAGCGGCTTCGTACAATTCCACTTCGTCGGCAACCGAACGGTAGTAGGGTTCTTTCTTGATCATGTACTGCTGGATAATATCGCTCATGCAGGACTCCAAAAAACGTAAATCGTTGGACAGGATTTACAAGATTTTTCAGGATTAATTCTTGCCCGAAAAATCTTGTGAACCCTGTGAATAAAACAAAAACCCCTGTCACCTCGCGGCAACAGGGGCGTTATTGCATCGTGCCGTGCCGCGAAACTTAAATCGTTTTGCCGCGGTAAATCACCATGGCTGCACCTTGCGATTGGTTGAAGTTGTTGTAACCTACCAGGCGCACGTGGTTATCCGGATTGGCTTTGTGGCAGGCTTCTGCTTCAGCCAATACTTTAGCTACATCGGTTTCGCCAAACATCGGCAGCTTCCACATATACCAGTAAGAGTCCATCAGATACGCAGGCTCAGTATGCTCAATTGCCGGGTTCCAGCCTTTGGAAACCAGATACTCAACCTGTTTCTTGATCTCGGCAGGGGTCATGGCAGGCAAGTAGGAGAAGGTCTCGAACTTGCGGCTGGCTGGATCGCTTACGCGTGATTTGTAATCAATTACTTCACTCATATTCATACTCCTTTTAGGGATTAGGG
>Ga0315281_10001411_pt1 | contig 35403 bp, 31 predicted proteins | sample YL17G07_0_MG_FD_204540 | JGI IMG/M metagenome (GOLD analysis project Ga0315281, IMG submission 204540) | Sediment microbial communities from Yellowstone Lake, YNP, Wyoming, USA - YL17G07_0 | ecosystem: Environmental > Aquatic > Freshwater > Lake > Sediment | place: USA: Wyoming | collected...
GGAGTGTTTCGGCGAAGGTGGGCTCTTTGGCGTTCAGGCACGGACACGAAAAATGGGGGGTCGTCTAGCGGTAGGACTATGGACTCTGGCTCCATCAACCGAGGTTCGAATCCTTGCCCCCCAGCCATTTCCTCCAATGCTGGCTTGCTTTTTCTGTGTGTGAATCTTGTGTGACTGGGATAGTCTTGGGCTCGGAGTGTTTTAAGAGAATTTGTTTTATTCTTTCATTTTTGTATCGAGCGTAACGCATGGTACTGCGAATATCTGCATGTCCAAACAAAGCTTGAAGTTCGGTCAAGTCTACATCTTCATCATCCAATAGTTGCTGCCCCAAGCTGTGTTTTGTTCCGGGATATAAACTTAACACAGGAATTCCAAACTTCTCATGAGCTTCTTTAACCATTGCGTTCCAAGCTCCTTCTAGCATCTTGCGTGAATATCTTTTTCCGAGCCTAGTGAATACAACCTCTGACTCTGAAGGACTCACTTCAAGAGCATGCTTCAAGCACTCTTCAAGAACCGGGATAATGTCTATCACTTTTAAACGTCCTGTTTTAGTTCCTTTGATTCGGTTAGTCATGGATGAGGCATGAACTATGTTTATTTTCTTAGTAGCCCAGTTAATATCTTTCTTCAATAATCCACGGCTTTCATTCGGTCTTATGCCAGTCCACCGTAGAAAATTTAAAATAGGTGCGTCTATCGGATTACAACAGGAGAATAATGTTTCTGTTTGCTCCCGTGTGTAAGAGTTAGTTGGTAGTTCGGGGATTTTCGGCAGTTTTGGGAAGGGAGGGACTTTAGTGATTAAATCCTCTTTCAATAGCCAGTTAAGAAATCCTTTTAATTCTCCCCTAAGATTTTTCTGATATTTTAGACTTCGATTCTCAATAGACTTACAGAATTTCTTAATGTCATTTTTATTTATTGACTTGACATCCAGTTTATGAAAGTGGGGGATGAAGTAATTTTTGATGATGAGCTTTCTTATATTTTTGTAGTCCGAGGAGCAGGATGAATCATCAAGCCATTTCTTTGCTAGAACATCAAACTGGTTATGGGTGTGTTTATACTCGCCGGGGTTAAACTCTTCCTTCTTCTGTAACATATCGTAGCCGATTCTAACCTTTAGTCTCTGAGCTGAGTGTTCAATCAGTTTAGTGCCGTCCCAGTTTTTATAGAGGAAGTATCTCTTATTCTTCCATGTGAAATACACTTGCCACCTTCCCGGCTCATACTCTCTGACTTTGACTAAGGATTCGTTTAAGAGTTCTTGCAACATATTTTATTCCTCCTCTGAGAATTCAATCTTCCGGACCTTTTAACCGAATTGGGCTTGCTGATTTCACTTCTTTTATTTTCTCCTTTTAGTTTTCGCCTTCCTCAACAATTCACGCTCTCATCCCCCGAGGGGAAGGGAGGTTATCGCTGACAAACTCTGAAGTCAAGCACGAATTTTTAGTGGATTGCCTTTCTTTTTCCTGAAAAGAGGCCTGAGTTATTATCTTCAGAGCTTTTTGGGGGTCATTGATATCGATAACCTGATCAAGAGAAACGAGGGCTTGCCTGGATGATCCTTCACAAGTTCGCGAAATCACCTCCAACGCTTCATTCGAAACTTCTTTTCGTTCCTCATTGCAAACCCAATTCAATAGGTCTCGAATCAAAGAAGGTGGTAATGAGTTCACCTGGTAGGTGGCAGATCTCGTCCTAATTGGCCTGATAATTTTTTTTGGCTCCGTCGTGCACAGTATAAAGTAAACGTGTCGGGGAGTATCTTCGAGTATTTTTAGCAAGGCATTTTGAGCTTCCTTCGTAATTTGATGAAATTCATCCAGGACATAGATTTTTACACTTCCCATCCAAGGTGTATTTTGGCATTCTGAGATGATATATCTGACCCTATCGATTCCCCTTGTATCGGCTACGTTAAGCTCATTATAATAAAGGTCGGCACATCCGAGTTCCTTCTTTATAATTCTCGCAAGTGTAGTCTTTCCGCATCCACTCGGCCCTTGAAGAAGAAAAACATGAGGCCTTTTCTCTGCTGGTTTGGACAATGAACTTTTCAACAATTCGACAACCTCCTCGTTTCCCCAGATTTCATCCCATGTTCTAGGACGATATTTTATATGCAACGGTCCATTGGGTCTAGAAAGAGGTTCAGTCGGCGGTACAGGAGGATAAGGTGCTGCTTTCTCATCCTTACCCGAGGAACGTTCCTTCTGATTCGGGTGATTATCGGTCATTGGCCCAGGCAGGGGAGGTGCTGCCCTGGTTTCTATTTGGGTGGCGTCAGCCTCTTTACCATCAGTTGTTTCTGCATTTCCTGAAAAAGTGTTCACAATGTCGGATGTCGCCACATTTTCATCAGGGATAGTTGATCCTGCGTGCGAAGGGGGGAGAGTAGTCTTGTCTCCGCATGGCCCTATTCTATAAGTGTTGACTATCTCATCCTTATTGGCCTTCACGATTTTAAATAAAGGAAGAAACTTCTCCCTGGAAGGATCACCTTTACCCCCCCATTTAAAAATAATGTTGTTCTCTGTAACAGTAGTCGTGTAACCGTTCGATTCGATCTCTGAGATAGCTTGCTCCCAATCCTTTCTCATATTGTTACCTCCAGCAGATTAAAGTGACTTTCCTCATCGGAGACGGTGATTGATTCCTTTGGTTCATTTCCTTCATTTGGTTCATTTCCTTGTGATTCCGATATGTTAGGGGATGCACCTAGACGCTCCTCACTCGAACTTGCTTCACCGCATAACTCATTGATATCATTATGCAATGAAGATGATGAAGCAAATGAATCAAATTGAGCTGGGTTTTTGTTGAACACTATCGGATGCCCATCTTGCTTCCGAGGAAGTATCTCGTAAGATATCCCAAAATGTTGGAGATTCGTTTTTATGGCTGCGAGATGCTTCCGTAGCATTCTTTCAGTTTTGGGAAAGGTAGGGTCGATTTTGGGTCCAGCTACCTTGTACAACTCGTTCCATCCCTCCCCGATCGTCCCCTCCCACTTGTTTTTATCTTCCATAAATTTAAGGACACTCTGGGCGAGTGCATTAGTCTCAACGACTTCCTCATTCTGCCGGTCGATCATCTTGCGATAAGCCTCTAAGAATTTCTTCCCCATACCTTCTCCCAGGGCCTCTGCAATGGCAAATCCCCAAGCGCCAAAGTCTGCCATCCGCGGTGTCCAGGGTAATTGGACGGTGGAATAAATGGCCTTCGCCTTTGACAAGGTATCAAAGATCCCACCCAAAATTGACGGCTTGAGGGTTTCAAATTCTTCCCAAAGCTTCGCATCCGTTTTCCTCTTGTCCTTAGTGATTCTTTCAAGTGGAAACAGGATGGACCGATCCATAAGGTCGGGTTTATGTACGACGACATTGATTCCATTCAGTACGATGCATCTTCTAAATTGATAGATGACATCCTCATCGTTGGTGAAAAGTTTGCGCTTCGAAAGCCCCCCACCGGTGCATGCCTGGCAGAGAACATCGCTCACCCAGTTGGGGAGCGTTGAGACATTGTCGAACACGGGGAAGTAGTGATGAGCCAAAATCTGAATAAGTTCCTTCAGATCTTTGGGGATCGATTGTGTCTTCAGAATCGAAGGGTCGATAAGGTCTTTTATCATCGTGCAAGCGGTGGTCTTCCCAGCTCCTTGATCGCCGAAAGAGTCAATTACGGGGTGAGAAATCTCCGGGATGAAACAGGCGATCACATAAACCAAAGTCAACAGCCGGTATTCGGATGAGACATTGATAACCTCAAAGAGTTTCCAGGGATTTCCTTTTATTGGGGTGACCTGATTCTTTTGGTGAGTATAGCGGCGAAACAAAGCCGGTGCATCGCAGACAGTCCATTGATTTGACGTAACCCTGACCGCTTTCCCGTTCCCCAAATCGTAATAAAAAGAATCAGCTCTCTTTGCAACACGGTTGAACAAAATAACTTGCAGATTGTCGAATACGGCCTTGGCCTCCAGAATGTTTATCACTTCGTTTAATTTCCCGGCTGAAGGGACTGTTTGAACGGCCTCCCAGTAAAATTTAGTAAGGTATCGCTTCATCTGTTTCGAGCGAAGTGGAACGCATTCGCCTCTAACAAAGGCAAAACCGTTAGAAAACTCATCGTGAAAAAGGACAAGATTTTGGTCTAACGTAATAAGTTGATCGATCTTCTTCTCCGGCATAGTTTTGATTCCTTTCTTCGGACTGACATCTTGTGCGGCGTACAGCCAATTCCGTCACCTTTATGGGTGCGGTAAACTTTGCCCCTAACGAAAAAGGGAACCCTTCTGGGGTTCCCTCCCGCCAATTGTCTGCCAAGATCAAACTTCTTGAAAAAGCCCCTTCAAATATCGATCGTTGACAAACCCGCCCCAATTTGATTTAAAATAGAGATGGCGGGACGAGATGCCGAGCAAGGTTTCTTTACCGTCATAGCCTTCAGGGGAGCCGCAATCTCCGCTGGAGGCTTTTAAATTTACTTTTCAAAGAACTGAATTACTTTTCTTTTTTATCAAAATTGGATCTCCTCTTGGGCTTCTGGATGAATGCCTCCCCCACCACCTGCCGATTCAGATTCATCTTCCTAGAATGGATAAACCTTGAAGGCTGTTTACCACTTTCTCCATCCTTTCTCTCAGTAATTACTTGTTTCTGGTCCTTGATTAATATGGACCATAGTTTCTCAACCTCTCCCTTGAGATGATCAACATCTGCCTGTAAACCGCTGATCATGGTGAGATTATCCAGATTCAGAGAGCCTGCCTTTTTAAAGAGAGCGATACCAGCCTCGGATAGCTCCGAAACTGCTTGGGAGAAATCTATGCTTCTTTGTTTGGCGTAATCTTCGATTTCCTGAAAAAGTTTGGGATTGGTAAAAGAAACGGTCTTTGGGATTCTCATCTTACCCTCCTTTATTTATTTCAATATCATGTGTCGCTTCTAGCTTGTGGATCGCACTCTCCGTTTGTGACACTACTGTTATCACTCAGAGACTCTTCAGTCGGGGGATCAGCGCTAAGGACGGTATCAAAGTCCTTGAGTTGTTGGATAAGTTTCTCCACGGCAGACCTAAGTGGCTTTGAGTAGACCCCCCTATCTAACTTGAGTAGCGGCTTACCCTTTTTAATCCAGTTACTCGCAGAAACTACCTTGTTGGTAAGCGAGGTTATCTTCTTTTGGATCTTTTCAAGGTCAGGCACCTCACTATCATCAGGTATATAGACCTTGTTTGAAATCTGCGTTGTTGGAGCAATTGCCTTATAGGTTCCATCAACACACGCCATAATGATCTCACCGTCAGACGAACCCGGAAAGTTAGCCCTGAGTTGCTCGATCTTACCCCATGTCTTATCTTTTAGAGTAATATCAGACTTAGACATTGGCTTGGCTTTAGGAGCCTTACTAGGCTGGTGGGGCAGGAGGCGCTCAGCATTGCAAAGGCTCAGTTCAGACATTCTGTCTGAACTGGGTAACAGGTCACGGTATCTGTAGAGACGCATGAACCTGTTGGCGTGTCTCTCGGTGATAGGTAGGTTGTCCTTGCACCACTTCCCCCAAGACCCATAAGGAAGACTATCCTTTATATTAGTTAGCAACTCACCCGCCCGGAACATTTTGGGCAAGGTCATTTTAAATATGTCTCCAATCTCACCCAATAGTTTTAGTAACTCTTGTAAGTCTTTTTGTGTTTTAAGCATACATTCCCTCCTTTTTACTAGAACACCATATGTAGATCACCACGTTAAAAAGTGTGTTGTCATACATTCTAAATTACATTGTACCATACCGTAATTTTTTTGTCAAGTTTTTTTTGCCCCAAGATGGATTATGCAGGCTCCATTCCTTGCCATAACACCACCTACGAGTATTGCGAGACCCACCGTATTATCCCTTGCCACATCAGATGAACGTATCTAGATCTCCTTGACGGGATTGGATTTTGTGACTCATTAATAAGGTCTTTCAATCGCCCGCATTTTCCAACTCCACTCATACACAGATTGCTCCATTCCCTTTTCGGGAGGGGGACCTATCACCAATTCAAGGAAAAGTCAACGATATCGATTCCGTTCCTTATCATTTTGGATAGCCCACTTCAGATTGCTTCGTGTTAGCGTATCAATTTCTTCAAAGGCTGTTTTAAAAATTTCAAATAATTCAAATTTTTTATAAGGCTTATATTTTTTGTTCCATATCTTCAAATCCCGAAAAGCTGCTTTCGCTGCGGTGTATCTATCCCAATTTTCCTTCACATCCTTCAACACTTTGTTGGGATGTTCTCCACACATGATATGGCTTATTGCGATGGACATTCTTTCACTTGGCAACCTGAGAATTCTCAAGGCGACATAGAGGTTAATATGACCTTCCTTCACGTACTTTAATATTTCTGGAGCTTCATTTTGAATCTTTCTGGCATATCCAATATACCTTCCACTTACACCGAAGAACTTCCCCAGAATATCCCGAGCCGGGCCTTTATAACCCTGTGGCAAATTTGCCCTAGGGTTACGAAATGCCTCCTCCTTTTCGACTTCTTCCCATATCATTTCGCTTTCTATCGCCTGAGTTAAAGTGATTTCTATATCTGCTGACTGCAATAAACCCTCAGGGTATTTGATTCCCGCCATCATCCTTTGTTTGGCTTCGACCTCGAAGTAAGGCAGGTATTCAAGGGCTAGGACGGCTCTCTGCGAGACTGTAAGATGCCGGCGAAGACCATTCTTACTGATAACGTAAGCGATTGGTGATATATTATCGGGCAATTCTTGAAATTCAGGCTCCCTCCCAGCCTCAAGGTAGGCTTTATACCGGGCTCTTCCATCGAGTATCTTCCCTTCGTATAATGTTATAGGTTCGATAAATTTATTAACCCGGATGTTTTCCACCAGACCCTCAAAATCTTTTGGCCCCATATCTGGGAAGAAGTTCAGCGGGTGGGGCTGAAGTTCACCTTCCCAATCATCCGGGATAGGTTGGTTATTTTCTTCGGCCAGTTTCTTTTCAACTTCCCGTTCCGCCATAATCCTTTCCTGCCTGAAAGAATCCAGCTTTTCAGGATCCCCACGTCCCATCGTAATAAAGATTTGTTTCATCCTTTCCCTTCTTTCGGGGTTACACCTTCCTAACACCCTGTCAAGTCGTTCCTTATGGTCCTCTCCAACAACTATCCCTGTTGCCAATGTTTGAAATTGTCCGTCCATACCTTATTCCTCCTTTAAGAATTTGGATTTTTTCTTATATTAAACACCATCGCTTTTATTCATTTTCATTACTCGAATATCCGATAGATGACGCCTAGGAGCGGTGACCTCCGCTGCCTGATCTACGAGGCTTTTCGTAGTTGAGGTGCCATCGTTAGTTCATCCCGCCCTACTGTGGATGTTTCGGGCTATTCGGTTTTCAAAGAGCAATATAGAAGGCTCTTCCTATCTACGTTGGCGAACCCTTTTAACCCGATATGGTTTGGGCTCTTTCCACCCAACTATTTTTGAAGCTTTCTTTTCTGAAGCTTTCATTCCCAGCCCGAAATCCTCTTTTAAGATCCACGTAATTTGACTGTGGACTTTTTCTGGCGGTGTACCAGCTGCGAGTAATTTCATAGCTAAGAACTTAGGGTAGATTCGACTAACCCACTTTCGGATCCTTTCTTTTAGGCTATCGGATACGAAATCGATGGTAGCCTGTGGGTTAAGGCCCACTTCAACACACTTTTTGATAAGAACGCGATTTGACGGTTTCTTATTCATTACTGCTCACCTCCTTTCCTACCTATTCTTTCCTTTCTTTTGCAGGTTGGTTTCCCTTCCATTTCCTGCCATTGGGGGGGCTGCAACTTTCTTGCCCTTGCAATTTTCAACTGCCTTTATATGTATTGAACACATGACCAACTTTTTTCGGGGTATTTTTCTTGATTTTCACGATTATTTTTTCACTTTTAAAAAGAAAAACTCCCCAAAATGGATAAGTCACCGAAGGGTGGGCAATGAAGGGACTAATGTAGGGGAATTTGGTGTTCTCCCGGTGAATTTCTAATGGTGTATATACCGATTTGGGGCTGATTACTTGACAGAATATCTAAGTTGTAGGATAAGGTTGCAAGCTTGGGAAGAAATACTTCCAGCTCCAGCCTTTGATACACAACGGTTTGCGGGTCTAACCAAAATAAAGCGTTTTAAGCCCAAGAAAATTATCAGGGAAGGGTTAAGTAGCCGGGAAGAGTGGGGATTTGGAGGGAGAAAATGAAGAGTTTGATGTCTTTACATCTAATAATATCTATGATATATTTATATCGTTGAAATCATAGATGAGGAGGTATGAGAAATGACGAAGCAATATCCGTTGAGAATTGATGACACAATCTATCGGAAGGCCAAGTCCAAGGCGGCATTGGAAGGTATTTCAATGAAGGACCTGATTACCGAGCTTCTTCAGATGTGGGGGGGCGGGAGAATTCAATTAACCAAGCGCCTGCAAAAAAGTGAGGGTATGGCAAAAGGTGTGTTGAAAACAAGGAAATAAGGCATCGTGAAGATTTTTGAGGCTATCGAAATGATTAGGTTATTTTGGGGCAATTTTGATGAAGGTGGTTTTAGAAGGAAAAACAGGATTTGGTGAAGTTTTCACGGACCATTTTCTAGAAGATAACTTCATGTAATCCACGCGGGGCCAATTTGGCAAAGCATGCTCGATTGCAATTAGTAATCGATAGGTGGTCATTACCCTCTGACTTAAAGTTTTGATATGTCTTTCAAATCGAAACCTTTTGGCAAGTGCTGATAGTGGCAAGATGAACGAAACCGCTTCGCGGTAGTTTAAGACCGTTAGCTCTTTGACAACTGAAAAGGTTGTGGGGAAGCAGTGTTCTTGGGAAATACCCTCGCCCTGCTTCATGGGTTCGGCAGTGCCAGCCTGCTCTCTTTTCTGGTAAAACGTGGAGGTTACTAAATCCACTGTTAAAGAAAGGAGAGCAGTCATGGGAAGATTGTACGATCAGATGAAGAGGGATTTGGAGTTAAGGAATTTTAGTCCTCACACCAGGCGCACTTATTTGGCCTGTGTCAGGAGGTTTGCCCTTTACTTTCATCGATCCCCTGAGGAATTGGGGGATCCGGAGATTCGAGAGTATCTTCATTATCTCATCAAGGAGCGAAACGTTTCTCAGGGAGCGGTCACTCAAGCCTATGGGGCATTGAGGTTTTTTTATGAGACGACGCTCAAGAGGGATTGGGAGGGGTTCCGCATTCCCAAAGGGAAGATAGGGAGGAGGCTTCCGATTGTTCTCTCCCAACAGGAGGTGGAAGCTCTCTTTGGAGCGATCAAGAATCTCAAACATCGGGCGATCCTGATGACAATCTATTCGGCGGGTCTGCGGATCAGCGAAGCCCTTCACCTGAAGCTTTCGGATATCGACAGTCAGCGGATGACAATCCGGATTGAACATGGGAAAGGGAACAAAGATCGGTATACGCTATTGGGCAAGCGGAATTTGGATATTCTTCGGGAGTACTGGAGAAAGTACCACCCCAAGGATTGGCTGTTCTGCAATCCTTCTTGCAAGAGGCCTCTTTCAACAAACGCTGTCCGAAGGGTTTTCTACAAGGCTCTTCGTAAAGCGGGGATTAAGAAACCGGCAATCGTACACACCCTACGGCACAGTTTTGCCACCCATCTGCTGGAGGCAGGGACCGATCTTTATCATATTCAGCATCTGTTGGGCCATACCAATCCTAAGACGACGGCGGTTTATCTTCATCTGAGCCGAAAAGAATTAACCAAAGTCACCAGCCCCTTAGATCTTTTGGAGGAACCTGAGAAGCCGACCTGATGGAGAGGTTTGCTTCTCATGAAACGCTCTTTAGAAGCGGCCGATATCTTCCGGGTTTTTGGACCAGCTTATCGTGAAGCTCATGAGATGCCTCTTCGACACCTTCGAGCCATGCGGGCCATCGAGATTTGCCGTACCGCGCAACTGGGAGGGCACCTGGATCAATGCGATCACTGTGGAACAGTTCGGATCTCTTATAATTCATGTCGAAACAGGCATTGTCCCAAGTGTCAGTGTCTGGAGAAAGAGCGGTGGCTTGAAGCAAGGGAAAAAGATTTACTCCCCACTGCCTACTTCCACGTGGTCTTTACCCTTCCCGAAGGGCTCAGACCCTTGGCCCTAAGGAATCAAAAGGTCATTTACGACCTTCTCTTCAAGGCTGTCTCCGAAACGCTCACCAAGTTAGCTCGGGATTCAAAACATCTGGGAGCAGAGATCGGGTTTATGGCGATCTTGCATACCTGGTCCCAAACCCTGATTGACCATCCTCATCTGCACTGCCTGGTGACCGGAGGAGGGTTATCTCTGGATCGAAAGCGGTGGGTTTGTTCGAAGAAGGACTTCTTCATCCCAGTCAAGGTGCTCTCCTCCTTGTTTCGAGGCAAATTCTTGGATGGATTGAAAAGGAAGTACGAGGCTGAGAGATTGAAGTTTCCTGGACAGATCGAGGAACTGAAGGAAGCGTCCGCCTTTAAAAGACTCCTCACGAATCTTTATCGTCAAGAGTGGGTGGTTTATTGTAAGCCCTCTTTGAAAAATCCTGAAAAGGTGATGGACTATCTGGGCCGGTACACTCATCGGGTGGCCCTCTCTAATGATCGGTTGGTCAAACTGGAGGGCAATCAGGTGACCTTTCGATGGAGGGATTCGGTAGACAACAACAAAATCAAACTGCTAACCTTGGAGGCCTCTGAGTTTATTCGCCGTTTCCTGCTTCATGTTCTACCGGACCAGTTTGTCAAGATCAGGTACTACGGGATTTTAAGTCATCGGAGCCGAAAGACAAAACTCTCACGATGCAAGAAGCTTCTGGGTGTGGTGGCGAGTGAGGAGACGGAGGAGGTTCCAAAAGAGACGTGGCAAGATTTGCTGACTCGAATTACCGGAGTTGATCCCACAATTTGTCCCCACTGTGGGAAGGGGAGAATGATCCAGAGGGAGATCCTCTTACCCCAGCACAACGGACGGCCCCCATGAAGAAGATTCAGGATGGTATGAATAAACCTGCAATCATTAAACTCCATTGGGGGCGACGAAGAGCCTTACCCACTTGCTCTAGAAAGAGGTGAATCTCCTGATCCCCATAGGTAAGCATTACCTTATGCCTCCCAGAATTCTATTTGGTTCGCAAAGAGTCATCATTCATCGTGAATAAATAGAACTCGCGAGACCAACCTCACTGCTCAATTGAATCTCCATAGCTATTGGCCCGCGGCTTCGCTCATCTTAATTGTATCCGGAATTCCGCCTCGCTTCACTCCGGATACAATCTTAACCGATATCTGCAGTTGAATCACCACTTTATACCCCTTTATTAGATCTAAGAGGGGTAAAGGAGTTAATTTGTAAAGAGTTATACGATATTATATTGTCCCCGAAATAAAGAGGATCAAGGACTTAAGAATACGCGCAGGATCTGCAATCTTCTAGTAATCTTCTGGTAATTTTTTTCTTGACAAAGAAAACAAATGTTGATATGGATTGTCATATTTTAAAAATTGACTGTCAAAATATGGCAATTAACCAATCTCTCGCTCAAGGTCTAAAAGTTCTACTCCTTTTTGACACGTCAACTCCACTCTTAACAGTCGCAGAAATCTCCAAACGGCTTAAATACAGTCAGAGTAAAACTTATCGGCAAGTGAGAACATTAATCCAGTATGGTCTCCTCCAAGAAGATGGTGGGTCGGCAAAATATTCTTTAGGTTTAAATGCCTTGCGCTTAGGATTTTTGGCTCAGCAACGCTATGACGTTTCTGTAATCGCACGCCCCTTCATGAAACAACTCTGTACTACCACGAAAGAGACTGTTTTTTTAATAGCACTAAACGGGACCAAAGGGATCTGCCTAGCAAAGGAGGATAGTGAAGAGCCAGTTCGCTGGCACGCATTTCAACTGGGGCAGGAAATTCCCCTACATTGTTCCGCTCCTGGCAAAATCTTGATGGCCTACCTCTCAGAAGAAGATTGGGACCGCATTATCGCGAAGGAAGGATTAAAACAGTATACCTCCAACACCATTACCAGTATAGAAAAGCTGAAGGCTCAGTTAAGGAAGATTCGAAAAGAGGGATATGCCTTTACCGATAGAGAACACTATGGAGAGGTGAGAGCTGTTTCAGCACCGATATCAAACGTTTCGGGTGAAGCGGTTGCCGCTTTGAGTATTGCCGGCCCAGTTTTTCGAATCAATAAAAAGAAATTACTTATTCTTGCGAAATTAGTCGTCGAATATGCTCAAAAAATTTCAAACCAATTATTAGGACACAGATCCATGACAGATAGAAAACAGGAATAATAGAGTTACCTTAAATACCTGAATCTCAGGAGGCCCTCTTTGTCATTGGTGAATTATCTTACGGCAGCAACAAATCTATTAGGTCAAGCGGCGTTTTAGAATTGGTGAGGGAAAATGGGATTACTCATTCGTGGAGGCAAAGTTTTCAATAGCCAACTAAATCATCTCCAAGAAGCTGATATTCTAATTGACGGCGACTGCATTGCTGCCGTCGGACATAATCTTGATGCACCAACTGATGTAAGAGAGTTAGATGCATCTAAGTACATTATTCTCCCTGGACTAATTAATGCCCATACTCATTCGCATAATAACTTTACAAAAGGATCAGGTGATAACTGGACGCTTGAAGATCAGCTTAATCATGGAGCTGCACTAAACGCTAACCGTACTCCCGACGACGTATATGTGTGCACAGCCATTGGTGCGATTGAGATGCTTAAGACCGGCTGTACGGCAGCATTCGATCTGTTTATGGGAACCCCAGCACCGACCGATGACACAGTTGAAGCAGTAGTGCGCGCGTATAAAGACGTCGGATTACGTGCGGTGATTGCCCCGTCGGTTGCCGATGTTGTGTTTTACCGTGTGATACCAAAGCTCATAGATTTTTTACCTCCTGATCTTCGAAAAACGGTCGAGAGTATGAGACCTGTGCCAACGAAGAGTTTACTCAAATTAACTGAAAATGCTATTCGCCGTTGGCATGAATCTGAAAGTGGACGAATTCGTATAGCTGTTTCTCCTACTACCCCGGGGCAAAATACGGATGAATTTCTTAGAGGCTGTTCCCTACTTTCCCGGAAGTACGGTGTCGGTATTCACACCCATCTTGCCGAAACAAAGGTCCAGGCCATTTACGGCTTACAGCGTTGGGGGAAAAGTCTAGTCGCGCATCTTGCAGATATTGGACTCCTTAGTCCAGATTTTGTTGGCGCGCATGCTGTTTGGTTAACAGAAGAAGATATTAAGATGTTGGCCAATGCTGGTGCATCGGTAGCTCACAATCCCGCTGCTAACCTTAAATTAGGGAGTGGCATTGCACCCATTCGTGAGATGCTGGAGCATAACCTTAATGTTGGTCTAGGCACGGATGGTTCATTGAGTTCGGACAATCAAAATATGTTTGAGGCCATGCGATTCGGCGCAACGGTAGCCAAGGTTCGTTTCCCATATCAACAGAATCGTTGGGTTTCTTCGAGAGACGCTTGGAAGATGGCTACCTTAGGCAGTGCGTATGTTTTAGGGATGGCGGATGGCCTTGGAGCAGTGGCCCCGGGACGCAAAGCAGATCTTGTGCTTCTGCGCTCAGATTCGATTAACTTGCGGCCCATGAATGATGCTATAAATGCACTTGTGTACGCGGAAAGCGGTGATGATGTCGACACTGTATTGGTAAATGGCAAAGTTGTTCTTGAACATGGGCGGGTGCTTACTGTAGGTGAAGAGAGCTTGCGAGTTGCCGCACAGGAAACGGTTGATCGATTGCGGGAAAAAAATGCAGACGCTTGGTTATGGGCAGAACAATTGACGCCTTATATCCAAGCTTCATGTCAGGAAACAATAAGAATCCCATACCCAATCAACCGCTATGCGACGTCCATTTTAACTAATGAACAAAGATGATGTATTGAAAACGGCTTAAATACAGGAGTGGGAGAACAGAAAATAAGTCAAAAATCGTCAGAGACCTGATTGTCTCAACTAGAATAGATCAGTAAAGGGAGATACGGGAATGGCTCAAGTTAAAACATTCGAAGAAAAAAATTATGTATTTGATCGTGCACCTGCAAGCAAGTTACCCCTGATCGAGAGAGGGGAAGGGATTTACCTTTTTGACTCACTCGGAAAGAGATACATCGACGGGTCTTCAGGGGCACTTATCTCTAACATCGGCCACGCTATGGGAGCAGTGACAGAAGCAATTGTTGAGCAGATGAGGAAGGTAGAGTTCGTCCATGGGACGCAATTCACAAGCGAATCCATAAAGGGGCTTGCAAAAGAAATTGCCCAGATGACCCCAGGGAACCTAAACCATGTATATTTTGTTTCAGGCGGCTCAGAAGCAATTGAAACAGCTATCAAGATGGCTCGTGGATACCACGTCATCCGCGGAAATCTTCAGAAATATAAGATAATATCTAGATGGCATAGTTACCATGGAGCTACGTTAGGTGCGCTCTCCCTAAGTGGGAGGCCAGGTTTTAGGAAATTATATGCACCTTTGCTTCTAGATTTCCCTCACATCGTTCCTGCTTACTGTTATCGATGTCCATATAATAAAAATTATGGTGGCTGCCAAATAGATTGCGCAAGAGACCTTGAGAGGATAATAAAATTTGAAGGACCGGAATATATAGCTGCCTTTATTGCGGAACCGATAGTTGGAGCAACCATTGGAGCGGTGCCAGCTCCGGAGGGTTACTTCAAGATTATCAGGGAGATCTGTGACCGATATGACATTTTATTCATTGCGGATGAGGTGATGACTTCTTTTGGAAGGACAGGAAAAAATTTTGGTATGGATCACTGGCAGATAGTCCCTGATCTCCTTGTTGGTTCTAAAGGATTGGGAGCTGGATATTTTCCTATTGGGATAGTCGTTGCGAAAGAGGAAGTATACAATACATACAAGGATGGGCCCGGAAAATTTAATCACGGGTTCACTTACCAAGGGAACCCTTTGGCAGGTACGGTAGGTCTAAGTGTACTCAATTTTATCAAAAAGAATAACCTGATCCTTCATGTTGAAGAAACGGAAAAATATCTCATAGAAGGACTCTCGCATCTTAAGAGTTATCGAATCGTAGGAGATGTGAGAGGAAAGGGCTTCATGACTGCTTTTGAGCTCGTTAGGGATAAAGAGACGAAAGTGCCATTTGACCCCAATCTCAATGTTAATTCAAAGATCATTAATAAAGCATTCGCCAAAGGATTAATTCTCTACCCTCCTGGAAATACTGGCAATGCGGATGGGATTTCAGGAAATGCTGTCCTCGTCGCTCCCCCATTGATTACATCTAGAGAACAAATCAACGAGATACTTAATATACTGGATGAGACGATTAAGGAAGTGGACAAAGAGCTACTAGGATAAGGGTTTTCTGAAAAGAAGGCATGGAAGAGCAATGTTTAAGATGAGCGATCTCCTAAATCCCAGAAGGATCTAAAGGAAAGGGGGAACATGATGAATACCAAGATGAGAGGAAAACATTTTGTAACTTTGTTGGATTACTCACGGGAGGAGATTGAGAGTATCCTAGAGACTGGTTTTGATTTGAAAAAGAAATTAGCTAGAGGTGAACCCCATTCTTTGTTATCAGGGAAGACCTTGGGAATGCTCTTCTGTAATCCTTCTACGCGGACAAGGGTTAGCTTTGAGACTGGAATGACACAATTGGGAGGGCATGCTCAATATTACGCTCCTGAGCAGTTGGCAATGAAACATGAAGAAACTTGGGAGGATACTGCCCGAGTCATATCACGGTACTTAGATGGGATCATGTTGAGGGTCTATGCGCTTCCACGTTACGGAATGGCCCGGGAAATTATGATGAAAGTCGCTAATAATGCAACTGTCCCCGTAATTAACGCGCTAGATGATAAGGAACACCCTTGCCAAGTAATGGCTGACATTATGACTATTGTGGAAAAATTTGGTCCAGAATATAAGAGAAAGAAAGTAGTTCTGGCGTGGGTATGTTCAAAAAGAGCTGGAAAGAGTCCAGGCATCCCGCATGACATGGCTATTGTAGCAGGGGCATTGGGAATGAACCTGACGATAGCCTATCCTGATGAGCGGTATGACTTAGATGAGGAGTTTATGGCTCACGCCCGAGAACTTGCCCAAAAAAGTGGAGCTAACATCGAGATCGTTCATGATTTGACCAAGGCCGCAAAAGATTCGGATATCCTCTATGCAAAGTGTTGGGGTGGGTTGCGGATGGAGAGTCAAGAAGATATAGCCGCTCGTGAACATTTGCGGGACTGGTGCCTAGCCAAAAAACATTTTAACTTGGCCAACCCAAATGCGATGTTCATGCATTCCCTTCCTGTGGAGAGAAATCAAGAAGCCTTAGATGAAGTGATCGATGGTCCCATGTCTATCATTTATGATCAAGCTGAAAACAGACTTCACGCCCAAAAGGCTGTCATGGCTCTCATTATGAGATAATCTTCTCAAGGGAGAGAACGGTGAAGAAGATCCTGCCTGATCTAAGTGTTTCATTTATCGGCCAATCCCTCAAGACTCCTTTCATCGTAGCGTCTGGGGCACAAACAACAGTCATCGGTAATATCCAGAAGTACGCCCAGACGATGGCTAAATTTGGGTGGAGTGGCGTGGTGACTAAGACAGTAACGTTGAGTAAGTCCTTCTATGTTCGCCCTTACTTATGGAGTACGGGCGATTATCGATTCAAAGCCATGCAGAATAGCGGGTCTCGCCTTATCTATTGGGATGCGCAGATGTTTGAAAGGTTAAAAAGAGATGTTGAGGCTGCCCATCGAAATGGGCTCATGATCTTGGGAAGTATTACTGGAAAGACAAGCGAAGAATGGCAGGAACTCGCCGCTTACATGCAGAAGGCAGGGGTGGACGGGATCGAGCTAGATGTATCTTGTCCATCTGAAGTTTGCTCCACCGCTGAAAAGATGTCTTCTTTTCTTGGAAATGTAGAACAGAAACATGCGGCGCAGGTGGTCTCAGATATTCGGAATGCTTTTCGAAAGCCTATTATTGCAAAGCTCTCCTTTCATACCTATGACATTGCGGGCCTAGTAAACACCTGTGAGTCGGCAGGGGCTTCTGCCTTATCCGCTATTAACACCATCCAGGGAGTGATTGGTATTGATGTGAACTCTGGGGTCCCAATATGCTCGGGTTACCAAAAAAATGGTTACCGCTCAGGAGTTTCAGGTCCCCTGATTAAACCCTTTGGACTCTCTACCGTATCAAAAATATGCAGTACGACCAATCTTCCAGTTTCGGGAATAGGAGGCATAGAGGATTGGAAGGACGCTGTTGAATACATCATGGTGGGGGCAACAACGGTTCAAGTCTGTACCGCCGCAATGTGGCACGGGTTCAAATTAGGGCAAAAGCTCCTGAGCGGCATGAAAAAATTTATGAGTCAGAAAGGTTACCGATCCCTTAATGAACTAAGGGGAATCTCCCTACAATATTTTACATCACAAGTTCCAATGCCCCAAACCATTAAGGCAGCTATTGATGCAAGAAGATGCAAGCGATGCGGAAAATGTTTTATCGCCTGCCGAGATGGGGCCTATGATGCCATAAAAAAGATAAAAGGTTTATTCCAAGTTGATCGTAAGGAATGTGATGGTTGTGGTCTGTGCGTCCAAGTTTGTCCAGAACAAGCGATCCAGTTAAGCGTTTTGCTTACAGACAATATCTGTTTAGGTTAAATTTTTTCAAAACTTGAGATTATGTCTCTTAAGCTAATGAATCATTTAAAAAAAGCAATCAACTATTTCGAAATGTTTTAAGTAAATTGTTTTTTCAATTTCGGAAGGTCCGGGAAGGAGGTGATTCATGAGATAATCGTTTGGAATGAAATAGATGAAAATTATTAAGAAAGGAGGAATTAATGATGAAAAAGGTAGCGATACTCGCAATTATTTTATGCTTAGGTGTAATGGTATTGCCTTCAATTGGGGCGGAAAAGATTAAGCTCAAATTCTCCACTTATATCCCCCCACCTCCGGCTTGGGAAGCGAAAGAGATGTTTGTAGACGCTTTCATGGCGGAAGTAACTAAGCGGAGCGGTGGCAGAGTTCAGTGGGAGACATTTTGGTCATCGACGCTGGGGCCACCTACTGACCAATTCGAGTTGTGCGAGAGAGGAGTCGTTGACGTTGTTATGTGTTCTCCTGCTTATGAAGTGGGGTCTTTTCCGTTGACGACAATGGGAGAACTGCCCTTCAGTGGGCCTAATAACATCGAGGCTTGTAAAATCTTAAAAGAAATGTATAAAGAGGGGTTTCTAAAAAAGGAATGGACTAAGGTACATCTAATTTATTTTTATTCAACTGACAGTTGGTCAGCCCTGACCAGACAAAAGAAAATAATGAAAGCAGAAGATCTAAAAGGTCTTAAGCTAAGAGCGAAATCAATTCCTCATATACGATTTCTCGAATTGTTTGGGGCTACTCCGGTTCAGATAGGTGCAGGGGAGGTCTATATGGCGCTCCAAACTGGAGTCATAGAAGGGACGTTGTTTCCTCAAAGCTTGATTCCTGATCTGAAGTTTCATGAAGTTTCTAAATACAATTTAGATTTAGAGGCTTTGGTCAGCCAAGATGCAATATACATGAATATTGACACTTGGAACCGATTGCCGAAGGATATTCAAAAGATTTTCAATGATATGTTTGATTACAGTTCAGAGGCAGCCAACACCATATGGCAAACATACCATAAGTATTTCGCAGATAACGCCAAAAATAAATTTGGCATAGAACATTCTGTAATTGATTCCGCTGAAAAAGCGAAAATGCGAGCAAAATGTAAGGTACTTTGGGAAGAATATATAGCCGCGGAGGAAAAAAGAGGACATCCTGCAAAGGCGTACGCGAATGCCTGGCGAGAAAAGCTGATTAAACGTGGCTATCCAACACCTTTCTAAGATGGAAAATTCTAGAGACAGCGCTTCTTGGATCGGGTGGGCAGGTGGTTTATTGCCCACTCGATCGATAGTATCAAATTTTTTCAACCATAGATGAAAACAAGTGGATGGAGCAGGTAGTTTTATAGAAGAACATTGAAGTAATTTAAAAGGAGGAACAGCCTTGGAAAGGTCAATTGAATCTCTAAGTAAAATTTTGGCTTACATTGCAGGTTTCATGCTTCTCACCTTGATGGCATTGGTGACGGCTGATGTATGCGGACGAAAATTTTTGGGTACACCAGTATGGGGGACTTTTGAGCTGAGTTGCATGATGATGGGAAGTTTAGTCACCTTTGGTTTTACTTACACACATGTGCAAGAATCCAATGTTAATGTGACTGCTTTGGTTTCACGTCTTTCCCCTAAATACCAACATTTGGCCAATTTCATCTATTCTCTTATCGGAGTTTGTGCAACCGGTGTAATAGTTTGGCAGACCATACTCTATGTCATTAATAATGCTAAAAGGGGAAGCTTGCTTGGTGTGGTTGATATCCCGGTGTGGCCATTTCAGATCCCTTTCACGATTGGGTATGCTATTTTTGGGTTTGTGCTAGCCTCGGGGTGCGTGATGTTCATCCACAAATTTAGGAAGGAGAGTGACCGAAAAGGATAGGAAATAGTGCTCATTATAATCTAAGTTTTTCCATTATCTAATTGGATCAGGAAAGTTATTAAGGGAGAAAAAAGGGGAGGAAGTTATGGAGTCTTATGTCATAGGACTAATTGGCCTAGCTGTTTTGCTTGCGCTGATGCTGTTGGGGGTTCCAATATCTTTTAGTTTTTTTTTGGTAGGGGGTGTGGGGATCTATTTAATAGGAGGATTGAAGGCACTGTCTCTTTTGGCCACGACACCATGGGCATGGTCTACTGACTTCACCATGATGTCTATTCCTTTATTCGTCATGATGGGATACCTTATGTATCAGTCAGGGGTCGGTGCGGATCTTTATGAGGTTTGCTATAATTGGTTTGGGCACTTTCCGGGAGGACTAGCTATGGCAACTACATTGGCATGTGCTTGCTTTGCTGCTGTTTGTGGCTCTAGTATGGCAACAGCAGCAGCAATGGGGGCGGTCTCCATCCCTGAAATGCATAAACGGAACTACAAATCAACTCTGATAGGAGGATCCGTCGCTGCCGGGGGTACCCTCGGGATCTTAATACCCCCAAGCATTCCGTTCATCATTTACGGACTCATAGTTGAGAGGCCTGTCGGGACACTATTCATCGCTGGAATACTTCCAGGCATCCTGCTAACATTTCTTTATATCTTAACTATATATATACAAGTCAAAAAGAATCCCGCCCTGGCTCCATTGGTTCCGCCTTTCTCTTGGAAAGAGCGATTCATTTCTTTGAGATATTTTTGGGGCGCAGCCCTTATCTTTTTATTGGTCATGGGGGGGATCTATGGCGGCATTTTCACTCCTACGGAAGCAGCGGCAATAGGCTGTTCGGGAGCTTTTGTTCTGACTATCGTAAGGGGGCGATTCAATAAATCAACTATACAACAGGCGATACTGGCCTCTGTGAGAACGACAAGCATGATTTTTCTCATTTTCATTGGGGGGACGGTTTTCAATGCCTTCATAGCGCTAAGTGGGATGGCCAGAGAAATTGCTACCTTTTTTAGTACCCTTCCTCTACCGCCGCTTGTTATTCTGTCTTTCATACTTTTTACGTATATTCCTCTTGGCTGTCTGATGGATTCGCTCGCCCTTCTTGTGCTTACTACACCGATCTATTTACCCATCTTTAATTTATTCGGCTTCGACTTAATTTGGGTAGGGGTGTTGATGGTTATACTTATTGAGATCGGCTTGATTACACCGCCAATGGGGCTGAATCTGTTTGTTATCAAAGACGTGAGCGCCTCGTCAAAACAGATCTCTTTACGTGAAGTCTATAAAGGAGTTGTTCCATTCATCATGATAGATGTAGTAGCTTTAGCAATTTTGGTGATTTTTCCGGGAATCTCCCTTTTTCTACCGCGTCTGATGCGGTGAAAAAGCTTCTTTTTTTTAATAAGGGAAATAAACTAACATCCCCTTAACGAATATAAAACAAGTGATTTCAAGATACTTCCGGAAGGATTTTGAGTATGGAATATATTCAACCAAAAAGTTTAAGAGAAGCTCTTCATATAATGAGACAATTTAAGAATAGAGCCAAGATCATTGCGGGTGGAACCAATGTCATTCCAGATATGAGGATAGATGCCATAAAGCCTGACGTCCTTGTTGATATCACATGCTTGAAGAGTCTCTCTTACATCAAAGAGGAAAAGAAAAGAGTCAAGATCGGATCTCTTACTACTGTCTCAGGACTGAAATCCTCAAGAATCGTTCAAGACTTTGCGCCAATCCTATGTGATGCAGCCCAACAATTTGGAAATCCATTAGTAAGGAATCGAGCAACGATTGGAGGTAACTTGGCCGATGCATCTCCGGCTGCTGATACAGCGGTTCCGCTTCTTGTTTTGGGAGCAACAGTGATAACGGAGAAGGAGGGGGGAAAGGGTCGTGAAATTCCAATAGACCAATTCTTTCTTGGGCCGAACCAAACTGTCCTTAAACCTGAGGAGATTATTAGGGAGATTCTCATTCCTAAACCAGATCTAAACTCTAGAATGTTTTACCTCAAATTGGGATTAAGGAATGCAATGGCCATTTCTGTGGTGAGCGTTGCCATTCTAATGGAAATAGAGAATGACGTTTGCAAGAAGGCAAGGGTAGCCTTAGGAGCAGTTTCACCAAAACCGATGAGGGCTAACAGGGTGGAAGAGATATTAAAGTGTAAAAAAATAACGGGGGATTTGGTCGAGAAGTGTAGTCAAACCGTTGAAGAGGAGGTTCAGCCAATTACTGATATTCGTGCAGGTGGCCATTACCGGAGGTCCATGGCCTCGGTGCTTTTGAGAAGGTTGATTATCCAGGTTTTGTCGGAGGGGAGGGCGTGAATAAGAAAATCCACAAAACCTATTTCATAGAAATTATGGTTAATGGAGAATGGAAGGAGACAGATGTAACTCCCCAAGAGACACTTCTCCATGTCCTCAGGGAGAAGTTAGGCTACACTGAGGTTAAGGAAGGTTGTGGTAAAGGAGATTGTGGTGCATGTGCTGTTCTCTTGAATGGGAAACCGGTGAACGCATGTTTGACTTTAGCCCTCCAAGCCCAAAAACAAAAGGTGATTACTGTGAAGGGATTAGGGACTCCAGAAAAACCGCATCTTCTGCAAGATATTTTTGTAAAACATGGGGCGATTCAGTGTGGGTTTTGTACTTCTGGAATGATCATCACAGCGGAAGGACTTCTCGATAGGAATCCTAGTCCTACAAGAGAGGAAATTAGAGAGGCAATTTCAGGGAATCTTTGCCGGTGTACGGGATATAAGAAGATCATTGAAGCGATTGAAGACGCATCAAAAAAGTTAAAAAGGCATTAGTTCGTAGATTTCAGGTTGGGGGCTGGAGATATTGAATGAGGGGCCAAGAAACGGAGTGAAATGTCAGACCTGAAGATCGTCGGGAAAAATGTTGCTCGGCATGATGCCTGGGAAAAAGCATTGGGCTTGACCTGCTATGCTGCTGATTTTTCTATGCCTGGGATGCTTTACGGAAGAGTTCTTCGTAGCTCGTATCCCTCAGCCAGAATCCTTTCCATTGACATTTCAAAGGCAGAACGGCTTGGTGGTGTTAAAGCTGTCTTGACTGCCAAGGATGTACCTAAAAATGAATCCATTACCCGGTTCGGTCAGACCCACACGGTAGGAGGAGGCTTTGAAGGACTCTATCGTGTACTCGCCGATAAGAAAGTCCATTTTATGGGAGAAGCGGTTGCCTTGGTTGCAGCCGAGACAGAGGAGATTGCCGAAAAGGCTCTCGATATGATTAAAGTTGATTATCAACTCATCCCAGGTGTCTTCGATCCTATCGAAGCAATGAAATCTGATGCTCCCCAGGTGGAGGAGGGGAGATCGAATATTATTACACATTATGAAATAAGAAATGGCGATGTGGAAATTGGTTTTGCAGAATCCGATATGATTGTAGAGAACACTTATCGAGTACCGTTTATTGACCATGCATATATAGAACCGGAATCTGGTGTCGCTTGGATCGATGAGAATGGGGTAATCAACATTAGGGTCTCCACCCAAATGATTGAACATTTTAGAGAAGTAGCAGATGTTTTAGGACTACCGCATAATCGTGTTAGAGTGATTGGAACCAATGTGGGGGGAGGATTTGGTGGAAAAGCAGATATCACTGTTGAGAGTTTTCTTGCTCTCCTTACTTATAAGACAGGGCGGCCAGTGAAATTAACTTATTCAAGGGAGGAGTCCATACTATCTCATAGCAAACGACATCCTTACGTGATGTATTACAAAACAGGTGCGAAAAAGGATGGTCAATTAACCGCTCTCGAGGTTAGGCTCATTTCAGATGCAGGCGCTTATATATATTTCAGCCCCTGGGTACTTCTATTATCCACCGTTCACGCTACAGGGCCATACCGTATCCCCCATGTAGCTATCGATGGATACACTGTTTTAACTAATAACACCTTTACTAGCGCCAATCGAGGGTTTGGAGCTCCGCAAGTTTGCTTTGCTTATGAATCGCAAATGGACGAACTAGCGAAACAACTTGGGATAGATCCTTTTCAAATTCGTAAGCTCAATTATCTTGAGAAAGGAGAGACATTAGCCACAGGTCAGGTTCTTGATCATTATGTTGCTTTAAGAGAAACGACAGATAGGGCTTACCAAGCTCTCGGGGACAAAACAACTCCAAAAGGGGGTAGAGTGAAGGTTGGCCAGGGCTTCGCTTCTGGAATGATGAGTTACGGACGGTTGGTGTTTCTTCATGATACCTCAAGATCCCAAGTTTCAATTGAGATGGATGGAAGCGTTACTATCCGAACAGGTGTGCAGGACTTAGGAGGAGGTCAGTCATCTTCCCTCTGCCAGATTGTCTCCGAAGTCTTGGGAGTTCCTATGCAGGAGATTAAGATTTATATTTCGGACAGCGCCTTAACTCCGTTGGCTGGGACAGGGACGGCTACAAGGCAGCTTTATATGTCTGGGAATGCCACCCTGATGGCTGCCCAGGAAGTTGGAAGGATACTTCTCAGCAAGGCTGGTGAGATGATGAGGATCGATCCGCGAAGGCTTGATCTCATGGATAGAGAGGTGATCGATAGGGAAGGGACTGGAAAGAGCCTTGCCCTTACAGAAGTAGTAAAGGCTTGTGCCTCCGATGGACTTCCTCTTTATAATGTCTCACTTTTCAAGGCACCCTTTCGGAACTTAACGCAATACGAGAGGATTGAGGGACAGGTTTACGCTGATTTTACTTTTGGTTCCCATGCTGTAGAGGTAGCCGTGGATGAGGAGACAGGGAAAGTACAAGTGCTCAAGCTCATCTCCTGCTACGATGTGGGAAAGGCAATCAACCCATTAAGCGTTGAGGGCCAACTGGAGGGAGGGGCAATCTATGGAATGGGATATGCGTTGACTGAAGAGATTATTATGGAGAAAGGGGTGACAAAAACCCCTTCATTATCCGAGTATATCCTGCTTACTTCAATGGACGTGCCGGATGTTCAAACGGTCATTCTTGAATCTGGTGAGGGAGTAGGGCCTTTCGGTGCGAAAGGGATTGGGGAGCCTTCTGTAGTCTCGGTTGCCCCTGCAATTTGTAATGCTGTATACGATGCAATCGGGGTCCGAATCTTTGATCTACCCCTGACGCCGGAGAAAATTTTCAGGGCGCTTGAGGAAAAGAAAAAAAGATTGAAATTTGATTAATCGAGCAGTTCTGCAGTGTTGAAAAAAACTTATTTGCTTTTGAAATAGGGAACCAAAGGACTTTTAATGATAAACCTTCAGTATAGTTGTTTACTCCAAAAGGATTGAGACAGATTGGATGAAAAAGGAGCAGTTTTTCTGTGTGGGGTTATCTATCCCCAAAGTTGATGCTTTTGACAAAGTTCTTGGGAAGGCCGTCTATTCCGAAGATATTTCTTTCCCGAATATGCTTTATGGCCGGGTTTTACGGGCTGGAATTCCTCATGCTGTGATGGAGGAGATTGATATCCATGGCGCTAAGGTCATTGAAGGTGTCGCCTGTGTCTTGACTGCAAAAGATATCCGAGGAGTAAATCGTTACGGTGCTGCCTTCCAAGATCAATGTGCTCTGGCAGAACATAAAGTGCGATATATTGGAGACCCAGTGGCCTTGGTGGCGGCAGAGACAGATGAGATTGCTAAAGATGCTATCAAGGCAATTCGTGTTAAATATCGGGAGCTTCCTGTCGTCACTAACCCACGCGAAGCATTAGCAGATGGAGCTCCTAGTGTTCATGAAAAAGGCAATCTTCTCCTCCACAATAAGATCCGAAAAGGGAATATTGAAAAAGGTTTCGAACAGGCAGATGTTGTGGTGGAAAATACTTACCGGACCCAAATGGTAGATCATGCCTATATTGAGACAGAATCAGGTGTCGGTTTTTTGGATGAGCAAGGCAACCTGGTTATCTGGTCTGCCAACCAGTATCCTTTCAGAAACCAACGACAAGTGGCTGTTGTGCTTGGGATGAAGGAAGACAGGATTCGTGTGATACGGGCAACCACAGGTGGAGCCTTTGGAGGAAAGGATGATGTTACTGTTGAAATCCATATCGGCCTTATGGTTCAAGCTACAGGACGACCAGTACGACTCGTTTTAGATAGAGAAGAATCCCTTATGTCGCAGACCAAACGTCACGCCATTGAGATATGGACCCGGTGGGGGGCTACCAAGAATGGAAAGCTGTGTGCAATGGAGGGAAAGGTTTTTGGTGATACAGGAGCTTATGCCGGCCTAGGGCCCTTTGTGGTTAGAAAATGTTGCTTCCATCTTTCTGGACCCTATCATATTCCGAACATCATGATAGACTCTTATTGTGTTTATACTAACAATATCATTGCTAGTGCTATGCGAGGTTTCGGTGTACCTCAGGCGGCCATTGCTCATGAAACTCAGATGGATGAACTAGCAAAGAAACTTAGGATTAACCCCTTACAGTTTCGGCTCATGAATGCACTGGATAATGAGCTCTCAACAGCAACAGGCCAGGTCTTTCACGAAGGCGTTGGTATTAAGGCCACCCTCGAAAAGATAAAGGAAGTCGTGATAAGAGATCCGTCTCTTAGAAGTTATTGGAGGGATCTGATATGAAAAAAAGAGGAATCGGATTGGGCTCAATATTTTTCAGTATCGGGTACGGGTTTTCACGCCCGGATTTTTGTGCAGCTACGGTGGAAATCTCCCCCAATGGTTCTGTTATTGGCAGATCTGGAGAAGTGGACTATGGTCAGGGGTCTGATACCATCTTTTGCCAGATTGTAGCTGAAGTATTGGGGGTTAGGCCCGATACCATTAAATTAATCACCGCCGATACCTTAGTAACCCCGGATGCAGGGCCTACCTCAGCCAGCCGACTTACCTATGTTATGGGGAATGCAGTGTTGAAGGCGTCTCAAACACTGAAGAAAACTCTTCAGTCTGTGGCTGAGGGAATTCTTGGGGAGAAAGATCTTCTTTTTGTGGACGAGGAAGTGTATTCAGAGACCCATCCAGAGAAACATATTTCATTTAAGGTACTCGCCAAAGAATGTCACAACCGAGAGCTGCCGATGGTAGAAACGGGATGGCATGAAATAACTACTGAAGATGTCGATCCTGAAACCGGGCAGGGAAATGCCTATGCCACATATGCCTATGCCACACAGCTCGCAGAAGTAGAGGTGGATACAGAAACGGGGAAAGTCGAGGTTTTGCGTATTGTTGCAGCGACCGATGTTGGTAAGGCCATCAATCCTTCTAATGTCGAGGCCCAGATTGAAGGTGGTATCGTCATGGGACTCGGATATGCCCTGACAGAGGAGATTAAGCTGGACCGTGGCTACATACAAACCAAGTCCCTGGGGGACTACATGATTCCAACGAGTATGGATATCCCCTATATCGAGACCCATATCATTGAAATACCGGTTTCAACTGGACCTTATGGAGCCAAGGGAGTAGGAGAGCCTGCTCTGATTCCCACTGCCCCTGCAATATTAAATGCTATCGCAAATGCACTTGATGTCCGCGTTACCGATCTTCCCGCTAATCTCGAAAACCTTCATCGGTTAATTCGGGAAAAAGGTGATTGAAACTGTGGAGGGTTGTTATGCAACATTTTGAGTTCTACACGGCAAGACACATTGAAGATGCATTGACCTTCCTTTCAGAAAAGGGAGAACGCTGTAAAGTAATCGCTGGAGGCACGGATTTGATACCTGCCCTCCGGAAAGAAGACATCCATCCGGATTTTGTTCTTAATGTTTTGGAATTAAGATCTCTGAATGGCATTACTGAATTAAACCATAGCATAAGGATTGGCTCAACAGTTACATTTACGGAGATGGTTGAATCCGATATCCTCAGTCATTTTTTCCCATCTCTGGTTCAGGCAGCAGCCTCAGTAGGTAGCCCCCAGATAAGGAACCGAGGTACGATTGGAGGAAATATCGCCAATGCATCACCTGCTGCTGACGTTTTACCAGCGATCCTCGCCCTAGATGGAGAACTGGAACTGGAATCTAAGAAATTGGGAACAAGGAGGCTCCCATTGTCTGAGGCGATTGTAGCACCTTACAGGGCTCAATTTAGGCAAGATGAGATTTTGACGGGGATTTTCATTAAGAAACTTGAATCAGGAACTAGGTCTGCTTTTACGAAGCTAGGGCGCCGAAACGCAATGGCGCGAGCGCGGATGAATCTTTCCGTAATCCTCCGGTTAAATAATGAAGAGGTCGTTGAGGAGTTGAAAATCGTTCCAGGCGCTGTGATGCCTGTAGCGAAACGGATGGAACGTGCAGAGAAAATGCTGATTGGTAAGAAACCTGAGACATCTGTTGTTGAGGCCACTGCCACAGCAATAGTGGAGGAAATAGTCGAGCGGACGGGGGTCCGATGGTCGACCGAATATAAGGTTCCTGTTATGAAGAGTCTGTCCAAGCGAATATTGGGAGAGTTACTTACCTGAAAAAGTATTTCATGGTCTTAACATTTGGAGAGCCCTCTTCTCTGGACCCAATTTCTGCTTAATTAAAACATTAGGATAAAAGGGACACTGTGTTGAAAGGAACGAAGAAAACCAGACTAAGGATGAAGGTGAACGGCAATCCTGTCGAGATCATGATCAAACCCACTTGGACTCTTCTTCGAGTTCTTCGTGAGGAGCTTAGCCTCCCAGGGACCAAAAAGGGGTGTGAACAGGGGGACTGCGGTGCATGTACGATCATATTGGATGGTAAGGCAGTAAATGCCTGCCTGGTTCTTGCACTTCAGGCAGAGTCAAAAGAGATCGAGACTATCGAAGGATTGGGAACACCTGAATCCCTCCATCCTCTACAGGAGAGTTTTTTAAAATATGGTGCAGTCCAATGTGGATTTTGTACCCCTGGGATGTTGATGGTTGCCAAGGCACTACTGGATAAGAACCCTCGCCCCGCTGTTAAGGAGATTAAGCAAGGAATTTCTGGTAATCTATGTCGATGCACCGGTTACGTTAAAATTATAAAGGCGATCCAAAATGTCTCTGGATAGGAAGGCGGCTGTTTGGATTTATAAATAGTTTTTCCAATAGTTAATATTTGAAAATCATAAAGTTTCAAAACCAAGAAAACTCGTACTAACCAACATGTGTGAACATATATGGGTAAAAAGGAAAAGTGTAAGGGAAAGGTAACCATCTTTGAGCCTTATTGATAGAAGCTAAGTTGAAAAGATCAGGAAAACTGTCAATTTATAATCTGTTTACCATATTTCCAAGTGAGGATGTATTCCAAAATAAGGATTCGAGAAATATTTTTCTCTTAGATCAGGTGTAAAACTATATATATAGGAAGACAGTTCGGTACCGATCATTCGATTGAATAAGGAGAAGGTAGAAGTAAGGGAATAATGACGCCAAAAACATATGACTTTTTAATTAAAGGTGGGCTTATTTTATCAGGTGCCGGAATTCAAAAAGCTGATGTAGGCATTAAAGGCGAACAAATTGCCTCTGTTAATGCCCATCTTCCACCTGATGAGGCAAATCATGTAATCGATGCCTCCGGGAAATATGTCATGCCAGGGGTGATCGATGTTCATGTTCATCCATTGTCTGTGGATGGTTTGAGTGGTAGCTCACTCACAGCTGCTTATGGAGGGACAACCAGTCTCATGTATTTTGCCTTCGCAGAACAGGGAACGAATTTAGTTGATACTATAAAAACTTATCAAGAAGAAGGTTCGAGGGATTCATTTTTGGATTTTGGAATACATGGAACATTGTTTGATCCAGCTTACCAAATTAAAGAGATTCCCCAAGTCATCAATCTTGGAGTAACAACATTTAAAATGTTTATGAGTTATGCAAAGCTGAAACGGATGACAAACGACTATTATTTGGCCGCCGCGATGGATTTAATTTCAGAATGTGGTGGGTTGGCTATGGTCCACGCAGAGAATGGTTTGGTCACAGACTATCTTGAAGACAAGTCTTTAGAGAGGGGAGAGGATCCAAAACAAATTTTTCTAGCAACAAGACCCGACTATTTAGAGGCAGAAGCAATCTTTAGAGCCATTTCAATTGCCTCTATTACAAATTGTCCTCTCTATATTGTTCATGTGTCCACAGCGAGAGGCTTGAAACCGATACAACAAGCAAAATTGGAAGGTCAAGTTGTTTATACCGAGACATGCCCACAATACCTCACTCTTACTAATTCGATCATCCAGCAATTAGGCCCTTTGGCCAAATTTTGTCCTCCTCTTCGGACTGAAACGGACCGATTGGCACTATGGGAAGCAGTTAAAATTGGGCTCATTGACACTGTAGCTAGTGATCATTCTCCTAAAGCAAAGGATATATATACTCCTTTTCCTGAAGCATCTTATGGATCTCCGCAAGCGGAAACCATGTTAACCGTCACCTATGACGAGGGAGTAAATTCTGGAAGAATCGGATTAGCTAAACTAGTGCAACTCCTTTCAGAAAATCCTTCTAAAATTTTTGGTCTCTATCCTAAAAAAGGGGTAATCCTAGAAGGATCAGATGCAGATCTTATTATCTTTGATCCAAGTCAATCCCATATCATTCAACATCAAAACCAACATTCTGAGGCTTCTCACACGCTTTATGAGGGGAGGAAATGCCTGGGCAAAATGATATTTTCTATGCAAAGAGGAAAGATAGTGATCGAAGACGGAATAATGAAAGCCAGACCAGGAGATGGAAAATTTCTTAGTTCAAAGATCGACAAGAGGAAATAAACCTTAAGGTAGCAATCAGAAAAAGAGATAGGGCCTCTAAGAACTTTTTAGATACGAGAGCCTTTAATTACGAGACCGCAGTAAATGTGAAAACGGAGGTTTAGATTATGCATCAAAAAATGACCGGAGCAAGATTTATTGCAGAGACTTTCAAGGGGTACGGAGTAACACACGTTTTTTTCGTAGAAATCATTCTATTACAACTCCTATTGGAGATGGAAGTCTTAGGAATAAAGAGAATACTAACCCATTCAGAAAAAGCAGCAGCCTACATGGCTGATGGTTATGCTAGAGTAAGGCGCACCCCCGGAATTTGTATGTCTCAATCGGTGGGAGCGGCCAATTTAGCATCCGGACTTCAAGATCCATACCTGGGTCATTCACCCGTGATTGCACTAACAGGACGGCAGGATTTCATTGCACAGTACCGGAATGCGTACCAGGAAATCCTCCACGGTTCTCTTTTTGATCCCGTAACGAAATATAATATAAAATTGGATACAGTGGAGCAGCTTCCGTATCTACTTCGGCAGGCCTTCCGCGAAGCTACATCAGGATCTCCTGGTCCAGTCCACATTGACATATTGGGAATCAGAGGCCAAATAGTTGAAGAAGCTGAGGCAGAACTAGAAGTTTTGGTCGAAGAATCTTTTACCCAGTACCCCTCGAAAAGGCCGGAGCCAGAAATAGAGTTTGTAAAAGAAGCAGCAAAGTTTCTGGGGAAAGCCGAAAAACCTGTGATTGTTGCGGGTGGAGGGGCAACTGCGTCTTCAGCAGGTCCTGAAATCGTAGAACTTGCCGAGATGTTATCAATACCTGTGGCTACCTCTCTTGCTGGAAAAGAAACTATTCTAGAAAATCACCCATTAAATGTGGGTGTGGTCGGTCGGTATTCCCGCTGGTGTGCCAATCGGATTGTCTCGGAAGCGGACTTAGTGCTCTTTATAGGAAGCAGCACCGGGGACGTTGTTACGAATGGTTGGAAAATCCCAAAGATGGGGACACCAGTAATTCAGATCGATATCAATCCATCGGAGTTGGGAAGGAATTATCCTAATGTAGTTGGATTAATGGGAGATGCAAAACTAACCATACGGAGACTTAAAGAATTTTTAAAGCCCCAGAACTCAATGGGGGAATGGGCTCAGTATACCCAGAGGATTGTCAAGGAATGGCGAGATGAAGTAGAACCTTTACGAAACTCCAACGCATTTCCCATCCGTCCAGAAAGATTGTGCAGGGAAATAACTGAGTGTCTTCCACCTAATGGGGTATTGGTTGTAGATACAGGTTACTCTGCCATTTGGACAGGGACCATGTTTTATTTGACCCATCCAGACCAAAGATATATTCGATGTGCAGGTTCACTTGGATGGGGTTTTCCGGCATCTTTAGGGGTGAAATGTGGAGTGCCAGATAGACCTGTTGTATGTTTTACTGGAGACGGAGGGTTCTGGTATCATTTCAGTGAACTTGAAACCGCCTGCCGAAACAATATAAAAACAGTGACAGTGGTAAATAATAACTCAGCCTTTAGACAGTGTTTAGATACGATTAACCTAGTCTATGGGGAAAAACCAAGTAATAAAGATGAAATATGTAAGTTCCGTGATGTCAATTTCGCCAGAATAGCCGAAGAAATAGGCTGTTTGGGAATTAGGGTAGAACATCCGGGTGATATCTCCGGAGCGTTGAAAAAAGCCTTAGCAGCAGATGTACCCTCTGTCGTGGAAGTGATTACCGGCATTGAATATGGAGCGCCTAAACCATGGGAGCCCCCTAAGGGCTACTAAATGAAGAGGTTTGAATGACGGATTCAAAATTCGCTGTTCTGGCAATCGGAGGCAACTCTTTAATAAAGGATAAAAACCACATCGCTCTGTCTTCCCAGTATGAAGCCATCCAAAAAACATCGAAATACATTGCCGAGCTGATCGCAGAAGGGCTGAGCATGGTGATCACTCACGGTAATGGCCCACAGGTGGGTTTTATCTACAGAAGGGGTGAGCTCGCCCGTCATGAATTACCGCTTATTTCCCTGGATATCTGTGGAGCTGACACACAAGGGGCAATCGGGTACATGATTCAAATGGCCCTGCTGAATGAGTTTCGTAAAATGGGGATGGCAAAGAAGGTGGTTGCAGTGGTGACCAAGACCATTGTTAACAGGGACGACCCGTCCTTTCATAATCCCACGAAACCGATCGGTTCCTTTATGTCGGAGGAAGAGGCTTTCGCCAACAAGAAAGAGTTTGGATGGCGGGTTGTGGAAGATTCAGGTCGTGGTTTCAGGCGTGTCGTTCCCTCCCCCCTACCGAGAGAGATCATCGAATTGGACGTTATCAAGTTATTGGTGGAAAGTGGCTACATTGTGATCGCTGCAGGTGGAGGCGGAATTCCTGTTGTAAGGAATGATCAGGGGGATCTTGAAGGCGTTGAAGCTGTTATTGACAAAGACCTTGGCTCCGCTCTTTTAGCCAAAAATCTTGGCGCAGATACTTTTATTATTTCAACTGCGGTGAATGCTGTCTATTTGAATTTCGGAAAGGAGGATCAGAGGCCAATCAATCGTACCAACCTCCCTGAAATAAAGCAGTATATGAAGGAAGGACATTTCAAGCCAGGATCGATGAAGCCAAAGATTGAGGCAATCGTCGAGTTCCTTGAAGGTGGCGGCAGTAAAGCGATAGTCACTTCCCCGGAGAGTCTCTTGAAATCGATCAAGGGAGATTGTGGGACCACTATCATGAGGTAAAAAACCGAGATAAGGTCGACAGCAAAGTAAAAACAAATGTTATGGTTCGGTTTCAGAGGAACGAAAGCAGAGGATATGATAACTGGCAGTTTTAAAACGAGGGATGTCTTACCAAATACTATATGGATGATTATGGGTATTTCCATTACAATTATGGCTTACAATTTGGACATCGGGAGTTTCCAAAATCCCGGCCCCGGTATGTATCCTTTTCTGTTGGGAATTCTATTATTCTCTATTTCATTGACAGTTCTCGTTTATAATTTGAGGAATATGGGATTATTCAAAAAGAAAGAAGAAGCCATATGGGCGGATGTCGAATTTGGAAAAATCGCAGGAACCATTGCCATTCTCCTGGGATACGGATTGCTCCTGGAGAGGTTAGGATTTTCAGTAACTACGTTCTTCTCCCTTTTTTTTCTTTTCAAAATAATAGGTGTAGAGAAATTGAGTAGGGCTTTGGTTTGGTCGATCTTAATTGTTATTTCCGCATATCTATTGTTTATTGTAGCTCTTAAGGTCTACATGCCCTCGTTCCCGTGGGAAGATCTTATGAACATTCTCCATTAAGATAGTTCTCGATAAATTAAATTTTGCCTGATTGAAAATATCGAATCATGGATTATTTTAACGGTATCTTTCTAGGATTTTCAGTTGTCATCCAGCCAGTTAACCTTGTTTATTGTTTCGCCGGAGTACTGGTCGGCACTGTTATTGGTGTTCTTCCAGGCATTGGACCGGTGGCGGCGATAGCTATCCTTCTTCCATCTACTTTTGGGATACCCCCAGTCACAGGCATAATTATGCTTGCGGGCATCTATTACGGTGCAATGTACGGGGGTTCAACGACTTCTATTTTAGTGAACATACCGGGTGAAGCAGCTTCGGTTGTAACTTGTCTTGACGGATATCAGATGGCGAGGCAAGGGCGTGCAGGTCCCGCCTTGGGTATCGCTGCGTTCGGTTCATTTATAGGTGGAACTATTAGTCTAATTATTTTAATGACTCTCGTTTATCCTTTAGCCGCAATGGCCATAAAATTTGGTCCACCAGAGTATTTCGCAATCATGGTTATGGGGTTGACCGTTGTAACCTATCTAGCCAGAGGCTCTTTGCCAAAGGCTATGGTTATGGCTCTTGTAGGCCTTGTACTTGGTTGCATTGGGACGGATACGATATCTGGAAAGTATCGCTTCGTATTGGGTATTCGTGAATTAAGTGACGGGGTCCCTCTTGTACCTATGGTTATGGGTATTTTTGGAGTGGCGGAGGTTTTAACAAATCTTGAAAAGTTGGGTGACTTGTCCGTTTTTGAGACAAAAATTAAAAACTTATTTCCAAATCTTGAAGATTGGAAAAAGTCAACCGGTCCGATTATCCGAGGCAGTTTTTTAGGCACAGCTTTAGGAATTATTCCTGGTGGAGGAACCATTTTGGCATCCTTTGTTGACTACTCCTTGGAGAAAAGAATTTCTAAATATCCAGAGAAGTTTGGAACAGGAGCTATCGAAGGGGTAGCAGGGCCCGAAACGGCTAATAATTCTGCGGTAGCAGGCTCTTTTATACCATTAATGGCGTTTGGTATTCCTGCAAACGTGGTCATGGCGCTTATCTTGGGTGCCTTGCTTATCCATGGCGTTGCACCAGGTCCTCTCTTTGTAGAGCAACATCCCGACATTTTTTGGGGAATCATAATCAGTATGTATGTGGGAAACGTGATGCTTTTGGTCCTGAATCTTCCTCTTATCCCACTTTGGGTAAAACTGCTCAAGGTCCCCTATCGTATCCTTTTTCCATTAATATTGTTGTTCTGTTTAATTGGTGTATATAGCATCGATAACAGTTTGTTTGATATCTATATAATGGTTTTTTTCGGAACGGTGAGCTACATTTTGAGAAAATTTGAATATGAATTTGCTCCTCTGATCTTGGCATTCATTATTGGACCCATGATGGAGACTTCCTTCAGGCAGTCGTTGATTATGTCAAATGGTAGTTTTTTGATTTTTCTTCAAAGACCAATTTCCGCTGTTTGCATAATTATATCCATAGCCCTTCTTTGCATAAACGGCTTAAGTTTTTATAGAAAAAAGGAAAAGCTATCGAAATTAGAATAACTCGAATTTAGGTAAGCCACTGGTTTTACCAGTGCGACTTGAAAAGGTTTGACCGTTGAGCATAACATCCTCCCGTGGCTTGATGAGAAAAGCAAACGGCACAGGAGGATGTTATG
>Ga0315281_10001412_pt1 | contig 35402 bp, 25 predicted proteins | sample YL17G07_0_MG_FD_204540 | JGI IMG/M metagenome (GOLD analysis project Ga0315281, IMG submission 204540) | Sediment microbial communities from Yellowstone Lake, YNP, Wyoming, USA - YL17G07_0 | ecosystem: Environmental > Aquatic > Freshwater > Lake > Sediment | place: USA: Wyoming | collected...
GGGAAAGGATAAAGTAGGTGTCGTTTTCTTCGTGTCCTTCGTGGTGAAAGATTATTCTATGAAAAACTGGGGATACTCCACAAACTCCTCGCTTGAACGTCCACCGCCACTATGCTATAGTGTCCGCTTTTATACCATCATGAAGGAGGATTATCGTATGAAGAGAATCGCGTGTCTGATCTCCGTCTGCCTCGTCGTCCATCTCCTTTCCCCTGAAAATACTATCGCCATGGGACGCAGAGCTCCCTCGCGGCCCCCTCAACTGACGAAACCTGCTCTCCCCACGGGCGTTGAGCCCGCCGCGCCGGAGCGGACGGCGGTTCCCGCGGGCAAGCAGCCAAAGATAGTCTTTGCAGAAAAGGAACATGACTTCGGCAAACTCATGGGAGTTGAGAAGGTCGATCACGTTTTCAAATTCCGCAACGAAGGGAAGGGAGACCTGAAGATTGACAAGGTGAACACCAGCTGCGGGTGCACCGCTGCACTGCTCTCGGCGAACGTGGTCCCGCCCGGTGGGAACGGCGAGATAAAGACGACATTCACCGTGGGCGGCAGGCAGGGCCAGCAGACCAAGCACATCTACGTGGTCTCAAATGACCCGAATGAGCCGAGGGCGACGATCACCATCAAAGGCTTCATAATCCCCCCGGTGGGCATAGAGCCGTCCAGTGTCTTCCTCCAGCCCAAGGATACGCCCAGCGCGAGTACCGTAAAGATATCGCAGACAATGGAAGAAGAGCTGAAGCTTGGCGAGGTGACCGCTCGCCTCAATCTTGTCAACACCCAGATCAAAGAGGAAGCGCCTGAGAACGGGAAGAAGCGTTACGCCGTCGAAATCAGCCTCAAGCCGGATATCGAGCCCGGGCGATACTTCGAAAATATCACCATCACGACCAACTGCGCCACAAAGCCCAAAATCGAGATACCCGTCCGGATTACGGTGCGGGGGGATATCGAGGCAGCGCCGAGCCGCATCAATCTTGGCTCCCTCTCCACCGGCCAGGAGATCAGCCGGACGATCACCCTCTCCAACACCAAGGGGCAATTATTTAAAGTCACGCGGGTCGAAGTGGAGAACAAGGATTTCGTGATCCGCCCGGAACCGTCCTCAACTCCTTCTCCCTCGCACACATTCACCCTGGCGGGAAAACCCTCTGCGCCGAGCGGCGGGGTGAGAACGAAAATCGTCTTCTACCTCGACCACCCGAAACAGAAGAAGGTTGAAGTGACCGCATACGGGTACATTCGACAGGAGAAGAGCCCTGTCCCCGCGCAGGAGGGCAGGAGAGAAAGCCCCCCTGAAGGGGCAGGGATGCAGCCCGGGGCTCCCGGGGGGACTCCCCTACCCTCCCCGTCCCCTCAAAATCCGTGAACAGCGCCGCGGCGTGCTGATTCCGCCGCAGATCAACGCAGATAAACGCAGATAAATCTTTATAAAATCTGCGCTCATCCGCGCAAATCCGCGGCCGGTCATCTCAATGAAGCGCTGATAATCCGTACAATCCGCTCCATCCGCGGTTGCATCCCTTTATCCAGTGAAACCACTGGAAATATCCCCAAAGACTGACTAGGACAATCCCCACTTTTTGCCCGTATTTTTTTACAACATATTGGTTGAGATATAATTATAAGATACCGCAACTGAATCATTGTTTTTCTACCACGAAGGACACGAAGGACGAGAAGTAGAGGGAAAGGATAGGGTAGGTGCCGTTTTCTTCGTGTCCTTCGTGGTGAAAGATTATTCTATGAAAAACTGGGGATACTCCACAAAGACTGACGGCTTGACGGCGCCTCGCTTTTCCTCTTGGCCCCCTCGCGCACCGCTACTACAATAGTCCCATGTCCAGAATACGGCGCTCACTGATCTCCATGGCATGCGCTCTTCTCGCGGGAGCGGGCGCCTCCTACTTCCTCTTCCTCTATCCCCCCGCGCTCAAAAACACTCTCAAGAACATTCTGGAGCAGCATCTCGCCGCTGATATTCACCTCGGATCGGCGTCCCTGCGTCCGCTCTCCGGCCTCACGCTGGAGGGGCTCACGGTGAGAAGGGCGCCGGGGAGCGGGGCGATTTTCCAGGCCGACCGGATCCGCATCAGACCCCGTTTGAGTTCACTGTTGCGGCTGCGGCTGCAGATAAAGGAGATAAGCCTGGAAAACGCGGCCATCACATTTCTCAGAGATGCGGCGGGCGCTTCAAACTGGGCCGGCGTGATCAAGGGGAAAGCCGCCCCCACAGGGGGAAAACCGCCCGCATTCAATCTTAAAAACGGCAGGGTCACGATCGGCACCTACTCCTTCCAGGGGCTCAACTGCGAGCTGATCTCATTTCCCTCCGAGCACACCATCGCAATCCGCGGGAACATGGACGATCCGTTCTGGGGCAACTATCGTGTGAGCGGCGCCCTCGACAGGCTCCAGGAGACGGTGAGGCTCTCTTTTGAGAGCAGGGATCTCACCCTCACGGAGGACTGGGTGCGCACGTTCCCCCTTGTCGGCAAGGATGTCTGGACTCGCTACCGCCCTGCGGGGATCTTCGACCTGACAGGAACGATCACCTACTCCTGGGGAAACAGGCGCGCGAACGATTACAGCCTGATCTTCACGGCGAAGGATTCCTCCTGTCAATGGCTCACCTTCCCTGTCACCGGAGCGACGGCGCGCCTCTTTGTTGACCCGCACTCGGTGGTCATCAATCACCTGAAAGGCACGATGTCCGGGGGAGGGGTGGAGGGATACAGCATCATCAACCTCTCCGCGCCGTGCACCTACTTCAACCGGTACAGTTTTAACGAGGTTGACATAGCGGAATTCCTCAGAGATTTCCAGGCGGGATCGCACTCACTCAGCGGGAAGGGAAGCGGCTATGTGTCCTTTCAGGGAGACCACTGCCTCGACGAGTTCCAGGGGCGCGGGGAATTAACAATCCCCCGCGCGCGCCTCTGGAAATTCCCCGTCATCCTCCAGATCCTCTCACAGCTCCAGTTCTCTCTCTGGACAGGCGAAGAACCCCTCCAGGAGTGCAGAATCAATTTTTCCCTTTCAGAAAAGGGGTTTAACCTTGAGGAGGTCAGCCTCATGAGCAACGTGCTGGATATCTACGGGGAGGGCTGGGCGGGATATGACGGGAGCCTGAAACTCACCTGCTATGCCAGGCCCGTGAGCAAAACCCCGATCTTCCTCGCCGACCTCCTGATCCAGCCGGCCCTCGACAGCCTCTCGGGCAATCTCGCCCAGTTCGAGGTCACGGGCACGCTCGCCAGGCCGAAGCTCACGCTCATCCCCCTCACACCGGTGAGCAAGAAGATCACCAACTTCTTCGATACCCTCACCAGGAAGCGCCTCACGCGCTGATCGTCACGCCGTCACGCTGCGACGCGGTTACGCCACACTCCTTGCGCCGATCCAAGTCTTCCCGCTCATCCCGGTAATGCCGCAGTTATGGGTGGCGTAGATTTGTAGGGGTTCGATTTATCGAACCCGGGCGCGATAAATCGCGCCCCTACATCACGACGATATTACATCTGCCCCCCCATAACTGACCCATTACTCATCCCGGTTATTTCTTCAACGCCCTGAGCAGCTTGTCGAGCGGCAGCGTATTGAGCACATCCTCCGCCTCCGCCCATCCGCGCCGGGCGGTGAAGACACCGTAGCGCATGAACTCCAGGTTCTGGGTTGAATGGGCATCGGTCGAGATCACCAGCTTGACGCCCTGATCCCTCGCGAGCCTCACGTGGACGTCCCTCAGATCGAGGCGGTCGGGGTGCGCGTTGATCTCCAGGGCGACCCCGCAGTCTTTCGCAGCCCTGATGAGCTCCTCGATGTCCACCTCGTAGCTGGGACGCTCGAGGATGAGGCGGCCCGTCGGGTGGCCGAAAATATTCAGATGCCGGTTGCTGATCCCCCTGATAATCCTCCTCGTCATCTCCTTCTCCGAGAGGTTGAAGCGGTAGTGGATCGCGCCGATCACCACGTCGCATTCTTTCAGGATCGCATCGTCGAGGTCGAGGCTCCCGTCGGGGAGTATATCCACCTCAACCCCTTTGAGAATACGCAGCCCGGTGATTTTTTCCTGAATTTTCTCAATCGCCTTCAGGTGCTTCGCGAGCCGCTTCTCGTCGAGCCCTCGCGCCACCTTGACCGCCTTGGAGTGCTCCGTGATGGCGATATAATCGTAGCCGAGCTCCCGCGCCTTGAGCGCCATGTCGAGCACCGACTCCTTCCCGTCGGTGGCGGTCGTGTGCATCTGGAGATCGCCCCTCACGTCGCTGAGCTCAATGAGTTTCGGCAACTTCCCCTTCCCGGCGGCTTCTATCTCGCCATGATTCTCCCGGAGCTCCGGCGCGATCAGCGGGAGCCCCACCGCCGCGTACACCTCCTCCTCTCTCCTCCCCGCGAGGCACCGTTCGCCCTTGAACACGCCGTACTCGCTGATTTTCAGCTTCCGCTCCACCGCGCGCGTGCGGAGCGCGATATTGTGCTCTTTTGAGCCGGTGAAATACTGGAGCGCGGCGCCGAAACTCTCTCCCGGGAGGACGCGCACATCCACCTGGAGTCCGCAGGCGAGCCGCGCGCTCGACTTCGTCGTCCCCTTTGCCAGCACCTCCTCGATGCCGTCGTACTCGACAAAGCGGTCCATGATATCCGTTCCCCCGGCGCATATGGCGAGGATATCCAGATCGCCGACGGTTTCCCTCCTTCGCCTGAGGCTCCCCGCCGCTTCGATCGCCCTCACGCCCTTTGACCTCTTCAGATAGTTGATAATGGATTGCGCGTACTCGAACGCGACCGAGAGCTTGAAGCGCCCCTGGCCCGTCCGGTATCGCGCGATCGCTTTGATCAGATTCTCCTCGCTCTTGTCTCCCATCCGGAACAGCTCGCGCAGCTTCCCCTCCCGCGCTGCCGCTTCCAGCTTATCCACCGTGTCTATTTTCAGATTGTCATAGAAGAGCTTTACCTTCTTTGGCCCCAGCCCCTCGATCTTGAGGAGTTCGGTGAGCCCCCTCGGGAGGCCGGCCCTCAACTCATCGAGGAATTCGAGCCTGCCGGTGGAGACAATCTCTTTTATCTTCTCCGCAATGGAAGTGCCTATCCCCGGAATCTGTTCCAGGTCTTTCCCCTCGCGCGCCATGGCCGCGACATTTTCGGACATATCGCCGACAGACCGGGCTGCATTTCTGTAGGATCGTATCCGAAACGGGTTGTCCCCCTTGATATCGAGGATGTCGGCGATCTCGGTGAAGATGTCAGCGATCTGCCTGTTCTCCATTCTGATTCCCCTCTCATAACCCTCACGGTGGAGTATAGCATCTTCGGCGTGACCGCGCGAGAAGATATCCCGCTACGCGCCGACGCAAATGGCTTGCGACAGAGCCTCCGTATGTGCCATAATGCTGATCCGAAGCACGACGACCAATCCACGCGAGGGGGTAACAGATGCCGCTGGTAACTTCAAAAGAGCTGTTCAAAAAAGCCCTCGAAGGCAACTATGCCATCGGGGCGTTCAACGTCAACAACATGGAGATCATTCAGGGTATCGTGGAGGGGGCGGCAGATGAAAAGGCGCCGATCATCCTGCAATTCTCAGCAGGGGCGCGCAAGTACGCCCGCCACGAGTATCTCGTCAAACTTGTCCAGGCAGCATTGGAAACCTCTGATCTCCCCATCGTGCTCCACCTCGACCACGGCGAGGATTTCGAAATATGCAGGGCGTGCGTGGATGGGGGTTTCACGTCGGTGATGATCGACGGCTCCAGGCACCCCTTCGAGGAGAACATCGCGCTCACCAGGAAGGTGGTTGAGTACGCTCACCCTAAGGGCGTCACGGTCGAGGCAGAGCTGGGGAAGCTCGCCGGCGTCGAGGACACTATTTCAGTGAGTGAGAAGGATGCCATCTTCACGAACCCCCACCAGGCAAAAGACTTTGTCGCGCGCACCGGGTGTGATTCGCTCGCGGTGGCGATAGGGACGAGCCACGGCGCCTACAAATTCAAGGGCGAGCCCACACTCGATTTTGACCGCCTCGTCGAAATCCAGGAGCGCCTGCCGAACTTCCCGCTCGTACTCCACGGCGCATCGAGCGTCCCCCACGATCTCGTCGACATATGCAACAGATACGGGGGGAAGATACTCGGTTCACGGGGCGTGCCCGAGGAGATGATCAGCCGGGCGGCGAAGATGAACGTCTGCAAGGTGAATATCGACACCGACATCCGCCTGGCGATTACCGGGGCGATACGCAAGTCGCTCGTGGAGAATCCGGCGAACTTCGATCCCCGTCACTACCTCGGCCCGGCCCGGGACGCGATCAAAGAGGTGGTCAAGCGAAAGATCAGGGTGCTCGGCTGCGGGGGCAAGGCCTAACTACAGTCAAAAGTGTAAAGCTAAAGGTTGAAAGTGCAATGGTAAAAGCGGGAGGAAACTGTCCCCCTGCCATTATTGTTCTGTCATTTGAATTTTTACATTTGTCATTAACAAGGAGTATTTTATGCCACTCTCATTGATCCTGACCGTACACATCCTTCTCGCTGTATCCCTCGCCGCACTCGCCCTGGCCGTCCTCCTGCACGTGCGCCAGACGCGCCGGAAGCTCGACGCAATCGATTTTGAAGAGATGAAACGCCGCCTCTCCGATCTCGGCCAGAGGGTGGAAGAGGCCGAGCGCGCCCTTGAGACTTCCCGGAAAGAGACCGCCGAACTGAAGATCAAAGCTAAGGCAATCGAGAATGATCTCAGGGAAATTCAGGAGGAGATGGGCCGTTTCCTCGGCATATTCAAGACGGTCCTCTACGGCTTCGACTATATCGTGCAGGGGTGCAAAAACGCCCTGGAGATAGGCCCCGAGGAAAAGCAGGCCGGGGAGAAGCAGATCGTGTCAGAGTGATGCGCTTCGCGCGTCAATCACTCCGCGACGCGCGGCGAGTTCCCGGTACAGGCGGCGGCGCCCGGGGGGGTGCAGGCAGTTTTGAACAGATACATTTTCTTCCACATACTCGGCATCTTCATACTCCTCTGCTTCTCGTTCTTCTTCTCGTGCACGGAGACCACCCTCTTCTCCCTCTCGAGCTTCCAGGTAAAGAAACTGCAGCGCGCGCACGCGAATCGCGGCGCGCTCATCGCCCGCCTGCTCGCCAATCCCCGCCGGCTCCTCATCTCGATCCTCATCGGCAACATGTTCGTCAACATACTCTCTTCCACACTCGGCGAGTCACTCATGAGATTCCTTCACCCGGGGGCCGAGGGCACCCTCTATGCAATCCTCATCATGACCTTCGCCATCCTCGTGATCGGAGAGGTCACCCCGAAGACCATCGCCATTCGGTGCAATATGCGGTTTGCCCCGGTCGTCGCCCCGATCATCACTGTGATCGGAACGATTGAGTATCCTGTCCGGCGCATCGTGCGCATTGTTTCGGACAGGATTATTTCTCTTTTCGCACGCACGATCCCCCCGACAGAGACGGCCATCACTGAAGAGGAGATCAAAACCGCGATCAAGATCGGTTCCCGCGAGGGGGTCGTGGATCCCCAGGAGAAGGAGATGATTCAGGGGGTCTTCGATTTCGCCAGCAGGCGCGTGGGAGCGATCATGCGGCCCCGCAAAGAGATCGTGGCCTTCGACCTCAGGCGCCCCCTGCGCGATATCGAAGAGGCGATCAGGACACACGAATACTCCCGCATCCCCATCTATGACAACGCACTTGACAACATTGTCGGCATCCTTTACGCCAAGGATCTCCTGCGCACCCTGAGCCTCTCGCCCGAGGCGGACCTCACCTCAATGCTCAGGCCGGCGTACTTTGTCCCCGAGACGAAAACCGCCGCGTCCCTCCTGCGGGAGTTCAAGCGGAGAAAAACTCACCTCGCCATTGTGGTGGACGAGTACGGAGGGGTCTCGGGCCTCGTCACGCTCGAGGACCTGCTCGAAGAGATCATCGGTGAAATCAGGGATAAGAGAGATATCGCTCCCCTCTATCAGAAACTGGATGAGCGCAGCTTCAGGGTCAACGCCCGCATGGAGCTCGGATCGTTCAACCAACTGCTCGGCAGTTCGCTCAAAGACCAGCGCAACGCGACGATCGGCGGCTTCCTCGTGAGCCAGATCGGCACAATCCCTCCCGAGGGATATCGCTTCTCGTACGGCGACCTCCGCTTCATCGTCTCGGCCGCCGAGAAGAGCCGCATCCGGGAAATCATCGTGAGCAGAGAGGGGCGACAATGATCATGACCGTCCTCCTCATTATCCTCGCGTGTATGATGCTCCAGGCCTTTTTTGCGGGGGCGGAGATGGCGGTCATCTCCTGTAACCGCATCAAGGTGCGTCACAAGGCCGAGATGGGCGAACGGCGGGCACGCATCGTGCAGTGGTTCCTGGAAGAGCCACGGAACCTCCTCGCCACCACCCTCGTCGGGTACAACCTGTCGGTGGTCATCGGCTCCTGCGTGCTCAACAACCTCATATCCCACTATGCGCCGCGCAATACCGAAAACCTATTCTCACTCATCGTCTACTGGCCGCTCGTCCTCATCGTGGGCCAGATCGTGCCGATGGCCTATGGGCGGCAGCACGCGAACAGGCTCTGCCTCGCCTTCGCCAGGCCGCTCAGGGTCGCCTACTATGCCCTCTTCCCGCTGGTGCTCTCGGCCTCGCTCCTGGGGATGGGAATCACCAGAATCTTTACGAGGGGAAGGTCAAAGAAGAACCCGTTCGTGACGAGGGAGGAGCTCGAATTGATGCTCAAGGAGAGCCACGAGGCGGGGATGCTCCATGGCGAGGAGAAAGAGATGATCGAGGAGATATTTTACTTCGGGGAAAAATCAGCCCTGCACGCGATGGTCCCGCTCATCGATGTCATCGCCGCCCCTGAGGCGGCCACGGTTGCGGAACTGCGTCAGATCATCGCCGGGGTCGGTCACTCCCGCATACCGATATACCGGGAAAGGATCGACACTATCGTCGGCACGATACACGCCACGGACCTGATCGGCCTTCCCGCTGAAAAATCAATCCGGGACGTCATGCGCTCACCCTATATCGTCCCTGAGTCCGCGTCTCTCGAGGCCGTCCTCGCCGAACTCCAGCGCAACAACAAGTATCTGGCGATCGTGGCGGATGAGTACGGCGGCGTGTCAGGCATCCTCACCATGGAGGATATCATCGAAGAGATCGTGGGTGAAATCAGTGATGAGTATGATGCCGGTGAGCGATCCGAATGGGAGTAGAGCGGCGAATCGGTTATCGTTGACGGCAGGATGCGCATTGACGACTTCAATGATCTGTTCGGCCAGCATATCCCCGAAGACGCGTGTGAAACGATTGGCGGGTTTGTCACAAATCTCCTCGGGAGAATCCCGCTCCCGGGCGTCGAGGTTTCATACGAACATCTGACATTCCGGATTCCCGAGGCGACCGACCGGCGTGTGGTGCGAGTGGAGGTCAAGGGGACACGGGAAAATGCGTGAGGGGGTTACTCCGGCGCTGTCTCCCAACGCAGAACCTGCATGCGCGCGCCGGGTCAACAGGGTGGAGGGCATATGGAGATCGCCATCAAACTGCTTATAGGATTCGCGGTATTTTTCACCGGTGTGGCGCTCAATGTATCCATCATGAGGAGGGTCGAGGGGAAGGCGACAGGATTCCTGCCAATCTTTTCTTTTCTCATTATCTGCGCCGGTCTCGTGATCCTCGTCCTGATGGCCGCTTCCATCAAGACCGTTTTCTGACGCGGTGGAGCGGCTGTTCACCCGACCGCCATGGCGCGCGCCCCTGTGGCAATGGCGCTCAGCATTCCCCGCTCACTACCGGTCTGAGCGCCTGTATCCTTCTCACACGCTCGTTGAGCTCCCGGGTGTAGGCCTCCCAATCCGTGATCGGCTTCCGCGCGACGCCGCTCTCCATGGCCGCCTTCGCCACGCGCGGGGCCACCCACAGCAACACCCGTGGGTCGAACGGCTTGGGGATGATGTAGTCGCGGCCAAAGCTGAACTCCTTGCCGCCGTATGCCCGCCGCACCTCCTCAATTACCTCCTCTTTGGCGAGCGCCGCCAACCCCTCCGTGGCGGCATGTTTCATGGCCTCATTGATAGCGGTTGAGCGGACATCCAGCGCCCCCCTGAAGATAAACGGGAAGCCGAGGACATTATTCACCTGGTTGGGATAATCGGAGCGTCCGGTGGCCATGATGAGGTCGCTGCGCGCGGCGGTAGCCGCTTCATAGGTGATCTCAGGGTCAGGGTTGGCCATGGCGAACACGACCGGGTCCCGATTCATAGACCGTACCATCTCCTGGCTCACCAGGTTTTTGTATGAGAGCCCCACAAAAACGTCAGCCCCCTTGAGTGCGTCGGCGAGGCTCCTGGCTTTTGTCCTGATCGCAAATTTTTCCTTATACTTGTTCATCCCCTTCGTGCGTCCCTCATGGATCACCCCGGCGCTGTCACAGAGCATGAGGTTCTCCCTCTTCACCCCCAGGCTGAGATAGTAAGTGGCGCAGGCGATGCCGGCCGCGCCGGCCCCGCTGAAGACCACCCTGCAGTCCCCTATTTTCTTTCCAATGACCTCGAGGGCGTTGAGGAGCGCCGCACCCGAGATGATCGCCGTGCCATGCTGGTCGTCGTGAAAAACCGGTATCTGCATCTCGCGGTCGAGCCGTTCCTCTATGGGAAAACACTCGGGCGCTTTGATATCCTCGAGATTGATGCCGCCGAAGGTGGGTTCGAGCAGTTTCACGAGCCGTATGATCTCCTCGGGATCCTTCGAATCCACCTCGAGATCAAACGCGTCAACGTCCGCGAACCGCTTGAAGAGCACCGCCTTCCCCTCCATCACCGGCTTGCTCGCCAGGGCCCCGATGTCACCGAGCCCGAGAACCGCCGTGCCATTGGAAACCACCGCGACCAGGTTGCCCCGGGCCGTCAGGCTGTAGACCTCCTCGGGTGATGACGCGATCGCGAGGCTGGGGACCGCAACCCCCGGGGTATAGGCGAGCGAGAGGTCCTTCTGGGTCGTGCACGGTTTGCTGGGCACCACCTCGATCTTCCCTCTCCTGCCGCCGCTGTGGTATTCGAGCGCTTCCTTTTCGCTGATCATGTTTGCCTCCCTCAGATTTGATTCGGCAGGGCGCGCGCGAGCGGCATCGCGGCCCGCATGCCCCTGCTCTGGCTGCAGAGCTATTATATCGTTCGGGCATTCTTATAACAATTGCTTTTTACCTCGTGCGCGATAGGATATAATTTTCAGCAACTGGTCCTCCCCTACCATGAGAGACAAAATTCCCATCACACTCTTTGTGTATGGCACGCTCGCCTACGATCGCTACCTTCGCGCGATCACCGGGAGGATCTTTCACAAGCGCCCCTGCGTGCTCGAAGACTACGAGCACGTCGCCCACCGGCACAGCTACGCCTATATCCGGCCCCGCAAGGGGAGCCGCGTGAACGGCTACCTGATCGAGGGATTGAGCGCGCGACACCTCACACAGTTGGACGCATACGAGGCTGAGGGCGATATGTACCTCCGTAAAAAGGTGCGCATCATCATCAGTGGCAAGGAGAGAGAGGCGTACGCGTATGTCGCGAATGAGAAACGACTGGAGCGCTACTTCCATGCGGAACCCGAGCAGCGGGACAAGCAATTTCTTGAAAAAACACTCGATGATATCATTGAACGCGAGACGGGTGAGGGCGCGGGGAAAAAATGCACGCCCCGGGAACTCGCGGCGCGCGAGGAGCTCTTCGGGGGAATCATCGAGGATATGCTCAGGTCACATGCCCGCTACAGCTCCCTGCCGCGCGATGAGATCAAACGGGTGCTCTTCTCACGGGGCATTCCCTCGCTGCGCGCGGTCAGGGAGGATGAGGCCGTCAGGCCCTATGCTGACGCGTATATTCTCTTTGCCGTGAGGCATATCATCTTCAATCAGCTCGAGGACGGAATGAGGGACCAGTTCCCGGCGCTGCGTCGCTTCTCCCCCGAGTTCTATGAGCATGGGCCGAGCGACCTCGCCGCGCTCAGGTACGCGAATATGAAACGGGAGCAGATCGACCGGCTCATCGAGGAGAAGGGCTGCGGCAGATTCCGCGACGACTGGGACCACCTGGACTACGCGCGCTGCGGCGTCGGAATCGCGGAGCGGGTCTTCGATCGAGGTGAGGCGGAGGAGGTCTGCGCATGGATCGAGGAGAACCGCCAGCCGGGAGCAACGCCCATGGGCGCTGAGCTCGAGTTCAGCTACCTCGGGGCGCGGGCGACCAGCGCGAGGCCGGGGCAGGATGCGACGTATGACGGCTTCTACTACTTTCATGATTTCGACCTCCTCAGGCGCGGCTGGAAGCTGGGGATGTACGTGGACGACCACAAGGCGGCAGGGCTGTCCGGGGAGAGGAGCCGCGGCTTCCTCGAATACGCCCTGGGCCGGTGCAAGATCCCCGATGATATCTCGAAACCGGTGACCGACGATCCCTGGCTGCTCGCCGCGCTCATCGTGGAAGCCGCTCGTTTTTGCGGGATCAGGCCTCACAGCACCCACCTCTCCCTCCAGATACCCCTCCATGGGCCGTACGGGAAGGTGGCGCGCTCGAGCGATCTCTTCTGCCTGCTGCTGCTCGGTGGCGATATCAGCAGGGATGAACAGGGCGTGGTGAGAGAGAAGCGGCTCCACAACCGGGAAATCGAAGACGAGTGGGGTGGCCTCTATTTTTCAAAAGAGAACTTCCACTCCTGCGGCGATGAAACTCAGCGCAGGGTGATTGAATACCAGTTCCCGCGCCTCGCCCTGGATCGTGATTACTCACCGCTCATCATGGCGGTGAAGGGGTTCCATCTCGCGGGCAACCCCCACCCCGTCAATCCGTACATGGGAGGCGTCGACTATCGGCCGGATCACCCCCTCCTTATGGAACTGAAACGCTGGGCGGAGTCCCCCCGCCCGCTGGGGGATGAGGAAATTGCGGCTTTTCTTACGCGCGTCGAGGAAGGGCTAAACAAGGAGGCATCAGGCGCTCCGGCCCATACTCGCTCGTTCATCTCATCTTCCCTGGAAGCAGCCGGTCGTACGCTTAGCGAGGTCAACGGGCTTCTCAAAGAATATTTGGGGTCAAATCTTTATCCTTGACAGTTGATCCGTCGGTGATGTATTCCCCCATCAGTCTCTGAGAATTATTTTGCGGCAGCGGTTAAATATTTTGTCTTTGAAGTCGTGCATGTAGGCATGATTTGTAGAGCGCGTTCCCCGAACGCGCCGCAAACATAAATCAATAACAATCGCGAGAGTCAAGGCGGATGGGTTTAGTCTTTGATGTATTTTCCCGCCGCGATTATTCTCCCTTAAATTTTCGTAATCCCTCAGTTACGGGGTGTAATTAAATCTTATTCCCCTCCCCCCTCGCCAGAGGCGAGCGAGCTTGAGGCTTGTCCGCCTCCGGCGGAGGTAGGGTCAGGGTGGGGGGTAGAAACACCCCGTAATTGACCCATTACTTTTCCAAGTCAATTTTATTTCCCACCGCTTGCAACTAGGAGTAAAATAAATTCTCGGCTGTTGTATAAAAGCCTTTATCAATTTGCTGCGCGGAGATGTTTGCTGTTTGCCGGGCAGATTGAACGCGGGGAGCGAATTATCAAGGATAAAGATTTGACCCCCAGACACTCGGGTGGAGCAGAAAGTAAGGTTTTAGGATTTGCGCAGGATGCAGTCTTAAAAATATATTGAACCTGTAACCTGATAGTATTACAATTGTAATCTAAATAGGTAACAATCTATGGACCCGGTAAGCATCTTCAAATCTAAAACCCGTCGGGATATTTTCAGATTGTACTTCACCAATCCCGACAGGAAGTTCTATCTCAGGGAATTGGAGCGTGAGCTGAACATCCCGGTGAGCATGATCTCCAAAGAGCTTGTTAACCTTGAAAAGTTGGGCATGTTCACATCCTCCAGGATGGGTAATTTACGCCTGTTTGCTCTCAATCAAAAATATCCGCTCTTCGATGAGTTAAAAAGCATAGTATTCAAAACTGTGGGGGTTGTGGGCATGCTCTCCAAAGCGATAACCAAACTAAAAGGTGTCGAAGTCGCATTTGTATATGGATCTTTCGCAATAGGGGATGCAGCTGCTGCGAGCGATATAGATCTTTTTGTTATCGGGCGTGTGGATGCGCGAAAGCTCATGAAGGAAATATCGAAAGCTGAAAAAATGCTTCGCCGGGAGATTAATTACAGCGTGTATTCAAGGACAGATTTTATGAAGAAGAAGAGAGAGAAAGACTCGTTCATCAATGATCTTCTCGACGGGCCGAAAATATTCCTGGTGGGAGGGCCAGATGAGCTTTGAGAAATTTGCGGCCGATTATCTTGCCAGGGGGCTACTGAAAAAGCAGAAGATTGATTTCCCGGAGGTGGCTAAGTTGGTGAGCCGCGCATACAAGGATATTAAAACCGCCAGAGCCAATATGGCTATTGATGAAGGGGTAGCTTTTTCCGTAGCTTATATGGCGATGATCCATGCGGCAAGAGCGTTGATGCTCGCGAAGGGGTATCGTTCTTCCGATGGAGCCCAGCATAAGACCGCTATTGAATTTGTGGACAAGCTTCTCGGCGCGGATTACCGGGACCTTGCTGAGGAATTCGACAGGATGCGCAGGAAGCGTAATATTTTCACCTACGAGGTAGGTGCGCCGATCTCATCCACAGAGGCTGATAATGCCATTACAAGTGCTGCGCGCCTCGTCGAGTTGATAAGAAGCACTATCCAAAAAAACAATCCCCAGCAGGAATTTGATTGGGACACAAATCCTGACTAGTTCAGTGGTGCACAATTAACATTTGCGCGGGTCAAGGCGGATGGGTTTAGTCTTTGAGGTTTTATCCCGCCGCGATTATTCTTCCTGAGATTTTCCCCGATTTCGTTTCCCACCGCTTGTAAATAGGAGTAAAATAAATTTCAGGTCGGCAGTCATTATGCGCCGTTTGTGAAAAGAGCAGGGAGGGCTTTTAGTCAATAGACGAGGTGTGACCCTGATTATTCTAACCCATCCTCCTTGACGCGCGTGAATGTCATTAACCTCACCCATGAACGCCCAACCCATCCAGCCTATGAAAAGCCGCACCGTCGCTCCACTCATGGGCAGGAAGGCTTACAGGCGAGAGTGGCGGAGTAGCAGCCCGTGATGTCATTCGAGGTCTCGATGAGCGTGAATCCTGTTGCCTCGGCCCAGCTGTTCACCAATTCGGCAGGCCGGGGAATCAGTTGGAGCGGCTTCTTATTCAAGCCCGGGAACACGGCCTGCGCCATTTCGAGGTGTATCTGTTTCAGCAGATTTGTGAAAAGGAAGCATCCCTCCTCCGGCAGCAGATCGTACAGAAGGCGCATGCTTTTCCGCACCAGCCCCTCGTCCGCGATCCAATCATAGAATCCTGATGCGATGATGACGTTCGGCGTGGGTCGAACATCATTGAGGCACTCCGCGCTCAATGCATCACCGCACGTGTAGTATACCGAGCTCATGCCGCGCTTCGCGGCTTCGCGCCTGCCGATCTCCAGCGAGCGTTCATCGATATCGTGGCAGAACGCGGTGATATCACCTCTGCCATCTTCTTGGATCGCATCCAGGAGGTATCGTGCCGTGCCCGACGCAGCATCGGACAGCACCGGCGCGCGGCCGAGCTTTCTCTGCCGTGCAATTGCCTTGTGGAGCATGCGCTGGAGGTGCTCCTTCCTCCCCCGGATGCTCTTCCACGCTGGATGCGAAAGAAATATACGGTCAATAAATTCACCGATGAGCCACATGCCGCTGGGGCGGTTGCGGTAGATGTAGTCCAACATCACCCCGGATGTCAATCCCTCCTTGAACGCAATGGTGATACCGTCGCTGGAATTGAGATATTCGCGGATGAGGAAACGCAATATGTCGTACTTGAGTTTCCGCAGGTTCATACGTGCTCCTCACTAAATTATAACACATGCAACCGGATCTGTTTGAAAGAGGAATCAGGCAAGGTCTATGCCTTAAACCTCACACTTTCAACTGTTGTTACCCTCAGTGTCCCTGCCTGCCGGCAGGCAGGCCTTTCGGCCGCCAATTCCCTGCGGCGTTTTTTAACAAGATTGCATACCCATCCTCCTTGACTCGCACGAATGTTATAGGCATTCCAAGTAACGCGCCCCTCACCGGCCCGCCGAAAAAGTATTTCACTTTTACGGGAATAAAATTCCCTCTCACCTCGTCTTATATAGTGAGACCTGAGAAGACAATTTATTTTTTCACAAGGCAATCAATGTGGAGCCCCCACGGGCATTGCCCGTGGCACCGCTCCACGTTTCGAGCTTCGCTCGACGCTTTGCGAGGCTATCTCGGTGGTGTCATTGCGAGGAACGAAGTGACGAAGCAATCTTTCGTCAAAACCTGAGATTGCTTCGCTCCTTTCAGTCGCTCGCAATGACAGACTCAGGCTATGTGCTATGCCTCGCAAAGCGATTATCCATTCATCCACGGGCAAGCCCGTGGAATTCTGCCCCTTCGGGGACAGTTAAAGCGGGCTTGATAAATCAAGCCCCTACAGACTAAAAATACACAAGAGCACCTGTAGCGCATTCGTAGCTGATTCAGCTTGCAACGCAGATCACCCACACAAAGTGGAAGAGAACCATCCTTTTTATAATCCACTGATAACATCGAAATTAGTGTTTCAGTGCCTTCAGTGTCTTCAGTGGTCTTATCTAACCCCGTTAAACAGGTGCGCGTAGTAGCGGTCGAAGATAGTGTCCCAACCGTAGCGCTCCTCTACCCTTTCTCTCGCGGCGCGCCCCATTCGCTCCCGGAGAGCCCGGTCGTCGAGCAGCCGGGAGACCGCCTGCTTCAGGGCGTTCGCATCGCCCGGTGGGACGACAAATCCCTGCACGCCGTCCTCGACAAGGCATTGGAGCCCTCCTACGCGCGTGACGACCACCGGTCTGCCGCATGACATCGCCTCGAGCGGAGCAATTCCCTGCGGCTCCTGCCAGAGGGAAGGGAAAACGCAGAGGTCGGCTTCAGCATAAAGAGATGGTAGCTTTTCCTGCGGCATCCAGGTGCGGGTTTCGATAAATGGCTCCTCGTAGCGCCGCTCCCACTCCGTGGTGACGATGAGCCGGAAATCTTTCCTCTCGCGCCAAAGCTCTCCGCATACCTGCCTGAGGAGAGAGAGGCCCTTTGTTTCATCAGCCACCCTTCCCACCATAAGAATTTTTTTGATATCACGGCGAGGTGGCGGTTGATATAAAAAATACGACTGATCAACGCCGGAAGGGATAACCCTCACGTCTCCTGCCAGGTCGCCGATGACCTCCCTCGCGAAGGAATTGTAGACGATGATCGTGCCCGCGCTTCCAAGCGCCCTACGCACCACCATCTTATAGGTCGGGGAAAAAGCGAGCGCAGCGAAAAACTCCTGGATGAAATGGAAATATTTTTTCTTACACATTGCAGAGAGTCCACACCAGGCACAGCCGAGCTGACTTGGTATGCCCGCGCGAAGCCATCGGACATCGCACTGCTTCCCGCCCCGCAGGAAGGTTCCGTGAAGATTGAAACACAGGCACTCGTATGCGTAAAACCTGACTATCGGCCTGAACTTCTTCAGCGCATTGACGATGTACGGCTTGAGAAACCACCCATCAGCTATAAAGACGTGGTCAGGGCAGAAGGATGCGATTGCATGGCTGAAGCGGCGAGCCGCCTGGAGAAAGTTAAAGCTTAGGGGGCTGAAGGGGATTGTGACCACCGGGAAGCCGGGTTCACCGAGCACTCTCCCGCGCGGAAAATGGAACGGCAAATCAGGGACAAACATCCTCAGCTCATGCGTGCGCGCGAGCCTGGACGAAATCTCCTTGATATCGGTGCGGGCCCCCCCATCGGGCGGCCAGTTAAAGAGAAGATCAACGACGGCAATCTTGGACATGGTTTAACGGAGATTTATAGCCACACATTGCGATCAAAAAATATAACACTGAGCGAGTGTTTGGGCAGACGAACTGCCACCTTCCCCGTTTTCGGGTCAGCTACCTCTGCCATGGTTCTTGTCCATTCACCAACATTTACCCTGAACGGTTCGGTATCCGTGTTTGAGCCAACAATCGAATCAGCGGTTAAAAACTTCTGTGTGATCTGCCTGGCGGGGAATCCGTTCAGGTTTATCTCCACTTGAATCGTGTGTTCGAGGGCCCGGTTCACAATATAGATTGCCAGTTTGTCACCCGTAGTAGACTTAACAGCAATCGCATCCAGGATTGCGACATTCGATAACGGCGGTATAATACCCACTGCCTCCGCATCATAGTAATCCACATTCGAACACTCAGAATGGACAAGTGTGTGTCCCGCGAGGCGCCTGTACAGCCTCCAGACGTGATAGAGAGGATTTTCCACCAGACGATGGGGGTACATAGTATAAAAGGCGGACCTATGTGGCCCGAGGCGCAATGGCTTTGCCGCAAGTTTTATATCCTCCGTTTTGATAAGCAGATTCAAAATTGTCGCATCGTAAAGTGCCGCTCCGAGCGTTCTGCTCCTCGAGCGAATCTCGCCCTCTGTCGGGCGAAAGCTCACACGGCGCCCATCAATAACCTCGGGGAAATAATCAAAAAGGCTGCCATATGGCCCCACCGCGACGAAGAGGCGATTCTTTTTACCGGCTGAATTTATACAATCCGCAAGTTCTTCGAGCATCTTCCTGTTGAACTCCGCCGCCCCAAGAATAGCCTTAAAAGCCTCGTCCGCCATCGGACAGCAATATCCCCTCGCTATTTCGACGACAGGAGCAACCAAGCTCCTCACGGCGAGATAGTCAATGGCGTGCGCTGCTCGTTCAACGACTGCCCGATTCCAATCACCGTCCCTGTAACGCTTGAAATCGCCGGTGTCAATATAGGCGGGGACACCAATCGCCGCCTCAGGGAGCAGACTCCTCACTGCTTCCGCATAAAGGACGACTTTCCTGGCATACTCGCGAACGGAGAGATGCACAATCCTCCCCAGCACACTGAGCTCATTGAAATTAATGTTGCATCCGAACTCGATGAAGCGTGGAGCGCAGCCCTTCTCTTTGAGGTATCTCAACCAGTCAATAACCTCATCCTCGCCCGCAGTCGCGACATTGAGCATCAATGCCGAAGGGGCATTGAGCTTCCGACAGAGCTCAATCATCTCATCCGTTCCGAAATCGGGATAGAGCCCCCGCTCGCTGAGAGGGTAGGGAATAGGTGATCGCTCCCTCCCGATGCCGTTTTGCCAATGATACGTATCCGCACCCCACTCGCCGGGAAATTGCAGGAAGGCGGGTTCAAGCAACCCGAGCCTGGAAACCATGTATTCGTTAAGCCGCCGGCCCTTCTCCTCGAGAAGGGAGTGTCCGTCATCCACCCAATCTATCCCAATCCCAAAAAGATCCTTGGGGATAACCCGAATCTCCCTGCCGCAATCAACAGTAATCATCGGGCGCTTTGGCTCTTTTACCTCAACCTTCTTAAGTCCCGCCTCCACATCACTATACTTATCACGGTACCTCTCAATATAGCGGCCGAGAACCTCATTGGTGTTGCCAATGGCCTCAATTGCCCCGTGTTCAAACCAGAGAACGCGGTCGCACATCCCTCTCAGCGTTTCGAGGTCATGCGACACCATGACAATGGTCTTGCCCTCATCCTCGTAGAACTCCTTCATCCTCTTAAAACATTTCCTCTGAAAAGCCATGTCTCCTACCGCAAGCACTTCGTCAATGAGAAGGATGTCAAAAGGAACGGCGGTGGCAATCGCGAATCCAAGCCTCATGTTCATGCCTGCCGAGTAGGTGCTCAACTTGGCATTTATGAACTTGCCTATCTCCGCGAAGTTGACGATATCGTCAAAAATGATGTCTATCTGTTTCATGCTCATGCCAAGTATCGCCGCGTTGAGGTAAATATTCTCCCGCCCGGTGAGCTCCGGGTGGAAACCCGCTCCCAGGGAGAGAAGTGACGAGACCTTCCCGCGTATCTCTGCCCTCCCCTCAGTCTGCTGCGTGACACCTGCAAGGATACTCAGCATTGTGCTCTTACCCGATCCATTCGGTCCGATGATGCCAATGCACTCACTCTTCTTCACGATCACATTCACGTCGCACAGGGCGCAGAAACGCTGCGCCTTCCCCTGAGCAAGCAGAAAAGGGAGTATGCTCTTGACGAGGGCAGGTTTCTCAAAATAGACGCGATAGTACTTGCTCACCGATTCAAGCGTGATGACAGATTCGTCACTCATATCATATCCGCATACTCACGGTCGTACCGGGTAAAGAGCCAGTAGCCAAAGAGGAAAATACAAAAACTGGATCCGAGCGCATAGATGAGCAGCATGTTCATATTCACAGTCGACGCAGGATTGTCACCCACTCTCAGAACGTGGCGCAGCCAGAGGAGAACGCACGTGAACGGGTTGCACAGGTAAAGACGGTAGAGGAACGGCATCCCCAGTCTGGCAACGCCTTTTTTCACCATCCCTATATCGTAAAAGATAGGGGACAGATAAAACCAGAGAAGCAGGAACACTTCGACGATATACCGCACGTCCCTGAAATAAACCTGGCCGCAGGCAACAATAAGGCTAAACCCGCAGGTGAACAGCATAATGATGAGCATGAATACCGGCACGAGCAGAAACCCAAGGTTGATAAGACCGGCCTCTCCCACCCACAATCGCTTCGCCACTATGAGCAGCATGACCACTGCCATCGCGAATATGAAATTGATAAAATTAGAAATAACCACGGAGAGGGGGAGAATCTCTCTCGGGAAATAGACTTTTCTTATGAGATCCCGTCCCTCAATGACCGAGCTCGTTCCCCCGTTGATGCTCATCTGTATAAAATTCCACGGGAAGAGGGCGATCATGAGGTAGAGCGGGCCGACTGAACGGTTGAAGACGATGCCGAATACAAACCAGAATATTACGGCGAGAGAGAGAGGAAGGAAGAGCGACCAGAGGAATCCGAGTAGGGCATATTTATACTGTATCTTCAGGTTCTTCAGAGAAAGATGAAAAAGCAGTTCCCTGTATTCCCCGAAGAGCAGCGAAAGTCTTTTTATTATTTTCATCACCTTCGATCCCGGATCGCGCGCTCGTAAGCTTGTTCAATACTCTTTGTGGTATTTTTCCAATTATATATCAATTCCGCCCTCCGTCGTGCTTCATTTCCAAGGGCATCACGCAATGCGCCATCCTTGAGGATGAGGACAATCTTATTCGCCAGGTCATTCACATCTCCCGGCCTGGCCAGAATGCCGCTGCCGCCCAGCATGCGCGGGATATCCCCGACATCGCTGGCGACGATAGCCTTTCCCGCCGCCATATACTCCGCGATCTTCAAAGGGCTCTTACAGCGTGTGATCTCATTGTCGGCAAAGCACGCGACCGCTACATCGCAGCACGATACGTAGTCGGCCACAACCTCCCTATTTACATAGCCGGTAAAAACGATCCCCCCGCTGGTGTCGAGCCTTTCAGCTTTCTGTTTAAGCCCATCGAGTTTTTCGCCTCCTCCCACAACGAGGAAGGAGACATCGCCAACTTCCCGTGCAACCTGAGGATAGCAGTCTATAAACAGCTCGGCGTAGGAACCCCATTCAAGCTGCCCCATATAGAGAACGACGTTCGTTCTGAGTTTGAATCTTTCCTTCACCGTGTGACCTTTCCTGGCGGGGTGAAACACCAGCAGATCCGCTCCCACGGGCGCATCGAAGACCCTGTCGCCCGGGAATCCCAATCGTAGCAGTTTCTTCTTCAAACCCATTGTCGAAACCGATATGGTATTTGCCACACATGGTAGCAGCATTTCGTAAAGCCTGATCTCCGCAGTGAGAAGCGGTGGAGCGTATTCAGACGCTATTTCTGCCTCGTTATCGTCCCAGTCATAGTGGAGCGGCTTATTCTCAAGTCGGGAGGCCAGAACAGCGGGGAGCGCGGCCCATGGCAGCGCTTTTTGTAAGTGGATAAGATCGGCGTTGCGGGCAATGGACCGGATATCGCCGAGTACGCGCATGAATAGCCTGGGAGAAAACGTGTCATCCCAGACATTCCACAGTGGAAAGGTTTTTATCGCCATACCATCGAGGAGCGTGTGGAGAATGATCGGCGAGCCAATCCTCTTGCCCTGGTTCCAAAAATAAAAAAGGGTAATTTCGTGTCCGCGGGCGCAGAGATTCTCACAGATCTTGAGCGCCCTGATAGCCCAGGGCTCAGTCCAGATGTCCATAGGAATCAGATAGAGTATCTTCATCCTCTTCAACCCAGCCCGTAGTATCCCCCACACCGCCTTCTCACCCACTCGGGGAGCCTCGATAGGATTGCGTGTAGAATCCGTCTGACGTTTGTCGCAACTCCCATACAGAGGAGCGGAAGCACACTCCTGTCGAAGCCTTTCTTCAGCACAGCCATGATCACCTTTCCCATCCCGCTCCCACATCGTTCTGAGTTTAGCGGCTCAAGCCGCCCGCGCGGGATTTCATCAGGCCGCGCGACCTCGATCACCTTCCTATCCCGGTCCTGATCGGCAACCGCCGATTTGATAACCCCAATCTGGCCTAGGATCAAACAAGTAAAGGCGCAGAAACGCACTGCCTCAACGTAATCTAAGCCCTGTTTTCTGCTTACTATCCTGGCTATTTCAATTACCCTTTTTCTTCCGCTGGAATACCTCCAAAACAGAGAGAGACACTCCGTGTAGCGCGCGAGGGTCTTCCTCTGCTCCTCGATGGGCAGTGACGCATTGAATTGCGACCAGAAGGCCACCTGAAGGGCGAAACTGCACAACGTGTAGTAGTGGGGAGAAAGAGAGGGAAGGTTGTGAACTGGGATATCCTCAAGCAGTGAGAACGGCACGAAATTTATCTGGTGGTGATGGTAATCTTCCCATCCCGAGGAGAGCACCATACCCATCTTTTTTTCTTCCTCGTAGAACTTCGTGCCGGGATGGGCCGTGGAGAACTGTCCGGTATAGAGGGGGAAAGGCATCGGGTGAAAGTGCTCATACCACGGCAATCCCTCTATTAGTCTGTCAATAAACCTTGCCTGCTCGTAATAACCCGATATCGTCTCGGCGGGATTGAAAGACATATACGTGAAGAGGGGGAACATACCGTGTTCCCTATGGAGCTTCGCTACCTCCTGTATGACCCGGAGGTCTTCCTCTTTCTGAACGGCATAAAAAGTGCTGGGATTCGCGCTCTCAATCCCCACCTCAAGCCCGATGCAGCCTGCCTCCTTCATCAGCCTCATCAGATCGGCGTTCCGCGCAATATGCGAAGCACGTGTGAGCCCGGTCCATTTAATGGATAAGCCCTCGCTCATGATCATGTGACACAGTTTTTCGATATACTCTCTATTAAGCATGAGGTTATCATCCCAGAAATGAAACTGGGAAAGGCCAAGCCTGCTCACTGCGGCCTCAATCTCGAAAAGGACATTCTCCGGGCTTCTCCACCTAACTCTTTGCCTCCACATGAAAGGGGAACCGCAGTATGTGCAGCCGTACGGACAGCCCCTCGAGCCGATGATCGGGAGTCTCCTTCCCCCAACTACGTGCAGTGGCGAGTCGTAGGCCTCCATGTCGAGGAGGTCCCAGGCAGGTAACGGAAGACTATCCAGATCAGCTATAAAATCTCTCGGCGGGTTAATCTTTTTATCCCCATTTTTTCGATACGCTATACCGAGCACCCTATCCAGGCCGGAAGCTCCTTTTTGAATGTATTGGAGGAGTTCTCGCAGGGTCTCCTCCCCCTCATGGAGCACACAATAATCCGCGCTCTCGAGCGCCTCTTCAGGGAAGATCGTGGCGTGGATACCGCCATGGATAATGACGATTCCCGGGTCAGCTTTTTTCAGCTGTTTTGAAATCGTATACGCGGCAGGCGCCTGACACGTCCAGTAGGTTATGCCAACGAGCTTATTTTGCCCCGGTATCTTTTCGACAGAGTCAACGACCCCCTGGGGGGTCATATTGTGGACCTGTCCATCGATAATCTGAATGGAAATGCCAGGTATTTTCGTCCGAACATACGACGCGAGGTAGGCGAGCCCGAGTGGGAGTACCCTCTTATGACGCTCGTTCGCGGGAAGGGGGGGCTGAACCAGGACGAGCGTCGTGCGATTTCGGGAAGCATTCATCACGGATGTCACTCACCACCACCTGCCCCGCTCCTGGTAGGTTTTGATGAACCGCTCGATGCTGCGGTCGAAGGTCTTTTCCACGTCACCCGGGAACACGCACGCGGGGAGCTCCCCCGCCCGCAGGTGGCTCCTCAGGCATTCGCAGCATTTCCCCTTCTTGCTGCACGGGCTATAGGTGCAGCGGCACCACGTCATCGTGCGTTCATAGGTGCACTCCGCCATTGAGAGCTCCTTCCTTCGGCGAGCGAGATGGGAGAAAAGGCCCAGCTACTAGCCGAGGGTGAATCGGCGAATATCCTGCCACTGACGCCCCGGGATGCGCGTGAAGCACGCGACGACATCGGGATCAAATTGAGTTCCCGCGCAGCGCGTGACCTCATGGAATGCCATCTCGAATGATACCGCCTTGTGATAAGGGCGGTCGCTGGTCATCGTATCGAATGTGTCCACGATGGAGAAGACCCTCGCCTCCATGGGAATGTCCCTCCCCCTGAGCCCCGCGGGGTATCCGTCGCCGTCAAATCGTTCGTGGTGGTTGAGCACGATGCCGAGGGATGGCTCCAGAAATTCAATGCCCTTGAGTATATTGTAGCCAATCTCCGGGTGCAGGCGCATGAGCTTCCACTCCTCCGCTGTGAGCTTGCCCGGTTTTAAAAGAATGCTATCGGGGATGCCGATCTTGCCGATATCGTGCAGCATCGCCCCCTTTGAGATTGAGCCCAGATTCTTGCTCGTGATCCCCACACCCTTCGCGAGGAGGATGGCGTACATACTCACCCGCTGTGAGTGGTTGCCCGTCTGATGCTCCCTCGCATCGAGCGATGCTATCAGCGCCTGGAGGGTCATATCGTATGAGAGATTCAATTGCACGAGCGTCTTCCTCAGATCGCCCGTTCGCTGCTCAACCAGGGCCTCGAGATTGTACTGGTACTCCCTGTTCTCGAGAATCAGCCGGCGCTTTTCCAGCGCCCTGGACACTGCGAAGGCGAGCTCCTTGAGATTGATCGGCTTGACGATATAATCATCCGCTCCCTGGGTGAGGCAATTAACCGCGCTTTGGGTCTCGTCAATCGCGGTGAGCATGATGACCGAGGTGTCCGGCCAGCGGTTCTTGATCTGCTGGAGAAGCCAGAATCCACTCTGGCCCGGCATGTTGATGTCGCTGATGAGCACCGCAGGCGGGTGCGCCTCCATCAGAGAAATCGCCTCCTGGGAACTCGCCGCTGACGCGCACGTGTATCCGTGCAGCCCGAGACCCCGCGCGATGATATCCCGCACACTCGGTTCATCATCGACCACCAATACATTCCTGTTATCTTTCATAGCCACCCGCGCGCGACGCAATCAGTTCTTAGACACAACAATTATAGTATATACCATCCGTGTCCAATCCGCAATGTGCAGCCTGGCTGGGGAGTTTGCCCAGTTTTATTTAAAAGGCGGTTCTCACCACGAAGAGCACGAAGAAAGACCAGGTTAATCATCCTATTCCTCTATCTTCGTGACCTTCGTGTCCTTCGTGGTAAAAGACGACAATGCAGTTGTGAGAAATTTTAACGCTGACTCACCCAATATGTTACAAAAGGGGACGGCGAAAAAACGGGGATTGTACCGGCAGCCTGGCTATTCACGGACCGAGCCACTGCCGGTGACAGGTTTGCGATCACCGTTTCTCTCTCCTGCCGAGAAAATAATCGTACACCATCCGCGCGACGGCGCTGTTGCCGAGCACCCGCTGGAGTTCTTCAACGGGAGCGCCCGCGATACCCTCGACGTCGCCAAACCTGCTCAGGAGCAGCGCGCTCCTTTTTTCGCCAATCCCCTCGATCCCCTCAAGCTCGGAAGCCAGGAGCCGTCTCATTCTCAGTCCTCGATGGCCGCCTATCGCGAACCGGTGCGCCTCGTCCCGGACCCTCTGGAGGAAGAGCGTGATTCGTGAGCCGGGGCGCAGGGGAACAGCGTTTTTCCTCCCTTCAAGAAATACGCGTTCCGGCATCTTCCGCCCGCCGGTCTCGCGCTCCTTGGCGATGGCTATCGCCCTTATTCCTCTCGCCCCGAGATCATTGAGCGCGCTCACTGCCGCATGGAGCTGACCCTTCCCGCCGTCCACCACGATCAGATCAGGGAGCGTCCCCGATTGCATCGCCCGGCGTATCCTGCGCGTGAGCACCTCGTAGATCATCCCGCAATCATCGGCGCCGCCCTCCAGGGTGATGTGAAAACGCCTGTAGTCCCTCTTGTGCGAAACCCCGTCGCTGAACACCGCCACGGCCCCGACCGCGCATGAACCGCTGATATTCGAGACATCGACGCACTCGATCCTCTTCGGAGGAGATGGAAGGCCGAACCTTCTTCGCATCTCGTCGAGCAGCTGTTCCCACTCGAGTTCCCTCGCCCCCCGTGAGATAAATGACGCCTCCGCATTCGTGGATGCCAGGATGACGAGTGCCCTCTTGGCGCCCCGGCGGGGGGCGAGGATGCTCACCTCCCCTCCTCCCCGCTCACCCGCGAGGAGCGACTCGAGCGCAGCGCAATCCTCCGGCAGAACCGGCAGGAGGATTTCAGGAGGTACGCATGTGCCCCCCAGGTAATGGCTGATCAGGATTTCCCGGACGACGGCTGCCTCATCTCCGGAGATCCCCTCCAGCGCAATCGCCCTCTTCCCGATGAGCTTCCCCCCGCGCACGCAGAGGACCGCGGCCTCCCCGCGTGTCCCTTCCCGGTACACGCCGATCGCATCCCGATCAGCGTCATCGGGAGAGACGCTCTTCTGTCGCTCGACGGTTTTCCTGATCGCCACGACCGTATCCCTGATCTCCCCGGCCCGCTCATAGTTCATCCTCGCCGCCTCCGCGCCCATCTCATTCTCGAGCAGCGAGAGGAGGCTTCCTGTTTTGCCCGAGAGAAAAAGGATGATGCGATCCACGAGCCCCTGATAGCCGGCCCCGCTGATCATCCCGCAACACGGGCCGGAGCACCTCTTGATCTGATACTTGACGCAGGGGCGCGTCCTGCGCGAGAGCTCCGCACTGCTGCAGCTCCTGAGCGGGAAGACCTTCTGGAGGAACCGCACCGTTTTACGCGCCGCATCCGCCGAGGAGTACGGCCCAAAATATCGGGCGCCGTCTTTGTGCAGGTTTCTGGTGATCGTCAGGGCGGGGTATTCCTCGTTGACGGAAAGGCGCAGGTGGGCATATGCGGTGTCGTCCTTGAGCCTCACGTTGTAGCGCGGCCGATGTTCCTTGATGAGATTGTTCTCAAGGAGGAGCGCCTCCTTTTCCGTGTCGGTCACGATATAGTCGATCTCATCCGCGTGCGGAATGGCCGCGGGGACGAATGGCTGCGAGCCCCTCCGCCCGCGCGCGTGTGCGGAGACACGGCGGCGCAGGTCAATCGCCTTGCCCACGTAGAGCACATCCCCCGAGGCGCTCTTCATAAGATAGACGCCGGGTTTCCTGGGCAAGCGCCTTATTTTGTCTCTGGACAATGACATGGGAAAATCCAAGATAAATCCCAAATCTCAAATCCCAAATCCCAAAATCATGGATATTGAAGTTTGGATTGTGAGGTTTGAAGTTCTCCCTGTGATTTATCTGAGCTCCAGCTCCAACTGCTCCAGCTCAAACATCCGGTCCCTCAGCTCAGCGGCGGCCTCGTAGTCATATCGCGCGGCGGCGTCCAGCATCTGCTTCCTCACCGCCCGTATCTTCCGCTGGATCTCGGCGAGATTACGCACGTCGATCTTCTCAACGGGGACGGTGACGTAATCCGCCTCGCAGACCTGGCCGATGACGTCGCTCACCGCCTTGCGCACCGTCTGGGGCGTGATGCCGTGCGCCGCATTGTATTTGATCTGCACCTCGCGCCGCCGCGACGATTCGCTCACCGCCGCCTCGATCGAGCGGGTGCGGGTTTCGGCATAGAGGACCGCGCGACCGTTGATGTTCCGCGACGCCCTGCCGCACGTCTGGATCAGGGAGGTCTCCGATCTCAGGAAACCCTCCTTGTCGGCATCGAGCACGGCGACAAGGGACACCTCGGGCAGATCGAGCCCCTCGCGCAGAAGGTTGATGCCCACGAGGACGTCAAACTCGCCGCGCCGCAGGTCACGGAGGATCTGCACCCGCTCAAGTGTCTCAATATCAGAATGCAGGTAGCGCACTTTGATGCCGATCTCACCGAGGTAATCCGCCAGATCCTCCGCGGTCCGCTTCGTCAGCGTCATCACGAGCGCCCGCTCCCCGCGCGCGACCGTCCTGCGGATTTCCCCGATCAGATCGTCCACCTGGTGCGTCGCCGATCTGATGACGATCTCCGGATCGACGAGGCCCGTGGGCCGCACCACCTGCTCCACGATCCTGCCGCCGCTCTTCCCACGCTCATAGCCCGCGGGAGTCGCCGAAACATAGATCAGCTGTTTGGCGACCGTTTCGAACTCACCGAACGAGAGCGGACGGTTATCCAGGGCCGAGGGCAATCGGAATCCGTATTCCACAAGCGTCTCCTTGCGTGAACGGTCTCCGCGGTACATGCCATTGAGCTGGGGGACCGTCACGTGGCTCTCGTCTACAAAGATCAGGTAGTCATCCGGGAAATAGCTCAGCAGCGTTGCGGGGGGCTGGCCCGGCTGGCGCCCGTCGAGGTGCCGCGAGTAATTTTCGATACCCGAGCAGAATCCAAATTCCTGGAGCAGCTCCAGATCGTACTCCGCGCGCTGTCGCAGCCGCTGCGCCTCGAGGAGCTTCCCCTGCCGGGTGAGTTCCCTATGCCGCTCCTCGATCTCTTCGCGAATGGTCACGAGCGCCTTTTTCAGCCGGTCCTCAGGGGTCACATAGTGGCTCGTGGGGTAGATGGAGACCTCGTCGAGCGGTTTCACCACCACGCCCCGGAGGGGGTCGATCTCCGACACCCCCTCGACCTCCTCCCCCGAAAATCCCACCCGTATGGCGCGCTCCTCCTCGTGCGCGGGAAAAATCTCAACTACGTCACCGCGCGCCCGGAACGTGCCGCGGTGGAAATCGAAGTCGCCGCGCGCGTACTGGATCTTCACGAGCGCGCGCAAGAGATCATCCCGGTCGAGCCTCATGCCACGCCCGATCTTCACGTTCATCCCGCGGTAGTCCTCCGGCACCCCCAGGCCGTATATCGCCGAGACGCTCGCCACGATAATCACGTCTTTCCGCTCGGAGAGCATCGTCGTCGCCTCATGCCGCAACTTGTCAATCCGGTCGTTGATCGCGGCGTCCTTCTCGATGTAGGTGTCAGTTTGAGGGACGTAGGCTTCAGGCTGATAGTAGTCGTAGTAGCTCACGAAGAAGCCGACGGCGTTTCCCGGGAAGAGCAGCTTGAATTCCGAGAAGAGCTGGGCCGCGAGCGTCTTGTTCGGCGCGAGCACCAGCGCGGGGAATCCGATCCGGGCGATGACGTTCGCCATGGTGAATGTCTTGCCCGATCCGGTCACGCCGAGGAGCGTCTGGTGGCGCATGCCGCCCAGGAGGCCTTCGGTGAGCGATGCGATCGCCTGCGGCTGATCCCCGCACGGGTTGAGTTCAGAAACGATCTTAAAATCAGACATCCCCTTGTGCCTCCCCCTCCAGGCTATCCGGATGCTCCGTAATGGGTTACTTATGGGGGACAGATGTTATATTATTGTAGTGTAGGGGCGCGATTTATCGCGCCCGGGTTCGATAAATCGAACCCCTACAGATTGGTACCACCTATAAGTAACCCCTTACGATGCTCCCCACTTTTGCTCATACACCTTCAAAGTTTCACCGCAGAGGGCACAGCGCTGCCTTCGGCCGCAACCAAGATTCAAGTAGCCACAGAGAGCACAGAGGACACAGAGATTGACGTGTGACACAGATTCACAGAGATACACACAGATTAATCTCCTTCGAGAAACCAGAAACGAGAAACTGTTGTTGCTGTGGTAGCAGTCTCCGTGACCTCCGTGCCTCCGTGGTGAAAATGGTATGGTTGTTTTCTCCATAGGTCTCCATTCTCACTTTTCATATCTCGCTGATGATCGGGATATTCCGAATTCGTTCTGTAATTCTTGGGGAGAATGTCCAGCATGCTATCTGTTGCGCTTCATCTGCTCGAGCAGCTCCCGCGCTCTCGCGTTCCCCGGACTCACCTGGAGGCAGCGTTCGAGGAGCGGCCGCGCCTTTTCGAATTCCAGCCTCCCCATGGAGATCTCCGCCAGGCCGAGCAGGGCCTCCGGATCATCCTTCCGGCGTTCGAGCGCGAGTCGGAACTGTTTTTCGGCGGCGCCGGTTTTCCCTTCCGTCACATATAGTTTTCCCGAATTGATGTATGCCTCCGGGTCAGCGGGCGCAATCTCTTTCGCGCAGCCGAATTCACGCGTCGCTTCCCTGACCCTCCCCAGCCGCGCGAGGTATTTCCCGAACGCGTTGCGGCAGACGGCGTCCCGCGGTTGCAGTTGAACTGCGAGCTTATACTCGCCCTCGGCGAGGGCGATTTCACCTGTCCCCTCCAGGCTGCGCCCGAGTTGCATGTGTGCGGCCGCTGAGTCCTCACGGGCTTCGATCAGCCCCCTGCACACAATCACCGCGTCATGGTACCGCCCCTCGTCTATAAGCGCCCCCGCCCGCGCGAGGGTTCTGTCAAACTGCTCCCCGTCCATGCTCAGGGGGGTTCTCTCTTTTTTCTCCACCGCGCGCGCAGGGCCCACACAATATGCGGACCCGTCATCGGAACCGAAGTAGATCGCCCTGCCCGAGAGGGTGGGCGATGAGGTGATCTTCCCCCGAGCCTTGAACTTCCAGACCAGCATGCCCTTTGCCGTGTCAATACAGTAGAGGAACCCATCAAGCCCTCCCATCACGAGCCTCCCGTTCGCGACACAGGCAGAGCTCACCACTCCCCCCCCTGTTCTGAAGGTCCAGAGCCGGCGACCGCTCTCCGCCGACCAGCAGTAAATGTTGCCGTCCATTGAACCGGCGAGCACCCGCTCCCCCTCAACGGCGGCCGCGGCTCTGATTGCTTTCTCTGTCCTCGCATGCCAGAGCGGTTTTCCCGTGCGGGCATCAATACAGTGCATTCTCCCATTCTTCACACCCGCGAATATCCTCTCGCCGCTCACCGCCGGAGAGGCGCTCACGGGTGATTTCAAATCGCTCTTCCAGATCCTGCGGCCGGTCTCAGCCTCGAGGCAGTAGACATTGCCGTCCTCGCAGCCGAAAACGATCCTGCCGTCGATGAGCGCGGCCGATGAGACGATATCGCCGCGAAAGGGCATATCCCATATGTCTTTCCCGTCTTCGCCATCGAGGCAGGAGAATCGCCTGTCCATCCTGCCGAGATACACCCGCCCTTCCGCAAGGAGGGGCGTCGCGAGTACCCGTTCCGGGAATCGTTTCCTCCATACCTCCTTCCCGCTCCGCTCATCGAGGCAATAGAGCATCCCTTTCTCCTCGACGCGCCTCTCTTTCCCCATTTGTTTCATTTCAATAAGGCTCGAGGGAAACAAAACCTTCCCGTCCGCGATCGCGGGCGCGCCAAGGTCCTTGTGCCGCGCCTGGAACCTCCAGACCCGCTCCCCCGTCTCTGCATCCACGCAGTAGAGGCATCCGTCACCCGCCGCGATATACGCCCTGCCGTCCGATACAATCGGCGAACTCTTCACGGGGCCCCTCGCCCGGAACCGCCAGATGACCTCCACGGCGTCAGGTATATCCACTCCCTTCCCCTCCCGCCCCCCGCGGGAGAGGGAAATATCCCCGCCACCCATCGCCACCCGGGCGCACGCCACGAGAAACATAGAGAGGATACGCACCTGAGTCACCTGTATCTTCCTCCCCGTAACTTCTTCTCGCCGGCTCGCCGTTCCGCCGGTTCGTCCTCTCTGTTTCGCACCAGCCTCGCCACGTAACCGCCGTCGCATCCGCTCCTGTGGGGATATAGACTGATTTGATCCTCAATACCGAAGGCGGGGAATTCCTGAAGGAACCGCTCGACCACCTTCTCATTCTCATCGGGCTCAACGCTGCAGGTGCTGTACACAAGAATCCCCCCCGGACGCACCACCGCCGCGGCCGCGGAGAGCAGAGCCACCTGACGCTCCGCGAGCCTGCCGATGTCCGCCTCCCTCACGCGCCACCGCGCCTCGGGCCTGCGCCTGAGCACCCCCGTGTTCGAACATGGCGCGTCAAGCAGCACGCGGTCCATGGCATGCCCGCCGATTAACGTCTGCGCCCTCAGCGCATCGCCGACGACCACCGTGATGCAGCTCAATCCAAGGCGTTTCGCATTTTCCGATATCATGCCCGCTTTTTTCTCCCTCACCTCCACGCACAGGACCTCGCCCTCATCACCCATCGCCTCAGCGATCGCGGTCGCCTTGCCGCCCGGCCCCGCGCAGAGGTCGGCGATCCTCTCGCCCGGCTGAGCCCCCATGAGATCGACCACGCGCATCCCTGAAACATCCTGCACCTGGAATAACCCCTCACGAAACGAGGAGAGATCTCTCAGGGGAGAAGGCAGCTCCTTGATGTCAAGCGCGAGCGGATGGCCGTCATGAGGAACCGCGCGGACGCCCTCCCGCGCGAGGATTGTCATGAGCTTCTCGCGGCTGGTCTTTATTCTGTTAACTCGCACGGTGAGGGGGGGTATCGTGTTATTCGCGGCACAGAGCGCCTCTGCCTCAGCCCTCCCCCATCGCGCGAGCCAGCGCTCCACCAGCCACAGCGGATGGGAGTGAGAAGTCGCGAGGGAGCACGCAGGAGATTTCTCTTTCGCGGCTGGTGCGGTCTCCCCCTGGCTCCGTTGCGCCGTCCGCAGCACCGCGTTGACAAACTTTTCTGATCCCCTGGGGCCAAAGCGTTTGGCCAGTTCCACCGTCTCGTCCACCGCCGCGTAGGGAGGCACGCGATCGAGGTACATGAGCTGATACACCCCAAGTCTTAAAATGTCATCGAGGCCGTGCGTGATCTCCCGCATTCCCCTGCCCGCGCACCGCTCGATGACCGCGTCAAGTGTCCCCCTCCTCCTCAAACAGCCGTAGGCGAGCTCTGTCGCCAGCCGCCGCTCTTCCAGCGGGAGCGCAGATGACCTGAATTCACGGTCGAGCAGCTCGGAGATAAACGCGTCAGACCTGAGCGCCCTCCGCAGCACTTTTAACGCAACCTCGCGTCCCGTCATAGTGATCAGGATTAAGGATCACTTAATCCTTAGGGCTTAATCCTTACTGCTTGCATCTATCCCAGTTTTATTCCCGCAAGGCCGCGGCGGCCCGCCACGAATTGCGCAGCGGTCATCCTCTTCTTCCCCGCAGGCTGCACCTGTCTGAGGATAAGAGATCCCCTCCCCGTGCCGACATGGATGCCCCGATCGTCGCAGCGGGTGATCACCCCGGCTTCGCCTGCCCCCTCCACATCCGGATCGGCATCGAGCACCTTGAGGAGCATCCTGTTGCCATGCGACACGAGATGGGTATACGCACTCGGCCATGGATAGAACGCCCTCACCCGGCGCGCGAGCTCAATCGCGGGCGAACGCCAGTCAATGAGACCTTCAGACTTGCTCACCTTGGGAGCGAATGTCGCCCCCGCGTCATCCTGCGGGGTCCTGGTCGCGCTCCCCCGCTCGATATCCTGCACCGCATTCACCAGGAGCCTGCTCCCCGCCTCCGACAACTGGATGCTCAAACTCTCACAGGTGGCTGTCGGGGGAATAGACACTTTCTCCTGAGCGATAATGTCTCCCGCGTCCATCTCTTCTCCGACGTACACAATCGTCACACCCGTCTCACTCTCCCCGTTGATAATCGCGCGCGGGATGGGGGCCGCCCCGCGGTATTTCGGCAACAGCGACGGATGGAGATTGATTGTCCCGCGGGGGGGAAGTCCCCAGAGCGCCCGGGGGAGAAAGCTGCCATATGCCACGACCACGATCAGGTCGGGATTGATATCTGCAATCTGATTCATGAATCCACTGTCCGTGAGCCTCGGCGGCTGCAACACCCTGAGGCCACGTTCAATGGCGCGCCGTTTCACCGGCGGGGGAGTGAGGAGGAGGCTCCTGCCTCTCGGTCTGTCCTCCTGGGTGACCACCGTGATAACGTTCCGCTCGCCCTGCGCGAGCGCGTTGAGGCTCGGCAGCGCAAACTCCGGCGTTCCCATAAACACGATCCTCACAGAATACCTCCCCTTCGGGTAAATCCCAAACCCCAAATCCCGGATCCCAAGAAAACGGTTATTTTCTTCTCTACTTTGGCATTTGGGATTTAGGATTTGGGATCTTTCATTTTGGCATTTGGGGTTTTGGATCTTTCATTTTGGCATTTGGGATTTGGGATTTGGGATTTCTATTATATCCCCCACTCCCACCCCATTTTTCTCAAACCAGCCCTGATTCATCTCGAGGGCGTACTGAACCGGCTGAAGTGAAGGATGGGGGGTGAGGCAGTCGTACGGCTGCATCTGTTCTATCTGAACTATTCTTCCTCTTCCGTCCATGAACGCGATGCTCAGCGGGATGCGTGTATTTTTCATCCAGAAGCTCACCATCCTGGGCGCATCGTACACGAAGAGCATCCCCTCATTTTCGCCGAGAGACCTCCGATACATCAAGCCGCGGGCCTGCTCCTGGGGCTCCCTGGCGAGTTCCGCGTTGATCGCCTTACCCTTCACGCGGAGCATCGCCTTTTCAAGCTTGAGACGCGCGGGCTCATCGCTGCACGACACAAGGGCAAGGATGAGCGCGCACGACAGGATAGCTCCGCGTGAGCTACGCAGCAATTCCGTCTCCTCCCGAGGTCAAAACGGCACCGATGAGAAAGGCGAGGTGAATAAAAACGTAGAGCGCGAGCGTGTACCTCAGCTGTAGCCCGATCCCCACAAATATCACAAAGAATAGCACGCACACCGCCAGCGAGAGCGCATAGAAGCTCATCTGGAGGATTGCGCGGAATGAGCGCCTCGAACCGTGCAGCAACGACACGACCTTCCCGATAAGGGCTGCCGCTGCCGACTGTGCGAACAGGATGAGCAGCAGAGCCCCGTACAGGCCCGCCACGTAGAGCGCAATCCTCATATAACCAACCATGAGCCCGCTGAAATAGTTCCTGTCTATCGAGAGGTTTTTCACCCCCCCGAAGTCACGCTCGATCGAGGTCTCCCCCAGCTTGAACACGATCGCTCTCCTCTTGATGAGGACCCCCCCGCTATACCGTGGATCCAGCCCCTCTGTTTTTCCCGTGGTGTCC